>Ga0208998_1000005_pt1 | contig 150450 bp, 140 predicted proteins | sample MedBloCAOM2_M2_FD_187856 | JGI IMG/M metagenome (GOLD analysis project Ga0208998, IMG submission 187856) | Forest soil microbial communities from El Dorado National Forest, California, USA - Mediterranean Blodgett CA OM2_M2 (SPAdes) (version 2) | ecosystem: Environmental > Terrestrial > Soil >... | reverse complement strand
CCACCTCAACCGCTACCACGACGCCGACGGGGACGGGATCGGGGTGCTGATCGAAGGCAACGAGATCACCAACGTGCGCGAGAACGGCAACCACTCCGATTGCCTGCAGACGGTCTGGGTCGGCGATCATCTGATCTTCCGCAAGAACTACCTGCACGACAACCGCTGCCAGGGGTTCTTCGTCAACGACCAGACGGGGCTGGGAAGTCCATCGGGACCAGTGGTCCGCGTCGCCATCGAAGACAACCTGATGCTGCGCGACGCTGCGCCCTGCGACCCGCCCGACTCTGGCTGCGGCCCGCCGCTGATCGTGCAGATCTTCGGCCCGACCCGCGGGATCAAGATCATCGGCAACACGATCTGGACCGCCGGCAACGGCTCCTCGGTCACCCTGCGCGAAGGCCCGTTCGGGCACGTCGCCTTCGCCGACAACGTGATCTACCGCGGCTGGACCGACTGGACGGGCGGTTTCCCGAGCTACGGCGAGAAGGAAGACGCAGTCTGCGTCTGGGAAGGAATGCCGCCCCTCAGGTCCAGCTCCCGCCACAGCTGCCATCCGCGCTTTCTCGATCCGCGCCACGACGACTTCCGCCTGCGCGACGGCCACGGGGTCGACTGGGCCCCCGCCGACCAGCACTACGGGCCTTGACGCCGAAAGCACCGAATTCGACCGAGATAATCGAGTGCCGCCAAACAAGTATTGGCGCTCACCACGCGTTGTAGGGGCATGAGCGCCACTGCGACCGCCGCGCCGGTCTCGATCCCGACCGAGCCGATCAGCCACAAGGACGGGCTGCGAGACAAGCACGCCCACGCCGGCGTGGCGATGGCGATCGCGACCCTGGCGATGGCGGCGGCCTCCGGCATCCAGGCCCTGCTCTATCTCAGCTCCTTCGGCATCGGCGACCGCACCGACGGCTTCTTCGTCGCCTTCGCCCTCTACTCGAGCTTCGGCGTCTTCAGCCAGAGCATCCGCGTCACCTCGGCGCCGCTGCTGGTCGGGCGCCGCCCCCGCCTGACCTCTACGGAGTTCGCCGTGGCCCTGACCGCGATCTCGCTGCCGGTGGCGATCCTCACGATCCCGTTGGCCGGGCCGCTGACCGACCTGCTCGCGCCGGGGCTGAGCGCCGCCGGCCGCGGCGTCACCGAATCGGCCCTGCCGATCCTCGGCGGCGCCATGGTCCTGCAGCTCTGGGCTGCCGGCGCGGCGACGCTGCTGGCCGTCCGCGATCGCTTCGATCGCGTCGCCTTCGCCTACATCGCCGGCGCCGGCGCCGGCCTCCTCGTCTACCTCGCCGTCTCCGGCCCGGCCGGCGAGCTCTCGCTCGCCTGGTCGATGCTGGCGATGGCGGTCGTCACCTGCGCCGCCATGCTCGAGGGCGTCCGCTCCAGCGCCGCCGACGCGATCCCGGCGATCGACCGCGGCCTGCGCCGCTTCGGCCGCGCGATCGGCCTCGTTCTCGGCAGCACCGCGATCTACCTCGCCTTCAACGGCCTCTACGTGGTCACCCTCGCCTTCGTGGGCAACTACGACGCCGGTGACGCCACCGTCCTCTCCTACGCCTACCTCTTCGCCAGCTACCTGGTCGCGGCCACCGGCTTCGCCCTCGGCATGTCGCGGATCGCCGACATGCGCCGCGGCGCCCTCGCCGACTGGCGCGAGGTGATCGCCGACACCGTTCCCGCCGGCTTCCGCTACGCGATGATGCTGGTGGCCCCGGCCCTGGCCGCCCTGATCGCCGGCGGTGCCACCCTGATCGGCCAGGTCCTGCCGGAAAGCTTCGACGCCAGCCAGGTCGAGCAGCTGAAGGTCTTCGCGGCCCTGCTCTGCGCCTGGACGCTGGGGGCGCTGCTGGTCAACCTGTTGCTGCCGGCCCTGTTCGCGCTCGGCCGCGCCAAGCTCGTCAATGCCCTGGCTCCGGCGATCTTCGTTCTCCACGTCGCCATCACCGCGCTCGGCGGCGCCCTCTTCGGGGCCAACGGCGTCGTCGGCGCCTTCTGCGTCGTGCCGCTCGTCTTCGGGGTCTTCCTGCTCCTTGCCGGCGCCGGCCGCGAGAGCGGACCGATCGCCCGCGAGCTCGCCCGCGACGGCCTCCGCTTCGGCCTGCTCGCCGCCGCCAGCTTCGGCATCGGCGCCGCGATCGGGGTCGAGGCCGCCAGCGGCGTCGCCTCGCCGCTGCTGACGATCGCGATCGGCTCGCTCCTCTACGGCCTGCTCGCCACCCGTTTCGCGGCAGACCAGATGCGGCTGCTGGTCGGTGCGGTGAAGCCGGCCTCGGCATGAACGTCGCGGTCCGCCCCGCCAACCAGCGCGAGGGCCTGAGCGTCCGCGGCCTGGCTCGACGCCTGGCGGCCAACGCCGACGCCCGCGCGCTGAGTCTGATCGGCCTCTTCTTCGCCCTCCTGGCGGCCCTGAGCTGGCGGGCCTGGGGCGTGCCGTCGGTCGATGCCGGCCATGAGCTGACGGTGGCGGCGGCGATCACCGAAGGCCTGCAGCCCTACGGCGACATCCGCTATTTCTACGGCCCGGTGGGCGTCTACTCGCTGGCCGGCGCCTTCGCCCTCTTCGGAGCCGGCTTCACCACCGCCTTCGCCTTCGGCCTGGTCCAGGCGGCGGCGATCGTCGTCGCCTTCTACGCCCTCGCGCGCCAGCTGCTCAGCGTCGTGCCGGCGCTGATCGCGACCCTGATCGTCGCCGCGATCGGCTTCTCGGGGACGCCCTTCAACTTCGTCCTCCCGCACACGAACTCCGCCACCTTCGGGCTCCTCTTCACGCTGCTGATGCTGCTCTGCCTCTCGCGCGAACGGCTGCTGGCGGCCGGCCTCACCGCCGGCGTCGTCGGCCTCACCAGGCCGGAGCTGGCCGCCGTCGCTGCGATCGCCCTCGCCGCCTACCTGATCGGCACCTGGCGCCAGCACGGGCTGCGCCCGGCGCTCCTGGCGCTGCCCCGTCTGGTCCTGCCGGCGCTGCTGGTCGCGGGCACCGTGCTCGGCTTGATCGCCTCCGAAGTCGGCGCCGCCAACCTCTTCACCGAGAACCTCTGGCCGGTCGACTTCCTCCGCATCGCCGGCTTCGCCTCCCAGGAAGCCTGGGCCCCGCTCGACTTCGAAAGCCTGGTCGCGACCCTCGTCCGGGGCGGCATCTACTGCACCCTGCTCGCCGCCGTCATCGCCAGCGCGGTGCTGGTCGCTCGCGAGAGCGACACCGCCGGCCGCATCCGCGCCCTCTGGCCGCTGCCGGGCGCGATCGCCCTGCTCGCCGTCGGCGACGGCCTCTGGCGCCTGCTCGGGATCTTCACGCCGGCGCGGGAAGCGATCGAGGAAGAGTGCTTCCACCTGCTGATCGGGATGACCTGGCTGCCGGCGCTCGGCTTCGCCGCCTGCGTCCTCGTCGCCGTCCGCTTCGTGCGCGGGCGCCCCGCCCCGATCACCGGCTCCTGGGGCTTCGACCTGGCGCTAGTCGCGGTCGCCGCCGGCCTCGGCTCCCGCGCCTACGACGCCTTCACCGCCGAGGCCTCCTACGCCCCCTACTACGCGCCGCCGCTGGTGCTGCTGCTGGCGGTCCTGCACGACCGCCTCTCCAGGCGCTGGCCGCAAGCGCGCACGGCGCTGCTGGCCGCCCTCGCCGCGGTCGGGCTAGGCATCGCCGTCTACACCCAGATCGCGCTCAACCCGGACGACAGCGCCGTCGTCCGCACCGCCCGCGGCACCTTCGTCACCACTCCCGCCTCGGCCCCGGTCCAGCAGGCGGCGCTGGACTTCATCCGCACCCACGCGGCCCCGGGAGAACCGGTCCTCGCCGTCCCCGCCGACGCCGGCTTCAACTTCATGAGCAAGCATCCGCCGGCGCTGTATGACCCGATGTTCCTGCCGGGCCTGCTCGACTCCCATGCCGACGAAGTCGCCGCGATCGCCCGCCTCGAAGCCGAGGGCATCCGCTACGCGGTCGTCGACAAGCGAACCTTCGTCAACTATGGCTACGAACGCTTCGGCAGTGAATACAACCGCCTGCTGGCGAGCTGGATCGAGCGCAAAGGTCCGCCGGTGGCAAGCTTCGGCGATGGCTCCTCCTCCGGCGGCACCAACCCCGGCACGACCTACTCGGTCTACCGGGTCGGCCCCTGAGGGGTCGGCTTGATCCCGGCGGCGGTCAGGGTCGGCGTCTTCCCGCCCAGCGAGCTGGAGCGCCGCGGCGCTCTGCTGACGGCGCTCGAGAGCGCCTTCCCGGTCCGCTTCGAAGGCCGCGAAGCGGGCGAGCGGCTCGACCTCGGCGCCGTCCTCGACCTCGGCGACGGCAGCCAGGCGGCGGCCGCGGCGGCTACGGGAACGCCCTCGCTCTCGCTGGCGCGCGAGGAGCCGGCGGAGGACGGCGACCCGCTCGACCACGAGCTGAGCGAGGACCCCCAGCTCGACCGTCGCCTGCGCGGCGCCCGCCTGCCGGACTGCCGTCTCGGCGCCGCCCTGCGCGCGGGCGGGCTGGAGGCTCCCGCCGGCGCGGCGGTGCTGGCGGGTCACGGCGGCGAGGCGACCTGGGTCCGGGAAGGCGAGCTGCGCCGGGCCCTGCTCGCCCCGTCCGAGCTGGATGCCGGCGAGGCGCTGCGGGAACGGCTCCGCGACGGGCGCAGCGCCGCTCTGCTGCCGCTCGTCCACTTCCTCCGCGAGCTCACCGCCGAGCCGGGGTGGCAGCCGCCGCCACCGCGCGCCACCGTCCTCTTCGACGACCCCAACCTGCACTGGCCGTCCTACGGGTTCCTCCGGCTCAACGCGCTCGGCCGGCACGCTCGCGAGCACGGCTACCACGCTGCCCTGGCGACGGTCCCGCTCGACGGCTGGTTCGCCCATCCGGGAGCGGTGAAGGCGATCAGGGAGAGCGAGGGAGCGCTCTCGCTCGTCGTTCACGGCAACGACCACTTCGGTGGCGAGCTGGGGCAGCTGGAGACCGAGGCCGAGGCGCTGGCGCTCGCCGCTCAGGCCCGCCGCCGCAGCGAGGCCCTCGTCCGCCGCGCTGGCGTCGCCGTCGAGCCGGTGATGGTGCCGCCGCACGAGGAGTGCTCGGCGCCGACCCCCGGCGCCCTGCGCCGCTGTGGCTTCGAGGCGGTGACGATGACCCGTCCCTACCCCTGGCTAGCTCCGCCCCCGCGCTCCTGGCTGACGCGTCCCGACCGGGTCGGCCCGCTGGCCGGCTGGCGCTCGCTCGACTTCGCGGCCGGGCTGCCCGTGTTCCTGCGGCACCCCTTCGTCGATCGCTCGCCGGCGGAGCTGACCCTGCGCGCCTTCCTCGACCAGCCGCTGGTCCTCTACGGGCACCAGGCGGACCTGGCCCAGGGACTGGACGTGCTCGCCGACAGCGCCACCGACGTCAACCGGCTGGGCCCGGTTCGCTGGTGCTCGCTCGGCGAGATCGCCGCCGCCAGCTATGAAACCCAGCGCCAGGACGCCGAGCTCTCCGTTCGCCTCCAGACCAACGGCGTCCGGGTCGAGATTCCCGCCGGGGTCGAGCGGCTGACGGTCGCGCCCCCGGCGCCCGACCCCGAACGCCCCGCCGCGGGCCTCCTGGTCGACGGCAGGCCGCAGGCGTTCGACGAGCCGCTGGAGGTCACCGCCGGTGCCGGCCTCGACCTGCGACTGCGGGTCGGCGACGAGGTCGACGTCGCCTCGATCCCGGCGCCACGGCGCCAGGCCCTGGCGCTGCCGCGGCGCCTGCTCAGCGAGGGCCGGGACCGGCTGGCGCCGCTGCTGGCGCGCGCTCCCCGCTAGTCGGCCGGGGCGGCGAGGCGGACCGGCGAGGTCGCGTCCCGGACCAGCAGCCCCGCCTGGCCGCTGCCGTCGGCGGGCACGGTGTAGACGTTGGTGCCGTCGGAGTAGACGAGGGTCTCGTCGTCGAGCCACTCGACCTGGTCGTCGATCGAGTGGCTCTCGGCCACCGGGTGATCGGCAAGCGTCGCCACGTCGAGGACCCGCAGGTGCCAGCGGGGCTCAGTCCCGATCCGGCTCTTGTAGGCGATCTGCCTGCCGTCCGGCGAGAGCGAGGGGCACTCGACCCCTTCGCGCAGCACCCGCACCGACTTCTCGCTGACGTTGCCTTCGACCAGATAGTGCTTGCCGCCGGTGCCGAGGGTCGCATAGAAGCGGTTCGGGTCCTTGGCGAAGGTGACGCCCCAGAAGTTGAAGTCGACCGCGTCGAAGGGCTTGCCGTCCTTGCTCACCTGGAACTGCTCGAGCTGGCCGATCTGCCTGCCGCTGGCCATCTCGACGATCGTCGTCCGGGTCGAGAAGGCGGTCGGGGATTCGAGGTAGGAGTCGCCGGTGACGAAGACCGTCATCGCCCCGTAGCGTCCGTCGGCCGAAACCCGCGCCCGCGAGGGCAGCCCGGTCAGGCCGATCTTGTGGACCGACCGCATCCGCGAGTCGAAGATGGTCGCGTCGTAGTCGACGCCGGACGGGGCCACGCCCATGCAGATGCCATGGCCGGCGGCGTAGTAGACCCGCTCGCAGGCGAGGTCGCCGGAGCCCCGCCGCACCTTGCCGTCGTCGATTTCGTAGACGCGCCCGTTGAGGTTGGTCTGGTCCGGGTCGACGGCGCGCACCATCAGGTCGGTCTTGGCCAGGACCGCACCGGCCCGCGGGCGGGCGTCGGTGGTCGTCTGGCTGGGCCCGAGCGCGGCCACCGCGACGTAGGCGCCGCCGGCGACGACGCAGAGGACGACGAGGACGGCGAGGATCTTCTTGCTGCGGCTATCCATGCACGGGGGATCGCTGCGCTCGCCACAGCAGCGGCGCCGCCACGGCGATCGCCAGCGCCAGCCCGGCCGCGAAGATCAGCACCGCGCTCTGCAGGCCGATCGCGAACCAGAGCGCGCCGAAGGCGAGCGAGGAGACGAACTGTCCGATGCTGACCACGGTGATCAGTATCCCGATCCCGCTCGCCTGCAGCTTCTCCGGCAGCACCGCTCCGGCGAGAGCGGTCATCACCCCTTCGGTGGCGGCGAAGTAGCCGCCGAGGGCGATCAGGCAGACGATCAGCATCCCGTAGCCGAGCGAGGTCATCAGCAGCAGGCCGTAGACGACGAAGAGCAGCGCGTAGCCGGCCAGCAGCACCGGCACCTTGCCGACCCGGTCGGCGAGCTGGCCGAAGGGGATCGCCAGGCCCATGAAGACGATCGCCGTGATCACGTACAGCAGCGGAAAGACCGCCGGCTCGAAGTCGATCTTGCGCTGCAGCCCGACGTAGATCATCGCGTCGGAGACGCTGGCGATCGAGAGGCCGACGGCGGCCAGCAGCAGCAGGCCGAAACGCGGGTCGCGCACCAGGCCGGCGGCGGCGCGCAGCGAGGGCGGCGCGGTCGTCTCCGGCCGCGGGGCCCGGCGCGGGCGGCCCTGCACGGTGAGGACGAGGACCGCGAGGCCGAGCACGGCGAACATCGTGCTGACCACGAAGACCGCGTCGAAGCGGGCGGGGGCGACGAAGAGGATGCCGAAGGCGACGAGCGGGCCGAGCATCGCCCCGGCGCTGTCCATCGCCCGGTGCACGCCGAACGAGGTCGCCAGGTTCTCCTTGGCGCTGGAGAGGGAGATCAGGGCGTCGCGGGGCGCGGTGCGGATCCCCTTGCCGACCCGGTCGAAGGCGACGATCGCGCCGATCCCGCCGATCGTGTTGCCGGCGGCGACGAGCGCCACCTTGCCCACGGCGGAGATCCCGTAGCCGAGGCCGGCCACCTCCTTCGGGCGGCGCCAGCGATCGGAGGCGAAGCCGCTGGCCACCTGGACCAGGGCGGCGGCGCCGCGGTAGGTGCCGTCGATCGCGCCGAAGACGAGCGGGCTGGCGCCGAGCGTGAAGACCAGGTACAGCGGCAGGACGGTCGCGACCATCTCCGAGGAGACGTCGGTCAGGAGGCTGACCAGCCCCAGCATGACCACGTTGCGCGGCACGCTCAGGCGTGCGGAATGCCGAGCCCAAAGGCTCGGTTTCAGAAGGGCTTTGGAGGCTTCGACTTGATACATGGCATCTCAGGGACGAGACCGCGATCGGGTCTTTTGCGCGTCCTCAGTGATGCAACGTGCCGACTAGTCCTTTTCTCGCACTTTCATCCGCGGCCTCCGCGTCCAGGGCCAGCCGCTCGGCGACTTCGGCGGCAACTCCTTCGGCGAAGCCCATCACCGAGTCGCCGTTGAGCAGGTACGGGTAGATCTGGGCGTTCGAAGCCAGCGCCAGCCCCTCGACCCCGGGCCAGACCGGCGCCACGCGGACGTCGCTGCCCGGTCCGAGCCTGTGCACCGGCTCGACCAGCTTCGCCCGCTGCACGGTCCAGTCGACGACGTCGTCGCGGCTGAAGCCGGGTGAGAGCCGCGCCAGGTAGTCGGTGAAGCGGCGGTAGACGGACTCGTCGTCCTCGCTCTGCTCGGCCGCGTCCGGCGCGCAGTATTTGGGCAGGTAGACGAGGTGGAACCCGTCGGTGTGGTCGGTTCCCAGCACCTGGGTGGTCTCGATCGCGCTGGTGATCGGCGTCTTCTCGACGATGTTGACCGCGTAGTAGGGGAGCAGCGAGCGCTTGACCTTGATGATCGGGCAGACGCAGCCGAGCCAGCGCTCGGGGTACGGCGCCAGCAGCCCCTGATGGCGCTCCGGCAGCAGGAAGCGCAGGGCCGGCGGCTGCAGGGTCGGGATCGTCAGGTCGAAGTCGAGCGTGCGGTCGCCGAGCTCGACGCCGGTGATCGAGCCGTCCTCGGCCATCGCCAGGCCGCTGACCGGGGCGTCGGTGAGCGTCTCCACGCCCAGCTCTTCGGCCCGCGCCACCATCGCGTCGATCAGGCGCTGATGGCCGCCGACGATGTGGCCCATCTCCTCGCCGCCGCCGCCCTTGCTGTTGCGGGCGCCGGACATGCGCCGGGTGCGGGCCCAGAGGTAGGTCGCCGGCAGGCCCGACGGGTCGCCGTCGAAGCGCGAGTCGAGCAGCGGCTTCCAGATCCGCTCCCAGACCTCGTTGCCGCAGATCCGTCGCAGCCAGGTCTCGAGCGGGATCTCGTCGAGCTTGGAGTAGGAGGAGCGCAGCTGGCACTGGGCGACGAAGAGGCCAAGGCGCAGCCGTGCCGGTGGGCTCAGCGGCGAGAACCGCAGCAGGTCGCCGACCCCGTTGAAGTCGTGCATCTCGTCGTTGGCGAAGAAGCCGGCCCCGACCGGGTTGAAGCGCAGCTGGTCGCCGAGCCCGACCTCCTCGGCCATCTCGATCATGCGCGTGTCGGCGGGGGTGACCACGTGGTAGAAGCGGTCGACCTCGTGGCCGTTGAAGTCGAAGGCGCCGGCGAGGCCGCCGAGGCTGGGGCCGCGCTCGATCACGGTCACCTCGGCGCCGGCCTGGGCCAGGCGCAGGGCGAGCGAGGTGCCGAGGACGCCGCCGCCGACGACGCCGATCCGGGGCGGCTGCGGGCTCATCAGACCTGGGCGATCGGCCGGCGGCCGTTCGCCGCGAGCGGCTCGGTCGCGGTCGCGGCGGCGGGCTCGGGCAGCGCCAGCGGCGCCGTCGCCTCGGCCAGCGGCGAGACCGGCGGCGGCTGGATGCGGCCCACCACCTGCGCGGCCATCACCCGCAGGTAGGCGAGCACGGTCGGCTTCAGCTGCATCTTCGAGACCCCCTTGCGGGTGCGCCAGTCGTTCGTCGTCGGCACCTCGGCGACCGTGGCCCCGGCGTTGTAGAGCTTCAGCAGCAGCTCGACGTTGGCGGCGAAGCCGGGCTCGCGCACCAGCAGGTAGCCGTAGGTGTCGGCCGCCTTGCGCAGCGTCCCCGCGCGGTAGACCCGGTACAGCGAAGAGAGCGTGTGCATGTCGCGCAGCCCGCCGATGTAGCGAAAGGTGTTGGAGACGGCCTTGCTCGCCGCCAGGCGCCAGCCGGCGACGCCGATGATCTCGCCGCCGGGGGCGTAGACCGAGGCGAGGACGATGTCGGTGCCCTGGTCGAAGAGCTCGAGCATCCGCGGCAGGTCGGAGAGGTCGGAGGTGGTGTCGGCCTCGAGGGTGACGATCGCGTCCTCGTCGGAGGACTCCTTCAGGGCGGAGCGGATGCCGGTGTTGATCGCCGTCCCCAGCCCGCGGTTGACCGTGTGGGTGACGACCGCGAGGTGCATGTCCTGGGCGTGTTCGCGGATCACCTCGCCGGTGCCGTCGGTGGAGCCGTCGTCGACGATGATCACGCGGGCGCCCAGCGCGCGGGCGACCGGCGCCAGGTCGGCCAGCAGCCGGGGGATGTTCTCGGCCTCGTTGTAGGCCGGAATGACGAAGCGGATCACGCGACGACCTCCAGGGTTCGGGGGATGGGGATATCGAGCAGCTCGACCGGTCGCCGCACCGCCGCCGACTCGCGCACGGCGAGCGCCGCGGCCAGGGCCTTGACGCCGTCGTGGGCGCTGACCGGCTCCGGGGTGTCGTCGAGGACGCAGCGGCAGAAGGCCTCCAGCTCGGCCCGCAGCGGCTCGGCCTTGGCGAGCGAGAACCGCACCGCCGCCCCCTCGCCGTCGCCGCGCAGCATCGAGAGCCCATCCCATTGCAGCGGCGCGGTGGTCGACTCGACGAACCAGACGTCCTGGGTGATGTAGCTCGCCCGCAGCAGCCCGTTCTCGCCGATCAGGGCGATCTCGCGCGTCTTCTCCGGAGTCAGCCAGTTGACGTCGAGCAGGCCCAGCGTCGGCGCCTCGCCCTTCTCGCCGAAGCGGGCGAGGCAGGTCAGGAGGTCCTCCTGGGAGTCGTGCAGGAAGCGGCCGCCGTCGGCATAGATCTCGTGGATCGAGCTGTCGAGCACGTGCTGCATGACGTCGAGGTCGTGGGTGGCGAGGTCGATCGCGACGCCGGTGTCCTGGATCCGCGTCGGCAGCGGCCCGACCCGGGTCGTGTGGGCCCGGTAGACGGTGCCGAGGCGGCCGTCGGCGACCAGCTCGCGCAGCTTCTCCACCGCCGGGTTGAAGCGCTCGACGTGGCCGACCATCAGCTTGCGGTCGGCTTCGAAGGCGGCACCGCGCATGCGCAGCGCGTCCGGCAGCGTCGTCGCGATCGGCTTCTCGACCAGCACGTGGAGGCCGGCGGCGAGCGCCTCCAGGGCGACCTCGGCGTGGAACTCGGAGGGGCAGGCGATCGAGACCGCGTCGAGCTCGGCGGCGCCGAACTCGATCATGTCGCGCCAGCTGTCGTACTCGGCGACGCGGCTGTCGCCGAGGGCGCGGCGCCGCGACTCCTCGCTGGGGTCGGCGACGGCGACCAGCTGGGCGCAGTCGAGCTGGGTGTAGTTGCGGATGTGGAAGCCGCCCATGCGGCCGCAGCCGACGACGCCGATGCGCAGCTGCTCAGACACCGGACTTCTCCAACGCCCGGTCGAGGTGGGAGACGGTCAGCTCGGCAATCCGCTCGGCCGCGTGGCCGTCGCCGAAGATCGGCGGGCGCTCGCCCGGCAGCGGCTTCGCGAGGGCCTCGCCGAACTTCTCGGCGTCGACTCCGACCAGCGTGTTCCAGCCGGTCGAGACCGTCTCGATCCACTCGGTCTCCTCGCGCATCGTGATGCACGGCACCCCCCACAGATAAGCCTCGCGCTGGACCCCGCCGGAGTCGGTGGCGATCACGGCGGCGCCGCGCTCGAGCACCAGCATCTCGGTATAGGTGAGCGGGTCGCGGACCTCGACGTTCCCCGGCAGCTCCAGGCTCCAGGCCTCGATGCTCTTGCGGGTCCGCGGGTGCAGCGGGAAGATCACCCGCCGCTCGGCCGCCCGCAGGCAGTCGAGAACGGCGCCGAGCCGCTCGGGCGAGTCGGTGTTGTAGTTGCGGTGGGCGGTGGCGAGGACGTACTCGCCCTCCTCCCCACCCTCGGGCAGGCGGCTCCGGGTCGCCAGCAGGACGTCGGCGAGGACGTCGCCGGTGACGTGGACGGTCCCGGGGACGCCCTCTTCGACGAGGGTGTCGCGGGCGTGCTCGCAGGGCGCGAAGAGCAGGTCGGAGAGGCCGTCGGTCTCGATCCGGTTGTGCTCCTCCGGCATGTCCTGCCGGTAGCTGCGCAGACCGGCCTCGACGTGCAGCAGCGGCACCCCGGCGGCGACGGCGGCGCGGGCGCCGGCAATCGTGGCGCTGGTGTCGCCGCGGACCAGAACCGCGTCCGGGTTGGTGGTCTCGATGACGCGGGCGATCCGCTCTTCGGCGACCTCGACCCCCTTCTCGAGCGGCAGCGAGCCGACGCCGAGGTTGAACTCGGGCAGCGGCAGCCGCAGGTCGGCGATCTGCAGGTCCGACATCCCGGGGTCGTAGTGCTGCCCGGTGTGGACGAGGATCTCCTCGACGCAGCTGGAGTAGGCGAGCGAGAGCGGCGCCGCCTGGACGATCTCAGGTCGGGAGCCGATGATGGAGACGATTCGAGCGGCCATGTTCAATCAACGCGCGAGCCGCCCGTGTCTTTGCGCGGTGCGGAAATTTCTACCGTCCTTGTTGCCGCCCTTATGAAGACCCGACCTTTTTCAGCCTCCGCATGGCTGCGGCGACGCAAGTGTTCCCCGCACCCGGTCGTTGTCTCCAGTGGATGGAGGCACACGGACTAACTCGCAGCCAGGCAGTGACCCGGGTCGACGGCGAATCCCGCTGGAGCTCGGCCCTGCGGCGCTGCTTCGACATCGGCTTCGCCGGGATGGCCATCGTGCTCCTGGCGCCGGTGCTGGTCGCCGTCGCCGTCGCCGTCCGCCTCGACAGCCGCGGGTCGGCGCTCTTCCGCCAGCGCCGGGTCGGCTTCCACGAGCGCGAGTTCACCCTCTACAAGTTCCGCAGCATGCGGCTCGACGCCGACCCGCGCGGGCACCAGCAATACGTGACCGCGCTGATCAACGGCGGTGCCGATGCCGAGCAGGCCCCCGACGGTGGCAAGGACCTCTACAAGCTCGCGGTCGACAACCGGATCACCTCGGTCGGCCGCTGGATCCGCAAGTGGAGCCTCGACGAGCTGCCCCAGCTCTTCAACGTCGTGCTCGGCCACATGACCCTGGTCGGCCCGCGGCCGGCGATCCCCTACGAGGTCGCGGAGTACCCGACCTGGTACCTGGAGCGCTTCTCGGTCAAGCCCGGCCTGACCGGCTACTGGCAGGTCAGCGGCCGCAGCGAACGCACTTACGAGGAAATGGTCCGGCTCGACATCGAGTACGCCGAACGGCGCTCGCTGGGCCTGGACCTCTCAATTCTGATCAAGACCCCGTGGATCGTCCTCACTAGAAAGGGAGCCGAGTGAACCCATCAGGAGCAATAGGCACCATGGTCGTTGGATACGGCTACTGGGGCCCGAACATCGTCCGCAACGTCGTCGAGCGGCCCGAGTTCCGCCTCATGGGGCTCTGTGAGAAGGACGAAGGCCGAGCCGAAGACTTCCGCCGCCGCCATCCCGGCGTCTGGGTGGAGAGCGACTACGACGCCGCCCTCGCCGACCCGCGGATCGAAGCGGTCGCGATCGCGACCCCGCCGCACACCCACTACAACCTCGTGCGCCGCGCCCTCGAAGCCGGCAAGCACGTCCTGGTCGAGAAGCCCCTGGCCCGGACCTCCGAGGAGGCGGCGAAACTGGTGGCGCTCGCCGACGAGCTCGGCCTGGTGATGATGCCCGGCCACACCTTCGTCTACAGCCCCTCGGTGAACAAGGTCCGCGAGCTGATCCAAACCGACGAGCTGGGCGAGATCTACTTCGTCACCTCCTCGCGGATGAACCTCGGCCTCTACCAGCAGGACGGGGTCATCCTCGACCTGGCGCCGCACGACCTCTCGGTCCTGCTGCACTGGCTCGGCAAGCCGCTGGTCGAGGTCTCGGCCACCGGCCGCAGCGTCTTCCAGGAGGGCGTCCACGAGACCGCCTTCCTCACCCTGCGCTTCGAGGGCGGCACCCAGGCCAACGTCCAGCTCTCCTGGCTGGCGCCGCGCAAGGTGCGCCAGATGGTCGTCGTCGGCAGCCGCCGCATGGTCCAGTACGACGACACCTCCGCCGACGACGCGGTGCGGATCTACGACCGCGGGCTCGACTTCTCCGAGCCGCCGGCCAACTTCGGCGAGTACCGCCTCACCTACCGCAGCGGCGACATGGTCGCGCCGCGGATCCAGGCGCTGGAGCCGCTCAGCCAGGAGCTCCAGGATTTCGCCTCGGCCATCCACACGGGCAGCACGCCCGTCTCGAACTCGCGCCTTGGCCTGGAGATCGTGCTCGGCCTGGAGGCGCTCGAGCACTCGCTGGCGAACCAGGGCGAACCGGTTGCCGTGCCGGCCGTCGACGAGGTCCTGGCCTCCGGCCGGCAGACCCTCGCCGCCGGTCCCAGCGACGCGTAGAGCTCCACCCGGCCCCCGAACGGCCCTGGCTCGCCCCGTGCGAGCCAGGGCCATAGGGCAGTGCTCAGCCGCTCTCAGCGCCTGAGCGGGTCAAGCGACGTCGGCGTGCGGCGTCACGCCGAGAAACTCGAGCTCGGCCAGGTAGACCAGCACCGCGTGCGCGGCGAGCTGGCTGACCGTCGTCCGCTGCCGCAGGGCCTCCTGCTCGAGCAGCGCCTCCAGCTCCGGGTCAACCGCCAGATCGAAGGCCACCCCGGCCTCCATCGGCCCCTGGTCGGCGAGGAAGCGCGGCGGAGCAAGCGGCTCGCGGCCCGCCTTGAGCTTGCGGGCGTAGTGGAACAGCGCCTTGCGAGCCCCTGCGGGGATGTCGTCCCCGAGGTGGATTTCGACTCCGGAGCAGGCGAATTTTCCGAGTGTGACCTTCATCTCTTCTCTATGAACTCCCCGGGGGTGGCCGAGGTTTTCACGGGCCCCACCGTTTCCTCCTAACTTCAGCCTCCCCAATACCTGTGCAAATCGGCTCGAATTAGTTGTGCAATTGCAGGGCCTTAAGCCTGAGAATGAAATTTGGACAAATATTGGCATTGACAACTAGCCCGATCGTCCTTAATCCTCTGCGCCACAGCCTCTCCCAGAAGCTGCCGTGTCACAAGAGAGATCCCAAATTAGGATGATTTTCTTATCTGGACCTTCCTACTTGGGGCCTATTTCGTATTCGTCGAAGTCGCAGCGCAACCGAAAACACCAGTGGATGCATGCGGTGAGCATGCGGGGGAAACACCGATGAGCAGTACGCCCGACGATTCCGGGGCTCGCAGCACCAACAGGCTCACCCAACAGGCCATAGCGAGGGCCAAGGCGGGGGATTCCGAGGGGCTGCACTACTTGTACGTTCGCTACTCCGACGGTGTGCTGCGGTACGTGACCGGCTTCATCCGCGATCATCACGAGGCTGAAGACATCACTCAGAACGTCTTCGCCAAGCTGATGAAAGCGATCCAGAAGTACGAGCAGCGCGAGGTTCCCTTCGACGCCTGGATCCTGCGCGTCGCCCGCAACGCGGCCCTCGACCACCTGCGCGCGAAGCGGGCGATCCCGACCGAGGAGATCCGCCTCGCCGACACCGGCAGCGCCCAGATCGGCCTCGATCGCGGCCGCGCCCTGCGCCAGGCACTGGAAGACCTGCCCGAGGATCAGCGCGAGGTGCTCGTCCTCCGCCACATCGTCGGCCTCTCGCCGGTGGAGATCGCCGGCACCCTCGACAAGACCGAGAGCTCGGTGCACGGGCTGCACCACCGGGGCAGGCGCTCGCTCCGCGCCAGCCTGGTCGAGCTCGACGCCGCGCCGATCGTGGCGGCGCCCTCCGCCGCTTAGCTTTCCGTCGCCTCGAGGTCGTCGAGAATGCGCTGGGTGATCCGCCCGGCGTCCAGCTCGGCCGCGAAGTAAAAGGCGGCGTGCTCCAGCAGCTGCTGAGGCGAGACGTCCTGCCTGCTCGCCTCGGCCTCGAAAGAGTGCCAGAGGTCGTCTTTGACGTTGAGCTCGAACTCAACGTCAACCTGCGGCCGGCTGCCGCGCAAAAACGCCGGATAAGGCCATGCCGCCTGATCGGCGCCCCTGTCCCCCAGGTAGCAGCGGACAGCGCTCTGAAGCCTCCCTGGCCCTGCCTCGGCGCCACCGTTCCCGGCCAGGGCGTCGAACGCCAGTCGACTGAGCCCCACCGGGATCGTCCGCCGCGGGCGGCCGCGGTCGCGCCTGGACGTCGAAGTGCTGATGGCTGGTGCCGGCATCTTTGCTTTCATCGACATCCTCCTACCCAAAGCATTAGGACCCTAACGGGTGAAATTCGTACTAGTCGCTTTTTAGCACTAACTGACACTGGTGAGTGTCGCCCCCTTATGCGAGCAGGCCCGCTTCGCGCGCCGACACCGCCGTCTGGATCAGAGTCTCCCCGGCATCGAAGACGGGCTCCCAGCCGAGCTGTCGGCGCGCCTTGGCGCTGTCCATCAGCACCGGCACCCGCAACGCCGTCGCCCACTCCAACTGCGGCGAGAGAAATGCCAGCCGCCCGGCGAGAGCAGCTCCGAGGCCGACCGCGGGTGCCGGCACCGGAACCGTGCGCCAGCCGAGCGCGCGAGCGATGTCGCCGATGCCGATCTCCCCCTCGCCGGCGAGGTTGTAAGCGCCGGGCTCACCCCGGCCGGCGATCGCCGCCGCCAGCGCTCGGGCGACGTCGTCGTGATGGACGAGCTGGATCGGAGCGCCGACGTCGGGCAACACGGGCCGTGCCAGCGGCAGCCGCCCGAGTCCCTGGCGCAGCGCCGGCAGCGGATCGCCGAGCCGAGCGCCGCCGACCACCTTCTCGATCAGCATCGTCGCCCGCGGACCGGCGACGATGCAGGGCCGGAGCACATAGGCGTCGACCTCGCTTCCACTCAGGAGCCCGTCCAGCGTCGCCTCCAGCTCGGCCTTCTGGGCTGAGTAGTAGAAGCTCTCGCTGCCGCGGAGCGGCACCTCCTCGGTCAGCGGCTGCGGGTTCTCGGGGTGAAAGCCGTAGGCGGCGACCGAGGAGGCGTAGACCAGCCGCTTCACCCCGGCCTCGATCGCCGCTTCGAAGACGTTGCGACTGCCCTCGAGATTGATGCGCCGACTCTCCTCGCGGTCGCCGAAGATCGCAAAGGCGAGATGCACCGCCACGTCAGCTCCGTCGAACAACGCCGCCAGCGAGCCGCGATCGAGGATGTCCCCGCGCCGGTAGGCAACCTTCTCCCAGCCCTCATCACTCGGGTCGAACGCCCGCCGCGCCATTCCTCGCACCTCTCCCACAACTGGATCGCGCTCCAGCTCAGCCATCAATGGCAGCCCGACCTCCCCCGTGGGCCCCGTGACCGCGACTGTCAATGCCATCCGAACCTCCTTCTCCCTACGGGCCCATCCCGGTAGGGGTGAAGCGTCTTGTACTTTTTCGGCGGCGCTCGACCTCGGAGCGGAGGGAGCGCGACCCTCGAAAGAAGTTAAGCGGAACCCCTACCGGGATGGGCCCTCAAGCTGCGGGGGTTATCCGATAGGCGTCGAACACCGACTCGACGTTCCGCAGCCTCGAGATGCACTGCTTCAGCTGCTCGGTGTCCCCCACCTCGACCACGAACTTGTTTTTCACCATCGGGTGGTTGGTCGTGCAGGAGGCGCCTATGATGTTGATCCCGGCCTCCGAGAAGGTCCGCGAAAGGTCCTCGAGCAGGCGCGTGCGATCGTAGGCATCGATCTGCAGCTCGACCCGGTAAGAGGCTTCGTTTTCGCCTTCCCAGCCAACCTCGACAAAGCGTTCGGGCGACTTTTTCAGCGCCTTCACGTTCTTGCAGTCGGCCCGGTGGATGGTGATCCCGCGGCCGAGCGAGACGTAGCCGGCGATCTCGTCGCCGGGGACCGGGCGGCAGCACTTGGCGAGGCGCACGGCGACGTTGCCGGCGCCCTTGACCGCGATCCCGTAGTTGGACGCGTCCTTGGTGCGGCGGGCATGGTCGTCGCGGCCACGGACCGGTGCCGCCGGGCGCTCCTCGACCGCCTCGCCGGCTTTGAGTCGCTGCATCAGCTTGTTGGCGGCGGTCTTGGTCGAGACCTTGCCCTGGCCGAGGGCGATGTAGAAGTCGGTCGCTTTGCGGTAGCCCATCTCGCGGAAGACGTCCGCCAGCAGCGCCGAGCCGGCGATCTTCTGCATCGGGATGCCGCGCGTGCGCAGCGCTTCGTCGAGCCCCTCGCGACCCTTGCGCTCGGCGTCCTCGCGGCCTTCCTCTTTGAAGAAGGCGCGGATCTTGTTGCGGGCGCGGCTGGTCCGCACCAGTTTCAGCCAGTCGCGCGAGGGGCCGCGGTTCTGCTTCGCGGTCAGCACCTCGACGATGTCGCCTGACTTCAGCTGGTAGTGCAGCGGCACGATGTTGCCGTTGACCTTGGCGCCGACGGTGCGGTGGCCGACGTCGGTGTGGATGGCATAGGCGAAATCGAGCGGGGTCGAGCCGGCCGAGAGGTTCTTGACTTCCCCCTTGGGGGTGAAGACGAAGACCTCGTCCTCGAAGAGGTCGACCTTGAGCGACTCGAGGAACTCGGCCGGGTCCTGTTCGCCCTCGGCCTCGACCAGCTGCCGCAGCCAGGTCATCTTCTCCCGCTTCGGGTCGTTGCCGCCGCCCTCTTTGTAGGCGACGTGGGCGGCGATCCCGTACTCGGCCAGCTTGTGCATCTCTTCGGTCCGGATCTGGATCTCCAGGGGCTTGCCCTCGGGCCCGATCACGGTCGTGTGCAGAGCCTGGTACATGTTGGCCTTGGGCATCGCCACGAAGTCCTTGAAGCGCCCCGGCAGCGGCTTCCAGAGCGAATGGATGACGCCGATCGCGCCGTAGCAGTCTTTGACCGAGCCGACGATCACACGCATCGCCGTGAGGTCGAAGATCTCGTTGAACTCGCGCCCCTTCTTCGCCATCTTCGTGTAGATCGAGTAGAAGTGCTTGGCTCGGCCGGAGATCTGCGCCTCGATCCCGACCTGATCCAGCTCCTCGGAGAGGAACCGGCCGGCGTCGGTGACGTAGCTCTCGCGCTCGTCCCGCTGCTGGGCGACCAGCTGTTTGATTTCGGCGTACTTGCGCGGGTGCAGGGTCGCGAAGGCGAGGTCCTCCAGCTCCCACTTGATCGCGTGGATGCCGAGGCGATGGGCGAGCGGAGCGTAGATCTCCAGCGTCTCGTGCGACTTCGACATTTGCTTCTGCTTCGGCAGGGCGCCGAGCGTGCGCATGTTGTGGAGCCGGTCGGCCAGCTTGATCAGGATCACCCTGACGTCGGTGGCCATCGCCACCATCATCTTCCGGTAGTTCTCGGCCTGGCGCTCGTCGCGGCTCTCGAACGACATCCCGGTCAGCTTGGTGACGCCGTCGACCAGCTGCGCGATCTCCTCGCCGAATTCCTCGCGGACGTCGTCGAGGCTGGCGCTGGTGTCCTCGACGGTGTCGTGCAGCAGAGCCGCGCAGAGCGTCTCGGTGTCGAGCCGCATCCCGGCACAGACCTGGGCGACCCCGACCGGGTGGGTGATGAACTCGTCGCCCGAGTAGCGCATCTGGTCGGCGTGGCGCTCGCAGGCGAAGTCGAAGGCACGCTCGAGCGCCGCCCGGTCGATGCTCGCCACCGCCACCGCCGTCCCCCCGGCGCCGTTCCCGTTGCCGTTTTCGCCCACCGGCGCGTCGAACTCCTCGACCACGGCGAAGAGGTCGGCGAGGAGCTCTGAGTGCTCTACGGCTGCTTGGGTCTTTCTAGGCATGCCTGTGCCTCCGCGTGATCTTCTCTGTAGGCGCGGAACGCGGGTGAGCGCTCCAGGTCGGTCCCGTCTGAGGATACGACCCCGACGACGCCCGCGCCGCTCCTCGGCTCGCCCGCAACCAATCCGAGCTCGGAGAGCACGCGAAAGCAGCGGCCGGCGGCCTCCGGCCCGAGAGGCCGAGAGCCGGAACCCGCAAGCGCTTGACGCAACTCCTCTCCGCTCCCCTCTCCGACCTCCCGCAGGGAGCGGAAGACGGCGGCGACGGCGGCTCGCGAGGCCAGCTGCTCGGCGACGACAGAGGCGGAGAACTCGACCTCCGCCGCGGTCCAGAGCGGGTGCAGGAAGCCGGTGGCGGGACCCGCGGGCAGCCAGCCGACCCGGGCCCGGTCGCCGGCGCCACGGGGCGGGTCGACCAGCACGACGTGCTCGAACTCGCCGGCCAGGCTCGAAGCATGTCCGAGCGCCTCGTAGTCGGTCAGGGCCAGACCGCCTCCGGCCCGAGCCGAGAGGTCCAAGATCGCCCCGCCGCCGCAGCGATGGCAGGCGACCCGGGCGGCGCCGCCGTTGAAGCGGGCGAGGCCGCCGGCGCCGCTTGCCAGCGCTGCTCGCCGCGAGGCATCGGCGCACACCGCCAGCACCGCGGCGCCGCTGGAGACCAGCTCGGCGATCGTCACCGTGACCGAAGCGTCGCCACCGAGGACGACGCGCTCGCGGGCGCCGGGCCCGGTCGGCGCCGCGATCCGGCACAGGCTCGACCAGCCGCCACCCTGGGCGGCGCCGAGGTCGCGGCTGCGCTCGGCTTCGAAGCGCGCCCACCACTCCGCCTCGCCGCAGTCACAGGAGTGGAGCGAGGCACTCGGCTCGTCGACGACTTCGTCTGCCAGGGGGTAGAGCTCGTTGAGGACGACACGGGGCTCGACCGAGCCGTTCCAGTGGTTCACCTCCAGGCGGATGGCGGCGTCGACGGGGTCGTCGTCCTCGACGCCGAGGCTCGAGCGCCCGAAGGCGACCCCCAACGCACGGTGGGCGCCGCTGTGGAGGCTGAAGCGGGCGTGCTTGCCCTCCCCCATCGTGCGCACGTCGCTGACCCGCGCCGAGGGGACCATCAGCCGCACTCCCGGGTTGCCCATGCCGAACGGAGCCAGCTGGCCCAGCTCCTCGGCCAGCTCGAGCCCGAGGCCGACGCCGCCGACCATCGCGTCGATCCGCTCGGTGCGACGCAGGTCGTCGGGCCCCAGCAGCGTTGCCGCGTGGGCGGCGAAGGCCGCGCGAAAGGCCTCGAGGTTCTCGGCCCGCAGAGAGAGGCCGGCGGCGGCTCGGTGGCCGCCGAAGCTGTCGAGATGCTCGGCACAGGCGCCAAGCGCGGCGTGCAGGTCGAAGCCGGGGATGCTGCGCCCGCTGCCTCGCCCCCCGCCCTCGCGGTCGAGAGAGACCACGACGACCGGGCGGTGGTGGCGCTCGACCAGGCGCGAAGCGACGATTCCGACCACGCCGGGGTGCCAGTCCTCGCCGGCGAGGACCAGGCCCATCCCCTCCCGCAGGTGCTCGGGCAGCTCCCGCCGCGCCGCCTCCGCGGCGGCATCCACCTCGCGCTCCCGCGCGCGCCGCTCCGAGTTGGCCCGCCCCAGCTCCGCCGCGATCTCCTCGGCCCGCGCCTCGTCATCCGTCAACAGCAGCTCCACCCCCGCATCGGCGCGGTACAACCGCCCCGCCGCGTTGATCCTCGGAGCCAGCCGGAATGCCAAGTCGCCCTCGTCGATCCGGGTCGGCTCGCATTTGGCGGCTTCGATCAGAGCCCTGAGCCCGGTCCGCCGCACCCGCCGCATCTCCACCAGGCCGCGCTTGACCAGCGATCGGTTCTCGCCGATCAACGGCACCACGTCGGCCACCGTCGCCAGCGCCACGAGATCGAGATCCGCCTCGCCAGACCCTTCCCTCAGTGCGCAGGCCAGCTTCCAAGCGACTGCGGTGCCGCAGAGGGAAGGGAACGGATAGCTGCTGGTTTCGGGATGGAGGATCGGGCAATCGGGGAGCGCGTCGCCGGCCTGGTGATGGTCGGTCACGATGGTCTCGATTCCCAGCCGACGGGCCAGGGCGACCTCCTCAACCGCGGTGATCCCGCAATCGACGGTGATGAGCAGAGAGGTGCCGCGCTTGGCCAGCTTTTCGATGTTCGGGGCGCTGAGGCCATAGCCGTCGCCGATCCGATCGGGAATCAGCCAGTCGCACTCGGCCCCGAGCTCGCGCAGAGCCGAGACCATGATCGTGGTCGCGCAGACGCCGTCGACGTCGAAGTCGCCATGGACGGTGATTCTCCGGCCCGCCGCGATCGCGGCCTGGACCTGAGCGACGATCGCGGCTATCGAGTCGAACGCGCCGGGTGGATGCGACTCGTCCGCGGCGAGGAAGTCCCGGGCCAGCTCCGGCGTCCGGTAGCCGCGGCGAACAAGGGTGACGGCGACCGGCTCGCTGAGGCTGAGCCCGTCGGCGACCGCCCGCACGTCGGCATAGTCATAGGGCTTGGCGGCGAAGGACTTGAGAGTTTCCGGCACACAACCAGGCTAGGAAGGACAGCGGCGTCAAAAGCGCCCGCAAAGGTGCCGAAAATGGGGCGTAAAGGAGCCCGAGCGGCTAATCGAGCTGCTGCTCGCCGCGCAGGCCGATCGCGTAGACGACCGCGAGGCCGATCACGACACCCGGGACCGCGGTCAGCGCCGTCGCCAGGTCGGTGTCGCCGAGGCCCTTGCCGCTGATCAGCTCGACGATCAGGCCGAAGACGATCGCCCCGATGACCGAACCGACGAAGGCGCCGACGATGCCCTGCCAGAAGTGATCCGGCAGGAAGACGGTGAAGTGCCAGAGGGCGATCCCCATCGTGAACCAGACGAGCAGTGCCATCGCCTAACGCTTCCTTCCGTGTTTGCGGCGGGCCTGACGGCGGGCTTTGCGCTCGGCGTTGCGCTGGCGCCGCTCGGCCGAGGCCCCCTCGGCCTCGCCGTTGTTGACCGGGTCGGCGCCGTTGCCGTCCCCGGTGCGCTCGACGGTGGCGACCGTCCCCGCCTGCGGCTGGGCCTCGGGCCGGTCGGTCGCCGCAGCCATCTTCGCTTCGGGCTCGTCGTCGGTGGAGAGGTCGGCCGAGATGACGTCGTCGGCGAAGGCCGGAACGCTGCCCTCGGCCTCGGCGATCCGCAGGCGACGGCGCACGAAGCCCGGCTCGCGTTCCTTCCAGGCGGTCAGCACCGGTGAGGCGATGAAGATCGAGGAGTAGGTGCCGGAGGCGATCCCGACCAGCATCGCGAAGGCGAAGTCCTGCAGCGTCGCGCCGCCGAAGACCAGCAGCGAAGTGACCGCCAGCATGGTCGAGAAGCTGGTCGCCAGCGACCGCGTCAGCACCTCGCTCATCGAGCGGTTGACGATCTGCGAGAAAGCTGCTCGCGGCATCCGCGGGACGTTCTCGCGGATCCGGTCGAAGACGATGATCGTGTCGTAGATCGAGTAGCCCAAAATGGTCAGGAAGGCGGCGACGGTCCCGCTGCTCACCTCTTTCCCCGTCAACGAGTAGACACCGGCGGTGATCAGGATGTCGTGGAAGATCGCGATCAGGACCGGCACCGCGAACTTTGGGTCGAAGCGCAGCGCCACGTAGCCGCAGATCACCAGCAGCGAGAAGATCAGCGCCTTCAGGGCGCTGTTCGCCACCTGCTGGCCGAAGGTCGGCCCGACGCTGGTGCTGTCGAAGCCGTCGGCGACCACGCCGTACTCCTCGCTGAGCGCGTTCTGGGCCTCTTTGACCGAGCTCGGCCCGAGCTCGCGGGTCTGGATCTGGAACACGTTTTCGCCGAACACGGGGTCGGAGACCTGCTGGATCTCCTCGCCGCTGACCCCGATCGAGTTGAGGGTGTCGCGCACGCCTTCCTCGTCGGTGGGCTTTTCCAGCGCCACCTTGACCCGGGTGCCGGACTCGAAGTCGATGCCGAAGTTGAGCTGCTTGGTCGCCAGCGCCAGGGCGCCGACCAGCAGGATCATGCCGGAGATCGAGAAGAACCAGCGGCTGGCGCCCATGAAGTCGAAGTGCCAGCGCATGCCCTGCCCGCCGGCCCCCAGCGCGCTCGGCGAGCGCAGCAGGCGCGAGCGGCTCATGCTGCCGAGCAGCGCCTGGGTGAAGACGACCGCGGTCAGCAGCGAGACGATCGTGCCGACCCCGAGGGTGAAGGCGAAGCCTTTGACGCCGGAGGTCGCGAGCACGAAGAGGATGAAAGCGGTCAGCAGGGTGACGACGTTGGCGTCGATGATCGTGCTGATCCCGCGTTTGTAGCCAGCGCTGATCGCGCTCGACATCGAGCGTCCCGCCCGCACCTCCTCCTTTATTCGCTCGAAGATGACGATGTTCGAGTCGGCCGCGACGCCGATCGTCAACACCAGCCCCGCGATCCCCGGCAGGGTCAGGGTGATCGGGATCAGGTTGATCAGGGCGAAGAAGATCACCCCGTAGGCGGCCAGGGCGATCGAGGCGATCAGGCCGAGGAAGCGGTAGTAGAGAAGCAGGAAGATGACGACGAGGGCGAGGCCGATGATCCCCGCCTTGACTCCCGCGTGCAGGGCCTGCGTCCCCAGGGTCGCCGAGACCTGGGTCTGGCTGATCAGCTTGAGGTTGATCGGCAGGGCGCCGATCTGCAGGATCGTCGCCAGGTCCTGCGCCTCGGTCGGACTGGAGAAGCCACCGGAGATCTGGGCGCCCTGACGACCGTCGATCCCGTCGGGATTCTGGGCGAAGTTGATGATCGGCCGGGTTTTGACTTCGTTGTCGAGGACGACCGCGAAGTGGCCCGAGAGCGCTTCTGCTTCTTCGCCGGCCACGGGGCCGATCGCCGACGCCTGACCGCGCTGGGCGATCTGTCGGGTGACTTCCTGGAAGGCGTCGCGGCCGGTATCGGTGAAGCCGAAGGAGACGTTCGGTTCGTTGAATTCGCCGAATTCCTGCTTCGGATTGGTGATGTCGGTGCCCGAGAGCGCCGGATCGTCCTTGAGCGCGTACCAACCGGGTCGCGCGGTCCGGTCGACCTTGCCGCTCGCGTCGTTGGGGTATTCGGAGACGACGATGGTCCCGGTCGGCACGGTGACCACGATCCCGTCGTGGGAGCGTTTTTCGCCGGTCGGACTGATGTAGAGGTCCTTCTTTTCCAGCTCCGGGCCGGCGAGCAGGTCGTGCGGCGCCTCCTTGTCGAAGAGGTAATAACGCGGTTTGGAGACCGAGCAGTTCTTGCAATTTTCGACCGTCGACTGTTCGGAGGCGAGTTTCGCGGCGCCGTATGGGTCGGGGAAGGCGCCGGCGAAGATCAGCTGTTTGTTCTCGACGCTCTTGGTGTTGCGGCCGGCGTCTTTCCAGCGCTGTTCGGACTGTTTGAGCGGCCCCGGCGGCGGCTGCTGGCCGGGACGCCCGCCAATCACCCGCTCCGGGCCGATCAGGTTCGGCTCCCAGTCGTAGAAGAAGAGCTGGGCGGTCGTGCCCACCTGGTCGATCGCCCGCTGGGCATTGGTCACGTCGGGCAGGCTGACCGTGATCTGGTCGGCGCCGAGGCGCGCTACTTCGGGCTCGGAGACGCCGAGCTGGTCGATCCGTTCGCGGATGATCTCGATCGAGCGTTCGATGTCTTCGCCGCTGACTTCCTTCACCTGTCCGGTCGGCTGGCCCTGGTAGACCAGCTCGACCCCGCCCTTGAGATCGAGCCCGAGCTTGGTCGTGGTGTTGGCGATGACCAGCGCCGAGGCGATCACGAGACCGAGGACGAAGAGCAGGACGAAGAGGTAGCGGCGCCGGTTGCCCATCTCCTAGCCCTCGGGGGTGAGCACGAGCAGGAGCCCGCCGTCGTCGTCGTAGGCGGGGAAGACGTCGGCCACGGCCTTGGCGGGAAGGTCGCCCTCGGCATTGACGGAGACGCGCTTGCCGAGCGAGCGCACGCCCCACTCCAGCGAGGTCTCGATCGGGTCGGTGACGCCGTCGCCGTTGGCGTCCGAGCTCTCGTCGCCGTCGCCGGCGTCGATCCAGTCGAGGCCGAGGACCTCGCGCACCGGCCTGCCGATCACGTCCTCATCGGTCAGACCGGTCAGCTCGAAGCTGCCTTTGCCGGCGTCGATCACGCGTTCCTGCTTGTCGCATACGAAGAAAGCTGCATTCGGCGCCGGATAATAATCGTCGAGTAATTCGAATACAAAGCCGAAGCCGCATTTGGAGCAGCCTTTGGGGCGCGAGCTGAAACCCGCGGTGCGCTCACTGCTTGCCTCCCGGTGCCCACAGTTCGGGCAGATGAAAAACGGCATATTCGACAGGCTACAAGCGCGCGGCTAGAAGAGGCTCGCGGCGCCCTCCGGCGCCGGCAGGCCGAGATGGTCGTAGGCTCGCTGCGTCAGCACCCGCCCGCGCGGAGTCCGCTTCAGCAGACCCTGCTGGAGCAGATATGGCTCCAGCACGTCCTCGATCGTGTCCTGCTCCTCCCCGATCGCGATCGCCAGGGTTGAGAGGCCGACCGGGCCGCCCGCGAATTTGGTCGCCACGGTGTCGAGGAGGGCGCGGTCGCTGCGGTCGAGCCCGCCGGCGTCGACCTCCAGCATTTCCAGGGCGCCGATCGCGACCTCGGCCCCGATCACGCCGGAGCCCTTGACCTGGGCGAAGTCCCGAACCCGCTTCAGCAGCCTGTTGGCGACGCGAGGCGTCCCCCGGGAGCGCGAGGCGATGGTGCAGGCGCCGTCGCTGTCGATCTCGACGCCGAGGATGCCCGCCGAGCGCTCGATGATCAGGGCGAGGTGCTCGGGGGTGTAGTGCTCGAGACGGTGGGAGACGCCGAAGCGGTCGCGCAGCGGCGTCGTCAGCAGGCCGGCCCGAGTGGTGGCGCCGACCAGGGTGAACGGCGGCAGTGGCAGGGTCACGGTCCGCGCCCCCGCCCCCTGCCCCAGCACGACTGGCAGCTCGCCGTCCTCCATCGCCGGGTAGAGGGTCTCCTCGACGGCGCGGCCGAGGCGGTGGATCTCGTCGATGAAGAAGACGCTGCCGGGCTCCAGCGCGGTGAGGAAGGAGGCGATGTCGGCCTTGCGCTCCAGTGCCGGACCCGCGGTCTGGACCATCGGGACGCCCATCTCGGCGGCGACGATGTGGGCCAGCGAGGTCTTGCCGAGCCCGGGCGGGCCGGCGAGGAGGACGTGGTCGAGCGGCTCGCCGCGGCCACGGGCGGCCTCGATGAAGATCGCCAGCTGCTCGGTCACCTGCGCCTGGTTGACGAAGTCGGCCAGGGTCGGCGGGCGCAGCGAGCGGTCGAGATCCTCGTCGGGAGGGTCGGCACGGGCGTCGTGGACGCGGACCTCGGCGTCGACCGGTACCGGCTCCTCGTCGATGCCCGGCGTGCGGATCCGCTTGGCGCCGATCTCAGGTGAGTCGCTCACGCGCCGCTCCGGATCGTGGCCGCCTTGCGCAGCGCCGCCGCAATCAGCTCCTGGGGCTCCTCGCCGTCGAGGCCGTCGAGCAGCTGCTCGGCCTCCAGCGGCGCATAGCCGAGGTTGACGAGGCCGTCGCGGGCGAGCGCGCGCGGGTCGTCGCCCCCGGCCCCGGCGACCAGCACCTCTTCCTCCAGCGCCCCGGCGACCTTCTCGCGCAACTCGACGATGATCCGCTCCGCCGTGCGCTTGCCGATCCCGGGAACCGCCTGAAAGCGTTTGGCGTCGCCGGCCGCGATCGCCCGCAGCAGGTCACGCGGGGTGCCACCGGAGAGCGCCGCGATCGCCACTTTCGGGCCGATGCCGCTGACCGAGATCAGCAGGCGGAAGAGATCGCGCTCCTCCTCCGAGGAAAAGCCATAGAGGGCGAGCGAGTCCTCGCGGGCGATCAACTCGGCGTGGAGGAAGATCTCACGGCCGGTCGCGGGCACCGCCTTCAGGGTCTCCGAGGAGACCGCGAGCCGGTAGCCGACGCCGCCGGCGTCGACGACCACATGGTCGGCCCGGCGCACCATCACCTCGCCCCGCACCGCCGCGATCATCCGGCCACCCGCTGCGGAGGGGCGTCCAGGGTGCCCGTGCCGGCCGCGGCGACCGCTTGCCGGTGCCCGCTGCCGCCGCCGTGGCAGATCGCCACCGCCAGGGCGTCGGCGGCGTGATCGGGGGTCGGCGGCTCGGGCAGCCCGAGCAGGGTCCCGACCATCCGCTGCACCTGGCGCTTGCCGGCCGCGCCGGAGCCGCAGACCGCCATCTTGATCGCCTGCGGGGTGTAGGAGAAGCAGCCGATCTCCGACTGGGCGGCGGCCAGCATCGCGACGCCGCTGGCCTGGCCCACAGCCGTCGCCGAGTGCACGTTTTTGCCGAAGTAGACGGACTCGATCGCCAGCGCCCGCGGCTGGTGCCAGGCGATCAGCTCGGCCAGTGCCCGGTGGATCCGCTCCAGCCGCCGCTCGAGCGGTGCCTCGGCCGCGGTCTCGACCACGCCGCCATCGAGAGCGACCATGTGGTTGCCCTCCACGCGCACGATTCCAAAGCCGAGATTCGCTATTCCGGGGTCTATTCCCATCACTACTTGCATGGGGAGGGATTCTGGGAAGAAGCTCGGATGCCTTCACTGATGGGTGGCGAGGGAGGGATGGGGCGACCCTCTCCCGGAGACCGTCGCGCAGCTGATCGCGCTCCCTGGGCTCAAACGTCTGCTCTGAGCCTCCGGGAGAGGGTCACCCCATCCCTCCGACGACACGCGCCAAGGGACGACCGAGGGTTCAGAGGCTCTCTCAACGACAAGAGCAGACGACGCCCCGCCGCTTTCGCTGAGAGATCCGCACCTTCAGCGTCTGTTGGAGCGCGTTGCGTTGGAGGATGCCGATACCCCCTCCCTCCACCGCCTCCGTCCTGCGCGCCCCTCAGGCGGCGAGTTTTTCGAGCACGTCCTCAGGTATGTCGAAGTTGGCGAAGACTTCGTCGACGTCGTCCTGCTCGTCCAGCGCGTCGAGCAGCTTCAGCAGCCGCTCCGCCTCCTGCCCCTTGACTTCGACCATGCTTTTCGGCTCCGTCGTCAGCTCCGCCGACTCGACCTCCACCCCTGAGCCCTCCAGCGCCTCGCGCACGGCGCTGAGGTCACTCGGGTCGCAGAGCACCCGCAGCCGGTCTCCCTCCTCGCGCACGTCCTCGGCCCCGGCGTCGATCGCGACGATCACGTCGTCTTCGCCGTAGCGCTCGCCGTCGACGACGATCGTTCCCTTCTTCTCGAACAGATAGGCGACCGAGCCGGGCTCGCCGAGGCTGCCGCCGTGGCTGGAGAAGGCGAAGCGGACCTCGGCCCCGGCGCGGTTGCGGTTGTCGGTCAGCGCCTCGACCAGGATCGCCACGCCACCGGGGCCGTAACCCTCGTAGATGATGCTTTCGATCGCGGCGGAGTCGGCACCGGCGCCAGTGCCGCGGTCGATCGCCCGCTGGATGTTGTCCTTCGGCATCGAGGCGTCGCGCGCCTTCTGGATCGCCGTCGCCAGCGTCGGGTTGTTCTCGGCGTCACCGCCGCCGTCGCGCGCCGCGACGATGATCGCCCGGGCGAGCTTGCTGAAGAGCTTGCCGCGTTTGGCGTCGGCGGCACCCTTTTTGTGTTTGATCGAGGACCACTTGGAATGACCGGACATATGCCTGTCATTCTATGAAGTGGGGAGATGAGCGCCAACACGAACATCCGCAACCCAGGCCGAGCCGTCGCCGCGGCGCTGGTTTTCCTGGCGATGCTGCTGGCCGCCTTCTCGCTCTGGACGGCGATTCCGCTGAGTTGGGTCTACATCGCTTCCAAGGCCTCGCACAGCCAGTTTCCCAGCGGCGGCCCCTACGCCGTCGTCGCCGTCGGGATCGTCTCCTCGGTCCTGATCGTCGCCTGGCTGATCGGGCGGCTCAACATCCTCTACATCCGCATCACCGGCACCAACCGGCTGGCGCCGATCCGGCCCACCTGGCTGAAGAGCATGCGCGACAGCGGCGGCCCGCAGAGCTCGATCACCGTCGTCGAGGCGGTGCTGATGGGCTCGGTGATGCTCGCCGGTCTCGCCCTCACCATCTGGTTCTTTCTCGCCGCCGGGTCGCCGATCCCGAACCAGTAGCGCTTCCGCGGCGAAACCTTTGCGTTTCGCAGCCAACTCGTTGCATCGCGTCTTTTAGGATGCGACGATGGAGGCGATGAGAGAGAAGTGGACCGACGAGCGCCTTGACGACCTCAACCATCGGGTCGGCGACGGCTTCAAAGAGATGGGTGAGGAATTTCGGGCAGTGCGCCTGGAGATGCGAGCCGAATTCGCAACCGTGCGTTCTGAGATCGCGGCGGCGAATAGAACGATGCTGCAGATCGTCCTCGGCGGCTTCGCGGTGATGGTCGTCGGCTTCGGCGGGACGATCGCCACCATCCTCGCCCAGTCCTACTAGGCGCTCCTAGACGACGAACTTGCCGTCCTTCTGCATGACCACGCCGTCGACTTCGAGCTTGCCGCCGAGGCGGAGATCGCAGACGAGGTCGGTGTGGACGGCGGACTCGTTGACGCCGCCTGACTCGGGATAGCTGGTGCCGACCGCCATGTGCACGGTGCCCCCGATCTTCTCGTCCAGCAGCACCTCGCGGGTGCCGCGATCGATGCCGTAGTTGGTGCCGATGCCGAGCTCGCCGAGACGGCGGGCGCCAGGATCGGTGTCGAGCAGCTTCAGCAGGTACTCCTCGCCCCTGTCGGCGGCGGCGTCGACGACCAACCCGGCCTCGAAGCGCAGGCGCACGCCGGAGACCTCGCGGCCGCCGATCACCGCCGGCAGGTGGAAGCTGACTTCGCCCTCGACCGAGTCCTCGACCGGCCCGGTGAAGAACTCGCCGTCGGGCATGTTGTGCCGGCCGTCGCAGGGGATGAACTTGCGGCCGGCGATGCCGAGCTTGATGTCGGTCCCCGGCGCGGTCACCCGCACCTCCTCGTGCCCCTCGATCCACCCGGCCAGCCGCACGGTCTCCTCCGAGGCCCGGCGCCAAGCGTTGAGTGGGTCGCCGTCTCCGGCCAGACAGGCTCCGTAGTAGAAGTCTTCGTAGTCGGCCAGGCTCATCTCCGCCTCCGAGGCGTAGGCGCTGGTCGGGTAGAGCGTGTAGCACCAGCGGAAATCGCCCTCGGCGCTGCGCTTCATCGCCCGCGCCATGAGGTCGCCGGTGACGGTCTGGCGCAGGGTCTGGCGCTCCGGCGGCACTCCGGAGAGCTCGCGGGTGTTGGTGCTCGCCCCGATCGCGATCCGCACGTCGACGTTGTCGACCATCCACTCGGCGAAGGGCGAGATCCATTCCAGCTGGGCATCGGACGCGTGCTTGAAGTAAGCGGCGATCTGGCCGTCGAGGGCGACGTTGAGGACCGGGTTGGCACCGGCCTTCAGCACCTCCTCGTAGACCGCCAGCAGCAGCGGCGCGGCGGCACTCTCACCATCGATCGAGACGACCTCGCCCTCCTTCACCTCGGTCGAGTAGCCGACCAGGATCTTCGCCAGCGCCTCGGTCCTCGAATCGCTACCCATGCGTCGCCTCCTCTTTGGCGCGCTCGCGCGCAGCCGTGGTCATCGCCATGAAGATCGCATGGAAGCGGGGGTCGTCGGTCAGCTCCGGGTGGAAGGCCGAGGCGAGAAGCGAGCCTTCCCGCACCGCCACCGGGTGCCCGTCGTAGCGCGCGAGGACCTCCACCCCGTCCCCGTGCCGCTCGATCCAGGGGGCGCGGATGAAGACGGCCCGCAGCGGCTCGTCGCCGATCCCTTCGATTTCGAGGTCGGCCTCGAAGCTCTGCAGCTGTCGCCCGAAAGCGTTGCGCCGGGCGCTCGCGTCGATGAAGCCGAGGTGCTCGGCATCGCAGACGATCAGCCCGGCGCAGGTGCCGAGGATCGGCCGTCCGGCCTGGTGATGGGCCCGCAGCGCCGGCTCCAGCCGCGCCGACTCGATCCCCTTGACGATCGTGGTGCTCTCGCCGCCGGGGATGACGAGCCCGTCGAGGCCGTCCATGTCGGTGGGCGTGCGGACCTCGGATGCTTCGGCGCCGAGCTGGCGCAGGGTCCGGGCATGCGCCTCGAAGTCGCCCTGCAGCGCTAGGACGCCGACGCGCAGCTCAGGCTCCGCGGTTCTGCAGCAGGGTGTCGGCGGCGGCGAGCTCGGCGATCTCCAGGCCCGGCATCGCCTCGCCCAGCCCGATCGAGGCGGCGGCGACCCGCTCGGGGTCGTTGAAGTGGGTAGTCGCCTCGACGATCGCGCGAGCGCGCCGGGCGGGATCTGCGCTCTTGAAGATGCCGGAGCCGACGAAGTTGCCTTCGGCCCCGAGCTGCATCATCAGCGCCGCGTCGGCGGGGGTGGCGATGCCACCGGCGCAGAACAGCGGCACCGGCAGCTTGCCGGCGGCCGCGACGTCCTGGACGACTTCGAGCGGCGCCGGGAGCTCTTTGGCCTCGGCCGCCAGCTCCTCCGGGCGCAGCTGTGCCAGGCGGCGGATGCCGGAGGTGATCTCGCGCATGTGGCGGACCGCCTCGACCACGTTGCCGGTCCCGGCCTCGCCCTTGGAGCGGATCATCGCCGCGCCCTCGCCGAGTCGCCGCAACGCCTCGCCGAGGTTGGTGGCGCCGCAGACGAAAGGAACCTCGAAGGCCAGCTTCTCGATGTGGTGGCGCTCGTCGGCCGGGGTCAGCACCTCGGACTCGTCGATGTAGTCGACTTCCAGCGCCTGCAGGACCTGGGCCTCCGCGAAATGGCCGATTCGCGCCTTGGCCATGACCGGAATCGTCACCGCCGCCTGGATCCCCTTGATCATCGCCGGGTCGGACATGCGGGCGACGCCGCCGTCGCGGCGGATGTCGGAGGGCACGCGCTCCAGCGCCATCACCGCGCAGGCGCCCGCGTCCTCGGCGATCTTCGCCTCCTCAGGCGTGACCACGTCCATGATCACGCCGCCTTTGAGCATCTCTGCCAGGCCGGTTTTGAGGCGGAAAGTCGCGCGCTCAGTCATCGCGCCCCATATTACGGAGGAGCGGCTTACTTCAGTTTGTAGGCACGGATGCGGTCTTTGTGCGCGGCTTCGTCCCGCGCGTAGAGACCATGTGCCAGCGCCTGCACCAGGGCCATCAGCGCCGTGTTCGAGCGGGCGAACGAGGGACTGTTGGAGGAGAAGTAGAGAGTCAGCTCGGCGTGCTCCCCGACCTCCGACATGGTCGCGTCGGAGATGGCCAGGGTGCGGGCACCGCGGTGCAGGGCGAGCTTCATCGCCCGCAGCAGCAGCGGGTGGGCGCGGCCGGCGGAAAGGGTGATGACCAGCGTGTCTTCGCCGATGCGGCCGAGTCGCTGCAGGGACTCGCCGCCGGTGCTGGCGACGATCTCGGCGCGGATGTCCAGCAAGCTGAGGGTGTGACGGAGGTAGCTGGCGAAGAAGGCCATCTGGTCGACGCCGACGATCACTATGCGTTGCGCCGTGGCGAGCGCGGCGACGGACGCGTCGACCTGCTCCGGCGTCAGTTTGCGGGCGGTTTCCTCGAGGTTGGCGTAATCGGCGCTGAGCGAGCCCTCGAGCTCGGAGTGATCGAAGGAGAAGAGCGCGCCGCCGTTGGTGGCGGCGCCGGCGATGGCCGCGCGGTACTCCTCGATCGCCGCCTGCTGCAGCTCCGGATAACCCTCGAAGCCGAGGGCCTGGGAGAAGCGGACGACGGTCGAGGACGAGGTGCTGGCCCGGCGGGCGAGCTCCTCGGCGGTGAGGAAGGCGGCCTCGTCGAGATGGTCGACTATGTACCGGGCTACGTCTTTCTGGGAGCGCGAGAACTCGTCGAAGCGCTCCTGGATGTAGTCGGAAAGGCTCTTGAGTTGGGGTGGCTTCGTCGCAGTCTTGGTCACGGCGGTCGATTTCGCCGAACCTCACCCTTTCCCTTCTTGGAAAGTCACACTCGTGTGCGTAAGTCGCGCCCGATCTGGTTGGATTGACACAGCGATGACGCTCGAACAGGCTCTGCGCCTAACCAATCGCAACATGATCGTCTTCGATCTGCTGCTCGGGGGCGCCGCGATCGCCGCACCCGCCGCGACCCTCAGGGCGCTCGGACACGACGAGCCCTCGCCCGACGCGAAGCACCTCTTCCGTCGCTGCGGGCCGATCTGGCTCACCTTCGCCGCCGCCCATGTCGTCGCCGAGCGCCGCGGCAGCGCCGCCGACTGGCAGTCCCTGGCCTGGCTGCGCGGCACCGAGATCGCCACCGATGCCCTCTGGGCCGGCTCGCCCGCGGTCAGCCGACCCGGCGCGAAGCTGGGACTGCGGCTGGCCGGGGCCGCCAACGTCGCGATGGCCGCGGGCTTCGCCTGGATGTCGAGGCGATGAGGTGGGTCAATTCGACGGCCAGCCGAGCATTCGCTGGAGCCTCCGGGGACTGAACGAAGAGGGCGACGAGATCTGGCTGATCCGCGGCATCGCCCGCAAGCTCTACCACTGCCCCGGCTGCCACGGCGACATCGACGTCGGGGCCGAGCACACGATCGTCCAGTACGTGCGCCGGCTCGGGGGGACAGACCATCATCACTGGCACCGGCGCTGCGCCGAAGAGCTGCTGGTCCCGGACCTCGGCAGCATCAAGCGGGTGCCGGCGTCGGAGTCGAGCCAGGCGAAGCTGGAGTCCCGGGGCAGGCGTCCCGCCGGCCGCAGGCGCCGCTAGCGTGGGCTTCCTTCGCAGGCTCGGCTTCTTCTACCGGCGCATCGGCCAGACCTACCGTGCCAAGGCCGGCTCGCTGTTGCTGCTGGCGATGGTGGTCTTCATCCCGGTCGGCTTCCTCGACGCGCTCACCACCGGCGTCGACATCGAAACGCTCGATCCGGAGAGCCTGATCAAGCTTGCCGCCACGATCGGCGCCGTGGCGGCGATCACGATGACCGGGCTGCTGGGCGAGGTCTTCTACAGCGGCGCCGTCGCCGTCTCCCTCACCCACCCGGCGCACGAGAAGCCGCCGTCGATCCTGGAAGTCGCCCGCCGTCTCGACTACCGCCGGCTGATCCTGGTCGACCTCGCCTACGTCGCCCTGGTCATCGTCGGCCTTCTCGCCTTCTTCGTCCCCGGGATCCTGGTCTTCGTCTGGTTCGGGCTGGCCGGCCCGGTGGTCGAGCTCGAGGGCCGTCCCGTGGTCGCGGCGCTGCGCCGCAGCGCCTCCCTCGTCCGCCGCAACTTCTGGCTGGTCTTCCTCGTCCTCGCCCCGATCGAGCTGGCCGGCGACCTGGTTGGCGAGCTGGTCGGCCACCTGGTCCACGACGCCCTCGGCGACACCTTCCTCGCGACCTGGCTGGCGGAGTCGGCGGCGAACATCGTCTTCACGCCGATCTTCGCGCTGGCCGCGGTGCTGTTGACCCTCGACCTGATCGCGGTCAAGGGCGAAACCGACTCCCGCGAGCGGGCCGGCGGCAGGGCGCCGGCGGTGACGGCGTGACCTACGCCTCCTTCGTCTCCGACTTCTGGAATGAGCACATCCTCGCCAACAACCGCCAGGGGGTCTTCCTGGTCCTGGTCGGCTTCATCCTCTCCTTCGCCTTCATCCGCATGAGCACGCGGCTGATGCGCAGCCCCAGAGTTCCCTGGTGGCCGGGGAGCGTGGTCAGCGAGAGCGGCGTCCACCTGCACCACCTCGTCTTCGGGATCGTGACGATGATGATCGCCGGCACGCTCGGCTTCGCCGCCCATGGCGAAAGTCCCTGGGGCGAGATCTGCGGCTTCCTCTTCGGCGTCGGCGCCGGCCTGACGATCGACGAGTTCGCGCTCTGGGTCTACCTCGACGACGTCTACTGGGCGGAGGAGGGACGCAGCTCGATCGACGCGACCGTGATCGCCGCCTCGGCGATGGCATTGGTCGTGCTCGGCGTCAACCCGCTCGACACCGGCACCGACTCGGAAGGCTGGCTGGCGCTGGTCGTCTCCGGCCTGCTGCTCGTGGCCGTCGTCGCGATCTGCTTCTTCAAGGGCCGCCGTTCGCACGGGATCGTCGGCTTCTTCATCTTCCCCGTCGCCCTTTACGGCGCCTGCCGGATCGCCAAGCCCAACTCGGCCTGGGCGCGGCGGCGCTACGCCGATCGCAAGCCGAAGAAGCAGGCGAAGTCCGAGCGGCGCTTCCCGCCGGACCGTCGCACCGAGCGCTACAAGGACGCCCTTCGCGACATCATCGGCGGCAAGCCCAGCGAGGGCGTCGCCGCCGCCCGCGAGGAGACGATCGCCGCGACGCGAGAGGCGAGCGAGGAAGTCCGCCACCGGGCCGAACAGGTCGCCCACACTGCCGAACGCCAGGGGGACGACGACTGAGCCGCGACGGGCCCTTGGCTGCCTCAGCTCAGAGTCGACTGTTGCTGCAGACCTTGAAGCCGACCGCTTCAGAGAGCTGCCGCCGTTCCGCTTCGGTCTGGTTGCGGGTCTCCCGCGCCGCAAGGTAGGCGGCTTCGTCCCCGGCTTCCGCCGCTTGCAAAGCGTCCCGGTCCCACCCCCTCACTTCCTCCTGCGACCTCACGTAGCGCTCGAATGACTTCGTCAGCGCCGGCGGCGGGGTCAGGTCGTTGAATCGGCTCACCGCTCGGCTTGAGATGCCGACCAGCAACCGCGAGTAGCCGACGCTGGGTTCGGTCTCCCCCGTCGGGAATTCGTCGCGGTAGCCAAGGAAGGCTTTACGGCTCTGGGTGCAGATCGCGTCGCCCCGGCTGATCAGCTCGGACCGGGTGAGGGTCTCGGGCTTCGGCGACCGCTTCGGCGCCACCTCTTTCTTCTGGGTCGTGGTCGCGGTCGCGTTGCCCCCGTCGCCACCCGAGCCGGAGACGGCGAGGACCACCGCGGCAATCGCCAGCAGTGCCAGCAGGCCGCCACCGAGGACGAGGCGCCGGCGGCCGCCCCCCGAGCGCCCTCCCCCCTCGGCTCCGAGGCGCCGCGTCACCACCGTCGCCGGGCCGGGACCCGGCACCGGCTCGACCGGCTGCGCCCGGGGCTGCGTCGTCTCCGCCGTGCGGGTCGCCGCGGCGCCGGTCGCCACCGTGTGCTCGGGGACCGCGACGGCGGTGCCGCTGAGCGCCGCGTTCGCGGCGCGGCCGAGGTCGCCGGCGGATGGGTAGCGGTCGTCGGGCTGCTTCGACATCGCCCGGATGACGACGTCGTCGAGCGCCATCGAGACCTCCGGGACGTACAGCGACGGCGCCGGCGGCGGGTCGTTGAGGTGGGCGTAGAGGCGGGCGGCGTCGCCCTCGCGCGGGTAAGGAACCTGGCCCGTGAGCAGCTTGAAGAGCAGGCAGCCGAGCGCGTAGACGTCAACCCGGGCGTCGACCGCGCCGCCGGAGATCTGCTCCGGGGCGACGTAGTCGAGGGTGCCGACGAAGCGCCCGGTCTGGGTCAGGCCGGACTGGGTGGAGACGTTGCGGGCAACGCCGAAGTCGGTGATGTAGGCGTGGTCGGCGCCGTCCCCGCCGCTGAGCAGGACGTTGGCCGGCTTGACGTCGCGGTGGACCAGGCCGGCGGCGTGAATCGCGTCGAGCCCGTTGGCGATCTGGGCGATCAGGCCAACCGCCACTTCTGACTGCAGCCGCCCCTCCCGCGTGAGCCGCCGGGCCAGGTCCGAGCCGGCGACGTAGCGCATGGCGATGAAGGGGATGCCGGACTCTTCGCCGGCGGCGTATATCGGCACCACGTTGGGGTGCTCGATCGAGGCGGCGATCCGCGACTCCTCGGTGAAGCGCCGGGCGAAGACCGGGTCGGCGGCGGCCTCGGGCGCAATCAGCTTCAGCGCCACGCGACGGTCGAGACCGGGCTCGACGGCCAGATAGAGGATCCCCATCCCCCCTCGTCCGAGCCGGCGCTCGATCCGGTAGCCGCCGAACTCGTCCCCGTCGGACAGCTCGATCCAGCCTTGACCCTCAACCATCTCTCAACCCTAGCCGCAGATTCCGGCACCTAGACTGAACATGCCGATGCCCCGACGCCTTCTGATCGCCGCCTTCCTGGTCGTCGCCTGCCTGCTGGGCGCAAGCCTGGCGCAGGCTGAGCTGGGCCAGGACGGCAACGTGCGGATCTCCTTCAGCGGCGACTTCTCGCCCCGTTCGCTCCCGCGTGACCACCTGGCCCCGGTGACGATCGACGTCAAGGGCTCGATCGGCACCACCGACGGAACCCATCCGCCCGCGGTGCGACGGATTGAAATCGCGATCAACCGGCACGGCCTGCTCTCGACCCAGGGCCTACCTGCCTGCTCGGGGCCGTTGCTGCAGTCGACCAGCACCGAAACCGCCCTGGAACGCTGCCGCCCGGCCCTGGTCGGGCGTGGCAGCTTCGGTGCCGAAGTCGAACTCGCCGGCAACGGCCCGGTCTTCGCCACCGGCCAGACGCTCGCCTTCTACGGCAAGAGCAACGGTCGGCGGGCCCTGCTCCTCCACCTCTACATAACGACCCCGGTGCGGGCCACCTTCGTGCTGCCACTGACGATCTCCCAGCGCGGCAACGAGCTTTTCGGGACCGTCCTCTCGGCCAAGATCCCGAGCCTGGCGGGGGGCCTCGGCTCGGTCACGAAAATCGACCTGACGATCGGGCGCAACTACACCTACCGCGGCCAACGCCGCAGCTTCATCAGCGCCAGCTGCCCCGCCCCGGCCGGGTTTCCGGGTGCGGTCTTCTCCCTCGCCCGTGGCAGCTTCTACTTCGCCGACGGCAAGAAGATCGAGACCACCCTTTCCCGCGACTGTCGCGTCCGCTAGCCGCGACTCAGAGCCCGAGGCCGCCCACCCCGCTCTCGCCCCAGCCCAGGTGGTGGGCGAGCTCGTGGCGCAAGGTGCGCTCGACCTGGCGCGCGAGCAGGTCGCGGTCGTGGCCGAAGTCGCGCTCCAGGGTGTCGCGGTAGATGACGATCCGGTCCTCATAGCGTTCGCGGGCGACGCCGTCGCCGTAGTACATGCCGTAGGCATGGTGCTCGGTGCCGAGGTCGGAGACCACCACCGCCACTCCTTCCAGCACCTTCTGGAACTCCACCGGCAGGGCGTCGATCGCGTCGGCGACCAGCCCCTCGAACTCGTCCATCTCAGCGTCGTCGGCCACCGCACCCAACGGTAGAGTCATCGGCTCTGAGAATCCACCCAGGAGAGTTAGATGAGAGATGCACAGTCGGGTAGTGCCAGGTTGCGCGCGCTGAGCGCGATGTTCGCCCTGATCGCGATCGTCGCCGGCGGCGTTGTCTGGTCCGGATGCGGCAGCAGCGACAGCAGCAGCGAAAGCACCGCTACCGCCAAGCAGGAAGTCGAAGAAGGCGTCCAGAAGGCCGAAGAAGGCGTCGAGGAAGGCACCGAACAGGCCCAGCAGGGTCTCGAAGAAGCCAAGAAGCAGATCGAAGACAGCAAGGGCAGCGCCAAGCAGGGGATCGAAGAAGGCACCAATCAGGCCGAAAAGGGCATCGAAGAAGGCAAGGCCCAGGCTGAAAAGGGCATCCAAGAAGCGAAGAAGCAGGCCGAAAAGTACCTGCCGTAGCCCCGGGGGACTGAAGCGCCGCTGACTCAGCGCCTCGCACGAATCGCGCTCTGGGTCGGCGGCATCGCCCTTTTCCCCGGAAAGGACAGGAAGAGAGTCGGTGCGGCTAGGGCTTGTGGCTCTCGACGAAGATCTCGAACTGCTTGGCCGTCGGCTCCCGGACCTTGCCGCTGCCGTGGAAGACTCGGTCGACCTCCATCCCGACCGAGGCCATGATCTCCCGCAGCTCCTCGACCGTGTAGAGCCGCTGGCGGAATTCGATCGGCTTCAGCTCCTCGAGCACCTCGCCGAAGCGGATCGGGATCATCGCCCCTTCCATGTAGCGGTCGCTCTTGTTCCAACGGTGCTCGACCAGTTCGATCATCGAGGAGCCCGATATCCACGACTTCTGCGGCAGGTGCTCGCGCGCATAGAGGACGTTGGGGAGCTGCATCAGGTGGCGCCCGCCAGACTTCAGGGAGCGTGAGATCACCTCAAAGGTGCGGAGGTTCTCCGCTTCGCTCTCCAGATAGCCGATCGCGCCGTCATTGAGGCTGAGCACGATGTCGAACTCGGCCTCGAACTCGAGCTCGCGCAGATCGGCCTCGACGAACCTCACCTCGAGGCCCTCCTTGTCGGCGTCGCGCCGGGCGATCTCCAGCAGCTCGGGGGAGATGTCAGCCCCGACCACCTCGAAGCCTTTCCGCCTCAGCTCCAGCGAGTGGCGACCCGAGCCGCAGGCCAGATCCAGGATCCGCTCACCTCCCCCCGGCCGCAGCATCCGCATCGCCCGCTCGACTTCGGCCTCGGTGCGGTCCGTCCAGGCCATGTCGGCGGTGTCGGCGAAGGCGTTGACGTACCAGTCCTCCGCGATCTCTTTCGAAAGCACGCTCATCTCATCCCCCGACCGGGCTCAGATGCAAAGAGCCCATCAATCACTCAACTTATCCATAGTGATCCAGAAGATAACCCAGCCGATCGATCTTGTCCACGTCGCCGAGCGGATCGAATCTTCGTCCCAGGCCTTGAGGTTCATGCGGCGGCGGTCGAGAGAAGGTCCAATGCCGAAGAAATTGACCGCGGTGATCGCCCTGACCGGAATATCGGCGACGATCGCCCTTGGGGTCGGCGGCTGCGGCAGCTCTGCCACCGCCGGCCGGGAGAGCGGCACGCTACGGGTGACCTACGCGTCCTTCCCCGGCTATCTCGATCCGGCGCTGGCCTATGACACCGAAAGCTATACGGCGCTCTACAACACCTACATCCCTCTGCTGACCTACGCCCACGCCAACGGCGAGGCGGGCGGCAAGGTCGTCCCAGGGCTGGCCAGGGCGCTGCCGCGGATCAGCAACGGCGGCAGGACCTACACCCTCTTTCTCCGTCAGGGCCTCAGGTACTCCGACGGCACCCCGGTGCAGGCGTCTGATTTCACCAGCTCCCTGGAACGGATGTTCAAGCTCGACTCGGGCGGCTCGTCGTTCTACGCCGACATCGTCGGCGCCGAACGGTTCCTCGAAACCAAGAGCGGCGGGATACCCGGCATCCACACCGACGACAAGAGCGGCGAAATCGTGATCGACCTGGTCGAGCCGCGCGGCACCTTCACCAACGAGCTGGGCCTGCTGTTCGCCGCGCTGCTGCCGCCCGACACCCCGGCCAAGAACCTCACCGTCTCCCCTCCCCCCGCGACCGGCCCCTACGTTATCACCAGCTCCCAGCCGGGCCGCGGCTGGGAATACGAACGCAACCCGCAGTGGCCCAAGAACAACGCGAAGCTGCTCCCCGACCTGCCCGGCGGTCACGTCGACAGGATCGACGTCACCGTCGTCCGCAATCCCTCGACCCAGGTCAACGACGTCGAGCAGGGCAAGTTCGACTTCATGGAGAACCCGCCGCCGGCCGATCGCTACGCGGAGGTGAAGAGCAGGTACGAGGGCTCACAGTTCCGGGTCGAGCCGCAGATCAACACCTACTACTTCTGGATGAACACTCAAAAGACGCCGTTCGACGACCTCGAGGTGCGCCGGGCGGTCAACTACGCCGTCGACCCGGCGGCGCTGGAGCGAATCTACGCCGGATCGCTGGCCGGCATGCAGCAGATCCTGCCCGAAGGGATGCCGGGGCACAAGCGGTTCGAGCTCTACCCCCACGACCTCGCCAAGGCAAAGCAGATGATCGCCGAGGCCGACCCGGCCGATCGTGAGATCACCGTCTGGACCGACAACGAAGGGCCCAACGAAGAAGCCGGGGCCTACTACCAGGACGTGCTCGAGAAACTCGGCTTCGACGCGAAGCTGAAAGTGGTCAGCGCCGACAACTACTTCACGGTCATGGGCAACCGGTCCACCCCCGACCTCGATACCGGCTGGACCAATTGGTTCGAGGACTATCCGAACCCGAACGACTTCTTCCAACCGCTGCTGGCAGCCGAAAGCATCCAGCCGACCAACAACACCAACTGGTCCCAGATCGACGATCCGGCCCTCAGCGCGGAGATCGCCAAGCTCGCCGCCGAACCGCTCGGAGCAGAGCAGGAAGCCGAGTACGCCGAACTCGATCGTGAATTCATGGAACAGGCGCCGTGGGCTCCCTACGGCACCCTGACCGTCTCCACCTTCGTCTCCAGCACGATCGACCTCGACAAGGTGATCTTCAACCCGACCTTCGGACAGGACCTGACCAGCTTCCAGTTCAAGTAGGCCGGACTGCCTAGCCCTTGCCGACGCAGGTCCGGATGACTTCCGCCGAGGCACGGGTGCCATCCGTGAACACCGCGGTGCCATGGGCCTGGATCTTGCCGTCAGGGCATTTGGCCAGCAGAACGCCGCGCTTGTTGATCGTCAGGTTGAAATCCGTCACCGAGCCGCTGCCGCCGGCGATCTTCGGGATCGTGGTGACCGATTTGACGCCGTAGCGACCGTTGTGGACCTTCGTGATCTTCACCGTGCTGACGATCGCGGCCGGCGTCGGGACCGTCAGATAGGCGTGGATGTAGAACGTCGTGGTGCCTCCCGAGAAACCCCCGTTGAAGGCGATGATCTTGGTTTTCGCGAGGATCGGCGGCTGTTCCGGGAACTCGATCTCAGCCGTCGCCCGGCCGGTGCCGATGATGGCGGGTCGGCAGATCGCTTCGGCGTGACTGGTGTCCTGACTCTGAAGCTTCGCCGCCGTACAGGTCGGCAGGCCCTTCACTTCGACCGCCGTGTTCTTGTCCGCTTCGAGGACGAATTCCTTCATCGCGGGGGGGTGTTTTCCATCCACCGTCCTGATCTTGCCCGAGACATCGAGAGAGACGGGCGTCAGCTTCGTCTTCGACACCGCTTCTGGCGTAAGGCCACCGTTGAAGGTCAGTTCAAGATTCCCGGCAGTCACCTTGACCGGCTTCTGGTTGCCCGCCATGGCGACCCCGGCCACGGCGAACACAGCCATGACGGCGAGCACCGTCGCTCTCAGCGCGTATCTCCTCATATCCCCACCTCTCCTTTGTGGCTCACCACCCGCACATGGTGTCCCGCGGATAGCTTGCGCGTTGCGTAACCCGGTTTTCACGCTACCACGCAGTACCGAGAGAGATAAGTATTAGTTTCTAAACGATGAGGTTCGTTCAGAGGCTCGCACATGGGGTGGGAAGGGCTCGACCCTTCGACCGACGGATTATGAGTCGCGCCGGAACGTGTCGAGGCCCACTCGCGACATCGCACGCTGTCGCTTTCAGAAGCCGACCAGACTGGCCGTGCCCAGTGAGAGTGCCGGCTTGGTCAGAAGTGGCCGTCAGGGTGCGCGGTCGAATTCGAACGTTGCGCCGCCGATGCGGATCGTCGCCCCGTTGACCGCCCAACCGGCCGCGATGCGAATGCTCACCCGACGTCCGCCGGCCATGTCGACCGGCGCCGCGAACTCGTAGCGTTTGCAGATCGCGTCCGCATGGTCGTTCGGATCCTCTTGCTCGACGACGTCGGTGACCCCCGCGGTGGCGCTTTCGCGGAACGTCGAGATGATGACGTCGCTGATCGTCACGTTCGCCGTGGCATCCCAGCACGGCGTGACGGCGCGAAGTCGCATGCCCTTGCCGGCGAGCTTCGCAGGAAGCGCCGGATCGAGCATGAGAGTGGCGCCGTCGTCCGTCGACGTCGAAACCCAGTTGCCGAAGACGTTCGACCGCCTCAGGTTCGTGTTCAGTGACTGCCATCCGCCGGGCCCGACCGCGACCTCGTAGAGCCCGGTGGCCGAAACGAACTGTCCCGGGTCGACGGGGCCCGCCGGGCCCCGCTCGCCTGCGGGGCCCGGGTCGCCCTTAGGGCCAGCGACGCCCTGGGGGCCCTTGGGAGCGGTGCGCAAACGGTCAAGCGACACGGACTTCTTCTTGATGTCCTTGCCCGTCAGCGACCCGTCGACGACGTCTTGGCCCGTGACCTCGACAGCGGCGTACGCACTGCCGCCCAGAGCGATGAACAGTGCGAGCGTCGCCGTAACGTTCGAATACGTGAGGCGCCTCATGCCGGCGATCCTACTCGGAGGCTCGGAGCTTCGACCTACGCGCAGAAGAAAACGTGCCGTGTATCCCGACACCACCGAGCATCGCAACCACGCTCGGCGCGGCGCGAAAGCGCAGAGCAGGCCTATGGGCGGGAAGGACTCGAACCTTCGATTATGAGTCGTGCCGGAAGCCGTCTATAGAGCCGAATCTTGCCTGGTAGAGCGAATCACGTTCAGAGAGTTCGGCTGAGTTCGGTGGAGTCGGGGACCAATTTTCGGGACCAAGTTCTGAGTTCTTGCATGGCGGGTTCGTGGCATGGAATTGTTGGCATGTGGACGTGTGGACCGCGATGGATCGGATCAGAGTCACTTGGAAGCTCAGTGTCAGTCCTCCAAGGCGACTACCCGGTACTTATTACCGGCAAGGGTCGTGCTCGACTGATCCTGATCAGGTCGAGAGAGTCCCGGGAGCACAGAAGGTGAGGACGATTGCGGCCAGGCCCGCCAGGGCGAAGCAGGTCAGACTCGTCACCCAGAGATTCGCCGACTTCCGTCTAGCCCAAACACCCGCGATTTGCTGGTTGCCCATGGCCCGCCCTCTGTTCTCGGGTTTGTCGTGAGGACGTACCCCCCTGCCGACCCGGACTCCCATCGCCTGCTCGATCTCCTCAAGGATCAGGCTGTCGGTCAGCTCGTTCGCCCTGTGCTTGAGCATGGTCTGGATCGCTACCACAGCTACAACCATCGACAGTCCACCGGAGAAAAAGCGGGCTGCGTTGCTGCTATCGGAGCCAAACGCGATCGTGAGCAGAAACGCCTGGGCGGCAAGCCCCAGCGCTGGAACCTGCCACATCAAGGTATCGAACGCCGTGCGCCGGTTGGCAATGACTTGATAGGCGGTGTCAAGATACTTCTCCGGGATCTCGATCATGTTTCACCCACCACCGCATTCTATTTACACCCAAGCGTTCGATGCAGCATGCAGCTATTAACTTCCGCTTCGCGCGAGAAGCGGAACGTCGCGATAGACCTTCAATGGGGCGGGAAGGACTCGAACCTTCGACCGACGGATTATGAGTCCGCTGCTCTAACCAACTGAGCTACCGCCCCAGAAGGGGCGAGGGTACCGGGAGAGGAAGCCTCAGGCGCTGAAGAGCTGGGCGAGGGAGCGGCCGACGTCGGGTGGCTCTTCCTCCCCCTTGGAAGCGGCCTTGGCGCCCTCGGCGAGGGCCTTGGCGGCGTCGGCGATCTGGTGGGCACGCCCCCCGCGGATAACACCGGTGGTCTTCGCTTCGGCGAGGTCGGACTCCATCAGACCGGCCAGCTCGGCCAGTCGGCGCAGGCCGACGACCGCGGCGGTGCCGCGCAGGGCGTGGGCTTCCGCACGCATCGTCTCGAAGTCCGTCGTCTCGGTGGCGAGGCCGGCGGCGATCACGTCGCAACGGCGCTGCGCCTCCTCGGCGAACATCGCCCGCAGCTCTTCTTTGGAGGCGAGCTCCTCCGCCGTCGGCTCTTTGTCTTTCGGCTTCTCCTTCTTGGCGCTCATTCGCCGACCGCCTTGTCGACGGCGGCGGTCAGGGCTTCGAGGCCGAAGGCACCCTCGATCACGGAGCTGACGGTGCCGTGACGGTTGATCGTGAACAGCCAGGGCTCGGTCGGCAGGTGGAACGCCTTGACCTGGGAGCGCGTGGTCGGCGGCTTGTTGTCCTTGTAGATCTCCATGTGAATGAACGCGGCCTTGCCTTCGTTTTCCTCCTTGGCCTGCTCGGCCACGTCGACGACCGGGCCGCAAACCCGACTCTGGCAGAACTGGGGGGTGGCAAACAAGAGCACGATCGGTTCCTTTCCGAGCGCATCGGCATAGTCGACCTTGTTCTGGGTGTCCGGCGGGATCCGGGTGGTGATCTTCGAGAGGTCGCCGCCGACGTCCGCCGGGGTCGGCGTGTGGATCTTCGGCGCCTGCTCCCCCGGCTTCGGGATGCCCTTGAATTCGCCGACGACGGCGCTCGGGAGCAGGGTGCCCTTGACTTCGCCGTCGCGCTTGACCAGGGCGGCGATCCGCCACTCGCCATCGCTCGGAAAGTTGACGTCGGTCGAGTAGACGACGCTGGCGGCGTCGGGGTCGTCGCTGGTCGTCTGGGCGCGGAAGGCGGGCTGGGTGACGAGCGTTTCGATCGCGGCCGGAAAGGGGCCGACGGCGGGCTCGTCGAGCGCCTGTTCTTCGGCTTTCGCGTCCGAGCCTTTGTTGCCGGACTTCGATTTCGCCCCCGGCTTCGACGTTGGTGCCTTGGCGAAGTAGAGCGCGACTTCGGCATCCGGGACCTGGGTGCGGTCGCGTTCGAAGACGCCGAACGGGTAGCGATTCTCGCCCTTGTCGAAGACCATCGCGGCCGGAGAGACCACCAGTTCGGAGGACCCGTCGGCGGCCTTCAGCACTTCCCTCAGGGTTCTTCCTTCGGGGCTCGGAAAATCGCTCTTCGACGGCGCCGGGCGACTGATGGCACTGGCGGACGAGGGCGAGGTCGAGTTGGTCGAATCCGCTCCCCCGCCGCAGCCGCCGACGAGGACGGCGAGGGCGAGTGAGCAGGCAAGTGCCAGTGCGAGTCGAGGGGCGGCGGCGCGCATCGGCGTCATGTTATTCAGACACGAGGCCCGACCGGCACACCCCCGGCGTCCCGGCGGCACTGCCGATAGGGTGCGCGGCGGCGTCGAAACAGGAGGAGAGAGATGGCGGAGCGAGCTGCACTGGTTACTGGAGCGTCGAGTGGGATCGGCCTGGCGATCGCCCGGACCCTGGCCGAAGAGGGCTACGCGCTGACCGTCTCCGCCCGCCGTCCCGAGAAGCTGGAGGAGGCCGCCGGCGGCCTGCGCGAGGAAGGGTTCGAGGTCCAGACCGTCGCCGCCAACATGACCGAGGAGGACGACGTCGTCTCCGTCTTCACCGCCCACAAGGAGAAGTACGGCCGCCTCGACGCCCTCGTCAACAACGCCGGGGTCGGGATCGGGGCGCCGATGGAGGGGATCCAGACCAAGCACCTGGACATGCAGCTCGCGGTCAACCTGCGGGCGCTGATCCTCGGCACCCGCGAGGGACTGCCGCTGCTGCGCGAGGCCGGAGCCGAGCACGGCAAGGCGCTGATCGTCAACACCGCCTCGATCGCCGGCAAGGGGGGGCAGGCCTGGCTCTCGATCTACGCCGCGACCAAGGCCGCGGTGATCAACTTCACCCAGTCGACCCACCGCGAGGCGGGTGGCGCCGGGATCCAGTGCACGGCGCTGGCGCCGGGCTTCGTCGACACCCCGATGACCGAGTTCGCCAAGGGCGAGGTCCCGGCCGAGCAGATGATCCAGCCCGGCGACCTCGGCGAGGCGGTGCGCTTCCTGCTCCGGACCTCGCGCAACTGCCACGTGCCGGAGATTGTCTTCACCAGACCTGGTGAGGGACTCGACACCCCCTAGCGGCACCGTGGGGGAGCGTGCCGGCGACCCCTTGCGCGTCCTGGTCGCGGCGTTTGGAGACCCGGGACATGTCTTTCCCGCGATCTCACTCGGGCGAGCGCTGGCCGGGCGCGGGCACGAGGTCGTGGTCGAGACCTGGGAGGAGCGGCGGGCCGCGGTCGAGGGCGCCGGGCTCGGCTTCGCCGCGGCCGAGGAATACAAGATGTTCCCGCCGCCCGAGCCCGACTCCGACGACGGTCAGCACGCCGCCGAGGCGGCGCGGGCCCTGCTGCCGCTGCTGGAGCGGATGCGTCCCCACGTGGCCGTCAGCGACATTCTCACCCTGGCGCCGGCCCTGGCGGCCGAGCGGGCAGGAGTGCCGCTGGCGACCCTGATCCCCCACATCTACCCGGTGGTCGAGCCGGGGCAGCCGTTCTTCGCGATCGGGTTGCGGCCACCGCGCACGCCGGTCGGACGGGCGATCTGGCGGACCGGGCAGCGGGCGCTGAACATCGGCCTCGAGCACGGCCGCCGCGACCTCAACCTGCAGCGCCAGCGGCTCGACCTGCCGCCGGTGGAGCGCTTCCACGGCGGCATCAGCCCTGAGCTGGCCTTGGTCGCCACCTATCCGCAGCTCGAGTACCGCCGCGAGTGGCCGCCCGGGGTCGAGATCACCGGGCCGATGACCTTCGAGGTGCCGCACCCGGCGATCGAGCTGCCCCCGGGTGACCGTCCTCTGGTCCTGGTCGCCCCCAGCACCGCGCACGACTCCGAGAACCACCTGGTCCGCACCGCGCTGAAGGCGCTGGCGCACGAGCCGGTCCGCGTCGTGGCGACGACCAACCGCGTCGTTCCCCAGACCCCGATCGAGGTCCCGGCCAACGCCGTCCTGGTCGACTGGCTCAGCTACAGCCAGCTGATGCCCGCGGCCTCGCTGGTGATCTCACACGGCGGCCACGGAACCGTGGCCCGCGCCCTCGGCGCCGGCACCCCGGTCCTGATCTGCCCGATCATCGGCGACATGAGCGAGACCGCGATGCGCGTCTCCTGGGCCCGGGCCGGCCTCTCGCTGCCCTGGCGCCTGTGCCGGCCCGATCCCCTGCGCTGGGCGGCGCGCCGCATTCTCGGAGACCCGACGTTCACGACCGAGGCCGGCAAGATCGCCTCCTGGGGCCGGGAGAACGACGGCGCCGAGCGGGGCGCGGTGCTGGTCGAAGACCTGGCGAGGCGCAAGGGCCGCGCTGGCAACTAACTCCGGGGGTGGGACTCGAACCCACAACCCTTCGATTAACAGTCGAATGCTCTGCCGATTGAGCTACCCCGGAACGCGTTTGTCGAGATTCTCTGAGTGACAGGGATTTCCCTCACGACAAGCGTTTCTCGACTGGGAGGAATTTACCGGCTTAGCTCTCGACCCGCTGGGTCCGGGCGATGCGCTCGACCAGACTGGCGCGCTCGCGACTGAGGGTGGCGCGGCGCTCGTAGTCGTCGCGTTCGCCGGCGGCGGCGATCTCGTGCTCGATGCGGCGCTGGTCCAGCAGCAGGAAGTTCAGCTCCATCGACTCGCGCGAGGCGGGCTCGTCGTGGGCCAGCATCACCAGCTCGGTGATCAGGCCGGTCAGCTCGGGGTCGTCGGGAAGGTTGGACGCCGGGTCCCCGGGATGCTCGCGCAGCCAGCCGGCAGCTCGCAGGCCGCTCGGCGAGAGGTGGGCGTCGGCGAGGCGACCGAGGTACTCGCGGCCCTCCTCCGGCAGGGCGATGCACATCGCCAGCAGCGCCCGCTCGCGGCGCTCGCGCGAGGTCAGCTCAGCGGCTCGGCGCGGCGGTGGAGCGGCGGCCGCGCCCGGGCGGCCGCCCCCTCCCCGCTCCGGCTCCGACTCGCCGCCGCTGAGCGGCCGCGCGGACACCACACGTCCCATCACCATCGCCGGCTCCAGGTCGAGGCGCTCGGCCACCTGGCGCACCAGGTCGTCGCGGCTCGCCGTCTCCCCCATCGCCGCCAGCACCGGCGCCACCTCGTCGAGCGCCCGGTCGCGCTCGACCGGCGAGGCGACGTCGGTGCGATCGATCACCAGCCCGACCTGGAAGGCGTTGAGCTCGACCGCGGCCTCGACCAGGGCCCGGAAGCGCTCGGGGCCGCCCGGCTCGGCCATCATTTCCGCTGGATCCTCGCCGGCCGGCATCTTCGCCACCCGCAGCCGCATCTTGCGACCCGCCGCGACCCGCTGCGCCCGCAGCATCGCCTCCTGGCCGGCCGAGTCGGCGTCGAGCGCCAGCACCACCTCCTCGACCATCCCCGAGAGCGCCGCCACCTGCTCGCCGGTGATCGCCGTCCCCATCACCGCCACCGTCTCCCCGACCCCGGCCTGGTGCAGCGCCAGCACGTCGGTGTAGCCCTCGACCACGACCGCGCGGTTGGCCTTGGCGATCGCCGCTTTCGCCCTGTCGACCCCGTAGAGCAGCTGGCTCTTGTGGAAGAAGTCGGTCTCGGCCGTGTTCACGTACTTGGCGCCCTGGTCGTCGCGCATCGCCCGGCCGCCGAAGCCGAGAGTGCGGCCGCGGCGGTCGCGGATCGGGAACATGATGCGGCCGCGGAAGCGGTCGTACTCGCGTCCGTCGCGATTGCGCTGGACCAGGCCGACGCCGTGCAGCTCGGCAGCGCTGAAACCGGCCTGCTGGCCGCGGACGAGGATCTTGTCCCAGGCGCTGGGGGCGTAGCCGACGCCGAAGGCTCGCAGGGCCTCTTCCGCGAGCCCGCGCCCGGCCAGGTACTCGCGCGCCTTGGCCGCCTCGGGCGCCTCCCAGAGGTAGCTGGCGTAGTAGGTCGCGACCCGCTCCAGCAGCTGCTCGAGCCGACGCCGCTGCTGGCGGCGGGCCTCCGCCCGCGGGTCCTCCTGCTCGCGTTCGATCTCGACCCCGTAGCGGTCCGCCAGCAGCTCGACCGCCTCGGCGAAGCCGAGCCCGTCCTTCTCTTCGACGAACTTGATCACGTCGCCGCCGACCCCGCAGCCGAAGCAGTGGTAGAGCTTTTCCTGGGCGTCGACCGAGAACGACGGGGTGCGCTCGTCGTGGAAGGGGCAGAGGCCGGTGTAGCGGGCGCCGGCCCGGCGCAGGTCGGTGTGGGCGGAGATCACCTCGACGATGTCCGCCGCCTGCTTGACCCGGTCGAGGCTCTCGGGGGAGATCAAGGCCACTAGAAGCGGGCCTCCTCGGGGACGGTCAGCGCCGTGAACTTGGCGATGCAGAAGCGGTCGGTCATCCCGGCGATGTAGTCGGTGACGCGCTGAGCGTCGCTCGCCCCGGGATCCCAGGTGGGCAGTTCGTCGGGATGCTCGACGTAGTGGTCGAAGAGGCCGCGCATGGTGCGTTCGACCCGCTCGTGCTCGCGCTGGGCCTCGGGGCCGAGGTAGACGCGATCGAACATGAACTTGCGCAGGCGCAGCATCGCGCCGCCGATCTCCTCACCCTGGACGATGTCGCCGGCGCCTTCGGAGCGCTCGACGATGTCGCGGACGAGCGTGTCGATCCGCAGCGAGCCAGTCGGGCCCAGCAGCTCGATCTCCGCCGCGGGCAGATCGTCCTGGCGCAGGATCCCCGCCCGCAGGGCGTCGTCGATGTCGTGATTGATGTAGGCGACGCGGTCGACCAGCTTGACGATCCGCCCCTCCAGCGTCGCCGGCTTTGTCGGCCCGTTGTGGTTGAGGATGCCATCGCGGACCTGCTCGGTCAGGTTCAGGCCCGCGCCGTCGCGCTCCAGCACCTCGACCACCCGCAGCGAGTGCTCGTTGTGGCGGAAGCCGCTGCCGTGGCGCGCGCGCAGGGCGGCGTCGAGCGCGTCCTCGCCGGCGTGCCCGAAGGGCGGGTGGCCGAGGTCGTGGCCGAGCCCGATCGCCTCGGTCAGGTCCTCGTTCAGGCCCAGCGCCCGGGCGACGGTGCGAGCGATGCCGCAGGCCTCGAGCGTGTGGGTGAGACGGGTCCGGTAGTGGTCGCCCTCGGGGGCGACGAAGACCTGGGTCTTGTGCTTGAGCCGGCGAAAGGACTTGGAGTGGACGATGCGGTCGCGATCGCGCTGAAACGGCGTCCGCAACGGGCTATCGGGCTCTTCTACCGCTCGGTGGGCTGGGTAGGAGCGCGTTGCATCCTCTGAGAGAAACCCCTCCTCCCAGGCGGCTATGCGGTCCTTGAACGTTGCGGTGGCCGGCACTCCCCGATCATAGGCCGACCGCATTGGCCGGGCAGACGGGGAGGGACTTGGCGGAGCCTCCCCGCTGTTGCTCCGCCAAGTCCCTCCCCGTCTGCCCCTACGCGGCCGCCCTCAGTTGAACGTGTGCGTGGTGCTCCAAGGTCTCCCCTACGGCCCGCTCCACCTGGCGTAAAGCGAGCGGCTCGGCCGCGGGAGCCGCGGCCAACGGTAGGGCCAGGGCTTCGACCATGAAGCGGTGGGCTTCCTCGGAGAGGCCGAAAGAGCCCGCTTCGCAGCCGGCGCAGACGACGCCGCCGGCGGCGCCGGAGAAGCCGACAAGGTGCTCGGCCTCGCCGCAGCGGGCGCAGGAGGCCAGCTCCGGCGTGAATCCCGCCACCAGCGCCAGCTTCAGTCGGAAGGAGAGGGCGACCTCGAGACCGGCGGCACGCGGCTGGTCGGGGTCGTCGAGCAACGCCAGGTAGCGGCAGAGCAGGTTGTAGGCCGGCAGGTTGGGCTCGGCCGCGTCGAGCAGGCGCAGGAAGGCGTCGCAGGCGCGGGCGCCGGCGGTCAGCGCCGGGCCGTCGGAGCGCAGGTGCGGGTAGCCGTCGACGGTGGCGACGTTGGTCACCGTCATCAGGTCGCCGCGGCCTTCGTGCAGGATCAGGTCGAGTCGGAAGAACGGCTCCAGGCGCCCGCCGAAGCGGGACTTGGGCTTGCGCGCCCCCTTGGCGATCGCCCCAAAGCGCCCCAGCGTCTTCGAGTACAGGTGGAGGATCCGGTCGGCCTCGCCATAGCGGATGCTGCGCAGCACGATCGCCTCGGTCTTTACCGTCTTTCCGGCCACCCACCTACTTTGCCCGCCGGCGCGGACGTTTGCGCAACTTCACCTGGCAGCTCGGGCAGAAGTAAGTGGAGCGGCCACCGACGACGATGCGGACGATCTCGCCGCCGCAGGAGGGGCAGGGCTGGCCCTCGCGGGTGTGGACGAGGAACTCGTCCTGCATCGTCCCCTTCTCGCCGCGACCGTCCCGGTAGTCGTCGATCGAGGAGCCGCCATGGTCGATCCCCGCTTCCAGTGCGGCGACGACGGCGTCGCGCAGTGCCTCCAGGTGCTCGGCCTTCATCGAGCCGGCGGGAGAGAGCGGGTGCAGGCGTGCCCGGTAGAGCGCCTCGTCGGCGTAGATGTTGCCGACGCCGGCGACCCCGGACTGGTCGAGCAGGAACGACTTCAGCGGCGCCGTGCGCCCGCTCGCCATCGCTCCCAGCGCCTCGGGGGTGAACTCGGCCGAGAGCGGCTCGACCCCGACCTTGCCGGCGAAGCGGGCCTCGAGGTCGACGTCGTCGATCAGGAAGGCCTCGCCGAAGCGGCGCGGGTCGGTGAACCAAACCTCGCGGCCGTCGTCGAGGACGAAGCGGGCGCGCAGATGGCGGGCAGAGGTCGAGCGCTCGGCCTCGTAGAGCCGCCGTCCCTCCGAGGGGTCGAGCACGTCGTCGCCTTCGACCAGCACGAGATTGCCGGTCATCCGCAGATGCATGACCAACGTCTGTCCTCCGTCCAGACTCAGCAACAGGTACTTGCCGCGCCGCCCCAGCCCTTCGATCGTGCGGCCGCCGACGGCGGCGCCAAGCTTCCGCGGCGCCACCGGCCGCGACCAGCGTTTGTCCAGCACCTCCAGCGAATCGATCCGGTGCCCTCCCAGCTCCGGCTCGAGCTGGCGCGCAACGGTCTCCACCTCCGGCAGCTCGGGCATCCCCGAGTTCTACCTATTCGGACGTGTCTGAGGCGAGGGGGCCCTATATGCCCCTAAGCTCAGACACCCCCCCGGCGCGGGGGGCTCAGTCGACGCTCGCTCGGGGATGCGCCTGGAAATAGACCTCCTTGAGGCGGTCGCCCGAGAGGTGCGTGTACATCTGGGTGGTGGCGATGTCGGCGTGACCGAGCATCTCCTGCACGGCACGGAGATCGCAGCCGCCGGCGAGCAGATGGGTGGCGAAGCTGTGGCGCAGGGTGTGCGGACTCATGCGGCCGCCGAGGCCGGCGTCGCGGGCGTGGCGCTGGACGATCTTGTAGAGGCCCTGGCGGGTCAGCGGCCCACCGCGGAAGTTGACGAAGAGCTTCGGCTCGTGGCGTTCGCCGATCAGCTTCGGCCGGCCGCCGCGCAGGTAGGCGTTGATCGCGGCGATCGCCTGTCGGCCCAGCGGCACCAGCCGCTCCTTCGAGCCCTTGCCGCGGGCGCGCAGGAAGCCCTCCTCCATCTCGATGTCGGCAAGCTCGAGCCCGATCGTCTCCGAGGCCCGCAGTCCGCAGGCGTACATCACCTCGAGCAGAGCTCGATCGCGCAGCGTCGTCGGCTCGCTGCCGCGCGGCGACGCGAGCAGCTTCTGCACCTCGGAGTAGTTGAGGACCTGCGGCAGCTTCTTCGCCCGCCGCGGCGCGGTCAGGGCGGCGGTCGGGTCGTCGCCGATCAGCTCGTCGCGGCGCAGGTGCTTGTAGAAGGAGCGCAGGCAGGCGGCCTTGCGGTGGATGGTCGAGGCCGAGCAGGCCGGGCGGCCCTCTCCCGTGGCCAGCTCGGCGAGGAAGTCGGCGACGTCGGCGGGGCGGGCATGGAGCGCATCCTGGTCGTGGGCGCTGAGGTATTCGCCGTACTGAAAGAGGTCGGTTCGGTAGGCGTTGAGAGTGTTGCGCGAGAGGCCGCGCTCCAGCTCCAGGTAGGAGAGGAAATCGAGGACGAGGCCCTCGAAGCGGGCACCGGCGCCGGGAGCGGCGGGCGTGGTCGGGAGCGCGGGCTTGACTGCGATCGCCATGACGCGGGTTTCTCGGTGGCCGGGTTTAGACCTCTTGGCGCAACCGGCGGCCCACGAAGCGCTCCGGCGCCGGACAGGGACGCCGTTACTCGACGAGCAGGCAGCCGGCCGCCAATGGGGCCGCGAAGAAGAGAGGGTCTTCGGCCAGGGAGCGGCCCATGGTGGTCGTCGGGAGGCCCGAGGCGGCGTAGGCGTCCAGGTCCACGTGGGCGAGGCGGAGGCGGTGGGGTCCGGGGGCCTCTTCGAGGGCCGCCTGGATCGAGTCCTCCCCCTCGGGGACGGCAACGTCGACGGGAGCGAGGAGGAGTTCGAGGACGGTGTAGGTGTGGTGGCTGACGTCGCGATGGCGTTCGCGGGAGTCGCCGGCGGAGAGGCGTGGGGAGAGCAGGGTTGGCAGCCGCAACGAAAGAGCGGCATGGGCGCTGTCGAGGGCGGCCATGCCGCCGTGGCCGAACTCGGTGTCGGAGCCGATGATGCCGGGGCCCGGGCCGAGCAGGATCGCGTCCCAGCCGAGCCGGTTGGCCGCGTCGAGGGCCCCGACGGTGCCCAGCGCGTCGTGCTCGCCGCCGTAGGCGGGAGCGGCAGTGATGTGGCCGCAGAGCAGGCCGCGCTCGCGCAGGTCGGCGACGTCGCGGGAGAACGAGCCCGGCAGGGCGCCGCCGCCGGTCTGGACGTAGCCGACCCGGATGCCGGGCGCGGCCCGGGCCGCCGCCCAGGCCGCGGGCGCAAGATGACCATGCAAGGGCAGGACCAGGACGGATGCCGCGACCGGAGCCCCCGTCTCCGCCGCCCCCGGCGACTTCCGCTCTCCCTCGCCGGCCTCGGCCGGCGCGACCGGGTGCTGGAGCGAGGTGTAGTTGAGCTTGAGCACGTGCTCGCCATCCGGCCTTCCCCCGCCCTCCAGTCCTCGGCTGAGATTGACGTGGACGACGTCGAAGCCGCCGGAGCCGAGGCCGAGATCAAGCGCGGTGATGTTGACCACCACCTCGTCGCCCTCGCGCATCTCGCCGAGCAGCACTTCGTCGGCCCAGGCCGGGCGGCGCTCGTCGCCGACCGCAACGGTCAGCGGCTCGACCGAGACGACGACCCCACGGCGCAGCTGGAGCCGACCGTTCACGCGCCGCTCGCGCCGGGCGCCCCGTCCGCGTCGGCTGTCGCCCCCGCAGCCACGGCCGCGACGATCCCCTCGCAGATCTCAAGCATCCTCTCGAGGCTGGACGCCGGGACGTGCTCGTCTTCGGTGTGGACGAGGTCGGTGCCGTTGGCGAGCAGGACGCAGTCGAAGTCGTCGAGGCGGAAGACGTTGGCGTCGCTGCCGCCCCCGATCGCGGCCCGCACCGGCTCGACCCCGGCCGCCCGCACCCCTTCCTCGGCCAGCCGCAGGGCCGGCGAGGAGGACGGCACCTCGTAGCCGCGGAAGAGCTCTTCGAGGCGGACGTCGACGTCGCAGCCGTGCTCGCTCGCGCCCCAGGCGCAGGCGTCGGAGATCTGCCCCGCAACCTCGGCGGCGCGGCCGGCGTCGCGACTGCGTGCCTCGGCCTGGATCCAGCAGTGGCCGGGGACGACGTTGCCCGAGGTGCCGCCCTTGATCAGGCCGACGTTGGCGGTCGTCTGCCCGTCGAGGCGGCCCAGCTCCATCCGCCCGATCGCCGCCGCGGCGGCCGCGATCGCGCTGCTGCCGTCCTCGGGCCGGATCCCGGCGTGCGCCTCCACTCCGATGAAGTCGGCAAGGATCTTCTGCTGGGTCGGGGTCGCGACGATCACCTCGCCGACCGGCCCGGCGTGGTCGAGGACGAAGCCGACCTCCGAGCGCAGCGCCGAGCTGTCGAACGCTTTCGCCCCGCGCAAGCCCTGCTCCTCGGCAACGGTCAGGACCAGCTCGATCCCGACCGGCGGTGGCGCGTCGGCGTAACGGGCGACCAGCTCCATGAAGACGGCGACGGCAGCCTTGTTGTCAGCCCCGAGAATCGTCTCGCCGCGACTGCGGAAGACGCCTTCGTCGTTGACGACCTCGACCAGACCCGCGTGCGGCACCGTGTCCAGGTGGGCGCAGAACATCACCCAATCCTCCGAGGCACCCGGCAGCCGCGCCAGCAGATTCCCGGCACCCGCTTCGGCGGGGCCGGCGGCCTCGTCCTCGCTGACCTCGAGGCCCAGCGCCCGCAGCTCGGCCGCGACCGAGTCGGCGATCTCCCGCTCCTCGCCGGTCGGGCTGCGGATCTCGCAGAGCCGGACGAAGGTGTCGTGCAGCCGTGAACTCACCCGGCCAGGCTAGATGACGGCCCGAGGAACGACTATGCGGCGTCCTCGGTCACGCGGACAGCGCTGCCATCCGCGCTCCCCGCGTCCTCGCCCAGCCGCTCCTCGACCTCGTCGTCGAGACCGTCCCCGGGCTTCTCGCCGGCGTGCTTGGCGGCGGCCCCGACGAGCTCGCGGAACAGCGGCTCAGGGCGGTTGGGCCGGGAGTTGAACTCGGGGTGATACTGCGAAGCGACGTAGAACGGGTGATCCGGCAGCTCGATCATCTCGACCAGGCGCTCGTCCGGCGAGGTGCCGCCGCAGACCAGACCCTCGTCTTCGAGCCGGCGGCGCAGCTGGTTGTTGACCTCGTAACGATGGCGGTGGCGCTTGTAGATGACGGCCTCGCCGAAGATCTCCCGGGCTTTGGTGCCCTCGTGCAGTTTCACCGGGTCGGCGCCCAGCCGCATCGTCCCGCCCATGTCGGAGACCTCCTTCTGCTCGGGCAGCAGGTCGACGACCGGGAACGGGGTCTCCGGGTCGAACTCGGACGAGTTGGCGCCGTCGAGGCCGGCCACGCTGCGGGCGAACTCGACCACCGCGATCTGCATCCCGAGGCAGATCCCCAGATACGGGATCTTGCGCTCGCGGGCGATCTTCGCCGCCTGGATCTTGCCCTCGATGCCGCGCTCGCCGAAGCCGCCGGGAATCAGGATCCCGTCGCAGCCCTCGAGCTTCTCCGGGTCGAGGTTCTCGGAGTCGACCAGCTCGACCTCGACCTCGACGCCGTGATGGAAGCCGCCGTGCTCGATCGCCTCGATCACCGACTTGTAGGCGTCGGCCAGCTGCACGTACTTGCCGACGACGGCGATCCGCACCTTGCCCTCGGCCGAGTCGGCGCTGCGCACCATCGCCTCCCACTCACCGAGGTCCGGCGAGGGCGCTTCCATCCCGAAGTGGTCGAGGACGAGGTCGTCGACGCCCTCGGCGCGGAAGACGAGCGGCACCTTGTAGATGTTGTCGACGTCGTGGGCGGAGATGACGGCATCGACGGGAAGACTGGCGAAGAGGGCGATCTTGCTGCGGATCTCGCGGTCGAGGCGGCCTTCGGAGCGGCAGACCAGCGCGTGCGGCTGGATCCCGATCCGGCGCAGCTCGTTGACCGAGTGCTGGGTCGGCTTCGTCTTCAGCTCGCCCGCGTGGCCGACGTAGGGCACCAGGGTGAGGTGGACGAACATGCTCCGCTTCGGCGTCAGGTCCGTGTAGAGCTGGCGGATCGACTCGAGAAAGGGCAGCGACTCGATGTCGCCCACGGTGCCGCCGATCTCGGTGATCACGAAGTCGACGGCCTGCGACTCGGCGACGATCAGGATGCGCTGCTTGATCTCGTTGGTGATGTGCGGGATCACCTGCACGGTGGCGCCGAGGTAGTCGCCGCGGCGCTCGCGTTTGATCACCGAGTTGTAGACCGCGCCGGCGGTGACGTTGGAGGCGCGCGAGGTGTTCTCGTCGGTGAAGCGCTCGTAGTGGCCAAGGTCGAGGTCAGTCTCGGCGCCGTCCTCGGTGACGAAGACCTCGCCGTGCTGGAACGGGCTCATCGTGCCGGGGTCGACGTTGATGTACGGGTCGAACTTCTGCAGCTGGACCCGGTAGCCGCGGGAGACGAGCAGGCGACCGATCGAAGCGGCGGCGATCCCCTTGCCGAGCGCCGACACCACTCCCCCGGTGACGAAAATAAACTTGGTGTCGCCTTTGTGGGAGGGATTCATGCTCTGCCCAGCGAGTCTAGCCAGCGCAGTGGCGGAACCGACTCGATCGTCGCCGAAATAGACCGCAACTCGCCGTAAATCGTCAAGGCGACGACCACAACGAGCGCGATCAGGCGCGCGTCTCCTCCCAAAATGGTCAGTAACCAGACCCCGGCGACGGCGCCGATCAGATTCGAGCCGGTGTCGCCCAGCATCGCCCGCTCGCGCAGGGTCAGCCAGGCGCCGACCAGGATCGGCCCGGCGAAGATTCCCAGCAGCTCGATCGGGGCCAGCGTCCAGGCGCCGAGGCAGAGCCCGGCGCCGAGCAGCGCCAGCCCCTTCTCCGCCCGCCCCGGCCGCAGGTCGAGCAGGTTGCCGAGGTTGGTTGCGAGGATCAGCAGGGCCACGTCGGCGACGTAGCGCCAGTCCTCCAGCCCACGGCCGGCGACCACGTAGGCCGCCAGCGCCAGCGCCCCGATCGCCTTGATCGCCCCGGTCGAGAGACTGCCTTCACGCAGCGCCCGCCCGTGCCCGCGCCAGCCGCGCGGCGCATCCGCCGCCGCGCCCTGCCCGAGCGCGTCGTCGAGGAAGCCGAGGAAGGCGATCCCCAGCAGGTAGGGCAGCCATCGCCGCAGCTCGGGGTCGAGCAGGTCGAGGTCGGCGCGGTCGTTGAGGACGGCAAGCGGCGCCAGCGCCACCAGCGCCGCCGTTGCCAACACGGCGCCAAGCGGGAAGGCGAGCCTCGCGCCGCGGTAGTTCTCCCGCACCAGGCCGGCGTCGCGCAATCCCCGGGTCCCGGCCGGGACCAGCCACAGCGCCAGCCCGATCGCCAGCGGAAAGCCGAGCCAGTACACCTCAGGGGCCCTGGGTCAGCAGGTCCGGCAGCAGCCGGTCGGCGCTGCCCTTGACCCCGAAGCTGCCCTCGGCGCCGAGCATCGTAAAGACCAGCGCCACCTGGCCCGCGGTCAGCTCGACGTCGTCGACGCTGGAGAGGTCGTTGCCCTGGAAGAAGGAGATCGAGGACGGTTCCGCGGTCGAGGTCTCGACCCCCACCGCCGGCGTCCGCGTCGCGGTGAGCCCGCTCAGCAGCCCGCCTTCGAGCGTGCCCGCCGTCGTCCGCTGGACCGGGCCCAGGTCCTGGGGCTGGTTGCGAATCACGATCACCCCGTCGAGCGCCCCGAAGCTGCCGCTGGCGCGCGAGAAGAGCTGACCGCGCACGACCTCGGGCAGGGTGCCGCCACGGACCAGCTGGCGACCGACCCCGACCCCGAGCGCGGTCAGCGAGTCGGGGTTGCGGGCGATGTCGGCGAAGCGCGTCTTCGCGAGGTCGTCGGCGAGCCCGTTGAGGTCCACGGGCTCCCGCACCACGCCGACCCCGACCAGCTTCGCCCCGGTCGGTCCCAGCGCCTCCTCGACCGCGTCGATGTCGTCGCTGGGCAGGTCGCCGAGGGCGATGATCGCGATCCGCCTGCCGTCCAGGCGGTCGCGGGTCAGGACCGGGTAGACGCGGTCGGCGAACTCGTTCGAGCGCCCCAACTCGCCATTCAGTTCGTCGGTCTTGGAACGGGCGTCCTGGAGGTTGTTGACGAGGCTGGCCTCGAGGTTGCGGCGGGTGCTGGTCAGCGCGTCGCCGCCGAACTCGGCGCCGATCAGAATCCCGATCGCCAGCGCCAGGAACACGGCGATCAGCGAGGTTGCGTGGTAGCGACCGCTGTAGCCCATCAGCGGCCGAAGGCTAGATGGTCGCCCCGGCTCTCGCCGCGGCGGCGCCCTACTGCAAGCCCAGCCAGATGCGGACCTTGAGCCAGAACAGCTCGAAGATGTCGTTCAGCGCCGGCGAAGTGATGATCAGGATCGTCAGCAGGATCAGAAAGGCAAGCACGAAGAGGCCGACCGGGGCCAGCGTCGAGCTCGGGTTGTAGAGCCGGCTCACCCCCTTGGCGTCGACCAGCTTCTCGCCGATCCGCAGCCGCGTGAGGAAGGTCGAGGACATGCCCCCGCGCTTGCGGTCGAGGAACTCGATCAGGTTGAAGTGGGCGCCGACGCTGACGATCAGCTCCGCCCCCTTCTCGTACGCCATCAGCATCGCCACGTCCTCGCTGGTGCCGGCCGAAGGGACGATCGTGTGCTTCAGGCGCGCCTCGACCAGGCGCTCGCAACCGGGCGCGCGCCCATCCGGGTAGGCGTGGACGATCAGCTCGGCGCCGCAGGCCAACGCGGCGTCGCTGGCGGAGTCCATGTCGCCGAGGATCATGTCCGGCTTCAGTCCCGCTTCCAGCACCCCGTCGGCACCGCCGTCGACGGCGACGATCAAGGGCCGCACGTCGCGGATGTAGGCGCGCAGGGCCTTGAGGTCACGGCGGTGGCGATCGCCGCGGACGACGATCAGGACCTGGCGGTCGCGAAAGGAGGCCTCGGTGTGGGGAAACTCGACGCTGCCGGTCAGCAGGTCGGTCTCTTCGCGCACGTGGGCGACGGTGTTTTCGGCGAACTCGGCGAGGGCCTCGTCGATCTCCTGGCGCTGCTGCTCCAGCTGTTGTTCCAGCTCGGCCGTGCCCAGCACCCTGCCGCGCAGCACCTCCTGATCGCCGATCAGCACCGTGCCGCCGTCGATCCGCAGGCGGTCGCCGTCTTTGAGCAGCTCGAAGAGACCGGCGCCGGGAGCGTCGACGAGTCGGATCCCCTCCCGCGCCAGCATCAGCGGGCCGGCGTTGGGGTACTTGCCGTCCGACGAGGCGGAAGCGTTCAGCACCGCGGCGACGCCGGCTTCGATCAGCTCCTCGGCGGCGATCCGGTCGATGTTGACGTGGTCGATGACGGCGACGTCGCCGGGTCGCAGGCGCTTGACCAGGTGCTTGGTGCGCTCGCCCAGCCGCGCGGTGCCCTCGACCGGCGCTTCCGGGCGCGCGCCGTTGCGACGCCCGAGCAGAGCAGGAAGGCGACGGCGACTGGTGGCGGCCACCCGCTCAGGTTAGGCCACGCGACGGCCATCCGGCAAGCGGCGGAGGTCGCCTGGGCACGCTCTTCTTCGAAGCTCGCAGCGGCCCTACTCGGCGGGCGGACTGATCGACGGCGACTCGAACGCGAGCGCGCCGAACGTGACCGGGAAGCCCTCACTCGCCGTCGCGGCCAATCGCTCGCCGGCTTCGACCCTGATCTCTTCCGCCCGGCGCAGGCTCTCTGCCTGCAGGTCGACCAGTGCCGTCCAGCCCTGCTCGTCCACCGGCATCGCGATCCAGCTCAAGTGCCGGTTGGTCCGCTTGTCGATCGTGCCCGCCAAGATCGCGCCATCAGCCCGGGCCATCAGGCCCTGCAGAACCGTTTTCGTCACCCGCTGGCGATCTGCCGCGCTCAGCTTGGTCTCCCACTCGTCGTCAGAGAAAAAGGCTCTGGCCAGCCCGCGATAGACGTGCTCGACGGAGCCTCGTCGTGGGATCAACTTGATGACCTCGAGACAGCCACCTTTCTCCAATTCACTGAAGTGGTGGGAGATGTGCGACAGACCGTATGCGCCGGGAGGCGCCAGCCCCTCGCGCAGAAACTGGACGGGACTGATGTCGCGCTCATTCGCGACTTCGAGAATCCGAACCCGCAGCGGATGGCGGAGCATGGCCGACGCCGTCGCCGCGTTTCGGTCCCCGGGCTTCGCTGCAGCGCTCATAAACAGATTCTCCGATCAGTCTGCACTTTTCTACCGTAGAAGCATAGTTCAGCATCGAACGGAGGATGCGGATTTGAGCCCGGAAAGCGCAACGGGACGGTAGCGGCGGACTGCTGGAATTGATTCCATCAATGGAGTTTTTTCCAACGGAGGAGGGGGTGACACATGAAGGTTTCCTGCTGCGGTTCAACCGTCCCACACGCGGGCATCACGAAGGGCAACTAGTGCTTCGATCGGACCCCCGCCCTATGCCAGGAGGGCGGGGCCGGTCATCTCTCAGGCCGAGGCCAGCAGCTCGCGGGCGTGGCGGGTGGCGGCCTCGTCGGAGCGCTCGCCGCCGAGCATGCGGCGGATCTCCTCGACCACCCCCTCGCCGTCGAGCTGCTCCACGGTGGCAAAGGACTGGCCCGCGGCGACGTCCTTCTCGAGCCGGAAGTGGACGTCGGCGAGCGAGGCGACCTGGGGCAGGTGGGTGATGCAGAGGACCTGCCGGCCCTTCCCAAGCGCCTTCAGCCGCTCCCCCACCACCCGCGCCGTGCTGCCGCCGATGCCGGCGTCGATCTCGTCGAAGACCAGGGTTCCAGCCGTGGCCGCCTGGCCGAGCCCGCTCAGCGCCAGCATCACCCGCGAGAGCTCGCCGCCAGAGGCCGCGTCGCGCAGCGGCGCCGCCTCGATCCCGGGGTTGGGAGCGACGCGCAGCTCGACCGTCTCGCGACCGTTGGCGCCGAAGCCATCGGAGTGGGGCTCGAGCACCACCGCGAGCGTGGCGCCGGCCATCGAGAGCTTGTCGAGCTCGGCCGCGACCCGCTGCTCCAGCGGCGCGGCGGCGGCGGCACGACCGGCGCTGAGTTGCTCTCCCAACTCCTCGCGCCTGCCCCCCGCCTCGGCCAGCGCCGCCTCGGCCTCGGCCCCCCGCACCTCGGCGCCCTCCAGGCGCGCGATCTCCGCCCGGCAGCGATCAGCGTGCTCGAGCACCGACTCGACGCTGCCGCCGTGCTTGCGCTCGAGCTTGTCGATCGCTTCCAGCCGCTCCTCGATCGCCAGCAGCGCCGCCGGATCCGCCTCCAGGTCCTCCCCGTAGTCCCGCAGCTCAGCGCTGACGTCGCCGAGCTCGACCGCGAGCGCGACGACCCGCTCGGCGATCACGTCGAGGCCGGAGTCGAGGCCCGCGGCGCCCCGCAGCAGCGCTTCGGCCTGGCCCAGGGCCGCCGCCGCGCCGCCGCCGTCTTCGTCGGCCCCCGCCAGCGCGGCGTGAGCGCCGGCGGCCGCGTCGCGCAGGCCCTCGGCATGGCGCAGGCGCTCGCGCTCGGCGGCGATCCGCTCGCGCTCCTCGGGGTCCGGCGCCACCGCCTCGATCTCGGAGAGCTCATAGCGGTAGAGGTCGAGGTCGCGCTCGCGCGATCCTTCCGCCTCGCGCAGCTCGGCCAGCTCGGCCGCCAGCCGTCCGTGCTCCCGGTACGCCTCGCGGTAGAGCCGCCGCGTCCGCAGATGCTCGGCACCGGCGAAGCCGTCGAGGATCTCCAGCTGCGCCGAGGAGATCGTCAGCCGCCGGTGCTCGTGCTGCCCGAAGAAGGCGAGCAGCCTCCCTCCTAGCAGCTTCAGATCCGCGGCGCTCGCGGCGCGCCCGGCGACGAAAGCGCTGGTCCGGCCGCCGGAGGAGACCCGCCGCCCCAGCACGATCTCCTCGGCGCCCGCCGGCAGGCGCTCGGCCAACTCCATCAGCTCCGGCTCGTCGATCAACCCGGCGGGCAGGTCGAAGACGCCCTCGACCCAGGCCTCCCCCGCCCCCGGCCGCACGATGTTCCCTTTCGCCTTGCCGCCCATCAACAGGTCGAGCGAGTGGGCGAGCACGGTCTTCCCCGCTCCCGTCTCACCGGTGATCGCGTTCAGCCCCTCGCCGAGCCGCAATTCCGCCCGCTCGATCAGCAGCAGGTTCTCGATTCTCAGCTCACGCAGCACAGGCTCTGTGTAGCAACGGGAGCGGACCGACCCACCCCCTTTTCCCGCTCCTTGCGCTCAGTCGTCCGCCGGCTCTTCCGGGGCGGCGTGCTGCACGAAGTCCTCGGAGCGGACCAGGGCGAAGCCGAGGCCGGCGCCGACGAAGGAGAGGATCGCGGCGATCAGGATGATCTCGTTGAAGCCGCTGACGAAGGCGACGTCGGAGGCGTGGACGGCTTTCGCGTGAATCGCCGGCGGCAGCTGCAGCGCGGCGACGGCCCGTGAGCCGCCCGAGGCGACGATTTCGCCAAGCCCAGCCGGCGCGTGCGGCAGCAGCTCGGAGAGCTTGGAGTCGACCCGCGACTGGAAGACGGCGCCGAGACCGGCGACGCCGGTGGCGATCCCGACCTGGCGGAAGGTGGTGTTGATCCCCGAGCCCATCCCGGATTTCTCCACCGGCACCACGGCGATCGCGGCCTGGCCGATGCCGGGGTTGGTGATGCCGATGCCGATCCCGGCGACGATGAAGCCGGCCAGCAGCGTCGTCCAGCCCGAGCCGGGTGAGATTCCGTGCATCAGCAGCAGGCCCAGGCCGACCACGGCGAGCCCGGTCCCGAGCAGGACCCGGATCGGGATCCTGTTCGAGAGCGCGCCGGAGATCGGGGCGACGATGAAGCCGAGCACGGTCAGCGGCAGGAAGCGCAGGCCCGCCTCCAGCGGCGAGTAGTCGAGCACGCCCTGCATGTAGATCGTCAGGTAGAGGAACATCGCGAACATCCCCGCGGAGAGCCCGAATGCGACGGCGGAGACGCCGTTGAAGGCGGGTTTGCGGAAGAGGCTGAGGTCGAGCATCGGGTGGGCGCTGCGACGCTCGATCGCGATGAACGCCGCCAACAGCAGGCCGGCGCCGATCAGGCAGGCGAGGATCAGCGGGCTGCCCCAGCCCTCCGGATTCCCCCGGATCAGCCCGAAGATCAGCAGGAAGAGAGCGAGCGAGAAGGTGACGAGACCGGGCACGTCTACCGGTTCCGGGTCTTTGGCGAAGACGTTGACGATCTTGCGCTCGGTCAGGACCATCGCGCCGATCCCGATCGGGACGTTGATGAAGAAGATCCACTCCCAGCCGAGGCTCTCGGTGACGACGCCGCCGACCAGCGGCCCGACCGCGACGGCGCCGCCGACCACGGCGCCCCAGACGCCGAACGCGGTCGCCCGGTCTTTGCCGTGAAACTCCTGGCCGATCAAGGCCAGCGAGGTGGCGAACATCCCGGCCCCGCCGACGCCCTGCAGCCCGCGCGCCAGGTTGAGCAGAGTCGGGTCGTTGGCGATGCCGCAGAGGAAGGAGGCGAAGGTGAAGATCCCGAAGCCGATCGTGAAGACGCGGCGGCGCCCGAGCCGGTCGCCGAGCGATCCGGCGGTGAGCAGAAAGGCGGCGAGGGTCAGCGAGTAGGCGTCGACGACCCACTGCAGGCTGGAGAGGCTGGCGTGCAGTTCACGCTGGATGTCCGGCAGGGCGACGTTGACGACGGTGACGTCGAGCAACAGCATGAACGTCGCGATCGAGACGAGGACGAGGGTCCACCATTTGCGCTCCATGGCGGGCAACCCTAAAGAACGGGACGCGTCGGCCGCTCAGACCGCCAGATGACCGAACTTCTCGCGGATGCGCTGGTAGAAGCTGGTGCCCGGCAGTTGGGCGAGGCGGCTGACGCCGTCGGCGAAGCGGACCTCGAGCGCGTCGCCGGCCGGCAGGTCGGTGAGATAGGCGCCGTCGACCGCGACTTCGACCGGCTCGCGGCCCGTGGCGTTGCCGACGTGGAGGATGTCCCGCGGGGCGACGACCAGGGCACGCGCGGTCAGCGAGTGCGGCGCGATGTAGCTGACCGCGTATCCCTTTACCCCCCAGGCCAGGATCGGCCCCTGGTTAGCCAGGTTGTAGCCGGTGGAGCCAACGGGCGTGGCGGCGACGAGGCCGTCGCAGCGGACGTGGCCGACCTCCTCGCCGGAGAGCCGGTAGCTGAGCTCGGCGACGCGGTCGTGCGGGCGTCGGGTCAGGGTGACGTCGTTGAGTCCGACTCCCGCCGCCCCGGCGAGCGCGACCTCGAGGCCCGGGAGCTCGATCGTCTCGCTCTCGCCGGCGAGAGCGCGGCGAATCCCCGCCTCGGCCTCGTCGCGCTCGACCGCCGCGAGAAAGCCGACGGTGCCGAAGTTGACTCCGAAGACCGGCACGCCGGTATGGGCGAAGCGGCGCAGCGCATGCAGGATCGAGCCGTCGCCACCGAGGACGACGCAGAGGTCCGGGCGGGGCTTGTCGCCGGCGACGACCTCGACGCCCCTGGCCGCCTCACCGTGCTTGGCGAGCTCGTCCGCTGTGGCGACCACCCGCCAGCCGGCCTCGCGGGCGACACGGACGACGACCGCGACCGCTTCCGTGGCCGCGGGCGGATGCGAGTGGGTGACCAGTGCGGCGGTCTTCACCTGTCCACCTCCACGGCGGCGCGGATCGCGCCGCCGAGATCCGCCAGCGGCGGGCCGTCGCCGCCGCACCAGAGGAAGGTCTCGCGGTTCCCCTTGGGGCCGGGCAGCCCCGAGGAGGCGACGCCGCGCACCGGCAGGCCGGTCTCAAGGGCTGCGTCGGCGACGAGCTGGATCGCCTCGCGGCGGTCGCCGCTGTCGCGGACGACGCCGCGCCCGACCCGCTTGCGGCCCAGCTCGAACTGCGGCTTGACCATGGCCAGAACCTCGCCGCCGGGCGCCAGGCAGCGCGCCACGGCCGGCAAGATCTTGGCCAGGGAGATGAAGGAGACGTCGACCGTCGCCAGCGAGGGCTCGAAGGGCAGGTCGGAGGGCAGCAGGTCGCGTCCGTTGAGGCGCTCGATCACGGTCACGCGCGGATCCTCGCGCAGGCGCACGTCGATCTGCCCGTAGGCGACGTCGACGGCGGCCACCCGCGGCGCTCCCCGCTGCAGCAGGCAGTCGGTGAAGCCGCCGGTCGAAGCGCCGACGTCGACGCAGTCGCGCCCGGAGACGTCGATCCCGAGCGTCTCCAGCGCGTTCTCCAGCTTGATGCCGCCGCGGGAGACATAACGCCGCCCCGCGTCGACGATCAACGTCGCCCCCGGCTCGACCAGCATGCTCGGCCGCAACGCGACCGGCCCATCCTGGCCGACCCGGACTTCTCCCGCCCGTACCGCCCCAGCCGCGGCGGTACGCGAGGGGAACAGCCCCTGCTCCGCCAAAACCGCGTCTATCCGGGACTTCTTCATGGCTGGAACGCTACAGCGACCCTCTATGACGGCCGTTTTACCGGCTGCTTAGAGGGGTATGCGACCTTCCACCGCGAAGCGCTTCACACCGATCAACGTCTCTGTGATCGGCCTCACACACAAGACGCACGTATGTTCGTACGCTGTTCAAGGATTCGCATGGAGATGACGATGAAAGGCAATACCAAAAGACTTCTTGGCTGAGTTCCGCGTCGTATTAGGCCCCCGTTGCTTCCCACAACAGGCGCCCACGACATCACCGGACTCGACCTACCTCCCACGGATCCACATATATAGAGATACATATCTCTCCTCCCTGTAGTAACCCCAGAAGCGCCCCGCCTCCCCGGTGGGGCGTTTTCTGTTGTGGGGGTTGTGCCTTTAGCAGCGGGGATGCGTGGGGCCGACCCGGCCGCTCGTCGTCTTGGCAATATGGCGACATGGAGCGGGTGCTTGGAATCGGCGGATACTTCGTGCGGTCCACCGACCCGGTGGCGCTGGGCATGTGGTACCGCGATTGCCTCGGGCTGGACGCCGATGAGAGCGGACTATGGCTTCAGGAAGCCGGACCGACGGTGTTCGCGACCTTCGAGTCCGAGACCGACTACTTCGGGTCCCGTGCACAGCAAACCATGCTCAACTTCCGGGTCCGCGACCTGGATGCGATGCTCGCGCAGCTGCGCGCCAAGGGAGCGGACGTGACAGAAGAGACGCAAGGCATGGAGGGTGTCGGTCGTTTCGGCTGGGTAACCGACCCCGAGGGCAACCGAGTCGAGCTGTGGCAGCCCGCCTGAACGCTCGGGAAGTTGCAGCGCCCCGGCGCGGGGATGACTCGAGAAACTGGGGGATGGCGCCGCAGCTCTGAGCCAAGCTGGTGCATTACCCTGCCGGCCGTGACCGAGGTGCTGCGAGACGTCCTGGAGCCGGGAATGCGGGTCGTCTTCTGCGGGACCGCGCCTGGCACCGCCTCGGCCAAGGCCCAGGCCTACTACGCCGGACCGGGCAACGCCTTCTGGCAGGCCCTGCACCTGACCGGGCTGACGCCGTTCGAGCTGGCACCGGCGGAATTCGAGCGCCTGCCCGAGTACGGGATCGGGCTGACGGACATCTGCAAGGTCGCCTACGGCTCCGACGCCGAAGTCGGAGTGGCCGAGTTCGACGTCGCCGGCCTGCAGGAGAAGATCGCCGCCGCCGAACCCGGCTGTCTGGCTTTTAACGGCAAGAACGCCGCCCGCGGCGCGCTCGAACGCGACGTCCTCTATGGGCCGCAGGACGAGCAGATCGGCGGCGCCGCGGTCTGGGTGCTGCCCTCGACCTCCGGGCGCGCCCGCCGGTTCTGGAAGATCGAGCCGTGGCAGGAACTGGCTCTGTCCTGCGGCACCGACCCCGACCGGCTCGAGATCTAAGCGACGGGCCGGGGCGCTGTCCAGTCCATCGCGCCCCGGCCCGCCAAGGGAGAGAAATGAAGCCTTGGTGGCTTGATTCCCCACCCTGACCTTAGCTACTCACTTTTGGAAGCACAGGCGTGTCCAATGGAATGTTTTTAGGCGACCTGTTACGATATATCGCGTTAGGTAACGATAGAAAGGTAGCTCGGATGCACCACAGACATGAATCAAGACATTCCGGCCATGGCGGACGTCCCGAGTTCGCTCGCAACCGCGGCCCTCGCTATGGACGCGGACGAGGTGGGCCCCGGGCCCGCCGCGGCGACGTCAGGGCAGCGGTCCTGGCCCTGCTGGCCGAGCGGCCGATGCACGGCTACGAGATGATCAAGGAGGTCGAGGAGCGCACCCAGGGCGCCTGGACCCCGAGCGCCGGCTCGATCTACCCGATGCTGCAGCTGCTCGAGGAGGAGGGGCTGATCCAGGGCGAGGAGAGCGATGGCAAGCGTCGCTTCACCCTGACCGCGACCGGCACCGCCGAGCAGGAGGCCAAGGCCGGCGAGGAGGCCCCGTGGGACTCCGTCCGCTCTGGCGCCGCCCCGGAGCAAGTTCACCTGGGCGACTCGCTCCGCAAGCTCAACCACGCGATCGGCCAGGTGTTCCACGCCGCCGACGAGGGTCAGCAGAAACGGGTCCGCGAGCTGCTCGACGAGAGCCGCCGCAAGATCTACGCGATCCTCGCCGAGGAGAGCTAGAACCGGTCGGCGTGGCGCGCTCCGGCGCGCCACGCGAAACCGACCGCGCTAGGCGGCCGGTCGCTGAAAGGCCCGTCCCCCAACGGACCCACACATACAGAGAACCTCTCCTCCCTTGGTGATCCCCAGAAGCGTGGCCTGACGACCATTGCTCCGTTCACCATCACCGGAGAGATTGAGGCAACCTATTCGATTGCGCCGATTGAATCAATCGTCAAAATCGATTAGAGGAAAAATTGGGCGGATCAGCCCAGGACCGGCTGCGCCGAGGGCAGCGTCGCCAGCACCCGCTCGGCCACCGACTCGCCGGTGAGCCCGGCCTCGGCCCGCAGCAGCGCCGGCTTGCCGTGGGTGACGTAGCGATCCGGGAGCCCGACCCGGAGCACCCGCGCCCGCTCGGCCGGAGACTCGGCGAAGGCGTCCTCGAGGTGCTCGAGCACGGCCGAGCCGAAGCCGCCGGGGAGGACGTTCTCCTCGATCGTCACCACCAGGTCATGCTCACGCGCCAAGCGCTCGGCCAGCTCGCCGTCGATCGGCTTGGCGAAGCGGGCATCGGCGACGGTCGCCTTGAGTCCGTGCACGGCGAGGATCGCCGCCGCCTCGCGGGCGATGGCGACGCCGTACCCGTAGCCGAGCAGGGCCACCCGCTCGCCCTCGTCGAGGACCTCGCCGGTCCCGATCGGGATCAACTTCGGCCGCTTCGGCAGCTTCGCCCCCTCCCCCGCGCCGCGCGGATAGCGCAGCGCCGCCGGTCCCTCGTGGGCGACCGCGGTGTGGAGCATGTGGACCAGCATCGCCTCGTCGCGCGGCGCCATCACCACGACGTGCGGGATCGGCCGGAAGTAGGAGACGTCGAAGGCGCCGTGGTGGGTCGGGCCGTCGTCGCCGACCAACCCCGCCCGGTCCATCGCGAAGGTGACGTCGAGCTGCTGCAGGCAGACGTCGTGGATGATCTGGTCGTAGGCGCGCTGGAGGAAGGTCGAGTAGATCGCGCAGACCGGCTTCGCTCCCTGCAGCGCCATCCCCGAGGCGAGCAGGACCGCGTTCTGCTCGGCGATGCCGACGTCGTAGTACTGCTCGGGCAGCTCGTCGGCGAGCTTCTGCAGGCCGGTCCCGCCCGCCATCGCGGCGGTGATCCCGATCACCCGCGAGTCGGCCTCGGCCTCGGCGACCAGCGCCTCGGCGAAGACCTGCGTGTACTGCGGCGGCGCCCCGGCGGCCGGCGGCTTCTCCAGCATCTCCGGCGCGATCGCGTTCGGCGCGTCGGTTTCCGTCACCGGCACCGGCTTGGCCGACGCCGGCTTGCCGTCGACGATCGAGTTGGGCTTGGCGGCGTGCCATTTCTCCATCGACTCCAAGCCGCCCTCTTCGGCCGGCAGGAAGCCTTTGCCCTTGACCGTGTGGATGTGGACGACGACCGGGCGTTCGGCCTCGAAGGCCTCCGTCAGCGCCTCGCGCAGGGCGTGCACGTCGTGGCCGTCGATCACGCCCATGTAGGCGATGTCGAGCTCCTCGAAGAAGAGCCCGGGCGCCCAGTAGGCCTTGATCGCCGACTTGATCTCGGGGCCGAGCCGCTCGATCCGCCGCCCGAGGCCGAGCGGCAGCTTGGTCAGCCGGTCCTCCACCCCCTCGCGGGCGTGGAAGAGGCGCGGGTTGAGGCGAATCCGGTTGAAGTAGCGCGAGAGCGCGCCGACGTTGGGGGAGATCGACATCCCGTTGTCGTTGAGGACGATCACGAACGGGGTCTGCAGGCCCCCCGCGGCGAGCATCGCCTCGTAGGCGACGCCGCCGGTGAGGGCGCCGTCGCCGATTACGGCCGCGACTTTCCCGTCCTCGCCGATCCCTTTGCGCATCGCCTCCTTGAGGCCGACGCCGTAGCCGATCGAGGTCGAGGCGTGGCCGGCGCCCATGATGTCGTGCGCCGACTCCTCGATCGAGCAGAACGGGGCCAGCCCCTCGTACTGGCGGATCGTCGGCAGCTGGTCGCGACGCCCGGTCAGAACCTTGTGCGGGTAGGACTGGTGGCCGACGTCCCAGAGCACCTTGTCGCGCGGGGAGTCGAGCAGGCTGTGCAGGGCGACGGCGAGCTCGCAGGTGCCGAGGTTGGCGCCGAAGTGGCCGCCGATCTCGCCGATCGTGTCGATGATGTAGGTCCGCATCTCCTGCGCGACCCGCTGCAGCTGCTCGTCGTCGAGCTCGCGCAGGTCGGCGGGGCCGTCGATCGCGGCCAGGAGCTGTTCGGCGTTGTCGTCTTCGCTGCCCTGGGTGGGGGACTTTTCGCTCATTCGTTCCTCGTGAAGATGTAGTCGGCTACGCGCTTCAGGTCATCAGTCTCCCCCGTCGCCCCGGCCAGCGCCGCCAGCGCCTTGGCGTGGGATTCGGCGGCCAGCTCGCGGGCGCGGTCGAGCCCGAAGAGGCTGACGTAGGTGAGTTTTCCATGTCGCTCGTCGCTTCCATGTGGCTTGCCGAGCTGCTCGTCGCTCTCGGTGACGTCGAGGATGTCGTCGACGATCTGGAAGAGGACCCCCAGCTCGTCGGCGAAACGGCGGTAGGGAATTGTCTCAGGTTCGCCGAGCTGCTCGAGGATCAACACCACGCCGACGCTGGCGGCGATCAGCCGGCCGGTCTTCAGCGCGTGCAGGGCGCGCAGCCCGGCGGCGTCGTCCTCGGCCCCGATCACGTCGACGTACTGGCCCCCGACCATCCCGTCGACGCCGGTGGCGCCGGCCAGCTCGCCCATCGCCGCCAGCACCCGGGCCGGATCGCCTGGCTGCTGGCAGAAGAGCCGAACCGCCTCGGCGAAGAGGCCGTCGCCGGCGAGGATCGCCACGTCCTCGCCGAACTTGACGTGGGAGGTCGGCAGGCCGCGGCGCAGCTCGTCGTCGTCCATCGCCGGCAGGTCGTCGTGGATCAGCGAGTAGGTGTGGATCAGCTCCAATGCCGTGGCGACCGGGAGAAAGCGGTCGGCGTCGGCCCCTACGGCCCGGGCGGTGGCGAGAGCGAGCACCGGCCGCACGCGCTTGCCACCGGCCAGCAGCGAGTAGCGCATCGCCTCGTCGAGCCCGGCGGTCGGGGCGACGGTGGAGAAGTGAAGGCGCTCGAGTGCGCCGTCGACCAGGGCGCGCAGGTCCTCGGGGTACGTCGACGCCGGGGCGGAGCTCAACCTGCGCTCGCCGCTTCGCGCGCCTGCCGGTTCGCCTCCTCGACCGCCTCGGCGGAGAGGTCGGCGGCCTCGGCGGCCAGCTGGGCGGCGCGCTCGTCGCCGAGCTCCTCCCCCTCGAGCTCGGTGGAGATCTGGCGCAGGCGCTCGGCGATCTCGCGCAGCCGGCCGCTCATGAGGCCGGCTCCCGCTCGCGCACGATCGCGCCGAGGATGCCGTTGATGAACTTGGGCGCGTCGGCCCCGCAGTACTCCTTGGCGATCTCGATCGCCTCGTCGATCGCGACCTCGACCGGGGTCTCCCCCGCTTCGATCTCGTACAGCGCCACCCGCATCACGTTCAGGTCCAGCGGCGCGATCCGGTCGACCGTCCAGCCCTTGGCGTATTCGGCGATGACCTCGTCGAGCTCTTCGCGTTCGGCATCGACGCCTTCGGCCAGCTCGCGGGTGAGCGGTTTCGAGTCGGCGATCAGCTCGGCCAGGGGTCGGCCGGTGACATCGCGCTGGTAGCTGGCGAAGACGGCGTCGCGGCGTTGGTCGGATCGGCGCATCGGTTCATTCTCCCGCTTTTGGCGGCTGCCTGGAAGTCGCGCCCGCGCCTAGCGCAGGATCTCGACCAGCAGCACCCAGGCATTGGCGACCGCGGCCATGATCGCGAGGACGATCCCGGCCACCAGCCAGTAGAGGCCGCCACCGGACCGCGCGATCAGGCTGACCGCACCGATCAGGAACGGCACCGTGGCGGCGAGCCGCAGGGCCCATCGGGAGACTCGCCAGCTGCGCCGCATCACCTCCCCCTCCTCGACCTGGATCGTCGGCTGCCGCATCACGATCGCGTCGATCCCGAGACTGACGACCAGCAGCTCGACGCCGAGGGCGACGTGGCTCTGCCCCGGGACCAGCGCCACCACCGAGATCAGCAGCGCCGAGACCAGGAAGAGCAGGGTTTCGAGCGCTCGCTCGGGCAGGCCGCGGAAGGCGAGGATGCGCTCGAGGTTGATCGAGACGGCGACGAAGACGAGACCGGCGAGCGCCGCCGAGGCACCGGCCGTGGCGACGAAGAGATCGGTCCACTCGCTGGGGTCGTAGGCGAACATGCGCCGGATCGTAGGCGCGCCGAAGGTCGCTCAGGCGCGCGAGATGTACTCGCCGGTGCGGGTGTCGACCCGGACCGCTTCGCCCTCGTTGATGAAGAGCGGCACCTGCACCACCACGCCGGACTCCAGCGTCGCCGGCTTGTTGCCGCCACCGGAGGCGGTGTCGCCCTTGAGGCCAGGGTCGGTCTGGGTGACCTTCATCTCGATCGCGCCGCCGACCGAGATGTCGCTGGGCTTCTCGTCGACGAAGAGGACCTCGACCACGGCGTTGGGCAGGACCCATTTCATCGAGTCGCCGAGGGAATCGGTCGGGATCTCGATCTGGTCGTAGTCGCGGCTGTCCATGAAGACCGCCGCGTCGCCGGAGTCGTAGAGGTACTGCATCTTCTTCGATTCGGTGCGGACGGGACGGAACTTCTCCCCCGCCCGGAAGGTTTTGTCGATCACCGAACCGTCCTCGATCCGCCGCAGCTTGGTCCGGACGAAGGCCCCGCCCTTGCCCGGCTTGACATGCTGGAATTCGATCACCTTCCAGATCTTGCCGTCGATCTCGATGTGGACGCCGTTGTGGAATTCGTTGGTGCTTATCAAGGTCTTTCCCTGCTGGAATAGCGGTTTTCGGCTCCGGCCCGAAGACTGGAGAGGGGTCGTCGGAGGCGAAGACTAGCTGCGCGGACCGGGAATGCCGCGGAAGCCGAAGGCCTGGCTCTCGCGTCCGGCCTGGACGAACCAGCACTCGCCGCTCATCTCGCCCTCGAAGATCTGGAGGACGGTCTCGATCACGTCCTGCACGGGGATGATCGGCAGCCCCTCGCTCAGCAGCAGCTCGCGGATCGGGCCGATGATCGCCGTCTCGGCAAAGCCAGGGCAGACGGCGTTGATGCGGATGCCGTCGGCGGCCAGGACGGGCCCGAGCGAGCGCACCAGGCCGACGACCGCGTGCTTGTTGGCGGCATAGACCGGGTCCATCGGCACCGGCGTCAGGCCGGCCAGCGAGGCAGTTGCCACGATCGCGCCGCCGCCCTGGGCCTTCATCGCCGGCAGCACCGCGTTGACGCCGAAGACGACGCCGTCGATGTTGACGCCCATCGCCCGGCGGTAGGCCTCGGGGTCGAAGTCCTCGCCGAGCTGGGTCCCGAAGGCGACGCCGGCGTTGAGGAACGCCATGTCGAGACCGCCGTGCTCGGCGACCGCGACCGCCACCGCGGCCTCGTTCTGCTCGAGGTCGCTGACGTCGCAGGCGACGAAGAGGGCCCCGGTGGCGTCCGCCAGCTCGTTCCCGGCGGCCTCGTCGACGTCGCAGGCGACGACCCGCACCCCCCGCCCGGTCAGGGTCTCGGTCAGGGCTCGGCCGAAGCCACCCGCGGCTCCGGTGATCAGGGCGACCTGCTCGCTCATCGCCGGACCCTCTCACGGACCGCCTCGCTCATGGTGCCGAGCTCAGCCGGCCGGCCAGGCGCAGGACTGCCTGCTCGGGGTCGGAAAAGACTTCGCCGCGGACGAAGCGGCCGCTGGCGACCTCCCAGACCCAGGCCATCGGGATGTCGCGGATCCCCAGCTCGCGACTGCGCACGTAGACCCGGCCCCAGACCAGCAGCGAGCCGCCGCGGCCTTCGACCCTTGCCGGCGTGATCCGCAGCTCTTCCCAGGCGCGGTCGACGTCGTCGAGATAGTCGCGCAGGCCTTCCGGGCCGACGTAGGGAGCGCGGCGGCCGACCGCCTCCGCGGTGCCGACTGGAAAGAACTCCATCGTCCCCTCGCAGACGGCGACGATCTCCTCGCTGTCGCGGCGGTTGAAGGCCTCGAAGAGCCGCTCCACCAGGTCGCGGTCCCCCTCGGTCGCCGGTTCCGTCTCCGGCGCCGTCGGCGCGACGGCGACGATCGCGGCGTCGTCGTCGAGCTGGCCGGCGCTGAAGGCGTGCAGCGACCCCTCCAGCGCCTGCGCGGCGAGCGCCGGGCTCGACATCCCCGCCAGCGCCTCGCGCAGGCGCCGCTCGCCGAAGCGCTCCTCCTTCCCCATCGACTCGGTGACGCCATCGGTGGTGACGACCAGCTGCTGGCCAGGGCGGATGTGAATGCGCTCGACCTCCCAGGTGGCGTCGGCAAAGGCGCCCAGCACCGGCGCCGAGGCCGCGGCCTCGGTCACCGAGTCGCCGTCGACCAGCAGGGGGGAGGGATGACCGGCGATCGCCAGCCGCAGCGGCTGCCGCGAGTCTTCGTCGATCGCCATCGCGGCGACGCTGCAGAGGGCGCCCCCGCGGCGGGCCAGCAGTTCGCGGTTGAGGCTGCGCAGGGCGACCACTGGATCGCCGGTCAGCGCCGCCGCGGTCCGCATCGTGTAGCGGGCGAGAGCGGTGACGGAAGCGGCCTTGGCACCGCGACCGGTGACGTCGCCGATCACCACCATCCAGCCGCCGGCGATGCGGAAGGCGTCGTAGAAGTCGCCGCCGATCTCGTTCTCGGCGCCTGCCGGCCGGTACATCGCCGCCACCGACCAGCCGGGGATGTGCGGCAGCGGCGGCGGCAGCAGCCCGCGTTGCAGGGTCTCGGCGATCTCCGCCCGTTCGCGCTCGTTGCGCTCGAGGTTCGAGAAGAGGCCGGCGTTGTCCAGTGCCAGGGCGACGCGCCCGGCGAGGACGCCGGCGAAGTCGGCATCGGCCTGGCGAAAGCGACGGCCCGAGCCGCTGACCCCGACCGAGAGCATGCCGGTCGGGCGCCCCCGAGCCCGCAGCTCGACGGTGACGAAGGAGCGGACGTTCATCGAAAGCAGGAAGCGCAGGTCCTCCTCGCTTTCGGCGAAGGGCCGGAAATCCGCCTCGGAGACGCGCTCGAAGAGCTTCGGCTCCTGCCGGGCCATGGAGGCGGCGCTGGCGACGTGCTCCTGCAGGGCGGGCCTGCGCTTGGCGAGGCCCTTCTCGGTCGCCTCCCCGTCAGGGCCGCCGACGCGCACGGTGGCGCGGCGGATCTGACCCTCTTCGAGCACGTCGATCATGCAGAAGTCGCCGAGCGCGGGAACGAGGATCGTCGCGATCGCGTCCAGGGTCTCCTCCAGCGAGCGACCGCCGTCGGCGACCGAGGCGATTTCGTAGAGCAGGCGCATCCGCCGATCCGCCTTGCGCGAGCGACGCCGGTAGACGAGCACGAGGGCGACAAGCGCCGCGAACCCAACTCCCACAACCGCGATCAACCCGATCAACGCTTTCTCCCCGGTCTTGCTGCGAAAAAAGGCAGGGTAGCGGCCCTGAAGCGGCGTCCGAACTGCGCCGCCGGCGGAAGGCGATCTCACGTTCTGGGCGCCCCCCGGCGTTTACCGATCGTGAGCCGCCAGGACATCGAGTTCCGCTCGGGCGAGGACAGCTGCGCCGCCTGGCTGTACGAGGCCGAGGGCGGGCCTGCCGCGGCGCCGATCGTCGTCATGGCCCACGGCCTCTCCGGCACCCGGCGCGACGGCCTCGGTCCCTTCGCCGAGCGTTTCGCCGCGGCGGGGATCGCGGCACTCGTCTTCGACCACCGGGGCTTTGGCGACAGCGGCGGCGAGCCGGACCTGTTCGAGCCGGACCGCCAGCTCGACGACTGGCGGGCGGCGATCGCCTGCGCCCGCTCTCTGCCCGGCATCGACGGCGACCGGGTCGCGGCCTTCGGCTCCTCGATGGGCGGCGGCAACGCGCTCGCGGCCGCGGCGGCGGACCCGCGGATCGCCGCGGTCGTCAGCCAGGTGCCCTTCCTCGACATGCTGCGCCAGGCGCACCGCTCCTCGCCGCTCGTCAGCGGCCGGATGCTGCTCGCCGCCGTCCTCGGCCGGCATCTGCCGGCGACCGGGCAGCCGCGCGAGGCGGCCTTCATCAACGCGCCGGGCGCGGAGGCCGGTTGGCGCCGGGTGGTCGCGGGCGGCGAGGACTCGCGCTGGCGCAACCGCGTCTCCTCGCGCTGGCTGCTGGGCGCGCCCTTCCGCCCGGCCCGCTTCGCGGCGGGGCTCGGCTGCCCCTGGCTGCTCTGCGTCGGCGAGGCCGACCGCGTGGCCCGGCCGGGACCGGCGATCGCGGCGGCGCGGCGGGCCCCGCTCGGCGAGCTGCGCACCTATTCCGGCGTCGACCACTTCGACGTCTACGACGGCCCCGAGTTCGAGGCCGTGGTCGCCGACGAGGTCGCCTTCCTGCGCCGCCACCTGCTGCGCGACGGGTGAGTCGGGAGCGTCTCGGCAGTCAGACGCCGGAGGCCGTTGTCCGCTCGGCGCAGGCGTCGGCGATGGCGCCGAGGTCGAGGCCGATCTGGCTCCAGGCGTAGCGATCGACCACCACCTCGCGGGCCCGGCGGCCGCGGGCGCGACGGCCGGGGGCGTCGTTGACCGCCTCGACCATCGCGGCGGCGAAGGCCCTGGCATCGTCCGGCGGCACCAGCCAACCGGTCTCGGGGTCATCGACGATCGCGGCCGGGCCGCCGCGGTCGACCGCGATCGCGGGCAGGCCGCAGGCCATCGCCTCGACCAGCACCTGACCGAACTGCTCGTGGCCCGAGGCATGGACGAGCAGGTCGGCGGCGCGTAGGAAGTCAGGCAGGTCCGCATGCGAGTGCCAACCGGCGAGGAAGACATTCGGACAGTCGACCCGCTCGATCGTCTCGATCGGGTGCTCCCCCTCCCACTCGGCGGCGTGACCGCCGAGCAGGACCAGGGCGGTGGGCTCGCGGAAGTGCCGTCGCGCCTGGGCGTAGGCCTCGACCAGCAGCGGCAGGCGCTTGACCTCCGTGAAGCGGCCCACGTAGAGGAGCACGGTCCCCTCCAGCGCCTCCAGCTCGGCCTCCTCGTAGGCGACGCTGCCCGGAGGCGACCCCGGCCTCCATCCCCGCGGGCGCTCGACCAGATGCCGCCGCCAGTGCGCGCGGCGATCGACCGCGCCCGGAGCGAAGGTCCGGTCGAAGCCGTTGGGGACGCAAAAGAAGCGATCGCGATCGACCTCGAGCACCTCGCTCGCCCGTTCCAGCCCTTTCGGATCGCTGACCACGATCCGCTCGCAGGCCGCCGCCCAGGTGCGGAGCCGCTCGGCCCAGGCGTCGGCATGATCCCAGCCGAACGGAGCCCCGGCGGCGATCCGCTCCAGCATCAGGAGCTCGGTGCCGTGCACATGGCCCAGCACCGGGACCTCGGGAAAGGCGCGGGTCGCCGCCTCGTTCAGCGGCGTCAGGTGGTGCAGGTAGAGGAGGTCTGCCGCGGCGGCGCCGGCGAGGTCGAGCTCCCGCGCCCAGGCGTCGACCTGCAGCTCGAAGTCCTCGTCGTCGAGCGAGGCGAGCACCGGGTCCTCGGCTTCGTGGCGGTCCTCGTAGGAGCCCTGGATCGGGGCGGTGCCGGGGGGGCCGTCGAAGCGGAGCGGGTCGGCGGCGCGCAGCGACGCGGCGAAGTCGACCGGCCGCAGATCCAGGCCGGAGTAGAAGCTCGGCGCGTGCGTGTGCTCGTCGAGATCGGAGCGCGACCCGGAGAGCACCGTGACCTCGGACCCGTTGCGGCCGAGCTCCCGCGCCACCGCCCTGCAGACGTGGGCAGAGCCACCGCGGGGATAGAAGTAGATGCCCATCAACAGCTTCTTCGAAGTGGACGGCATCTAGACCGAGGCTACCGGTGCGAGCAAGCCCCCCGCCGCTAATGCGCAGCGAATTCGAGGGCGGTGGCGATCTCGCGGCCGCCGACCAGCTCCAGCCCGTGCTCCTCGCGGGGAGTGTTGAGGAGGCGACCGCCGACCACCAGCGAGGCGGAGCCGCCGCCGTCGAGGTTGATCGCCTCGCTCGCGCCGAGGTCGCGCATCGCCTGCGCCAGCTCCGCCATGGTCAGACCGGCCTCGTTGTCGGCCCGCCCCTCGCAGACGACGGCGATCAGCTCATCGCCGCCGAGCCCCAGCGCGGCCCGCGGATAGCGGCCGGCGGTGATGTCGGAGTCGAACTGCCCCGATCCCGCCGAGAAGCCCTCGAGATCCTCGCCGGGCCGGATCAGCGAATGTCCCGCGGCGACCAGCATCGGGCCCGCCTGCAGCAGGTCGCCAGCGGGGTCGGGGGGAATGTCGGCGCGGGAAGCGAGCGCGACCCGGCCGTCCTCGGCGTGGACGCAGCACCGCAGAGCGCCCCACGGCGCCTCGAACGGCTCGGTCGGGCGGGCGCTTCCGTCGATCCGCAGGTCGCCCAGAGGCGGACCACCCGGTCGCAGGTAGAAGCCGCCGACCAGGGCGTGCTCGGTCCCGCTGTCGGCGCACCAGCGCAGCAGCGTCGAGCAGGGCTCGAGCGCGACCACGCGGAGGCCGAAGCTGGCGCGGTCGAAGCGCGCCACCCGCAGCGTCGTCCCGACCCCGTCGCCGAGGCCCAGCCTGACGCTCTCGAGCACGGGGTCCGGCATCCGCACCGTGCCCGGGATCGGGCTAGCGACCGCCATCGGGGTCGTTTTCGCCTGCGGTGCTGGTCGTCAGGTTCGCCGCGGCGCCGCCGGTGAGCACGCGGCGGACCAGGGCCGGGGCGACGATGCGGGCGACGGCGGCAAGGGCGTAGGGGCGCGGCACGTAGCGCTCGGCCTTGCCGCCGGGGCCGGCCTCGTAGATCGCCTCGGCAACGGACTCCGGCTTGGAGACGATCCAGCGGGTCAGCGCCTTCTCGCGCAGCTCGGTCGCCGGAAAGCCCTCGGTGGCGACGAAGCCGGGTAGGACCATGCCGACGTGGACGCCGTGCGGCAGCTCCTCGGCGTAGAGCGAGTCGGTCCAGCCGATCAGGGCGAACTTGCTGGCCGAGTAGGCGCCGGTGCGGGCCCGGGAGACGCGGCCGGCGGTGCTGGCGACGTTGACGATCGCGCTCGGGGCCGAGGCCCGCAGCAGCGGCAGCAGCGCCTCGGTGAGGCGCAGGACGGCATCGAAGTTGAGCTCCATGTGGCGCTTGACGTGCTCGTAGCCGGTCTCGGCGAAGTTGCCGCGCCAGGCGGCCCCGGCATTGTTGACGAGCAGGTCGAGGCGGCTGCCGTGCTCGGCCTCGAGGTGGGCGCGGACGCGCTCGGGGGCGTCGGCGGTGGTCAGGTCGACGGCAACGCAGGTGGCCCTGCAGGGCAGCGACTCCGCCAGCTCCCGCAGCAGCTCCTCGCGGCGGGCGACCAAGACCAGCTCCGTCCCCGGCTCACGCGAAAGCCGGATCGCCGTCGCCCTGCCGATCCCGGTCGATGCTCCCGTCACCAATGCGACGCCCATCGCCGCAGGGTATTCCTCCTCGCGGGGGCGAGTTGTAAGGATGCGCCGATGCCCGAGTCCTCCGCCGCCCGCGGCTCCCACCTCGGCGCGACCCGCCGCGAGGGCGAGCGGGTGACGCCGCTGGAGCTCTTCTTCGACCTCGTCTTCGTGCTCGCGATCACCCAGTGCACGGCGCTGATGGCGCACCACCCGACCTGGTCGGGGATGGCCCAAGGCCTGCTGGTCCTGGGGATCCTCTGGTGGGGCTGGGTCGGCTATGCCTGGCTGACCAGCGTCATCGATCCCGAGGAGGGCCCGGTGCGGCTGGTCATCTTCGGGGCGATGGCCTCGCTGCTGATCGTCTCCCTCTGCGTGCCCGAGGCCTTCGGCCACCTCGGACTCACGTTCGCCATCGCCTTCGGCGCCTTCCGGGTCGCCCACATCGGCCTCTTCATGCTCGCCAGCCCCGACGACGATGCCCTGCGCCATTCGGTCCTCGGCCTTGCCGCCAGCACCGCGATCGCGGTGACTTTGCTCGTCGCCGCCTCGTTCTTCGACGACGTCGCCCAGGGCGCGCTCTGGGCGCTGGCGATCTTCCTCGACATGGCCGGGCCCTACTTCTTCGGCTCCGAGGGCTGGAAGATCGTCCCCGGCCACTTCGCCGAGCGCCACGGGCTGATCGTGATCATCGCCCTCGGCGAGTCGATCGTCGCGATCGGCGTTGGCGCCGCCGGAGCGCTGGACGTCGGCATCGGCGTGGTGGCGGTGCTCGGGGTGGCGCTGGCGGCGGCCCAGTGGTGGATCTACTTCGACGTCGTCGCCCTGATCTCGGCCAAGCGCCTGGGCGAAGCCGAGGTGGGCCGCCAGCAGAACGAGCTGGCGCGCGACTCCTACTCCTACGTCCACCTGGCGCTGGTGGCCGGGATCGTCCTCGTCGCCTTCGGCCTCAAGGTGACGATCGCCCACCACGGGGAGCACCTCCACGCCGTTCCCGCCTTCGCGCTGCTGGGCGGAATCGCGATCTACCTGCTCGGCCTGGTCGCCTTCCGATACCGGCATGTGCAGTCGATCAACCGCCAGCGGCTGGGCCTGGCGATCGTGCTGCTGATCCTGGTTCCCGTTGCAACGGCTGTGCCAGCATTAATCAGCTTGGCCGCCGCGACCGTACTTATGTGGGTGATGATCGGATACGAGCACCGCAGCTACGGCGAGGGACGCAACCAGTTGCGCCACGAAGCAGCCGTGGGTCGCTCCTGATCGCCTCGCGACGAACGCGTGATTCGATTTCGACATACTCCAAAACCTTGAGCAAGACGCCCCAACTACTCGACAGCCTCCTCCGCCCCGGCGCGCCTTCGGGCTACGAGGGACCGGCCGCCGCCGTCTGGCGCGAGGCCGCCTCCTTCGCCGAGCTCAGCACGGATGGCATCGGCTCCTCGATCGCCCGCGTCGGCAACGCCTCGCCGCTGCTGGCGGTGGTCGGCCACATCGACGAGATCGGGCTGATCGTCGTCCACATCGACGAGAAGGGCTTCCTCTGGTTCGCCCCCGTCGGCGGCTGGGACCCGCAGATCCTGGTTGGCCAGCGGGTCGAGGTCCGCGGCAAGGACGGCCCCGTGCTCGGCGTCGTCGGCCGCAAGCCGATCCACCTGCTCGAGCCCGACCAGCGCAAGAAGGTGGTCGAGCTCAAGGGCCTGCACATCGACATCGGGGTCAGCGACCGCGAGGAGGCCGAGGAGCTGATCCGGATCGGCGACCCGGTCGTGATCGCGGCCGAGCCGATGCCGGTCGCCGGCGAGCGCCTGGTCTCGCGGGCGATGGACAACCGCCTCGGCGCCTACACCGCCCTGGAGAGCCTGCGGCGCGCCCACGAGCGCGGCGAGATGGCCGGCTCCTTCGCCGCCGTCGCCGCCGTGCAGGAGGAGATCGGCCTGTTCGGCGCCCGCACCGCCGCCTTCGAGGTCCGTCCCGATCTCGCCATCGCCGTCGACGTCACCCACGCCACCGACGCTCCCGGGGTCGACGAGAAGGAGATCGGCAGCCACCCACTCGGCTCCGGCCCGGTGATCGGCCGCGGCTCCACCCTCTCTCCGAAGGTCTTCGAGCTGCTGGTCGAGACGGCAGAGGCCGAGGGCATCGAGCACTCGATCAGCGCCAGCGGCCGCGGCACCAGCACCGATGCCGACGTGCTGCAGATCTCCCGCGCCGGGATCCCCACCGGCCTCGTCTCGATCCCCCTCCGCTACATGCACTCGCCGGTCGAGATGGTCGACCTGCGCGACGTCGAGGCGACGGTCGAGCTGCTGGCGGCCTTTGCGGCGCGGCTCACTGCTGATTTAGATCTCAGCCGCTGAGGCGGGGGGGCGGGGGTGGGGTTTCGCTTAACTTCTTTCGTGGATCGAGCGGCGGCCGCTCCGAGTTTGCGCTCTGGCGAAAAAGTACAAGACGCTTCACCCCGCCCCCGCTCCCCCGCCTCGCCGCACAGCTAGACCAGAGAGAACCCTGGACAGGCCACCAGCAGCCTCCCGTTAGGAGCTAAACGACTACGGGCGCTCGCGGGCGGAGGGTCTGGGTAGGGGTAAAGCGTCTTGTGCTTTTCGGCGGCGCTCGACCTCGGAGCGACGGGAGCGCGATCCTCGAAAGAAGTTAAGCGAAACCTCTACCCAGACCCTCCGCCTCGACCCAGCCCTACTCGACTATCTGCAGCTCCTTCGGCAGCCCGCTGAGATTGCGGTAGCCATCCTCGGTGACGACGACCAGGTCCTCGATGCGCACGCCGAGCCGGCCGGGCAGGTAGATGCCGGGCTCGACGGTGACGACTTCGCTCGGCGCCAGTACGTCATCGGAGCGCAGCGAGAGCCGCGGGCCCTCGTGCACCTCGAGGCCGACGCCATGGCCGAGCCCATGGCCGAAGCGGTCGCCATGGCCGGCCGCGTCGATCACCTTGCGGGCGACGGCGTCGACCGCTTCGCCGTTGACGCCGGCCGTGATCGCCGCGAGGGCCGCCAGCTGCGCCTCCAGCACGACCTCGTAGACGGCGCGCCCCTCCTCCCCGGGGTCGCCGGTGGCGTAGGTGCGGGTGCCGTCGGAGCAGTAGCCGTCGAGCTTGGCGCCCATGTCGAAGACGACCAGCTCGCCGCGGCCGATCTCGCGCTCGCCGGGCTCGGCGTGCGGCAGGGCGCCGCTGGGACCGGCGGCGACGATCGCCGGGAACGAAGGGTCGCCGCCGAGCTCGCGGATCCGCGCTTCGGCGGCGCGGGCGACCTCGCGCTCGCCGCGCCCGGACAGGCCGCGCTCGATGCTCCACTTCCAGACCTCGTCGGCCAGCTCCGAGGCGGCGGCGATCGCCCTCAGCTCCTCGCTGTCCTTGACCCGTCGCAGGCGCTCGACCAGGCCGCCGGCCGCGACCGCCTCGACCCCGTCGGCCAGCTTCCCCTTCAGTTTGTCGAGCACGCGGACGGACATCTGGTCGTCCTCGAAGCCGGCCCGGCCCTCCAGCGTGGCGGCGATCGCACCGAGCCAGTCGCCCTCGACCGTGATCGGCTCCCAGCCGTCGACCTCGGCGGCCGCCCGCTCGGTGTAGCGAAAGTCGGTGAAGAAGAGACGCACCTCGGCCCCACAGACACAAGCCCCGTTCGTGCCGGTGAAGCCGGTCAGGTACTGGACATTAGTCAGGTCGGTGACCAGCAGGCGGTCCAGCTCGCGCTCGGCGAGCAGGGCCTCGAGGCGATCGCCGCGGCCGCGCATCAGGTCTTGTCGGCCCCGAGCTCGCGGGCCAGCAGCTCCAGGGCCTCGCGGTAGCCGTCGGGGCCCTTGCCGCAGATCTTCGCCAGCACCAGGCCGTCGAAGACCGAGATCCGGCGCCAATCGTCGCGGTTCTCGACGTCGGAGAGGTGGACCTCGACCGCCGGCAGGCGGGCGACGTCGAGCGCGTCAGCGATCGCCCGGCTGTAGTGGCTCCAGGCGCCGGCATTGACGATCGAGGAGTCGGCGAGGTCCGGCAGCCGGTGCAGGTGCTCGACGAACTCGCCCTCGTGATTGGTCTGGAAGAAGATCGGTTCGAGCCCGAGCTCGTGCGCCCAGGCGGCGATCCGCTGCTCCAGCTCACTCAGCGAGAGGCCGCCGTAGACCTCCGGATCACGGCGATCGAGGATGTCGAAGTTGACCCCGTGGAGGACGGCGACGCGGTTGCGGGCGGTGGTCATCCGAGCAGCTCTTCCACGGCGCTTTTGACCCTATCGGGGTTGATCAGCTGGCCGGGGCGGGGCTGGCCCGGCTCGGAAAGGAGGACGAAGCCGACACCCGCGGCGGTCCGCTTCTTGTCGCGCTGAAGCGCATCGAGGATCGCGTCGACGTCGAAGGAATCAGGATCGATGCCGACCGGTAGATCCAGTCGACAGAGGACCGATTCCACCTCGTCGCGCAGGTCGGGCGCATCCGAGAGCCGTAGTGCGGCCAAGAGGCCGAGTCCGATCGCTTCGCCATGGCTGTAATGGGTGTAAGCGGTTCCGGTCTCGAGCGCGTGGCCGACGGTGTGGCCCAGATTGAGGACCGCGCGCCAGCCGGTTTCCCGCTCGTCGGCGGCAACCACTCCGCACTTGTAATCGGCGCAGGCGAAGACCATGTCGGCGACCATTTCCGAATCGATCGAATCGATCGACCTGACTCGCTCCCAGAGCGAACCGCCGGCCAGCAGGCCGGTCTTCAGGACCTCGACGAAGCCCGATTGGAGTTCGTAGGGCGGCAGGCTGTCCAGCGTCTTCGCATCCGCGATCACCGCCGCCGGCAGATGGTACGCACCGACGTAGTTCTTCCCCTCGGGGAGGTCCACGCCGGTCTTGCCGCCATAGGCGGAGTCGACCTGGGCAACGAAGGTCGTCGGCAGATGGACGACCGGCACTCCGCGCTGGTAGAGATGGGCACAGAACCCCGCCAGGTCGCCGATGACGCCCCCGCCCAAGGCGATGACGTGGTCCTCGCGCGTCATCCCAGCCCTGGCCAGCTCACGCAGGATCCGCTCGGCTTCGGCCATCGTCTTCGCCTCCTCGCCCGGCTCGACTTCGACCGTTGCCGCCAGCGACGAGAGCCGGCCTCCGTAACGGGCGCCGACGGTCGAGTCGGTGACGCAGAACCGCCGTCCTCCCAGCGGCCACCAGTCGGAGTCGAGCAGTCCCCGCCCAACCAGGATCGGGTACTCGCCGGAGGCGCTGGTCGCCCACAGCATCCTGGTCCCGGCGGGAAGGCCGGCGAGCGCCATCAACGCGGGCAGTGCGCGGCTGACGATCGCGCGGTCGCCGACTGGGATCACCGCGTCGGCCAGCTCCTCGTAGAGCGGTTCGCGCGTCGCCATCAGGCGGGCGACGTCCTCGGCGCTGGTGGCCAGCGGCCGGTCGCTGTGGGCGATCCGGCGCCAGGACTCCTGCGCGTCGACCCGCAGCCAGACGACGACGTGGCGGTCGAGCGCGGCCCGGATCCGCTTGCTGAGGACGCTGCCGCCGCCGAGCGCGATCGCGCCACCGTCGGCTTCCTCCAGCAGCGCGCCGACCACCTCGGCCTCGCGGTCGCGGAACCCCTGCTCGCCGTGGCGCTCGAAGGCCTGGGCGATCGGCATCCCCAGCTCGTCTTCCATGACGGCGTCGATCTCGGTCGTCTCCAGCCCGGCCCGGCGGGCGGCGGCGAGAGCTGTGCTCTTGCCCGCCCCCATGAAGCCGATGAAGACCAGTGCCGGCTTGCTCATCGGCTCACCCGCGGAAGTCGATGCGCCGCTTGTAGGCAGCGATCGCGCCGAGCACGTCGTCGATGTGGTCGCCGCCGAACTTCTCGCGGTAGCAACGGGCAAGAGTCAGGGCGACCATCGCCTCGCCGACCACAGCGGCGGCAGGGACCACGGTGGAGTCGGTGCGCTCGCGCAGCGCCTGGGCCGGCTGCTTGGTCTCGGTGTCGACCGAGCGCAGCGGCTTGGTCAGGGTCGAGATCGGCTTGATCGCGGCCCGCACCGAGAGCGGCTGGCCGTTGGTCATCCCGCCCTCGAGCCCACCGGCGTGGTTGGTTTCGCGGAAGTAGCCGTCCTTCTCCGACCAAAAGATCTCGTCGTGGGCCTCCGAGCCCGGGCGCCCGGCGACGTCCCAGGCCTCGCCGATCGAGACGCCCTTGACCGACTGGATCGAGGCGACGGCGCCGGCGAGGCGGCCGTCGAGGCGGTCTTCCCAGGAGATGTGGGAGCCGAGCCCGGGGACGAGGCCGAAGACGCGGACCTCGAAGGTGCCGCCGAGGCTCTCGTTTGCCTTGCGCAGGCGGTTGATCTCGGCCACCATCGCCTGGCTCGCCTCGGGATCGAGGCAGCGGACCGGGTCGTCGTCGACCCCGGCGAAGTCGACGGGCGCGAGGTCCTCGCGCTCGGCCGCCCTGACCGAGGCGATCTGGGTGACGTGGCTGTGGATCTCCACCCCGAGCGCGGTGAGGAAGCCGCGGGCGATCGCGCCGGCGGCGACGCGGGCGGCGGTCTCGCGAGCGCTGGCGCGCTCGAGGACGTTGCGGATGTCGGAGTGGCCGTACTTCTGGGCGCCGACGAGGTCCGCGTGGCCCGGGCGCGGCAGGTGCACCTCATCGGGTTCGAACCCCTCGACCGGCCAGGGGTTCATCCGCTCCTCCCAGTTGGCGTAGTCGCGGTTGGCGACGAGGACGGCGATTGGGCCGCCGAGGGTGCGCCCGTGGCGCACGCCGGAGCGGACCTCGGCGCTGTCGGTCTCGATCCGCATCCGCCCGCCGCGGCCATGGCCGAGCTGGCGGCGCGCCATGTCGCGGTCGAGCGCCTCGCGGTCGAGCTCGAGCCCGGCCGGCATGCCCTCGACGATCGCCACGAGCCCGGGCCCGTGCGACTCCCCCGCGGTGGTGAATCGGAAGGTGGTCATCAGCCGCCAAGGCTATCGGCGTCGCGGCTACGGAGTTGAGGCCCCTATGGGTGTCCGAAACCCGGCGTTGACGTCAGCCGCGGGCGGCGGCGCGCATGACCTCGATCGGCGGCTCGCGGTCAGTCCAGACCTGCAGGGAGATGGCGCCCTGCTGGACCAGGACCTCGATGCCGTCGACGGTCGCCGCGCCGGCCTCGGCGGCGGCGGCGAGCAGCGGCGACGGAACCTCGCCATAGACCATGTCAACCACCGTCTGCCCCGGCCCGAAGCCGTCCCTGCGCAGGGGCAGGTGCTGGAAAGGGTCCTCGCCGCGGAGGCCGACCGCGGTGGTGTTGACGATCAGCTCGTAGCGACCCTGGTCGAGCTCGGCCGGGTCCGCCTGCGCCTCGACCTCGACCGTCTCCACCTCGATCGAGACCTGCATCTCCCGCGCCCGCTCCGCCACCTCGATCCGCACCGTCTCGGCCCGCCCGGGGGTGCGATTCCAGATCTCGACGCCGGCCCCGGCGGCGCCCAGCGCCCAGACCGCCGCCCGGGCGGCGCCGCCCGCTCCCAGGACCAGGGCCCGCCGCCCGGCGGGCCGGTCGGGAAGCGCGGCGATCAGGCCGCCGGCGTCGGTGTTGTGGGCCTCGATCCCGCGCGTCCTGAAGATCAGCGTGTTGGCGGCGCCGATCTCCCGCGCCATCTCGCTTGCGACGTCGGCCAGGGCCAGTGCCGCCAGCTTGTGCGGCACGGTCACGTTGGCCCCGGCGAACCCTTCGGCCGGCATCGCCCGCACCCGCGCCTCGAACTCCTCCGGCGCCACGTCGATCGCCTCGTAGCGCCACTCCTCCCCCAGCCCCAGCGCTACCAGCGCCGCGTTCTGCATCGCCGGCGAGCGCGAGTGGGCGACCGGGTGACCGAGGACCGCCAGCCGCGGCATCGCTATTCCCCGCAGGTCGACGGCTCGTTGCCGCCGTTGGCTTCGCGGGCCGCGTTGTACTTGGCGACGTCGCTTTCGAATTCGGCGTTGGTCTTCGAGAAGGCGAGTTCGTTGCACGTGTTCGGCCTGTTCACGTAGAAGAGGTAGCCGGACCTGGCCGGGTGGGCGGCGGCCTCGATCGCCTCGATCCCGGGGCTGTTGATCGGCCCGGGCGGCAGGCCGGCGTGGGTGCGCGTGTTGTAGGGGGAGTCGACGGCCAGCTCCGATTCGGTCAGCGGCTCTTCGTAGTTGCCGGTGGCGAAGCGGATCGTCGCGTCGATCCCGAGCGGAATCCCTTCGCGCAAGCGGTTGTAGACGACCGAGGCGACCAGCTTGCGCTGGCTGGAGACCCCGGCCTCGCGCTCGATCATCGAGGCGATGATGAGGACGTCGAAGACGGTCAGGTTCTTGGACTTGGCGTAGCCCATGTCGACGCCCTTGATCCGGCGCCTGAAGTCCTGCAGCTGCAGCTGGACCAGGTCGGCGGCGGGCGCGCCCGGCTTCATCTCGAAGGTGTCCGGGAAGAGGAAGCCCTCCAGATCCTTGGCGCCCTTGCCGCCGTACCTGGCGGGGTCGAGGTACTTCGAGCGCACGGTCTCCTTGCTGTAGTCGCCTTCGAGGCCGTCTTCTTCGACCAGCTGCGCCGCCTGCGAGCGGCTGTATCCCTCCGGAATCGTGACCGTGGTGACGCGTTTGACCGGAGGCTTGGAGAGGGCGTCGATCGCGGCGCCGTAGGACATGCCGTGGGCGAGGGTGAAGTGGCCGGGGTAGAGCTCGGAGCGCTTGCCGTCCAGGGTGACCCGGACCTGGAACAGGGTCGAGCTGTCGATCACGCCCTTCTCGCCGAGCAGGTCCCCGACTTCGCTGACGCTGGAGCCTTTCGGGATTGCGACCTCGACCTTCCCGGAGCCGTCGCCGTGGAAGGGCTGGAAGAGCACGAAGAGGAACCAGAGGACGAGGACGGCGACGATCGCGGCGACGAGGCGGAACGGGTGACGGCCGACCGCGCTGAGGAAGCCACCGCCCGAACCGCCGCCACGGCGGCCCGCGGGGGCGGTGACGGGAGGCGGCGGCTCGACCGGCTCGCCCGCGAAGGGCTCTTCGGGGGCCGGCGCCTCGTCCCAGAACTCCTCTTCGCTGGTGCGCGGCGGCGGCAACGGCTCCTCGACGGGCGGCGGGATGGGACGTGGCTTCGCGGGGGGAGCGGGCGCCGGCTCGCGAGTCGGTTCGGGCGGGGGCACGGGCTCGACCGGCGGCGAAGAGTCCGGCGTGGCGGGGGTGGCCTCGGCCGGCTCTGGCTCGGCAATCGGGGCAGACTCAGCGGCGGGAGCGGCCTGCTTCCTCCCCCACCTTCCTTCCTTCTTGCCCGGCTTCTCTTCCCGCCGTCGCCGCTTTTCCTCGCGCTCGAGTCGACGCTGCTCGCGCTCGCGCGCGGCGGGGTCCTCGGGACTGGCGAAGGGGTCCTCCGGCATCCAGTCGTCAGTCATCGGCGCGCTCCTCGATCGCGGCCTGGCCGGCGAGGTAGGCCTGCAGCAGATGGGCGGCGGCGATCGAGTCGCGGGCGCCGGTAGCGCCGCCGCGCCTGGTCGCGTCCGCCATCTTCGTGGTCAGGCGCTCGTCGTAGGTCTCGACCGGGATCGAGAGCATCGCCTCCAGTTCGGCGCAGAAACCGCGGGCGAGCGCGGCCTGGCTGCCTTCTTCGCCGCTGAGGTGCAGTGGCAGGCCGACGACGACGCGCCCGACTTCGTGCTCGGCGACCAGCTCGGCGACGGCGCGGGGCTCGGGTGGCTCGATCACCGGCAGCGGCGTCGCCAGGGTGCCGCTGGGGTCGGAGAGGGCGCAGCCGATGCGCACGGTGCCGTGGTCGAGGGCGAGCACGCGCATCGGACTACGCGAGCTCCCGCTCGAGCGCGGCGCGCATCGCCTTCAGCGCGTCCTCGAGCTTGGCGGGGTCCCTGCCGCCGGCCTGGGCCATGTCGTCGCGGCCACCACCGCCACCGCCGATCAGCGGCGCCCCCTCCTTGACCAGCGAGCCCGCCGAGACGCCGCGGCCGACCAGGTCCTTCGAGGCCAGCGCCACGAGCCCGGCTTTGACGCCGAAGTCGCCGCCGAGAGTGACCACGACGGCCTCGCCCCCGAGCTTGGACCGCACCCGGTTGGCGAGGTCGAGCAGCTGCTTCGAGTCGCTCGCGGCCGTCGACTTCGCCTGGACCAGGACGAGGCTCCCGGCACCGTCGCCGAAGGCGATGTCGACGCCCGAGCCCACCAGCTCGTCCGCCTCCTTGCCCAGGGCGGCGGCAGCGGCCTGCTCGGCGCCGGCGCCGGCCTCGCGCAGGCGCTCCGCCGCGCGGCGGGCGGCGGCGAGCGGGTCCTGCGCGTTGCCGAGCAGCTCGCCCGCCTCGCGCAGCTGCCCCTCGCGTTCCCGGAACCAGTCGATTGCGGCAGGTCCCGTGATCGCCTCGACCCGGCGCACGTTGGCGGCGCTCGAGCCCTCGGAGACGATCTTGAAGATGCCGACCTCGGCGGTGGTGGCGACGTGGGTGCCCCCGCAGAGCTCACGCGAGACGCCGTCGACTTCCACCATCCGCACCCACTCGCCGTATTTCTCCCCGAACAGGGCCATCGCCCCGAGCTCCTCGGCCTCGGCCCGCGCCATGTTCATCCAGCGCACCGCCGCGCTCGCCTTGATCCACTCGTTGACCCGGTCCTCGACATCAGCCAGCTCGGCCGGGCTCAGCCCCTGGCCGTGGGTGAAGTCGAAGCGCAGCTTGTCGGGACGGACGGCGGAGCCGGCCTGGCGCACATGGGTGCCGAGGCGCTCGCGCAGCGCCGCGTGCAGGAGGTGGGTGGCGGTGTGGTTGCGCATCGTCGCGTGGCGGCACCAGGCATCGACGACAGCTTCGACCGCGACGCCCGGCTCGATCGCGGCGCCGCTTGGCTCGACCTCGAGCGCCTGGTCTTCACCGACCCGGATCACGTCAACGACCTTTGCCTCCTCCCCGGCCCAGCGCAGAACGCCGGAGTCGGCGACCTGGCCGCCGCCCTCGGCGTAGAACGGGCTCTCCTCGAGCTTGACCAGGGCGCGGCCGTCGTCGCCCTGGACGGCGGCGAGGCCGGTGGTGGAGCTGAGCGTCTCGAAGCCGACGAAGCGGGTCGGCGGCGCCGTCGCGGCGAAGGCGATCACCTTCTCGTGCGAGTCCTCGGAGCCGTGAGCGTTGGCGCCGCCGCTGCGGGCGCGGCTCCGCTGTTCCTCCATCAGCTCTTCGAAGCCGTCGTCGTCTACTGCCAGCCCCTCCTCCGCCAGCAGCTCCTTGGTCAGGTCGTAGGGAAAGCCGTAGGTGTCGTGGAGCTTGAAGGCGTCGGCGGCGTCGATCCAGGAAGTCTCCGACTCCTTCGCGGCGACGATCAACCGCCGCAGCAGCTCGGTCCCCCGCTCCAGGGTGCGGCCGAAGCTCTCCTCCTCGTCGTCGACCCAGCGGGCGATCGTCTCTCGCTCCGCCACCAGCTCGGGATAGGCCTCGCCCATCAACTCGATCGTGCGCTCGGCGAAGCGTCCCAGCCAGGGCGCCTCCAGCCCGAGCGTGTTGCCCTGCTGGATCGCCCGCCGCATGATCCGCCGCAGGATGTAGCCGCGGTCCTCGTTCGAGGGGACGACGCCGTCGGCAATCAGAAAGGCGGCGCCACGCGAGTGGTCGGCGACGATCCGCATCGCCCGCGTCACCCGTTCGCCCTCCTCGTAGCCGTGGCCGGTCAGCTCCTCGGCGAGGTCGATTAGCGGCCGCACGTGGTCGGTCTCGTAGACCGAGGGGACGTCCTGGAGGATTGCCGCCATCCGGTCCAGCCCCATCCCGGTGTCGATGTTGCGCATCGGCAGCTCGGTCAGCGTTCCGTCCTCGGCCAGGTCGTAGCTCATGAAGACGTGGTTCCAGAACTCGAGGAAGCGGTCGCCGTCGCTGCCAGGGCGCTCGTCGTCGTCGCCGAACTCCGGCCCGCGATCGAGGTAGAGCTCCGAGCACGGCCCGCAGGGCCCGGTCGGGCCGCCCTGCCAGAAGTTGTCCTCGCGCCCGAGCCGGACGATGCGCTCTTCGGGCACGCCGACCCGGCGCCAGATCGCGATCGCCTCCTCGTCGGGGCCGAGCCCGAGCTCCTCGTCACCGCCGAAGACGGTGACCCAGATCCGCTCCGGGTCGATCCCGAACCCCTGCGTCGAGAGCTCCCATCCCCAGGGGATCGACTCCGCCTTGAAGTAGTCGCCGAAGCTCCAGTTGCCGAGCATCTCGAAGAAGGTGAGATGGCGGGCGGTGTTGCCGACCTCCTCTATGTCGGTGGTGCGGAAGCATTTCTGGACGTCGGCGAGGCGCGGCGCCGGCGGCTTCTCGCGGCCGAGGAAGTAAGGCTTGAAGGGCTGCATGCCGGCCGTGGTGAGCAGCACCGAGGGGTCGTGCGAAGAGGGAACAAGCGAAGCCGAGGGGACGACCTTGTGGCCGCGCTGCTCGAAGAACGAGAGGTAGGTGCGGCGGATCTCCTGGGCCTTCATGTGAGGGAGCCTAAATATTTCGCTGACAGAAAGGGCTTGGCCTACAGCGGGTCTCGTGGAACCGGTCAGGCCGCGGCAGCGATCGTGCCGTGGCCGACGATCGTCTCGCCCTCCAGCAGCACCGCCGTCTGGCCCGGGGAGGCACCGACGAACTCCTCGCCCAGCTCGACCTCGAGGGCGTCGTGGCGGCCCGGGCCGGGGGCGCCGATCGAGGCCGGCAGCGCCCGCGAGTGGTAGCGCAGCCGGACGGCGTCGACCCGGGCGCCGTCGCGGTGGAGGGTCGCGTCGCGGACGTGGACGCGGCGGGTTTCGAGCTCGGCGCGGGTGCCGACCGTGACCGTGTTGGCGACAGCGTCGGTGGCGGTGACGTAGAGCGGCTCCGGGGCGGAGACGCCGATGCCGCGGCGCTGGCCGACGGTGAAGTTGTGGTGGCCGTTGTGGCTGCCGACGGTGGCGCCGGAACGGTCGATCACGGCACCCTCGTTATCGCTGAGGCCGCCGTGACGACGCAGGAACTTGCGCTTGCCCTGGCCGGCGAGGAAGCAGAGATCCTGGCTCTCCGGCTTCTTCGCGACCGTGAGCTGGTGGCGGGCGGCGATCTCCCGCACCTCCGGCTTGGTCAGCTCGGTCAGCGGGAAGGAGAGCCGGCCGAGCAGCTGCGGCGGCAGCGCCGCCAGCATGTAGCTCTGGTCCTTGGCCTCGTCGGCGGCGGAGGCGAGGAGCGGGCCGTCCGGGTCCTCGACGATGCGGGCGTAGTGGCCGGTGACCAGGCGGTCGGCGCCGAGCCGCTCGGCCAGGTCGACCATCGCCGCGATCCGCACCTCGCCGTTGCAGAGGACGCAGGGGTTGGGCGTGCTGCCGGCGGCGTAGCCGTCGATGAAGCGGCCGACGACGCGACGGCGGAACTCCTCCTCGAGGTCGAGCGTGAAGTGCGGGACGCCGAGCGAGTGGGCGAGCCCGCGGGCGCCGAGCACTGCCTCCGGGGAGCAGCAGGCCTTGGCGCCGTCGGTGTCGGGATCGGCCCAGAGCTTGACGGTGACGGCGACCACGTCGGCGCCGCGCTCGCGCTCCAGCAGCGCCGCGACGGCGCTGTCGACGCCGCCGGACATGGCGACGGCGACGCGTTCGCCGCGGACTGGGTTAGAACCAACAACCGAGCCCCGTCCACCGGAGGGAGCGTGAGCAGCCACGACGGCCTCGCCGGCGGGCGCCTGGGCGAGGCGCTGCGAAGAAGCGGCGGCGCTTGCAAGCCCGCGATGGAGTGCATCCGTGGCGAGCTGAGCGGCGTGGCGCTTGGCCGGCGCCAGGCCGCCGATCGTCGCGTCGACAGCGCCGATGTCGATCGCCGCCGCCGCCAGCACCGGCGCCCCGTCGACCATCTCCGCCACCGCCGCAGTCGCGGCCCTGGTCGCCCCGCATCCCTCGGAGTCGAAGCTGACCGCCGCGATCCGCTCGTCCGCGACCGTGAATGAGATCCGCGAGAGATCGCCACAGGCCGCGCCCCCAGCGGCGCCCGTAAAGGCGTCCTGCGGTGCGGCGCCCCGCCGGCTTTCGTCGCTCAGATAGTGCTCGAACAGCTCCCGGTCCATGACAACAGAGTATGGAGGCCAGGGAGCGAGTCCATCCAGGACCTATCTCTTCAGCAGATCCCGCAGGTCAGCGGCGAGCTCCACCCGTTCGCCCCGCAACTGGCGCCAGGTGATCCGCGTCGAGCGCCAGCCCTCGACCAGCAGGATCCGGTCCCGCTGCCGGTCGCTCTCGAACGCCTCCTCCGTGCCATGCGCTTCGCGCCCGTCGAGCTCGGCCAGCAGCCGCGGCTCGGACCACATGCAGTCCGGCCTCAGCAGCCGTCCGCGCACCGGCAGGGTCGCGTTGAGCCGTGGCCGCGGCAGCTCGTACTCGTCGAGGAACTCGACGAACAGCTCCTCAAGCTCCGTCTGGGTGATCCCCGCCGGCGCCTTCGCCCCGAGCAACGCCCGTAAGTTCGCGGCTCCCCGTCGCCGCGGATGGCGCTCCAGTAGATCCCACAGCGAGAGCCGATCCGTCAGCCCCTTCACCTCCGCCTCATGCAGCGCCCGCTCCAGTCCCCGCTTCGGCAGCACCGCGGCCGGGTCGAACTGCGTCCGCGCCACCGAGGTCACCGGGATGCCCAGCAACTCCCCGCATTCGTCGGGCGAGAGATCAGACCGATGGCAGACGATCCCGGGCCGCTGCCGAAAGAACCCCGCCCGAGTCACTTCCGGCACCGTGCCCGCCCGCGGCACGATTCCCCAAAGCTGCCCAGCGGTCCGATGGCTCAGCACCGCCCTGGCTCCACAGGCGAGAACGGCCGCCATCCACCGCGCCTCGACCGTGAGCGACCTGTGGCCGACCGCGTATGCGCCTTGATGAAGGCGACGGAGTAGACCGCGCTCTATCCGGCGTTGCACCCTCCCCCGCCCGACTCCCAGCAGATCCAACTGCCAGCGGCCGACGACGCCATGCTGGCGCTCCGCGAGATCGCCAATCTTGTGATCGACCCCAGGCGACCCGACGCCTCCAACTCTCGGCGCCGTCCCGCGAGAGGTGCATTCGACACGCAGGCCGTGCTGAATGCACTCCTCGTCGCCCATGCCCTCGATGCTGTCGCTCGCGACCGCGCCCGTGGTGCGCAAAAAGCCAAGCTGCACTCACATCCTTCTCCCGAGCCAGGCAGAAAAGGCCCCAGCCCGCCGTTGCCGCCTCTGGCTTTGATCCCTTCAAATGAAGGTGGGTGCCTGCTCCTGACCCCAAGGGGCCCGGAGACTCCCGGCTCCCGCGCCGTTTGTGTTGGGTCAAACGGTGAGACGGCTCTCGTACGGGCTCGAGCCTTGGCTCAACCGTACCACCGGGGGCGCTCTCTTAGAAGCAGCTATCGCGGTGCGGTCGGCAGTCGCGCATCGCCCGTCTCGGCGCGGCCCCGTGCGCTCAGAACTCGTCGGTGTCGAGATTGGAGAGGTGCATCTCGGCTTCGCTCCAGCGGTCGGCCGGGACGCGCAGGGCAATGTCGCCGTGGCCGAAGCGGTCGAGTGGCCAGTCGGCGGTCAGCGCCGCCTCGATGCCCGCCTCGATTAGCGCCTGGTGCCAGGCCCGCGCCGTCCGCAGGTCAGCGAAGTCGCGCACGACCTCCCAGCTGTCGAAGCTGGGGTCGTCGACGAAGACCGGCGTCTGGCCGGGGCCGGGAGCCGGGCGCCACCGGCGTGGAAGCCAGTCCCGGAGCCCCATCTCAGTGCCCTGGCAGCTTGCGCTGGTGGATCGCGATGCCGAGGTCCCGCACCTGGACCTCGTCGACCGGCGCCGGGGCGCCGACCATCAGGTCGAAGCCCGAGGCCGTCTTCGGGAAGGCGATCACGTCACGGATCGTCTCGGCGCCGGCGAGGCGCTGGACGATGCGGTCGACGCCATAGGCGATCCCCCCGTGCGGTGGCGCTCCATAGCGCAGCGCCTCGAGCAGGAATCCGAAGCGCGCCTCGGCCGTCTCGGCGTCGATCCCGAGTGCGGCGAAGACCTGCTGCTGAAGCTCGGCATCGTGGATGCGGATCGAGCCGCCGCCCAGCTCCTGGCCGTTCCAGACCACGTCATAGGCGACCGCCCGCGCCGCGCCGGGGTTCTCCGGGTCGAAGTCGCCGGCCGGCGCCGTGAACGGGTGGTGCAGCGGATCCCAGCGCTGCTCGCCCTCGTTCCACTCCATCAGCGGCCAGTCGACGATCCAGACCAGCTTGTGGTCGTTCTCGTCGATCAGCCCGAAGCGCTCCGCCAGGTCGATCCGCATCTGTCCCAGCACGGCGTCCGTGACCTTGCGCTCGTCGGCGACCAGCAGCAGCAGGTCGCCCTCCTCGGCGCCGAGGCGCTCGTTGAGGTCGGCCAGCTCGCCCTGGCTGAGGAACTTCGCGGTCGGCGAGCGCCAGCCGTCGCCCTCGCGGAACGCCCAGACCAGGCCCTTGGCGCCCAGCTCCTGCGCGCGCGAGATCAGCTTGTCGAGCTCCGAGCGCGGCATCTCCCGCCTGCCCGCGTTGATGCCGCGGATCGCGCCGCCGCCATCGAGCACCGAGCGGAAGACCTTGAACTCGGTCTTGCGCAGGGCGTCGCCGAGGTCGACCAGCTCCAGCCCGAAGCGCAGGTCCGGCCGGTCGCTGCCGAACCGCCCCATCGCCTCGTCGTAACACATGCGCCGCATCGGCAGCTCGATCTCGGGACCGCCGGCGCGCTCGAAGACGTGGGCCAGCAGCCGCTCGTTGACCTCGATGATGTCCTCGCCGTCGACGAAGGACATCTCGACGTCGAGCTGGGTGAACTCGGCCTGGCGGTCGGCCCGGGTCGACTCGTCGCGGAAGCAGCGCGCCACCTGGTAGTAGCGCTCGAAGCCGGCCACCATCAGCAGCTGCTTGAACAGCTGCGGCGACTGCGGCAGCGCGTAGAAGGAGCCCTGCTGCTGGCGGCTGGGAACGAGGAAGTCGCGGGCGCCCTCCGGCGTCGAGCGGGTCAGCACCGGCGTCTCGACGTCGACGAAGCCCTCGCCGTCGAGGAACTCGCGCATCGCCGCCGTCACCTTGTGGCGCAGCATCAGCGCCTCGCGCATCTGCTCGCGGCGCAGGTCGAGGTAGCGGTGGCGCAGGCGCGCGTCCTCGCCGATCTCGCCGGAGAAGCCCTCGATCTGGAATGGCGGCGTCTCCGCGTCGGCCAGCCGCTCGGCACTCGCGACCTTGAGCTCGACCGCGCCGGTCGCCAGCTCCGGGTTGACCGTCTCGGCCGAGCGCCGGACCACGGTCCCGGACGCGGTCAGCACGTCCTCGGCCCGCAACTTGTGCGCCTGCTCAAAGGAGTCGCCGGAGGTGTCGGGATGGAAGACCAGCTGGACGATGCCGGTGCGGTCGCGCAGGTCGATGAAGATCAGGCCGCCGTGGTCGCGGCGACGGTGGACCCAGCCGGCCACCCGCGCCTCGGAGTCGACGCGGTCGCCGAGCACCTGCCCGCACCAGGTGTCACGAAACCCGTTTGGCCTCAGGGCCGGCGCATCGCTCACGACTCTCCTCCAGTCATCTCGTCGACAAGGTTGGCGGGGTCGGCCGCGCGCTGCTCTCCGGTGCCCATGTCGCGCAGTTGGGCGGAGCCGTCGGCCTCGAGGATGAGGACGCGGCGGGCACCGATCCGGTTGGCCTGTTTGAGCTGTCCCTTGAGGCTGCGCCCGGCCAGGTCGATCTCCGCCGAGAGGCCGGCGTGGCGCAGCTCGACCGCCAGCGCCATCGCCCGCCGGCGCTGACCGTCGTCGGCGATCGCGACGAAGGCGTCGCGTCCCGGCGCCTCGTCCTCCTCGTCCAGCGCCAGCAGGATCCGCTCGATCCCGGCCGCCCAGCCGACCGCCGGCGTCGCCGGCCCGCCGAGCTGCTCGATCAGCCCGTCGTAGCGGCCGCCGCCGCCGATCTCCGACTGCGCCCCGAGCGCGTCGCAGACGAAGGAGAAGATCGTCCGGGTGTAGTAGTCGAGGCCGCGGACCAGGGTCGGGTCGACGGCGTAATCGATGCCGGCGCCGTCGAGCAGGGCGCGCACGGCGGCGAAGTGCTCGGCGTCCTCGCCCTCCAGCGCCCCCACGATCGTCGGCGCGCTCGCCATCACCCCGCGCGTCCCCTCGTGGTCGGAGTCGAAGGCGCGCAGCGGATTGATGTCGATGCGCTCGCGGACCTCGTCGGAGAGCTCGCCCTCGTGCGCGTGCAGGTGCGCTTTCAGCTCCTCCAAATAGGAGCGCCGCGCGTCGAGGGAGCCGAGGCTGCCCAGCCGCAGCTCCACCCCGGGCACGCCGAGCTCGCCGAGCAGGTCGGAGAGCAGCATGATCGCCTCGGCGTCGGCGAGGGGCGAGTCGGTGCCGATGCACTCGGCGCCGAGCTGGTGGAACTGGCGGTAGCGCCCTGCCTGCGGGCGCTCGTGGCGGAAGAACGGCCCCGCGTAGCTGAGCTTCACCGGCTGCGCCAGCTTGTGCATCCCGTGCTCGACGTAGGCGCGGCAGATCGGCGCCGTGCCCTCCGGTCGCAGGGTGAGGCTGCGCCCGCCCTTGTCCTCGAAGGTGAACATCTCCTTGCGGACGATGTCGGTCGACTTGCCGACCCCGCGTTCGAACAGCTCGGTGTCCTCGAAGGCCGGCGTCGCGATCGGCTCGTAGCCGGCGCGGGCGAAGATCGCCGCCGCGGCGCGCTCGATCCGCGCCCGTCCGCGCGCCCCCTCGGGCAACACGTCGAAGGTCCCGCGGGGTGCCTGGTACTTGCTCGCCATGACTGCCGCGACCTTATTCGACCGGCGCCGGGCGCCTACCGCGCCAGCGAGGCGAGGAAAGGGTTGGAGGCGCGCTCGGCCCCCAGCGTCGTGATCCCCATGTGGCCGGGATGGACGACGGTCTCGTCGGAGTGGGCGTCGAGCAGGGTGCCGATCGAGCGGATCAGCGTCGGCCCGTCGCCCCCCGGCAGGTCGACGCGGCCGACCGAGCCCTGGAAGAGCACGTCGCCGGAGAAGATCGCCTCCTCGCCGCGGACCGAGTAGGTGACGTGGCCGGGGCTGTGTCCGGGGGTGAAGATCACATCCAGCTCCAGCCCCGCCAGCTCCAGCGTCTCGCCGCCGGCGACGGTCTCGTCGGCGTCGTAGCTCTCGTAGGGGCCGAATCCCTCCCACGGGACGAAGGCCATGATGTCGGCGAGGATCGGCACCTCGATCGCCGGGCAGTAGACCGGCGCCCCGGTGGCCGCCGCGACCGGGGCCACGGCGCCGATGTGGTCGAAGTGGCAGTGGGTGAGCAGGATCGCCTCGACCGTGCCGAGCTCGCCGGCGGCGGCGAGGATCCGCTCCGCCTCCTCCCCGGGGTCGACGACGAGGACCCGGTCGGAGCCCTGGCGGCGCAGCAGGAAGCAGTTCTCGGCGATCGCGCCGACGGTGAGCGTCTCGACGTCGAGCGCCATCGGAGCTAGTCGCCGCGGGAGCGCATCCGCGCCCGCTCGCGACGCCGCCACAGGGTCATGTCGATGAAGTACCCGGCGGGGATGTAGAAGACGAGCATGAAGGCGCCCAGCGCCAGCGAGGCGCCGAGCGGGCGTTTGAAGAGCAGCAGCAGGATCATGAAGAAAATGACAGCGGCGGTGATGCCGCGGATGAACGAGCTGCGCCAGGTCGGCGGCAGATCGGCTTTCGCCACCGGTTTGCGTTTGCCGCCGCGGGCGCGGGCTTTGGCCTCGGCGCGGTTGCGCGGTTTGGTGCGGGTGGTGGTGTCGATGCGCCCGCCCTGGGTGCCGCGGCGCTTGCGGCGGCGTTTTTTCTTGGTCTGGGCCATAGCCGAAATCTATTCGGTCGCGGCCGCGAGCCGCCGCTCGATCAGGTGCCGCTCGGGGTCGAAGCCGCGGATCGGCACGTCCGCCGGGTAGCCGGCCAGAGCGGCGGCGGGGGCAAGTCCGACCAACTCGCCCTCCAACGGCCTGGCCCCGAGCGGGGCCGCCAGCTCCCGCACTCGCTCCACCACCGCTCTCAGCGGCACCGCCAAGGGGTCGTGGACGTTGGTCGAGACCTGGACGCGTCCGCTCGAGAGCACCAGCCCGATCGCGCGCACGCCTCCCAACCCTCCCCCCGACTCGCGCAGGCCGGCGGCGACCGAGCGCGCCACCTCGACGTCGCCGCTGTCGAGCTCGACGTTGAAGGCGGCGAGCGGGGGCCGCGCGGTGACCAGGGTGGCGCCGGCGCGGCGGTGCGGCAGCGCCGGCCCGAAGTCCGGCCGCAGCTCCCCCGCCTGCATCCGCAGCCACAGCTCCGGCAGGCCGCCGTTGCGGAAGTAGGCGCGCTCCGCTCTTCCCGGGCCGCGCGCCAGCTCGCCGTAGAGGAAGACCGGGATGCCGAGACCGCCGATCTGCGCCGCCGTCGCGACCGCCTCGGTGCGGGCGGCGTCGCGGTCGCCGCGGTCGAGCCAGACCAGCGGACAGACGTCGAGGGCGCCGATCGCCGGGTGGGCGCCGCGGTAGCCGGCCATGTCGATCGTCTCCAGCGCCTCCTCGGCGCCGCCGACGAGCGCCTCGATCAGCGGGCCGGGCCGGCCGGCGAGGGTGAAGACGGTGCGGTCGTGGTCGGCATCGGCGTGGCGGTCGAGCAGCGAGACGCCACGGGCGAAGGCCGTCTCCAGAGTCGCCAGGCGCTCATGATCGCGGCCCTCGGAGAGGTTGGGAACGGCAAGCAGCGGCGGCATCGGCTGAGGCTAGCCGCCGGGCGCGGCGACCGCCCCGCTCAGAGGATCAGCTCGCCGCCGCTGACGATCGTCTCGCCATCGATTTCGACCGTCGGTTCGAGAACCACGCAGTCGAGGTGGACCGGGACCTGGACGGTGCCGCCGATCGCGGCGGAGGCGCCGAAGGCGATGTGGCAGGTGCCGAGGATCTTCTCGTCCTCGAGAATGTTGCCGGTCAGCAGCGCCTCTTCGTTAGTGCCGATCCCGAGCTCGGCGACGTTGGTCCCGTCGTCGCCGTGAGCGCTCAGCAGCTCCAGCAGGGCGCTGCCGTCGGAGCCGGTGGCCGCGACCAGATGACCCTCGCGAATCGTCAGCGAGGTAGGGGTGTCGAGCAGGCCGACTTCGGCGATCGAGCCGTCGACCACAAGCGTGCCCTCCGCGGTCCCCTCGACCGGGGCGATGAAGGCCTCGCCGCAGGGCAGGTTACCGAAGGCGCTGCGGTTGCCGAGTTCGCCGGCGTCGACGATCGAGAGCCGGCCCTCCAGCCCGAGGCGCAGATCGCTGCCGTGGCGAGAGGTGATGCGGGCCTCGGCACCGCCGTTGAGGAGGCCGCTGAGCGCCCAACCGCGACGGCGGACCTCGGAGAGGTCGCTGGTCATCAGCCGGGTCAGCATGTCTTCGGTGACGCCCGGCAGGCTGCCGATGCGGACGCCCGCTTCGCTCGCTTTGCGGCGGGCGTCGGTGTGGGAGATCGACTGGACGGTCGGCGCCAGCACCACGTCGGCCTCGGCCATCGCCGCCGCGACCACGTCGGGGGGCTCGCCGGCGGCGGTCTCACGCTCGGACATCACCGCCAAGGTGGCGGTCGCCCCGTCCCCCTGAGCCTCGATCCGCATCAGCGCCCCGATCTCCTCCGTCGCGGGATTGCAGACCACCAGCACCTCCTCGCCCGGAGAGACGCTCATGCACTCGCGGACCACCGTCCGCACCGCCCTGTCCAGCTCGGCGCTCACCCCCGCCACCCTAGCTTTCGGGAACGATCGCTGCATACTTTCCCCTGCAAGGGCTGGTCGCGACGCTCCGATTGGAGAAACCAGTTCCACCAACCGCGCCTGGCCTGCTCAGCGGTCGTCGCGCCGGTGGCGAATTGCCCACGCCTCGAACCAGACCAGCCCCAGCAGCAGCGATCCGAAAGCGACGAACGGCGGGAACCAGCCCCCCGGCCGGGCGATCGCCAGCGACGCCACCGCGAACCCGTCGACGAGCAGCAGCAAGCAGACCAGCGCCGGCCGCATTGCCGCCCATCCCGATCCCGGGGTGCGACCCGAGCCATCAGTCATGTGCCCAAGGATCGCAGGCCTCGCAGGCGCCGAAGCCGACGCTCCCATCGCTACCATGCCCGTCCCTCGCCGGAGTAGCTCAGCTGGTTAGAGCAGCGGAATCATAATCCGCGTGTCGGGGGTTCGAGTCCCTCCTCCGGCATCGCTTGTGGCCTGGATTTCGGCGTTTTTTCCTTGTCTTTGGACCCGTTTGTGTCCCAGATGTGTCCCGAACTCCGCCCCGCATCAGTGGGTGCCCCCTCTGCCACCCTCATTGCGCTGCTCGCTCATTTCGGGCGACCGGAAAGTGCCTATACGCCTGTCACCGGGACTCCATTTGATCCCCTCAAGCAACTCGCTCGGCTCGACTTCGAGGCTGACGCAGAGTTTGACCAACGTGTCGATCCTGGGAATCCGCAGGCCACGCTCAAGTTGACTGATCTCGGTGCGGTGAACCGAGGCCCTAACGCTCAACTCGTCCTGGGAAATATCCGCGAGCTTGCGAGAGCGAACGAGGTTGTCGCCGAACTGCGCCGCGACGTCCATCAGTCGTCCCTCTGCTCAGGACCACGCGTGACGAACTTGCCATGCGGATTCCCTCGCGACGGCTTGGGCGGAAGCCATGCCATCCCTTTGAGCAGATCGCCCGGGGCGATTTCCAGAGCACCGGCCAGTTTGACCACGGTGTCGATGCGGGCGAGTCGTACCCCGCGCTCAAGATTGCCGATCTCGGTCCTGTGTACTCCCGCGAGGTGGGCGAGCTGTTCCTGGGAGAAGCCCGCTCGCCTGCGGATGATCAGGAGGTTCTCAGCCAGACAGCGTGCGAGGTCGGGGGGATACTCATAGCCCGCCATCAAGCCACCTCCAGGGCAGCGAAGTACAGCGCTGCCCGCGAAGGCGACAGAAAGCGTCCCTCGCGGTGCATGAGCCCTGCGCCGACCAGTTCGCGAACGGCTCGCCCTGCGGCGTCCTCGGGATCGCCTCGCTCGGGATCGGCGTGCAACACCAAAATCAGCTCATCCATCGTGAGCCGGGCCGGGTGTTCATCGAGGAGAAGCGCCAGGACGGCGCACTCCGTTTTCTTGTCCTCCCCTGCCGGGGAAGAAGGGTCGGGTGACGTGTGACGCGTAGGGTTCTCGTCAGCCATGAGGAGGCACCATCTCCTTGTGGTCAGGCTCCCGGTTGGCGTTTGCGCGCCGCCGGGAGCCGCTTTTAAGATGCTTTGAGGATAACAGCTTTGTAGGGGGTATCCGACAAGCTCGTTACTTCTTACGGATGGCCTCCGCGACGCTCGACCAATGCAGCCCGGCCGCGTCGCCAATCTCGCGCAAGGTCGCTCCTGCGTTTCGAGCCCGCTCGAAACTGTTGCGTCTCCCCTCGCTGTCTTGACTTAGCTGCTGCTGCGCCCTCTCAAATTTCGATTGGGCGCGGCGCACATCCCCAAGCGCCTTTTTCTTGGCATCCATTGCCATCGACGCACCCTATTCGCCACCGCTCTCCGAATCGACGGAAGCCTCGCGCTAAAGACTTTGGTCAGCTACCCATCGGCAGATGCCTTCGAGTCCAAGGTCTTCGCCGCTCGGATAGGCGAGAGCATTTAGCTGCTCGGGTCCCGGCAGTCTCGGTGGCGGCGCACCCTCGCGAACGATGAACGCAGACAGTGCATCCTGAAGGTCGCTGAATGCAAGTCCGATGGGAAAGAAGTTCTCCTCAACGTCGCTTTCCGTCGTGCAGTCCTGCCATGCGATAAAAAGAATGGTGTCGAGGGTGTGGTTCGCTTGCATGATCGCCGGGTCGCGCAGAGAGCTTCGTGCGGTCCCCCAAGCTTCCCGAATTTTTGCCTGACAAGTCGCGATCCGGTCTCCAGCGACAGACCTTCTTAGCTGACCAGTCGGAACTTCCCTGCCAGCATCATTCAAGTCACGTGCAAACTCGCGCGCCGCGTTCTCCTGTAGCTCTCTAACTCGTTGGGCTTCCCGAAATTCCCAATCCTTCTCCGCTGAAAGCTCCTGAAACCGCTGCTGGTTGCGGGTGGCGCGCAAACTCAAGGCATAGCCGACACCGACACCGCCCAAGGCCGTAACAACGCTGCCGCCAACGGTGATCACAGTTCGGGTCGTCTCTGGGTCCACGTGAGAACGATGTCAATGATGACCGACGGAATTTGAGTTGTGCCGGAACTGTCGAGCCGGTCAGCCCAGAGCAAACCGTCTGTTGCCACTCGCGAGCCAAGGGTCAATCGCCCCGATTCAATCCGCCCTCAAGTGCCGAAACGACTCCTTCGTCGGGCCAACCGAAATGGTGGGCGTAAACGATCAGCATGAATGCCATCATCGGGACGGCGAAACCGACCGGAGCCCGAGGCTTCGCCTGCAGCTCGTCAAGGCTGACGACGATCCCCGCATCGGTCGATTCCATATGTCGCTCCATCCCCTCTTGAGTCGGATGGATAAGGGCGCTACTGCGCCGGTAAACGGCCGCATAGAGCCCGCGGAAGGTTCGGATATCGTCATTGCGGAATCCCTGCGATTGCTCCGACCAGTGGCGATCGACGAGGACCGCAAGGTCAGCCACTGACCTCGGACGGGGCGGTTTGCCGATCTCCTCAAGCCGCTCGGCCGTCAGAACCTCGACTCCGTACTTGCTCGCGTCGTTGTGGATCTTCAAGCGGCGAAAATCGTCCCAGCGCCTCCACTCAATGAGGTTCTTCTCTGGGTCGATGGCGATCCAGCAGAAGACGACCGAGTGCTCCAGCATCACGCGAAGGGAGACCTGCGCATCCGCCATCCGACCTTGCTCGGCTAGCGCTGCCGTCGTGTCCATGATCGCAATACCGCGCGCGAGCAGACCGGCGGCCGCAGCCGCCCAGGCAAAGGATGCGAAATCGTCGTCTGCCGTGTCGACGGCGATTGGAAACCGGGCTTCCGCCATCGCCTTCGTCTCGTCAGCGGCTTCCCGAAGGGCCGCTACCTCCTCCGCCTCACTCAGCATCGCCCGACCCTAGCTGCTCCGCCCTGCCTAGAGAAAGGCGTAGGTCGAGGCGGCGATGCTGACGGTTTTTTACCTAAATCAGTTCCTCGACGCCCCTGTGCTCACTGATCCCGCAACGCTGCTCACGGCCCCTGGGGTCGCGATAGAGCAGGGTGAAGGTGAGTTGATCGAAGCCCTGAAGCAACGCGAGACTGAACCTGTCCACGCGGCACACCGCTCAGCGCCCGATCCCAAACAAACCGCGCTCCACGCTCCGCTCCCGAACGCGCTGGCGCACCGCCACCTCGCGTAGCTGGCGCTGCACCCGCTCGGTGCGCTCCATCGCCCTGCGCTGACGGGCTTTGGCCGCGCTGCCTTTCGCGGCGGGCCCAAAGGCGCTGGCCCGGTCGGTGACGCCGTTGTCGCGGCGGTAGGTCTCGATCACGGTCAGGCCACGATCCCAGGCTTTCGCTTCGGCCGAGTTGCTCGGTCGCTGGCCCAACTCGGCGACGATGTAAGGAGGTGGGGCGATGCGGGCAGCGGTCCTCGTCAGTTGCTCGCGGGTGGCCAAGACCTCCTCGACCGCCGCCAGCTCGCGACGAGCGTCGTCGCGAATCGGCGGCAGAGCGTCCCGCTCGGCCCGGTACTTCTCAAGGCCGCTCGCCGCCAGCCTGCCACGGGCGCCGGGGTCGGCGAGCCTGGTTTCCGCTGCCGCGATCCGCTCGGCGAGAGCTTTGCGGCGCTCTTGATTGGCGGTCTCCCTCATGGCGGGTCCGGTCAACTCGCTCCGGCGTCGTTGCAGCTCCTCGATCGGCAGTCCGTCCAAGCGGGCGACGTCGTGAGCGGCACGCTGGGCGCGATCGCGCACGGCGGCTTCGCTCAGGTGGGCCAATTGGCCCCGGTCGGCGAACTCGGCCGGGGCGATCTCCGCGCGGTCGCCGCGAACCTCCGGGGTGGCGTAGATCAGCGTCTCCCCCCGGCTGCGCGAGGTGGCGACGTATAGCTCCTGCTTGTCCATCGAGGCGTCGGCGGCGAGGTAGGCGCGCTCGACCGTCGTGCCCTGCGCCGAGTAGGTGGTGATCGCATAGGCGTGCTGGAGAGCCGGGGCGCCTGAGTGTGGGTTGACCCGGCCGAGGTAGTCGGCGTCAAGCTCGACCGTGCGGGCCTGGTCAAGCCCCTGGAGGACGACGCGATGATTGGCCGCGTCGACCTCGACGACCTGCCAGCGCTCGCGGTTGTAAACGGCGGCCTTGCGGTCGTTGACGCGGGTGATCACCTCATCGCCGGCGGCGAAGGGCCGGCCGCCGACCTCGACCTCGCCGGCGCCCAGGCGCCCGGCCGCTTTCATCTTCGCCCGCGCCAGTTCGTTCAGTTGATCGACCTCGGCGTTTCGCTTGGCGATCATCACCGCGTCCTCGCCCCGCTCATGGGCCTGGTGCCAGTCGTTGATCATGACCTCGCGACGGGCCTCGGGGTCCGGGGCGACGATCACCCTCTCCTCGGATCGGTAGAGGCGGATCGCCTGCTCCCCCTCGCCCTCGCGGATGCGCTTGGCGCCCTCCCGCTCTACGTCGAAGCGGTGGCGGATCACCTCGTCCAAGGTGATCGGGTCGCCGCGCTCGGCAATCGCCCGGAACAGGCCGCCCGACTCGATCTCCGACAACTGCTCGAAGTCGCCGACGAGGACGAGCCTTGCTTGCGCGGTGTCGGCGTGGTCGATCAGCCGCGCCAAGCTGGCCGAATCGACCATCCCGGCCTCATCGACCAAGAGGACTGAGTTGCGCTCCAAGCCCTCTCCCGATCCCCGGTCAAGCTCGGCCAGAAGCGAGGCGGTGCTCTGCCCGGCCAGGCCCTCGGCCCGCATCACGTTCGCCGCCCGCCAGGTGGGTGCAGCTGCGCGCAACGCCACCCCTTCGCGCGCCCACGCCTCGGCCGCGGCGACGATGGCGTAGGTCTTGCCGGTCCCGGCCTCGCCGATCACGACGGAGATCCGGCCGGGGTCGGTGAGCAGGCGGCGGATCATCTCGGCCTGGTCTGCCTTCAAGGTCGGGCGCTCGGCGATCACCCGCTCGGCGCTGAGGGAGGCAGCCGCTCCCGACCCGTCGCCGCTCCGCATCTTCTCCACCTTCGCCAGCGCCGCGCGCTCGATCTCCCAGACCTCCCGCGTGGTGAAGCGCTCGCCCTTGCCAGAGACACCCAGCGTCACCACCTCCTCAGAAGCGAGGAAGGCATCCGCTACTCGCTCGACCTCGGCGGCGTCCATCCCGTTCTGTGCCATCCCGGCAACCGCCTGAATCGCATCCCTGCGGTCGAAGTGAGAAACCCCCGTCGTAACCGCCCGGCCTACCTGCCAGGTAGAGGCCGGGCGGGCTACGTCGGGGGCGCCGGAATCTCTGACACGGCCCAAGGTGCGCTCCACCTCCAAGCCGATCTCCTGGGCTTTGGAGTTCCAGCGCTGCCGTAGCGTCTCCTGGGTTACGCCCTCCTCCTTCGCGGTCCTCGTCGCCAGGGTCGCCACCTGTTTGGAGCGCGCCGAAGCCTCTGGACCGGCCGCCTCGAGGATCTGTTGGCGGCGCGTGGAGAACGTGCGGAGATGGTCATCGGCAAAGCCCTCGATCTCGGCGATGCCGTTGCGGACCTCCTGCCAACTGACCCCGAGGCGGCGGGACAGATCGGCGCGGAAGTGGGCCTCAAAGAGGTAGCCCGCCGTCTTGGCGTGGTCGTAGATCGCCGGGTGGTAGAGCCGGGTCCACTTTCCATCCGGCCCTTGGGTCGCGTTGGCGATCAGCGTGTGGATGTGGACCTGGGGATCTCCAGCGCGAGAGGAGCGATGGCGAAAGCCTGCGGCGAGGAAGCCGTTGCCCTTGACGAACTCGGCATCTGCTCCGCGCCGCGTCCAGCACGCCTCACGCTGGAGGTAGTCGAGCGCAGCGCCCAGGGCGCTATCGGTTGCAGCGGTGACGGCGGCGCTGGTCTCCGCGTCCCCGAGCGCCCAGAGCAGGGAGGCTGACTTGGGGACGGAGAAGGTGAGATCGAAGCCGGGGACGGCGCCCCGGCCGCCGACCGCGCGCAGACCCAGCGGCTCCCCGGTGGCCGGGTTGCGGCCGGTCAGCATCGCGGTTAGCTGCTCGGCTTCGACCGCCCCGTCCAAGCCGAGCTCTTTTGCCGCGTTGCCCAGCCATTGGCCCTCGGCCTCGCCCTCACCGGAGTAGTAGTCCTCGGCACCTTCGGCCACCTTGTCGAGGTAGTAGCGCTCCTGTCCTATGCCGAGCTTGCCTATCGAGAGCATCCACCCCCTCTGTCCAACGGGAAGCGCTTTTGCCCCAGGCAATTCGCAAATTGATAGTGCGTGAGGGGTGGTGCTGTTGCTGTTTGTGGCTTTCGCTGAGGTTGGTGGCTGAGGTCGGTGGCTGAGTCGGTCTGCTGGCTGTCGGTGGTGCTGCTTGCCGGTGGATCGGTTGCTAGGGGATGCGTTTGCCTGTTGTTCTAGTCATGGCTAATACTTGGCTGGTGGAGCTTGCTTATCGACATCTTGGAGGAGACCGCCACCGCCACGGCGAGGTCGTCCACGCTCATCCTCATCGCGGCCCTCACGACCACGACGCCGACCCGCGCGCTACTGAGGATCACGGCCACGATCACGGCAGCCACCACCACGACGGCCACGGCCACACGCACGGCTTGGTCGATCCGTCGATCAAACGTTCGCGGGCTGGAGTCCGCGCTGTCGTCCTCTCCTTCCTCGTTCTCGGCCTCACCGCCGCCGCCCAGGTGGCGATCTTCACCACCACCGGCAGCATTGCCCTACTCGCCGACCTGATCCACAACTTCGGCGATGCGGCAACCGCGATCCCCCTCGGCATCGCCTTCCTGATGCGCTCGGAGACGGCCGAGCGCTACGCGGGCTATTTCGTCGTCTTCGCGATCTTCGCGTCGGCCTGTGTCGCCGGGGTCGAGGCCATTTCGCGGCTTGTCAACCCGGAGGAAGTCACTCACCTCGGCGTCTTGGTCGCGGCGGGACTCCTCGGTTTCGCTGGCAATTGGCTCGCCGCGCTGATCCGCCTCGGCGCTGGTCGCAGGCTGGACAGCCCCGCCCTCATCGCTGACGGCAATCACGCCAAGGCCGATGCTTACGTCAGCCTCGCCGTCGTCGCCAGCGCCCTTGCCGTCTCCTTCGGGCTAAAGCTGGCCGACCCGCTGATCGGCCTCGGTATCAGCATCCTCATCATGCGGATCACCTGGCAGTCGTGGAGGACCGTCCGCGACGGCCACGCGCATTCGCCTTCCCACTAGGGTCGGGCGCCCTCATGACCGCGACCGACGCCAGCGGCATCGAGCCGCCGATCTCCCCGCCGCTCGGGCAGGACTCTCCCGGTTCGATTTTCCTGCGCTTCCTCAAGTTCGGCTGCCTCGCCTGGGGCGGGCCAGCGGCGCAGATCGCGATGATCAAGCGCGAGTGCGTCGATGAAGAAATGTGGATCTCCGAGTGGAGCTTCAAGAAACTGCTCGCCGTCTACCAAATCCTCCCCGGTCCGGAGGCGCACGAGCTGTGCGTCTACTTCGGTCGGCTGCGCGGCGGCAAGCTCGGTGGCTTTCTCGCTGGACTCGGCTTCATGCTGCCGGGCTTCATCCTCATGCTCGGCCTCTCGATCCTCTACGTCGAGGCCAACCTCGCCGGTCACCTCTCGGCGCTGTTCTACGGACTGACGGCAGCGGTCGGGGCGCTGGTCGCCCGCGCCCTGGTCCGGCTCAGCAAATCCTTCATCAGCGACGTGCCACTGGGGATCATCGCCGGGGTGGGCTTCGCCCTGACGCTCTGGGTGGGAATCACCTTCGTCTTGATCCTGCTCGGCGGCGGCATCGCGTACGAGCTGTGGACGAACGGACGGCGCTGGACGCATCGGGCTAACAGCTTCGCGATCACGCCGCTGGCGATCTTCGCTGTCGCCGCCGGGGCGATCACGGTCTCGCTGACGGCGACGATCTTCTTCGAGGGTCTGAAGGCGGGCCTACTGACCTTCGGCGGCGCTTACACCGTGATCCCGTTCCTGCGTGAGGCCGCCGTCGAAAACCACCACTGGCTGACCAGCGGGCAGTTCAACGACGGGCTGGCAATGGGCGGCGTCCTCCCGGCGCCGCTGATCATCTTCTCCACCTTCGTCGGCTACATCGCCGGGGGCCTCGGCGGCGCCCTGGTGATGACGCTCGGCATCTTCATCCCCGCCTTCGTCTTCCCGATCTTCCTCCACCGCCAGCTCGTCGCGGTGTCCGAGAACGAGCGCCTTCATCCGTTCTTGCTCGGAGTCGCGGCGGCGGTAATCGGACTGATTGCGGCGGTGACTGTGACGATCCTCGAAAGCGTCGTTGACGTTTACACCGCCCTGATCGCGCTCGGCGCCTTTGCCGCCCTACAGCGCTGGCACGGCAAACTGACCGTCGTGTACGTGATGGGCGTCGCCGGGATCGTCGGCGTCGTCCTCCAGCACACGGTCGTCTAGCTTCCGTCGCCGCCCTTCAGGATTTCGTCCAGCTCAATCGCCTCACTCTGTTCGGCCTCGCGGTCATACCAGTCGGGATCGTCGCGGTGGCGCCACCAATTGATTGCCAGCGCTAGGACGATCAAGACGATTGGGACGAGGGCCAAGAGCTGGCCGATCCAGTGTCCGACATGGGCCAAAGGCACAAGCAGAGCCTAAGACTTTTCCGTTCAACCGATACAGCGCTCGCTTTCGCTGGACAGTGAGATTGATGCAGAGCGTGTTGCTCAAACCGAAAGGGTCCTCCGCAGATTTGCGGGGGCGTCTGGTCAGTTCTTCTGACGTAGACCGCATGGCAAGCAACGGACAAGCTGATGCCCGGAGCTGAAAATTTGCTCGTCGAGCCTCTGATGAACGCCAACGAGGCGGCGGGCTTGCTGCGGGTGCCGCGCAGCACCCTGTACGAGCTGGTCCGCTCGCGTGGCCTTCCTCATATCCGCGTCGGTCGCGCCCTGCGGTTCACGCGGGCCGATCTGGAGATCTGGCTGGCAGCGAATAGCTACGGCCGTGGCGCGAACCGCCACGGAGCCGTCTAAGACTCAGGCCGCAAGCTTCTCGACTTTGGGCGCATGAGCGGACCCGCGTAGCGCGGTCGAGAGCTTCGCCGCCGCGTCAACCTGCGGGACGTGATGGACATAGATCATCGTCGTGGCAATGTCTGCGTGGCCCATGTACGCCTTAACGTCGGTGAGGGGGAATACCTGAACCGCGAGCGTCCCGAAGCTGTGGCGGAGGTCGTGAAAACGTAGGCGTTTGAGATCAGCGGCTTTCAGCGCGGCATAGAACCGCCGCCGTAGGGCGCTGTCCTCGATGTGGTCGCCGGTCGGGCTGACGAAAACGAGATCGTCGTCCCCCGTCCACACTTGACGGCGGCTGAGGCCGTCGAGGGCCGCAGCAACTTGATCGATCATGGGGACGCTTCGGACTCGGCCGGACTTCGGCGCATCCTCGCTTCGCATCACATAGGAGTGCCTGACGTGGATCAGGCGCTTGCCGAAGTCGAGATCCCGCCAACGCAAGCTCCGTAGCTCTCCAAGGCGCAGACCGGCGTAGGCAGCCGTCAGAAAGATCGCCGCGTCTTGCTCGTCCTGCTGGCGCAGCCGCGCTCGCCACTCCAAGCCGGTCGGATGCTTCGCCGGTTTCCGGTGGCGACCCTCTCGCGCCGCTCGCGCCAGTGCCTCAACCTCGACCGCAGAAAGCACGTCGAAATCGCCGGACCTCTTTACCGGCTGCCGCTCCGCCCAAGCAGCAGCGTTGGCCGAAAGGCCATAGGTCCGCTGGGCGCGTTTGAGGATGCTGTGCATGACGCCCAGGTACTTGTTGATCGTGCGAGCTGAAAGCCCCTCGCCGTCCGCGATGCCGCCGCCAGAAACCAGCTCGACCCTCCATCGGTCGATGCGGTCGGTCGTAATCGCCTCCAAGGGCACCGTGCCGAAGTCAGGGAGCAGTCGGCGTCTCACGATCCATCGGTAGTCGGTGATAGTGGACGGGCGGCGCTTGCGGTCATGCTCGACGTAGCGCAGCCACGACTCCGCAGCCTCGGCAAAGGTCACGGTGCTTGAACGTCGCGGCCGACTCGTTAGATGGCTGCGCCGAGCGTCGGCCAGGATCGCGTCCAACTCACGCTGGGCGCCCTGCTTCGTTAGGTAGCCCTCGGCGGGCCTGCCGCGCCTCGTCCAGACGCGCCCAAGCACGACTTGGTGCTGCCCCTCGGCATCCCGCCACTTCGCCATCCAACGCTCGCCGGACTTGCGCGCCTTCTTGAAGACGTGCCCGCTGATCGGTATATCGCGGAAGTGGATCGAGGACGCCATCAAACGAGAGTAGCGCCGATTTCGGACTTGAAAATGTGTCCCGAAATGTGTCCCCGACTAGGCAAAAACAGCCCCAACTGGACCGATCTAACTAGACAGAATTCCGCTAAAACAAGCGAAATCCTTAACAATTGACGCCGATCATAATCCGCGTGTCGGGGGTTCGAGTCCCTCCTCCGGCATCCGGATTCCCCTTTGCAGAGCCAATTATCGCGGCCATATGCCTACTCTGCGGGTTTATACGGAAATCCGCAGGCCGTGGGTCCTAGTCTTCTTCCTGAGGACCGAGATTTCCCTTCGCAGGGCCAAATCTTCTTGAAGCACGCCTCTTCGTCTGACTTTTCGGTGGACCGAACGGTGGACCGAGTTCGGCCCGAGTTTAATCTGACAGCAGCGTGCTTCGCCACCGGAGTTGACCGCTCCACGGAAGGGATCTGCATCCGAATGCAGAGAACCCGCGACCTTCAGTTGAGGTCTTAGTACCCGTACCTCGGCTCGACCGAGCGCCCATATCTCCCTGCGGCGATGAGCGACCTGTGCCAGGCGAAGCTGATCGCCCTGTGCGGAGGCCGGGCGAAGCTCGCCACGCGCCGACTAGGCTCGAAGGCCGTTGCCAATGGCCGCGAGTGCCAGAGAGCCGGCCATACCTTTCTTCTGACCGGCCTTTGCAGCTTCGATCTTGGCGCGCTCGGCGGGGTCCAGTTGGACGGTGTGTATCTCAATCCCGTTCGCGGCCAGCGTCGCGGCTCTCCACCCCGACACCGATGCGGCGGCCTCGTCGTCGACGAAGGCCAGGATCAGGCGAGCGCCTGGGTGGACCTCGCGGATCGCGAGCAGCTTCAGGACATCCGTCGACACCTTGTGTCGCTGGCCCGGTTTCATCTTCCCCAGACGGGTGAAGACTTCGACGAAGACGGTGCGATCGGCGTCGACGCCGTCGGGCTTCACCTTCTCGCCTCCGAGGACGATCGTCGCTTTTTGTTCGAAGACGACGCCGAGGGTCTTCCCGAGCGCATCGAAGACAGGAACCTCGGCGTCGAGGTTTGCCTGGGCGTTGCTTAGATGCGACGGGGGTCGTCGGTCACGGCGACGGGACGCCTTCGGCGCAAACGATGCTCCCTTCGCCACGGCACCGCTCTGGGTGTACCGGGTTGAAGGTGACCGTGCGCATATAGCCGCCAAGCTGGGTGCCTTCGACGAAGGGCATGACGTGGCACTTCGCCGTGTCGGTTTCACCGATCTGATTGCAGTCGACGCGGTAGTCCGAGTTTTCACCGAACGCCGCGGCTTCGCTGCGGAAGGCTTCTTCGATGCCATGCTCGGTCTTGTGCATCTGCGCGGCCGAGAGCTTCACCTTCTCGGGCTTCGGCTTCGGCTTCGGTGCGGGCTGAGGGGCACTGGCCGCGGTCGAGTCCGAAGAGTCGCCGGTCGACCCGCAACCTGCGAGCAGGCCGAGCGCCAAGACCGGGACCACCAGGAAACGCTTCACCGGCGCAGACTTTAGCTCGACGACGACCGAGAGTGCGCCGACCAATGGTTTCGGTTCCCGGACCGTGCCACCATTTGAGCATGAGACAACTACCACCCGAAATCGAAGTCCCCGTCCGCGACTGGATCGACGAGAACGTGCCCACCCCAGAGGGGCCCCCCGTCATCGACGCCAAGGTCAAGCTCGACCCTGTCCACGACCATCTGATCGGATCGGTCCCGCCCGGTGCCAAGGGTCCAACCACGGGCACCCATACCTACGCAATCGACGTTCGCTTCCTCGCGGCGCCTGGGACCGAGCAGGCGGCCATCGACCAGCTGCTCGCCGGCCTGCGGGAGGCCGCGGGGGAGGAACCGCGGATCGATGGGCCTGAATGGCGGTCGTCTCTTCTTCGACGAGGACACCGTCAAATTCCCGGAGCAGCACGAAGACCCCGATCACGACGGTCCGATCGTCACCCTGCGGACCAGGGCCAGCGTCCACCGCGGCTAGATCAGAAGGCTGCCCGGAGTAGCTGAGTCGGCCGGAGTGAATCGAGATCGCCGGCATCGTCATAGAAGGCGGCGAAAATCATCTCCCAGGAGGGGCGCGGCGAGTCCGCGCTGGCAAGCTCGCGTCGGAGGGCGTTGGAGTTCCAGACAAACTCGCGCCGATCGGCGGTACGGCCGTAGACCACGGCCCGCGACTCGGTGGTCGCTTCGACGTCGGTGCTGTAACTGATCGTCTCGCCGGGACGGAGGAAGCCCTCGACGCCTCTCGCGTATGCGTTCTCGCCGACGACCAAGATCGAGACGTCCTGGGCAATCCCACCGCCGGCGTTGTAGACGGCGACCGTCAAGCTCGAATGCCCAGCGGCGAGTTTTACGATCGAGGTCAATATAAGCAGCAGCGGCAGCGCCGCGTCGTGCTCTGCCTGGCGCGCATCCTCGGCGGCCTTCCGGGCCTGCACGACCGCAGCCCAGGAGGCGAGTGCAGCTGCGGCGGCGATCAGGGTGCCGGCGACCTGAAGCCAGGTGGTGACGGTGACGGCCAGGGGCATCGCGGCATCCTAGGCGCCGCTCCCGTCTTCGGTAGCTAGTCGGTCCTGCCGACGACCTCGGCAATCACGACGGCCCCGGCAGCAGAGAGGGCGGCGACCACGAAAGCGAAAGCCCACCCCCGGTCGTGGCCAGCGGCGATGGCGTCGAGGCTGTACCCCTCGCCAAGCACGAAGCCGTAGATCAGAACGATTCGGACGCGGCGCTCGACCTCTTCGCGCCCGTAGAGCGTAAGAAGGCGAGAGCCGACGGCCATCGCGAGGAACAGGACCGGAATGATCTGTGCGGCTGCTTCGTAGAAGCCCAATTCGGCGTGGGCGTTCCCGACGATGAAGAAGGCCCCGAAGTAAACGATGATCGCAATGAAGAAGGCGTTTTCGTGGACCTCCCTAGGCCAAAGAGACACGATCCAAAAGCTGGCAATGACGCCGACCGTCTCCAGGGCCACCAGAGGGCCGAAGTCGACGACGACCAGTGCGATAGTCCCGAGAATTGCTGCGGCTCGAAGCGTCTCGATGACGTTGCGGCGGTTCACGTATTGGGGCACGACGCCATCGTAGGCGTCGTTGCCGAGGCGAGGCCGGACGCTGACTGGCGCACGGGCCTCCTGGGAGCGCCGAGCGCCAGCACCCGGAGGGCGAGCTTTCGGCGCTACAAAAGGATGCGGGCGGAGGGATTGAACCCAAGGGGCCGAAGCCCGCTAGGGACCTAAACCGTGATCGTGGCTGGGCCTCAGCAGGCCTCAGCGCTTTGGAGTGCGAGAACGCAATTCGAATACCGCGGACGGGGACGCTGGAGGGCGCTCGGCGACGCTGGCGACTGGCGCACAACTAGGCGCACCGCGCGCCTACGAAAGCGGAGGCACCGGAGGCAGTTCGGCCATCAGGTCGGACATGGTGATCTGACGTCGTGGCTCCCGCAGGTCAAAGCACTTCTTCAACTTCGTCCCGCTCCCACAGGGGCACGGATCGTTGCGGCCGACGGTGACCTTTTCGTCGATGCTTAGCGAGCAGATTGGGCCGCGGATGGAAACGCCGACCGGGTCCGACTCTTCCACCAGGTGGCCGTCGAGTGTCGACTCGACCTCGTAGGCGATCTGCCGGACCGTGGGAGCGACGAGGTCGCGGAAGCGAGGGTCGCCTCCCTCAGGCGGGGCGAATCTCGAAACCCCTGCGGTCGAGAGTTCGGTGTAGGTGCCATCGACGTCAGTGGCGACGTGCGCGCCTCCCTCTTCGTTCGCCAGCCAAAGGACGAACTGTCGACGGCTGATGGGCCGACCGTGATCGTCATCGACGATTGGAACGCTCCACCAGTCGGCGAACGCCTGCGGAGGGTGGACTCGATCCGGCGCCAGGTTCTCGAGTGGAGCTGCGTAGCGGCTCGTACCCCCGTCGGGCGAGAAGTTCGCGCTGATGATGCAGAGGCCGCTGCCAAGTTGAATGACTCCGGGCGGACCCTCCGCGCCATTGGTGTCGAGATACGGCAGGCGGTCCTTTACGCCGAGTTGGCCGAGGGTCGAATGACTAGCTCGCGTGTCGTGCAGCAAGACCCGGAGGCGCAGGGCGATGTTCTGGGCCTCGGGGTGCGACCCCTCGTCGAAGCTTCGACAGGCGCTTCTTAGGAGGGTGCGTTGGTCCCTGAGCTTGGCTATCAGCCCTGCGGTATCTCGACTTGTTCGTGCGATGACCCGCAAATCATCGGCCAGCGATCGGCGGAATCTACGACCGAGAGGCGAGCAGGTCGACCATCCGCGACCGAGCGCCCCGACCGAATACCCGATCGACCTCGAAGTCCGCGATCCGCAGGGCTGGCGCCCAGCCGTAGGCCGGCGGCAAGATGTCAGCCAGCGCGTCGCGAAAGGCGCGCTGGCGATGCCGTCCACCGTCGCCGAGGAAGAGGGGCGGGCGCGGGTTCCGCTTCGCGAAGCGAGTGAGCCGAGACTAGAGATCAGTTGGTGGTGCTGCGGTGACGGCCCCGAGCTACCACCTCCAGAAACAGATTCAGGAGAGCAACTTCACCAAGTCGTCGGCGCTGAGATCAGCATCACGCAGGATGCCGGCGAGGGTGCCGCGACGGAGTTCCCGGTGCAGCGGGACGACGAGCGCGTGTTTGCGCCCGGTCTTCTTCAAGCGGACGTGGCTACCGCGTTGGCGGACGACTTCCCAGCCCTCCTTGCGCAGCGCCTTGATCAGGCGCTCGCCGGAGACCACCGGCTGGCGCGGGCTCACGCCGGCAGGGGAATCGAGCGGCGGATCACGCCGCTGTCGAGCGGCTCGCCGTCTTCGCGCAGGCCCTCGACGTAGAGAGCGACTGCCTCGCTGGCGTTCGCCATCGCGTCATCGACGTCGTCGCCCTGGGTGTGAAGACCGGGAAGGTCGGGCGCGTAGACGTGGTAGCCACCCTCATCCTGGGGCTCGAAGACCAGCTCGATTTCTTGTGCATCTGCCATAACCGCTCCTCTCTAGCTTACGCGAGCGTTCGGCCGCTGGCTTATCTAAATGCCAAGGGGCGCAGCCCATCGGTCTCTCCGGGGGCCTTCCGCATCCCTTAGGGAGGCAACGGTGGACCGGGCGGTGGACCGAACGCAGGAGTTCCGGCAGAACGGAGAGCATCCGGCAGAACGAGCGGAGGCGTAGAAACCGCATCGCCGCTGATCTTGCGCGAATCATAATCCGCGTGTCGGGGGTTCGAGTCCCTCCTCCGGCATCTAAATATCCCCGCAAAATCAGGAGTCGCACGGACCGAGCGGGAGCGCCCTAGAATCTCCTCTGGAGTTACGGATCGGCCATCGTTGCAAGGAGGGGATTTGCCAGGGTATCTCCGGGTCGTGGGCGTCGTCTGCGCCCTCGCTCTAGTGCTCTGCTTCGCGGTATCCGCTTCTGCGGCATCCGCTCGTTCGGGCGCGCTCCCGGTGACGGTGGTCGACAATTTCGACACCGGCCAGTCGAGGATCGAAGGGAGTGACTCGCAGCCGTCGTTGCTGAGTGCGGGCTCCAGCCAGGCCGCCTTGGCGGGGCTGATGCCCGCCGAAGAAGGCCCCCGCAAGGTCGCGGTTCTGCTGATGAACGTCCCGGGCGGTTTCGGTGGCACCTGGTCGCCCGGAGAAGCGCGTTCGAAGGTGTTCACCGCCTCGAACTCCGTCAACGCCTTCTATGAGGACGAGTCCTATGGCGAGATCTCGTTGACGGGCAAGCTGCGGCCCGACGGCGACGTCTTCGGGTGGTACACGCTCGCTCCCAAATCGGGCGGCTGCTCCTTCGAAGAATGGGACGACGAAGCCGCCCACCTCGCCGAACAAGCCGGCATCGACCTCAGCGGCTATCAACACATCGTCTATATCTCCACGCTTCAGCTCTCTTGCAACTGGTCGGGCATCGCGGACGTCGGCGGGCCCCGGGCCAACATCAACGGCAACGCGTCATCCGGAGTGATCGCGCACGAGCTGGGGCACAACCTCGGGCTGGAGCACGCCGGGAGCTGGACCTGTACCGAAGACGGCGTCCGGGTCCAGATCAGCGGCACCTGCACGACCAGCGAGTACGGAGACCCGTTCGACACGATGGGGAGCGCCAACGCCAACCGGCACAACAGCGGCTGGAACCTCGCCAAGCTCGGCGTCCTCGATCCGGGCAACGTCGAGGCGGTGACTGAATCCGGGACCTATGCGATCCGGTCCGCGCTCAACAAGACGACTGAACCGACGGTGCTGCGGATCGCGCGCAAGCGCTCGCCCAGCAAATTCGTCACCTCCTGGTACGACCTCGAGATCAGGCAGGCAGGCGGCGTCTTCGAAAGCGGCTCCGACGCGTCGATGACCGGCGTCTCGATTCGGGCGACCGCGGCGGAAGGAGCCTCCCCCGAAACGCTCCTACTCGACGCGAATCCCTCAACCGCGACCTTTGCCGACGCACCACTGCAGCCGGGGGAGGTCTTCGACGGCGGCAGGGTGCAGATCAAGACCCTCTCCGCCGGTGCCGGGAAAGCGACGATCGAAGTACAGCTGAACACCCAGCCCCCGGCGGCGCCCGACGACCTCCAGGCGGCCGTCAGCGCCGACGGCGTGGAGCTCGACTGGAGCGACAGCGACAGCGCCGAAGTCAAGCGCTATTTTGTCTACCGCGACGGCGAACAGGTGGCCAACGTCTCCACTCCGAGCGCTCTCGATTTCCGCCCTCTCGCCGGCGAACACGAATACGTCGTCGTCGCCGAGGACGAAGAAGAAAACCGCAGCGACCCGTCTGCGCCCCTGGCCGTCAACGTCCCCGTCGTCTCCGGCCCGACCTGCTCGCAGGGCAACTGCAGGATGGCCTTTCTCTACTCAGGGGAGCCCGCCACCTGGACTGTGCCGCCAAGAGTGACGGAAGCGGTCGTCATCGCCGAGGGCGCGAGGGGCGGCGGTCGCAGCCTGGTGGCACCTGAACGGAGCGGCGCATCCGGCGCTCGAATCTGGGCGACGCTGGCGTCGTTGACCTCGGGGCAGACGGCCGAGATCAGCGTCGGCGGCCGAGGCCGGCCCTACGCCGAGGGCGGCGCGGGGGGATTCAACGGCGGCGGCAGCGGGGGCCACGGTGGCGGGGGCGGGGGCTACACGAAGCTCGAGCTCGGGGCCACGCTCGAGGTGCTGGCGGCCGGCGGCGGGGGCCGGGGCCTGAACGGGCACAACGGTTCGTTGATCGTCAACGGCGGCCAGGGCGGAAGCGGCGGCGAACAGGGCGTCGCCGGCAGCCGCGGCACGCAGACCTTTGCCGCAGGCGCGACGTTGAAAGGCGGGGCGGGGGGAGCCGGCGGCGGCGCAGGTGGAGAAGGGGGCCAGGTCATCGGCGCGACCACCTGTGAAGGCGGCGCGACCGCCGGCGTCTCCGGCGGGGCCGGCAGCAGCCTCGCCGGCGGCGGGGGCGTTGCCGAAGCCGGGGGCGGCGGGGGCGGCGGCTACGTCGGCGGGGGGCAGGGCGGCGCGGGAGCGAGCGACGCGTGTGGAGACACGGCCGCCTACGGGGGCGGAGGAGGTGGCTCCAGCTTCGTCCTCCCCGGGCACCTGAAGGGCAGCGAAACCGCTGGAGAAGGCGACGGCTGGCTGGGGATCGAGTACGACGACCCGGTCACCGCGGCGGCCGGCGAATACACGACCTTCGGCGGTCAGGAGCTCGACGTCTCCGCCGTGGACGGGGTGCTCGCCGGCAGCTCGAGCCCGGAACCGGGCCCCCTGACCGCGAGCCTGGTCGACCCACCCGTCCACGGCTCCCTGATCTTGGAACCGGACGGGTCCTTCACCTACATCCCCGACCCCGGCTTCCTCGGCTCCGACTCCTTCGTCTACCGCGCCGCCGCCGACGCGGCGGGCGACTACGCCGACGCCACGGTCGTGCTCAACGTGGCCGGGCCGCCGTCCGCCGCCATCTCCTCCCCCGCGCCGGCCGCAACCTACGTCGCCGGACAGGCGGTGCAGACGACCTTCTCGTGCAGCGAGGGTCTCGGCGGACCAGGGCTCCTCTCGTGCGACGACTCGAGTGGAACCACGAGCGAAACGGGGGGCGCGGGCCATCTCGACACGGCGACCGTGGGCCGCCACGCCTATTCGGTGACCGCCGTCTCCAAAGACGGCCTGACGGGCGACGCGTCGTTCGAATACGAAGTCGTTCCGGCGCCGCCGCCCGGTGAAGAAACGCCCGGCGGTCCGACGGCCCCAGGCGAAAAGCCCGGCGGCTCGATGCCTCCGCCCCCGGGCAACACCGACACGGGACGCCCCCAGATCCAGTTCTCTCGGCCCGCCGCGAGCGGCTCGCTGCGAGAGCTGCTGAAGACGGGCCACTTGGAGGTCAAGGTGCGACTCGGTGGCGCCGCAACGCTGGTGTTGAGCGGTCGCGCCAGGCTTCAGCCCGCCGTCGGCCGCTCGGCCCGACCGAAGCTCCTGACGGTGCTCAGATCGAGATCCGTCATCTTTGCCGCGGCCGGCGAAAGGACGGTGACCCTGCTCCTGACCCAGAAGGGCCGCAAGGCATTACGGGACCTGAGCGTGGTGAGCCTGACCCTCGTGGCCGAGGCGACCGACGCGGCCGGTGAGACGGCGCGCCGGAGCCAGCCTCTGCGACTCGGTGCTTAGTCCCTCAGAGGTCGACCTTCACCCCCACCTCGTATTTCTCCACCGCGACCCGCTGACCCATGCCGTCCCCGGGCGGACTCATCGAGTCGAGGACTTCGTCGCCACGGCGGTACGCGTCCTCGGTCTCGAAGAGCCCGATCGCGATCGTCTTTCCGTTCTCACTGTCTGCCAGGAGCAGAAATCCCTTGCTGTCGACTCCCTCCGGCGGACCCGACTGGGCCCGTGAGCCGATCTCCGCGACAGACCGCTTGATCGCCTCCGGGTCGCCACCCTCCCAACGCGCCACGCGTGCGTACATCTCGACCTCCTCCACTCGTTTGTCCAAGTGGAAGTCGAGCCTACACCCGCCCCGGAGCGTGGAGGAGATTCGTCCGCGAGAGCTCTCGAGGCGGCGGCTGGGCGTGCGCCTACGGGCGCTTTAAGGCGAGCCGAGAGAGCGACTGGAGAGGTAACTCACGTAGTGCCGGAAAGGGGCGGGGGCGAACGCGTTCCAGCCGAGGACGAGCTGGCCACGGGAGACGGTCGCCCGGACGTTCGTGACGATCTGCGGGTTGGGACCGACCCAGTCGCGACGCACCTTGCCGTCCAAGTCGAAGGAGAGAAGTGGCCTCGGTCCACCGCTGAGGACGACAAGCACGCCGTCGCCGGTGGGGACGATCGCCTTTGGCTGGGCCGGCTTGGAGATCGGGGCGGTGAGGCGTCCGCGATGGCCGAAGCTGGAGTCGAGGCGGCCGTCATCGCCGAAGCGCATGAGGACGACGTGGGGGCGACCCACTTCCTCGGCGGCCACCCCTGCGAGGTACAGGTGGGACCCGGACCGGCTCAGCGTCACCGATTTGGCGATGCCGCCCGCGCTCACCACCGACCAGCCGCCAGAGCCGAAGTGAGGGTCCGGCCGACCGTCGGGTAGCAGGCTCGTGACGACGAAGCGGCGACCGCTTTTCCCGCCGGCGAGGATTCGTCCCCCGGGGCCTCCGATAAGCGCCCTTCCCTTGACTTCGCCACCCCCTGGGAGCCGCAGCTCGACCCTACCGTCGTGCCCGAACTCCTGGTCCGGCTCCCCGTTCGGGCGAAAGCGCAGGACCACGCCTGGTTCGGCGGTGCCGGCGACATCTCGGATGCCGAGGACGACGGGGTCACCTCCCACGAAGCCGAGGGCCGCCACCCGCCGGACCCGTCTCGGCAGCAGAACGACGCCCTCGGTGCCGAAGGACCGCACCGGCACCCCGTCGGCGGCGTTCAGCCGCAGCAGCCTGCTGCGCGGGGTGTCGTAGAAGCCCATCAGCACCTGCCCCGCACTCGCCGCGAGACCCATGACGCCGGTTCCGCCGACGGTCACGTACCCCGCGCCGCCGCCGAAAGTAGGGTCGAGGCCGCCGTCGGCGGCATAGCGGATCAGGACCGACTGAGAGGCTAGGCCGAGGTCGGTGCTGGCGGCGGCCAGAAGGTTGCCGTTCGCGAGAGGGACAAAGCCGGTGCGCTGTTGGGTGGCGGGCACCGGCCGGGGCAGGCGCACGATCCCGCCCTCGCCGAAGCCTGGGAGCGGCACGCCCGCGGGCGATAGGGCCGCGAGGAAAGCAAGCGTCCGCTTCGGCGCGGCGCTGCCGGCAGCGACGATCGACCCGTCGGGCCTGTGCGTCAGTGCAAGCACGCCGCCATCGGGGTAGCTCGACGGCGCGCCGGCGAGCGCCGTCAGCTTCAGCATCCCGCCCTGGCCGAAATTGGAATCGATGTTGCCGGCAGGATCGAAGGCAGCCAGCATCGGCGCTTCTTCGCAGCCTTGTCCACGGGGGCAGGGACCATGCGGTTCGGCACGGCCGCCGACGACCACCGAGCCGTCCGCGCCCCATGAGGCGACGTTGGCTTCCTCTCGGCCGCCGAAGTCGAAGCGGCGGAGGCCTTCAGGGCCGAAGGCTTCGTCGGGCGTGCCAGTGGCGGTAAAACGGAGAACCACGAGGTCCGAGTCCTCCACGGACCTTCCGGCGGTCCAGCCGACCGCCTCGACCGAGCCGTCGGCGAGAAGGCGCGCCCCAACCAGGCTCGGTAGCCCAGCGAGGAGGCCGTCGCTGCCGAAACCGGGGTCTCTCGTGCCATCGGCGCGCAGCTTGAGCAGGAATCCGTCGCCGGCCACGAGGGCGCCGCCGTCGCCGGTGGGGGCGATCTCCGGCGTGGAGGCGCTGTTTTGGGGGAGTTCGAGCTCCAGGGTGCCGTCGTGCCCGAAGCCGCGTTCCAGGCTCCCGTCGGGTCCGAGCAGTTCGAGGCTGAGCTGGGCGAACATGACGTGCGTGCCGACGACCTGGGCGTCGGCGAAGAGGATCTTGCCGGAGGTGAGTTCGGATGCCGCCTGCACGCCGGATCGCCACTCGATCGTCCCGGTGCCACCGAAGCTGGTGTCGACGCTTCCGTCGGGATTGAGCCGCGTCAACTTTCCGTCATCGACGACGAGGCTCTTTCCGCTCGCGAAAGCAAAGACCCTGCCCCACTCCTCGAGCTGTCTGATCGGCCCAGCCGGGTCCGGCGTGCCGTCGGGGAGGTAGGCCTCGATCTGCTGGTCCCTCTGTGCGACGAGGCTGCCGTCGGCCCGCGCGATGACGCTCGAGAACCGCGTTTCTTCGAAGTGGACGCCGAGGCTCTGGCTGGCGATTCCATCCCTGCCGAAGGTGGTCGTCTCGGTCGCGTCCTCGGCGGCCGCAGCGGCGACGATCGCTGCCAAAGCACAGGCTGCCGCGACCAACGCCAGAGCGAGGCGAATGCCGTCGTGCCCTGCGCGCTTGCGCTGGATCACCGCCATCACCCACACGGCGAGCCCGCGAGAGTTGCGGTTCTTCGCCGTTGGCCTCGACCTCGCGGTGCGTGGACTCCGGGAACGCTCATTACGCCGCCGGAGCCCCGACCTCGAGCATCAACGTCACCGGGCCGTCGTTGACGAGGGCCACGCCCATGCAGGCCCCGAAGACGCCCTTCTCAGCCGCGAGCCACTCGCAGAAGCGGTCGTACAGCGGCTCCGCCACCTCCGGCCGCGCCGCCTGGACGTAGCTGGGTCGGTTGCCCTTGCGAGCGTCGCCATAGAGGGTGAACTGGCTGACGCAGAGGATCTCCCGCTCGCCCAGCGGCTCGTTCATCCTGCCCTCGGAGTCGTCGAAGATCCGCAGCGCCCGCACCTTGTCGGCGAGGCGGGCGGCCTCCTCCTCCCCGTCGCCCACGCCGACCCCGAGCAGCACCAGCATCCCCGGTCCGATCTGGGCCACCCGCTTGCCCTCGACGTCGACCGCCGCCTGGCTGACCCGTTGGACGAGCGCCCTCAAGTGATGGCGCCGGCTTCGAGCTCCTCGACCAGCGATGACGCGTCGTAGGCGCCGAAGTGGCGCTTGCCGTTGACGAAGAAGCTGGGCGTGCCAGTGGCGCCGCTCTGCTCGGCCGAGGCGATGTCGCGCTCGATGCGGGGTCGGTGGACGCCGGAGTCGATCTCGGCGGCCATGCGATCGGCGTCGAGGCCGAGGTCGCGGCCGACCGCCAGCATCGTCTCGCGGGAGAGCTTGGGCTGGGCCGGGAAGAGGGCGTCGTGGTACTCCCAGAACCTGCCCTGGGCAGCGGCCGCCTCGGCGGCCTCGGCGGCCAGGGGCGCCAGCGGGTGGCGCTCGGGGATCGGCAGGTGGCGGAAGGCGAAGACGAGGCGGTCGCCGAGCCGCTCGTGGACCCGGCGCAGGACCGACTGGGCGCCGAGGCAGAAGGGGCACTGGAAGTCGCCGAACATGACCAGCTCCAGCGGCCGGCCCAGCTCGCCGCGGATGTGGTCTTCTGAGTCGAGCTGAGGGGTGAGCGTGTCGTCCACTCGGCAGGATGTTATGCGCAGATGAATCACATCGAGTCGATCCTGGTCCTGATGCTGGCGGCGACGCTGCTGGTGCGGCTTGCCGAGTTCGGCAAGGTGCCGGCGCCGATCGTGCTCGTCCTCGGCGGCCTGGCGATCGCCTTCGTCCCCGGCCTGCCGACCGTCGACCTCGACCCCGACGCGATCTTCCTCGTCTTCCTGCCGCCGCTGGTCTTCTCCGCCGGCTGGCGCACCTCGCCGCGCGAGCTGCGCACGGTGATGCGGCCCCTGGCTCTGCTCGCGGTCGGACTCGTCTTCCTCACCGCGGCGGTTGTCGCGGTGGCCGCCCACGCCACGGTGCCGGGACTCGGCTGGGCCGAGGCGGCCGTCCTCGGCGCCGTCCTCGCCCCCACCGACGCCGTCGCCGCGATCGCGATCTTCCGCCGCATCGGCGGCCCCGAGCGGGTGCGGCTGCTGGTCGAAGGCGAGTCGATGATCAACGACGGCACCGCTCTCGTCCTTTACTCGATCGCCCTTGGGGTCGCCACCGGCGGCGCCTTCTCGGTCGGCGACGCGGCGCTCGAATACGTCGCCGTCTCGGTCGGCGGCATCGCCATCGGCCTCGCCGTCGGCTTCCTCTCGATCCTCGTGATCCGCCGCCAGACCGACGCCAGCCTGGTCGTCGTCCTCACCCTGCTGACCGCCTACGGCGCCTACATCGGGGCCGAGGAACTCGGCGTCTCCGGCATCCTCGCCGCCGTCGTCGCCGGCCTCTACGGCGGCTACCAGTCGCCGCGCGCGGTCGACGCCGACACCCGCCTCAGCTCGGTCGCCTTCTGGAACGTCCTCATCTTCACCCTGGAGATGACCCTCTTCGTCCTGCTCGGCCTGCAGCTGCCGGGGATCGTCGACGCGCTCGAAGCGAGCTCCTCCGGCGTGGGCGAGCTGCTCGGGCCGGTCGCGGCGATCGCCGCCGCCTCGATCGCCGTCCGCCTCGCCTTCGTCTTCGCGATGCGCGCGGACGCCGGCGAGACCCTGGGCGAACGCTTCGCGGTCGGCTGGAGCGGGATGCGCGGCGCCGTCTCGCTGGCGGCGGCGCTGGCGGTCGGGCTCGACGTCCCCGGCCGGCCCCAGATCATCTTCCTCACCTTCTCCCTGATCCTCGCAACCCTGGTCGGGCAGGGGCTCTCGCTGCCGTTCGTGATCCGCAAGCTGCGGCTGGAGGAGCCGCGGCGCTGGAGCGACGAAGAGGCGGTGGCGCGGATGGAGGCGGCCCAGGCCGCGCTCGACCGCATCGACGAGATCGAGAGCGAGGAGCGCGCCGCCGACTCGCAGCTGAAGCGGCTGCGCGACCTCTACCGCGCCCGCTTCAAGATGTGCCAGATGGTGCTCGGGGGCGAGGACCAGGAGACGATCGCGCGCGAGCAGCGCCTGGCCGACTACGGCAGCCTGCGCCGCGAGCTGATCGGGATCGAGCGCGAGATCCTGCTCGACCTGCGCGGCGCCGAACGCCTGCGCAACGCGACGATGCGCCAGATCGAGCGCGACCTCGATCTCGAGGAGGCGCGGATCCGCTCTTAGCCAAGCGGCCGGGGTCAGTCCGAGAAGAAAGCCCGCGCCCGTTCGGCCACCAGCTCCGGCATCTCGTCGGCGGGGAAGTGGCCGCAGCCCTCGAGGAACTCGACCTCCATGTCCTCGGCGTGACGCTGGTAGCCGGCGAGCACGTCGGGGCGCAGGGCTTTGTCGCCGGTCCCGAAGAGCATCCGGGTCGGCACCGTCAGGCGCTGATCGGCGTAGCGCCCGCGAACGATCGGCAGCGTCTCGTGCAGGTTGAAGACCCGGTACATCTGCACCGCCGCCCGCGCCCGGTCCGGCTCGGTGAAGCGGGAGGCGAAGGAGTCCAGCGCCTCCTGATCCCAGGCCTCGCGCTTGACGGAAGCGCCGACCAGGACTTTCGGCACGAAGGCGCCGCTCCGATGCAAGCGGTCACCGATCCCCGGCGAGAGGATCAGCCACTGGTACCAGAAGCGCCAGAGGTGCGGGGCCATCGCCCGCGCGGTCGTCCAGGGCGGCAGGATGTTGAGGGCGAGGAAGCGCTCGAAGCGCTGCGGTGCCCGCAGGCAGAGCAGGAAGCCGATCCAGCCACCCCAGTCGTGACCGACCAGCTTCACCCGCTCGATCCCGAGCTCGTCGAGGACGGCGAGCACGTCGGTCGCCATGTTCTCCTTCTCGTAGCCGTCGCGAGGCGCGTCCGACCAGCCGAACCCGCGCAGGTCGAGCGCCAGCACGCGGTGGCGGTCGGCCAGCGCCGGCATCAGGTGACGCCACTCGTACCAGTGCTGCGGCCAGCCATGCAGGCAGAGGACTGCGTCGTCGCCGGAGCCCGCTTCGGCGACGTGGAAGTCGAGCCCCCGCACGCGCACCGTGCGGTGGCTGACGCCGTCGACCTGGGGCGGTTCGCTCACCGCCACAGGTTAACCCTCTAGACCACGCATTCCGTCAGACCGTATTCGCTGCTGAGCTTGTTCCCCTGGAAGAACTGCTTGGTCGATTCGAGCGCCGCCCTCGGATTCGCCTTCACTTCGCGTGCCGCTTTTTCCATCGCCTTGATGATGGCTTCGACCTGCGCCTCATCTCCTTCGGGAGCACCCAGGGCCTTCAGCTTCTTAGGCACTTCTTCGTAGGGGGGCAGGATTTCGAGAATCACCTTTTCCCGCTGCGCCAAGGGAAGCACCTTCGACTGATCCTTGCCTTCGATCGCGGCACGGATCACCTCGTTGCGGGCTTCCTCCTGCCGCTTGCACATGGCGTTCGCCTGCTTGACGAACTGCGACCGCGTGAGAGACGCGGTGGTCTCTTCACCGCCGCCACAGCCAGAAGCTAACGCAAGCGCCATCGCCATCAGACCGGCCACCAAGGCCCACGCGATTCCCTTTCGCACCACCTTTTTCTCCTTGCGAGTAAAAAGCTTGATTAGATCGAGAAGATTTTAACCGAAAATTCCTTGCCGCATCCTAGATCGCGCATAAAAGTGAGGCCGCCATATGACGGCCCCACCCGTTCGGCAAAGACGGCTACCGGGTCCGCCTGTTACGAGGTGGGCGCGGCTACCGCCCAGGTGCCAAACGCACTACCGCCTGATTTGAGATTGAAGATCGCCACCGATCCCTCCCCTTCCTCTGCGATGAAGGTCATGTTTTCTGGCGTGGCGACTTCTTCGGCATTAGTGGTGTAAACGCACAGATTGCCGGGTTCGGCTTTCGCTTCTGCCGCGGTGCCAGGGCAGTTCGCGAGGCTCCCGACTTTCGCTTCTCCCGCAGCGTTGATCCAATTTGCGGCGTAGGAGGCCCCGTCCGCGAGGGGGATATTGAACGAGAAGTTGAGCAGTACGCTCGGAGTGGATCCCGTCGCGTTGATGGCGGACCAGACTCCCGTCTCGGCTTCGCCCGGAGGCAACGTCGCGGTAAAGCCGGTCTGTCCGTTGCAAACGAATTTCTTGGTCCCGCTGCCTTCGACTTCTACGCTCGCGCCGCCCAAGCCTCCGCAGTTGCCGGTGCCAGTCGCCTCGTTTGCGACTTTCACGCTTTTGCCGTCAGCGCCGTTGCTGCCGTTCGTACCGTTGCTGCCGTCTTTGCCGGCCGATCCTGCTTGACCCTGAGGACCAGGTGCTCCGTCCTTCCCAGGCTTGCCGGCGAACTGCTTGGCGATCTTCTTGACTTCCTTCGTCTGCTTCGACGAAAGCGCCGCATTGGCCGCGAAGGCCGCCCCGGTCAGTGCGGTGAACAGTGCCACGATCGCTACGACCAGACCGGCCGTTCCGAGCTTGCTGTGCATTCGAGAAAACATCTTCCTCCCCCTAAATCGTTGACAGTGATGGTGGTGACTGGCGAGGGTCCGATCGCAACGCACGGACTGACGAGCGAGGCAAGTTGGATTGCTCGAGGCTTGACCCTCACGCGTTCCCCTCCGGTCCCTTCGTGCATGAGCTGAAGGCGCTTCCCTAGCGCCGCAGGTTCATGTACCTGTATAGCGATTGAAGGGTACCGCAGTGATGGCAACGTCTCCCCGATTCGATCGGCCGATTGATCGGACGCCCCGACGGAAGGGCAGCGCCGCGCTTCGAACGACTGGCGGGCGGAGCACCGCAGGCGGCTGGAGAAAGACCCACGGCCGCCCGAGTTGGGCGGCCGTGGTCACTGCTACCAGGCGAGCTGGTCGATCGTCAACCGACTACTGGTCGAGCCAGAAGTTATCCGGCGTGTTGACGGTGTAATTGCCTGTCCAGGTACCGGACGAGCCGCAGAGGAAGCTGCCTTCGGTCCGCGGAATGGCGCCGGCGATGTCAAGGACGCCTGTAGCACCGGTCTGAGAGGTCGGTGTAACCGTTCCGACGGAGGTTGCGTTGGTGGTGAACACGCAGTTGCCAAGGGAGGTTTCGATTTTCACTTTGGCACCGGTAGATGTAAGTGTTCCCCAGCAATTGTCTTTGCCCGTATTGCACGTTTCGTGCGGAGTTTTAGGGTTGATTGCGTGCAGTTCGAGCGTGCCATTGGCTTCGACTTTGACCGGGAAGTTGCAGCTGGTGAAATCAAGTGTGGAGACGGAGGCTTTGATTGTTTGCCCCGCGCCCTGAGAAGTGATTCCTGCCGTCACTTCTGAGTGACTGCACGTAACCGTGACAAAGGCCCCGTCCAGCGCGCTGTTAGTGGATGTAGCACTGATGGATTTCGAGTAGGTGGTGCCTGTCGGCGATGTGATGGTGGCCGCGGAGGCACTGGCGGAAAATGCCGTCAGCGCCGCCACTGCGACCGCCAGCAGGGCCAAAATCTTGGCGTGTTTCATCGTTTCTCCTTGATGGCGCAGAGCGCCTTTTCTTGTCGATTGAGCAGGAGATCGTCCCCCTCGACAGAGGGTTGCGGCGCCGCAGCACCCCTTCTCCCGCTGCGCATCAGACTCCGTTTGGAATCGAGTACTTTCTAACAATTTATTTTGTATTAGTCAAGAGATTTGGATAGAAATAGCGGAGTTCTTGAAGTTCTGCCTAGATCGGGCCGGGCCTCTGGTCTCGAACGGCCCACCGTCACCAGCCAGGGCGGGCTCTGGTCAAGGCGATCGAGAGGCGATCCAGGCCGCCCACGCTGTGGTGCGCAGGTCTAGCGGCGTTTGTCGCAGCTGGTCGCGATCCGCGGATCGGAGCTGCGAACGCGGCCGCTCTGGGCGGTGAACGTGATCTCCGCGCGGCGGTCGGTCTGACAGAGGTTGCGGCTGTTTTCGAGCAGTCCGCGCTTCTTCCCACCGAAGAGGCTCATCGTGAACTTGGTCACCGGCGCGTCGGGAACGCTCTGGAAACGGGTGCGCAGCCGGGCGAGATCGGTGCCTTCGACCGGGACCGAATCGACGAAGCCGACCAAGGTCACGTGGATCGGCCCGTGCAGGTCGGCGACGATGTCCGGGAGTTCCCGATCGCCGCCGTTTGAGCGGAAGTAGACGGGGCCTTCTAGCGGCTGATCCAGCAGCGACGTTACCGCGGTGGCGTGGCCCAAGATTGAGAGTTTCGGGCAGTTGTCTTGGTTGAACTGGACCCGCGTGCACGGATTGTTGATGTGGCTTTGGTCGATGAACTCGCTGGCCGGCAGCAATACGCTGGCATCAGTGGTGTTCGCCTGACCCTTTCCCTGAGTCAGCACCGCCTTGACCGCCGGCTGACCCGTGCGCCTGGTGCCCCCTATCAGGCTCAGCTGCAGCTTTGGCCGGTAATCGAGTTTTGCGCAGTTCGTGGCTTGGAAGACATCCGCGGGAGTTGCGGTGGCCCCATCGGCGGCGGAGAGGGTCGCCTGGATCCTCTTGGCTCTGCAACTCGTCGGATTGAGCGTGAATTGCTTGCGGTCGATGTCGACGTGGACCGTGCGATAGGCAATTGGCACCCCTTCGAGGATCTGCGGCAGGGGGTCGGTTTCGATCGTCGCCGTGGCCGTTTCGGGGTCGATGTAGATCCCGGCGCGGTTGACCACAGTGCCGAGGTCGAACGGCCCTGCCTGAGCGGGGACTCGGCTGATGATGCTGTACGGAGCGCCTTGATAGGGACCCGCGAGATACACGGCGGTGGGGGCCCTACCGGGCTGCGGGACCCAAAGCGGAGTTGCGCCAACTCCGACCGCCGCCGTGAGGGCTCCGATCTGGGACTCGGCCGCGCAACCGGCTGAAGCCGTGGCGACCTCGGGGCAAAGCGGCACCCCCCCCAGTTTCGCCAGGAGACCCTGAGGCAGGTGGACGGTAAGGGTCCGCGGATTCGCTTCGCCGTCCTGCCGGGTGAGAGTGAGAGCGAACGCGCTGTAGCTTCCAGCCCGCGGGGTCACCGTGCCGGCCTTGAGCTTGGGGTCGAAGCCCCCCTTGCCGCAGCTGCTGACGATCTGCATCGGGGCATCGCCGGTCGCCGGCGCCCGACCCGACCACGGCGAGAATTCATAGTGGGTCGAATATGCGCCGCAACCGGGCGTCGCGAGCGGCGCTCGGGGGCCGCCGAAGACCTGCAGCCGCAGCTCTTCGAACGGCAGCTGGGGATTGCCGCCGAGCAGGGGAATCCCGGCGAAGACGGTCTTGAGCCGGCCCGTCAGCGGATTGGCCTCAATCTCTGCGGGAAGCTTCAAATGCACTCCCTGTTCGTCGGTCACGAGCCAGAGGCGAAAGAGGTGAGCAGGATCCGGCGTACGCAGGTAGAGGGAGCCATGGAGTGGCTCTTCCAGCGCGGGAACGACCAGTTCGACCGCACCGATCTTGGCCGCATCGGGGCAGCGGGAGGGCGCAGCAGTGCCAAATCCCACCTGCTCGACGGTGCAGGCCTGCTGGCCGTCTCCAGCGGCGGGGTTTACGGTCAGGCCCTCGGGAAGGGTCACCGCGGCGCTCTTCAGCGTCGAGGAGGCAAAGGTGTTGGGTGCTTCGTTCTGCGGGATCTTGAGCACCGCGTCGAGGCCGGTAGGAGCAAATGCTTCCGGATTAGTCGGGGTAGCGGTGAATTGCGGTGCGAAGCTCAGCGCTTCGCAGCCGGATATCCGCGGGAACGCCGCGCTCAGCGTCGAAGGTTTGTCCGGCAGCTGATAGCTGACCGCGGTAACCGTCAGCTCCCGCGCCAGGCTGCAGTCGGTGGGGTTGCTGAGGAACGGAGTTTCCGGCTGCCCCGAGGGACGGCCGCCAGCGGGAAGTTTCTGTTCGACCGCTTCCAGCGGCGTCAGACGAAGGCCGTTGTGAGCGGGCGCAGCCGGAACGCCCCACAACGTCGTCGTGCTGCCGACCAGGGCGGCGGCCGCCGGCGCCCCTTCAATCGCGGCAACCAACGAGTAGTCGACGGGGTCCACCCGCACGTTGATCACCGTCGGGTAAGGCCCGGCAAAGAGGCCGAAGCGGGCGACCACGTCACCGCCGGGCGAATACATGTTGTAGACGGGCTCGATTACCGTCCCGTTGGTTGGCGGTCCGAGAAGAAGTTCCGACACGCCCACCTGCGCATCTTGCGGGCATTCGCTTTCCCCTGGCCGTTCGCCGAACTGGGCAATGCTGCAGCGAGGGAAGCGCTGCGGATTCCCGATCATTCCCGGGGGCAGCGAGACGAGGATGTCCCGGGTCTGGCCATAGGGGCTGCCTTCTTTCTGGGTGAGCTGGAAGCTGGTGGTGAAGTCAGCGTGAGCGCCCGCCTGGGGCGTCGACAGAGAAGCCGAGGCAGATTCGAGTTCATATTTGTCGAATTCAGCCGCACCGGCAGGACTGGCGAGCAGGACGAAGCCGAACAGAACGAGAGCCAGGGCGGGGATCCGCATCGTCGACTGCCTCATCGTCGCGCTCCCTTCCCGGACCCGGCTTTCCGGTGCTGCTTCTTGCCATGTTTCTTGACGCAGCGGAACCTGCTCCGGATCTTGACCTTCCGCTTGCCCCGCGGACACTGACCTGAGGCCGGTTTGACGTTGTCGTCCGCGCCTGGAGCCGGGGTCCCAGGGGTGGTAAGCGTAGGCGCGGGCGTTACCGGGAGGTGACAGGCTTCGCCCTGGCAGAGCTCGTCACGTTGTTCCGGAAACCCACCGCCGACCCGGGCGTCGTAAATCGAGGCGGTGTCGTTGTCGCCTCCGACCAGGACGTCCTCCGTGACGAAGAAGACGTCGTCCCCACTGCGACTGAGGCCGTAGAGGTAGTTTGCGCGAGCGCTGTGGCCGGAGGAGATCAGATAGACGCAGCCGCCAGGCTGGGTGCAGCTACCCACCCCCTGAGCCTCCCACTCGTAGACGTCCTGGACCCCGTCGGTGTCGGCGGAGACCAGTGCTTCGGTGGACTCGAAAAAGGCGTGGGCTCCGTCGCCTCGCAGATTGGGGACAAACCCGTAAGCAGTGAAGGGCGGACGCGTCGTCTGGCTGACGGCGAAGGTCTCCAAGCCGGCCCCCCCGGTGGCCGACCCTCCGGTCGGCGGGCAGGAGATGCAATGCAGGCCGTTTGCACCGCTGTCATAGCGATAGATCTGCGGAATCCCTTTCGGGTCGTAGCTCCCGAGGATCGCCCGTGACTGAAACAGCAGAACCGAGCCGTCGGAGTTGACGCGGGAAGGATCCTTGGCCGGCTGCAGCGCCTGAACTTCCGTCCAGAGACCGAGTCCGTCGGCGCCCAGCGCCCCTTCCACGTCGCGGGCCGTGACGATGCCGACGAAGCGGATCTGATCCTGTTCAGCGAGGTAGAGGTTCCGCTGCCCGGCTTTCGGCGTAGCGCCGTTCGGATTTTCTCCCGAGCCGACGATTGCGGTGGAGGAGACGAAGTAGGCGCGCGACCCGTCGGGGGCGACGTTTACGACCCTAGCGTTCCCGGTTTCGGTGAAACGAATGACTTCTTCGGTTTCGCTGTCGAAGGCGAAGAGGTCACCGGCTTTCAGATAGAAGACCCTCCGACCGCCTTGCGAGACGTCGACGAGCGTCACGTTTTCGCCGATCTCGAAGGTGACTTCGTCGTCGAGTCGCAGGTAGAGCTTATTTCCGATTGAGAAGGCGATTCCGGTGCCATCGGCGGAGGCGTCGAGATAGTTCGCATCTTCCAGTGCTTTCGGCGTCACGTCTCCGGGCAGAAGCGAGACGACGTGGGTGACTTCGTCGGGCGTCCGGTCGTAGAGGACGTCCGTGCCGCTCGGCGCCGCCTCGGGCTCGAGTTGCTGGCCCACGTTTCCCGTCTGGAAGATGATGTGCGTCCCCCCGTCGGCGATCATCTGCCCAACGGCCGAGGGGTCGGTGCCCAGGCTTCCCCGCCCCACCAGCTCCGCTCGTCCATCCGGATACCGGACGTAGTGGCTGAGCAGGCCGTTCACCACGGCGGATCCTTCTCCTCCCGCCCAGAAGAAGGCGTGTTCCTGGTCGGGGGAGGTACTGCCGGGGCTGGGATTGTTCGTTTCCGTTCCGGATGGTCCCATACGGACCACGCCCCAGCCGGCCGTACCGCGGACAGAGCGATAGAGGTCGCCGTTGAAGCCGCCGGTCCCTCCGGTGCCCGGCAAGGAGCCGCCTTCGGTCACGAAGGCCACGACATTGCCGGAAGCAGAGGACTCCAGGGTGGGGAAGCGGTCGCCGCCGAAGCCAACCCCCTTCGGCGGCCGCCCGTTGGTATCCGCGGGGGTGACCAGCTCGTAAGCGCGACAATCTGGGAGGGAAGAGGAGACGCCGATTCGCAGGCTCTGATTTGGGCAGCCCCCGGCGACGGGAGCATCCGCGTAGGTGCTGAAGCTTCCTTCTTTCTCATCCTCGTCGACTTCGTTACTGGCGAGAACGCGGAACCGATACGAAGTGCCGGGAGAGAGTCCACCGATCGAGGCGACCACCATCCTCGAGCTTCCAATGGGGATCGTTCCCGCCCCAGAGGAGCGGGCGTTCGAAAACCCTTCTTCGTCGAATTCCTCCTGAGTGACGTATTCGAAGACGTAGTCCGTCGTCGCCCCGTTGGGGTCCACGGTCGCATGCAACTCGGCTTCGCGTTCGGAGATATTGGTTGCCGCGACGACTTCCACGTCGGGTGGTCCCGCAAGGGGCGGGTGGAATGCGAAAGCCGCCCCGGATTCTTTGGGGAAGGGAACGAAGAGGTATCCGTGATTTCTCGCCGTCGGGTCGAGGGGGCTGTTGCTCACCGCTATCTGCAGCGAATTCGTCCCCTCGAATTTCGAAAAGGAAGTGGTTGAAAAATATTCGAAGTTCTGGTCGAACTCGTAGATGTTTTTCGTACCTTCGAGGTCCTCCGCGAAGAAGTGCCCGGTGCTTTCATCCACCGCAGTGGAGATCCAGCCCTTTTGAGAGAGGAATCTTCCGGCGGGAGTAGTGGAACCATCGATCTCTTTGAGCAGCGTGTATGGCGGGTCGGCGCTCAGCGCAAGCACTCCGCATTCTTCGATTTCGTCCTTGCAGTAGCTGACGTAGAGGCGCCGCCGCTGCGCATCTACCGCAACCCAGTTGCTCCAGCTGGTCGCCGACGACGCCCCCGCGAAGTCCGGGAGTTCAATGGTGTGGAGGAGGGCATTGCCTTCTTTCGCCGAGCTATATTCCTCGTGGAAGCTGCCGGCATGCGCGACGTACAGGTGGTCGTTGGAGACGTCAATCGCCAACCCTCCGAGGAAGGCGCTCTCAGTCGCAATCACCACCCGCGACGCGCCGTATTCGATTTCTCCGACCTCTGGTTCGTAAACCGTGGGCGAGTAACGGGCCACTTCGGCTTCCGCTCCGCCGGACTGCTCGAAGGCATAGAGATTGCCTTCGCTGTCGACGGCGATGCTCTTCGGGCGTTGAGGGTCGAGCAGCTCGGTGATGAAGTTCCCTTCATCGTCGAAGACGTCGATGCGCGGTTCACCGTTGAAGGCCGCACTCATGACGTACTCGTTTCCGTAGGCGTCGGTGGCGATGCTCCTCGGTTCCGCGAACCGCCCTTTGGCGGGATGCGATCCTCCGGGACAGCCGGGATCGGGGACGTTGTCCGGCGCACCGACGCCGCAGTCCCCCCGCAGCGACAGCGGTTCGTCGAATTCATAGGAGGTGCCGGCGGCGGACGCCGGGCCCGCGGCGACGCCGAGGCAAGAGATGCCAAGGCAGACCGCAGCGCTTGCGAGCGCAGACCTCTGTCGAGAAAAAGCCCTGTTCACCCTGTCCCCTCCCGTACCCAGATAAACCTAGGCAGTACCGTAGGGCTTGGTCAAAATTCTGTCAAGCAATTAGGCGAGTCGCGTCGGTCCATCGTTAGGGCTGCCGCCGGCAGCGACGGGCGCGCTGTCAGTGCAGCGCGGTGGCGGCGGCGGCACGGAACTCGGCGAGTTGCGCGCCCATCGTCTCGAGGTCACAGGCGACCATTTCCGGCCACTGCTTCTCGGGGTGGTCCTGCAGAGTCTTCAGCCCGTTGCCGCTGATCACGGCGACGACGGTCTCGTCGGCGCCGAGCTTCCCTTCGGCGGCCAGCTTGGCGGTGACAGCGACCGTGGTGCCGCCCGCCGGCTCGGTGAGGATGCCCTCGGTCGCGCCGAGCAGATCGATCGCCCCGAAGATCTCCTCGTCGGAGACGGTCGCCGCCGAACCGCCGCGGGAGCGCACCGCGTCGACCACCAGGGCGCCGTCGCCGGGGGCGCCGATCGCGATCGAGTGCGCCGCCGTGTCCGGCGTCTGCGCCACGATCTCGCCGCCGTCGAGGATCGCCGTCGCGATCGGTCCACAACCGCTGGCCTGGGCGATGTTGATCTTGGTCGCACCCGTCTCCGCCAGGCCGACGATCTCGAGCTCGTTCAGGCCCTTGTGCACGCGCGAGGAGAGCGTGCCGCCCGCGGCCGGGATCACGAAGTGGTCCGGCGAGACCCAGTCGAGTTGCTCGACGACCTCGAAGGCCATCGTCTTCGCGCCCTCGGCGTAGAACGGGCGCAGGGTGATGTTGGCGAACTCGATGCCGCTGGCCAGCGAGAGCTCGCGGCAGGCGCGGTTGGCCTGGTCGTAGTTGCCGTCGAGCTGACAGACCTGGGCGCCGAGCGCCCGGCAGGCCTTCGCCTTGCCCTTCTCCATGTTGCCTGGATAGAAGATGTAGGCAGTGGCGCCGGCCTTGGCGGCGAGCGCCGCCACCGCGGTGCCGACGTTGCCGGTCGAGACGCAGCCGATCTCGTTCTTGCCCAGCGCCAGCATCCGCGCGATCGCCATGCTGACGACCCGGTCCTTGTAGGAGAGGGTCGGCCGGTTGGTCGAGTCGTCCTTGAGGTAGAGGTTCTTGAGGCCGAGCTCGGCTCCCAGCCGGTCGGCGCGGATCAACGGCGTCTGGCCGGAGAACTGGCCGACCTTGCCCTGGGCGCGCTGCGAGTGGATCGGCAGCAGCTCCTCGAAGCGCCAGACGTTTTGCGGGCGCCCCTCCAGGCCGCGCTCGGCGATCAGCGAGGTCGCCTGCTCGTAGTCGTAGTCGACGTCCAGGCCCTCGCCGCAGGCGGGGCACTTGAAGGCGGTGTCGAGCAGGGGCGTGCGATAGCCGCAATCGCGGCAGACGAGTTCGGTGGCGCAGGAGGTGGTCCGGGGCCCGACGGCCTCTCCCAGGTGCGGCTCGACCGCGTCGCTCATGACTCCTCCTTTACCGCCGGCAGGCGAGCCACGCAAGCCTCGACCTGAAACGGCGCTCGTCCTTTATTCGCACGGGTATAACACATGGTCACTCAGCGCTCAACGCTTTCTGCGTAAATATTCGCCAATCGGGGTGCAAACGTGGACTGAAAAGTAGCGAAACGGGCCGCTGCACCGATAGGGAGAATCTTTTTGTCTGTAGAGTTCCTGTCTTCAGCACCAAAGAATCGCCGACCATGACCCCTCAGGAGCGCTTTGCCGCAAATCTTCGCCAAGCCCGCACCCGAGTGGGGATCTCTCAGGAAGAGCTCGGCAACCGCTGCGAGCTGCACCGGACCGAGATCTCCCTGCTCGAGCGAGCCGGGCGCGAGCCGCGCCTGAGCACCATCGTCAAGCTGGCGGGCTCCCTGGAGACCACTCCGGGAGAGCTTTGCGACGGTGCCGTCTGGCAGCCGTCGAAGCATCGCTTCGAGGTCAAGCGCCCGCCCAAAGGCGACTGAGCCGGACGACGCTTTTGCGGTGAAGTGAGGCGGGGCCGCGCCGGCCGTGCCGACGTCACCAGGGTCCGTATCCGGTCCTGGTTCAGACTGGTCCTCCTTTGCCACCCCAAGGCGGTTTCCCAGTTTCTGAGAGACCCCGCCCCCTTCACCGGTTAATCGCCCGGCACGGCAATTCATAACACACTGCCGTGTAACAATCAAGCGAGTTTGCTTAATGGACGGACTTTCGTTCGAGATTCCTAAGCGGTCGGCGCCGGGGCCTGCGGCGAGACCGGGATCGGCGCCGACTCGGGCCAGTGGGCGGGCAATACGGCGCCCTCCTCGAGGCCCGAGGCGAGCAGCAGCTCCTCGGCGGTATGCGGGGCGAAGGGCGCCAGCGCCTGTGCCAGCAGCACCAGGGCGGCGACCTGAGCCTCGGCGTCGGCGCGGTCGAGCTGGCCGCGGCGCTTCACCACCCGCTTCTCGAAGTCCTGGATCCGCTCGAAGAGGCGGGTGATGTTGCGGACCGCCTTGTGCATCTGCAGCTGCTCGGTGTCCTCGGTGATGCGCTCGAGGCCGTTCTCGCACCATTTGCGCAGGCGATCCCGCATGAAGCCGGTGTCGGTGGCCGCCTCCTCGTCGTGCGGAGCGTTCTCGAGCGCGGCGAAGCGATCGTGCGAGTAGGTCCAGAGGCTGCGCAGGAAGCGGTTGGCGAAACGCAGTGAGCCGTCGCTCCAGTTGAGCGTCTTCGCCGGCCCCGCCGCGTAGAGGATCGCCAGCCGCACCGTGTCGGCGCCGTACTGGTCCACCAGCTCGTCGGGGTTGACGACGTTGCCGAGATGCTTGCTCATCTTGCGCCCGTCGGCGATCACCATCTCGTGGAAGAGACAGCCGGCAAACGGCTCCCCGTCCGCCAGGAAGGCGAAGGGCCCGATGTCCCGCAGGGCCTTGGTGACGATGCGCTGATCGAAGACGAAGCCGCCGCTGTCGCCGCCGGCGACCAGGCGCTCGGAGGGCAGCCACTCCTTCAGGTCCGGGTGCTCGAACATCAGCTCGTCCCGGTCGGCCGGCGGAACGGCCGCCGGCACCCAGAGCCAGAGCGCGTCGAAGTGGCAGTCGAGGGTGTCGGTCTCGCGCTTGGCGGCGCCGCCGCAGCCGGGGCACTCGACGTCGACGAAATCCGGGCGCTCGGCCAGCGGGTTCCCTTCGCCGGTCGGCTTGATGTCGCGCGGCAGCACCACCGGCAGGTCGGCCTCGGGCACGGGCACGGCGCCGCACCCCTCGCAGTGGACGACCGGGATCGGCGTGCCCCAGGAGCGCTGGCGCGAGATCGAGAAGTCGTTGGCGCGGTAGCGCTTGGCCTCGCGGGCCCCCGCGACCGGGGCGGCGGGGGCCTCGGCGCCCGCCTCCCCCCCGTCCTCCGCCGGCTCCGCCGGCGCCGGGACGCGCGCGATCCGCGCGGCGATGTCGCGGTCGGCGTCGTCGACGGCGGGGATGCCGAACGCGGCGGTCGGGCCGAAGCGGGCGTCGACCAGCGGCGAGATCAAGACCGGCAGCTCGTCCCCGCCGGGGCCCGCGACCGACGCGCCGGTGTCGAAGACGGGGACCGAGCGGGCGTCGCGGGCGCTGCGATCCCAGCCGCCCGAGCGCATCTGGTCGAGCTCGCTCTGAACGCCGGGGTCGGCGACCCAGGCCTCGATCTCGGGATGGCGGGGCGAGAGCAGCACGAAGCTCGCCAGGCCGACCGCGTCGCGATGGGGGCTGAACACGGTCAAGGGGCCGCCGTCGCCCTCGAGGTCGAGCTCGACCCCGTCGCTGCGCCCGAGGATGTAGCGCTGGGTGGAGAGCGCCAGGTCGTCCCAGTTCTCCAGCTGCTCGGTGTTGCGGTCGTTCTCCTCGAGGTAGGGGGTGATCCGCAGGAACCAGGTCGGGCGACGAATCAGCCGCACCTCGTTGTGGCAGCGCCAGCAGCGACCGTCCTCGACCTGGATCGAGGCCAGGGTGGTCTGGCAGGTGTCGCACCAGTCGACGGTGGCGTCCTCGCGGTAGATCAGGTCGTTCTCGAGCAGCTTCAGGAACAGCCACTGGGACCAGCGGTACTGGCCCTCGTCGGAGCTGTAGAAGACCCGGTCGTAGTCGAAGGAGAACCCCAGCCGCTTCATCTGGCCGAGCATGCGCTCGCCGCATTGCGCGACCCAGTCCGCCGGCGGCTCCTGGCGCTCGATCGCCGCCAGCTCGGCCGGCAGCCCGAAGGCGTCGAAGCCGAACCCGAGCAGGACGGCGTCGCCGCGGGCGCGGCGGAAGCGGGCGTAGGCGTCGCCGATCGAGTAGTCGCGGACGTGGCCCATGTGCAGGTTGCCCGAGGTGAAGGGGCTCGACGGCTTGATGTAGACGCGCGCCTGGCCGGCGGCCGGCCGCGGTGCCTCGTAATCACCCCGCTGCTCCCAGGTGGCCTGGCGAGCGGCCTCGATCCTGCCCGCGTCATAGCTCGGCTTCTGCTTGCTCATCTCGCGCTCAAGGCTAACTTAGCGGTGACTCGGTCATCTTGCGTAATCCGGTGTACTACTCAAGGTCATTTTGTACTCAGCGTCCGGAACCCGCCATACGCTCGCCGGGTCCTGCAGATAACGGCCCCGGCGGTGCAGCTACACCCCGGGGCCTGGCCGAGACCTAAAGAGGAGGTCCCAACGTGGAAAAGAGTAGAGAAGCCCTGCTGATCGTTTCCGATCGCTGCCACCCGGACGCCCTGACGCGGGCATTCGACGCCGCGGCGAGCTCTGAGGAACCGGTGCGAACGTGCGTCGAGGCTCTGGTGACGATGGCCGAGCTGAACCCGAAGGGCGCGCGGGCGGCGCTGTGGCGCCTGCAGCGAGACTGGAAGACGCTGAAGCGGTTGGAGCGCGGGCTCGGCGGCGATCCGACCCAGGCCGCACTGCGGATCGGAGCGACGATCCACCTCGCCCGCGCCGAGCTCGGCTCCCCCGACCCGCAGTTGCGGCGGCGCCTGCCCGAAATGATGGAGTGGCTGGGTCGCCGGCAGCTGAGCCCGACCGAGTGGAGCGCCTAGGCGAAGGTCCAGAGCTTGTTGCCAAGGAAGTTGAACGGCATCGCGACCGCGACCGCGATCGCCTGCGCGGCCAGCTCGCCGGTCCCGCCCCGGGTCACCAGCAGCTCCAGGACGACGAGGTTGAGGCCGAGCGAAGCGAGGCTGACGGCGAAGAAGCGGACTGCCTGGAAACCGGCCGAGCCGGCGCCGGGGCCGAAGGTCCAGTAGCGGTTCCAGAGGAAGTTGCTGGTCACGGCGACGCAGAAGGCGCCGATCGCGGCCACCGTGTGGTGGACGTCGAGGCTGCCGGCGAGGACGGCGAAGACGACGAGGTTGATCACGTACCCGGAGCCGCCGACGATTCCGAACTTGAGCAGCTGCCACCAGCTGTCCGGCCGGCGGGCGGCGGCGCCGACGCGGCCGGCGAATTCGGAGGCGCTCATCGCTTCGGCCCGTCCAGCAGCACGCCGACCTCGCCGAAGCCGGTCGGCAGGTCGCGCAGGGTGTGGAATTCGACTGGCACGGGGCGTTTGGAGAAGTAGACGTTGACCGTCAGGCGGTCCGCGCGGAGGCGCCCGACCTGATGGAACGACGGCGGCAGGGTAACGGTCTGACCGGTTGCTAGGGGCTTGCGGAGCACGGCGATTTCGCGAATTCGTTCCTTCCCACCGTACATGCGCACCGCCTGGTCGTGGAGGTAGTAGCGAACCGGGTCGGCCGCGAGCTTCCAGGTGACGATCGCCCGCCTGCCCCCGGGCGGCCCGAGCGCGTCGGTGACGGTGCGGAAGTCGGGTCGCTGCAGGTTCGGGGTCTGGGTGACGTGGACGTCGAAGGCGATCCAGTAGGCGCAGAGCGCGACCGCGAGGAGGAGCCCGAGCCGGCGGGCCCGCTCGGCGGCGAAGCCGATCGCGACGGCGGCCAGCAGCGGCACCAGAGCCGGCAGCAGGTTGCGCTCGACCACGTAGTCCTTGCCGACCAGCGCCGCGATCGCCGTCAGCGCCACCACCCCGAGCCCCAGGGCCAGTCCCAACGCCCCGCCCCGGCGCTCGCGGCGCTCCCCACGCAGCGCCAGCAGGGCGAGGGCGAGGCCGACCAGGACGATCGGGACCAGCGCGTAGCGCTCGCGCGGGGCCTCGGCGATGACGTGACCGGTTTCGCCGACCAGGAAGGAGACCGCGGTCTCCCAGAGGCGTTCGGGCAGCGGGCTGTTTTCGATCCAGCCGATGTGGGTCGGGTTGGTCTGCGAATTGGCCAGCGGCAGCAGCGCCAGGCCGACGGCCGCGACGCCCCCGAGCGCCGGCAGCACGACACGCCAGCGGCCGCGCAGCGCCAGCAACAGCCAGAGCGCCTCGATCGCGACCGGGAAGACAGCGAAGTAGTGGCTGCAGAGCGCCAGCGCCGAGGCCAGCGCCCAGTAGGCGAGGTCGCGACCGCGGCCGCTGTCCAGCACCCGCACGAAGAAGAAGAGCGCGAGGGCGCCGAAGAAGACCAGGAGGGCGTAGGAGCGGGCCTCCTGCGAGTACCAGATCAGCATCGGGTTGACCGCGATCAGCGCGGCCAGGGTGAGGCCGGCGCGGCGGCTGGCCAACCGGCTCCCGATCAGATAGCCGACCGGCACCGTCGCCGCCCCGAACAGGGCCGAGAGCGAGCGCAGGCCGACCTCGCCCGTCCCGAACGCCTTCGCCCAACCCCAGCCGAGCACGTAGTAGAGGGGCGGGTTGGACTCGCTGACCTTGACCGCGTGCAGCATTTCGCTGAAGCTCCCCGGCAGCACCCGCAGCGCCGTGATCACCTCGTCGTGGTGGTAGCTCTGGACGCCGAGGCTGGCGAAGCGCGCGGTGACGCCGAGGGCGGTCAGCCCGGCGAGCGCCGAGAGCGCGGTCGAGCGCCGGCTCACGGTGCGCAGTCGCCCTTCGGCATCGGCCGGCCGGGTCCGAACGAGGGCGGCGCCGCGGCGGCGGCGGCGCCCCAGCGACGATCGGGGCGGGCTCCGAGTCGAAAGGAGAGGGTGGCGCCGCGGGCCAGCGCGCAGTAGGTCGTCCAGGGCTTGGCGTAGGCGCGGCCGTCGATGCGCAGGGACTGGATGTACGGCGCGGCTACGGGGCTGAGCGAGCGGACCTGGCGGTGGCGGCCCTTGCCGCTGCCCGTGCTCGTCACCCTTTGGGCGGCGGCGAGGATCAGCGCCCGGCGCCGGTGCGGGAGCCGGATCTCCGCCCGCGCGAACAGGGGGCTGCCGATCGCCAGCACGCCGACCCCGGGCACCTCCGGGTAGAGGCCGAGGGCGCCGAACACGTACCAGGAGGAGAGCGTGCCGAGGTCGTCGTTGCCCGGGTAGCCCTCAGGCGAGGCGTCGTAGAGGGTGAGGAGGGCGCGGCGGACCGCGGCCTGGGTGCGGTAGGGCCGCCGCATCCAGTCGTACAGCCACGGCGTCTGCAGGGTCGGCTCGTTGCCGAGCAGCGCGTGATCGGCGTGGGTCCCTCCCGGCCCGCCGTTGAGCACCCGCAGAAAGCGGTCCAGGCGGTCCGCCGCTTTGCCCGGGCCGCCCATCCGCGCGATCAGGCCGGCCGGGTCCTGCGGGACCATCCAGGTGTACTGGGCCGAGTTGCCCTCGACGAAGCCGCCGCCGCCGAGGTTGTCGTAGGGAGCTTGGAAGCGGCCGTCGGCGTAGCGCGGCTCGACCATGCCGCTGGCGGGGTTGAAGAGCCGGCGCCAGTTGGCGGAGCGGCGCATGAAGGCCCCGTAGGTGGCGCGGTCGTGCAGGGAGCGGGCGGCGAGCTGGGCGATCGCGAAGTCGTCGACCGCGTACTCGAGCGTGGTCGCCGCCGATCCCCAGACCGCGTCGGGGTCGCCGTAGATCGAGTTGGCGTTGCGGGTGTTGGTGTCGAGATCGAAGGGGACGTAGCCGAGCGCCATGTAGCTCGACAGCCCCTGGCGCTGCAGGTATTCGCCGTTGGCGCTGCGACAGGGCTGGGTCGCCCCCCGCACCATCGCCTCCAGGGCCGCCTGGTGGTCGAAGTCGCCGGCCCCGAAAGCGGCGGCCGAGGCCAACAGCGGGTCGGCGGAGTCGCCGACCATGGTCATGCTCTGGCCGTTCGCGTAGGGCCAACGCGGCAGGCAGCCGCTCTGCTCGGCGTCGGCGAGGAGCGACTTCATCATGTCGCTCGCCCGCTCCGGCGCCAGCAGCGCCAGCAGCTGGACCTGGGTGCGGTAGGTGTCCCAGCCGGAGAAGTCGGCGTACTGGGTGCGGTCGCCAGCCTGGTGGATCTGCCCGTCCATCCCCGGATAGGCGCCGCCGACGTCGTTGAAGGTCCGCGGCGCCAGGAAGGCGTGATAGAGCGCCGTGTAGAAGGTCGCGAGAAGCGGGTCGGGGCCGCCGCTGACCCGGATCCGGCCCAGCGCCTGGTTCCAGCGCTTGCGAGCCAGCCGCCCGATCGTGCCGAAGCCCCTGCCCTTGCTCTCGGCGGCGAGGTTGGCACGGGCGCCTTCGACGCTGACGAAGGAGATGCCGACCCGGGCGGTGACGAAGCGGTTCCTGCGGGTGTCGAAGGTCGCGTAGGCCCCGGCCTGGGCGGTGGTGCGGGGATTCGCCGCCGGGCTCTGGCTGTCTTCCGCCGCCCTGCCGCCGCGGTCGAGGGCACCGCCCTGCCAGGTCCCGTAGGCGTCGAAGCGGCGATCGAAGACGGCGGCGAAGTAGACCCGGTAGCGCGGGCGCTGGCCGCAGAAGAGGCCGCTGGAGGCGGTGCCGGAGATTTCGCGCCGGCCCGGGTCGACGGCGACCGCGGCCGAGTCGTCGGGCTGGGCACTGCCGCCGGCGTCGATCAGGACGCTGGCGTGGGGATTGGCCGGGAACTCGAAGCGGGCCATCCCGGTCCTGGTCGTCGCCGTCAGGGCGGTGTCGATGTCGCCACCGCCGGCGGGGTTGAGCCGGACCTCGTAGAAGCCGGGCCAGGCCGCCTCCTCGGAGTGGGAGAAGCCGGGCTGGAAGCGACCGTCGAGGCCGGGGCCTCCGGCCATCGCCGGCGAGGAGTCGAGCGGCTCCGTCGTCGGCAGGAAGGGGAAGTCCCCGTAGAGCGCGCAGCCGGCGCCGCTGAGGTGGGTGAGGCTGAAGCCCTTGAGGTGGTTGTCGCGGTGGTCGTAGCCGCCCGAGTGCGGGGCCGAGGGGGTCGTGTCGGGCCCGAACTGGACCATCCCGAACGGCAGCGCCGCGCCGGGGAAGTTGTGGCCGCCGCCGAAGGTGCCGGGACCCGGCTGGGTCCCGGCGAAGGGGTTGACGCGTCCCGCCAGGTCGCCCGCGAACGCCGCCGGCGCCGCCACGGCGAGGGCGAGCGCCAGCGCGAGAATCGCGACCGCGGGGCGGCGCATGGGGATCTGGGTCTTGCGCGTAATGTTCTCGCTCCGATGCGTAGGAGGAATGCAACCTTGGCAGCGCTGGCGGCGACCGCGGTCCTGCTGGCACTGGCTCTGATCTTCGGTGGTGGCTCTGACTCCCAACACGCCGAGGCGAGTGCGGCAGCGGTGCCGGGCGAGCCCAGCGTAGAGATCGTATCCCCGCGCAACGGCGCTCGTCAGACCAGCCACGCCGTCGTCGTCAAGGCGATCGTCCACAACTTTCACCTGGCGCCGCGCCAGTTCGGCCGCCCTCCCCAGCTCGGCGAGGGCCACATTCGCTTCAGCCTCAACCGCGTTCCCGACTGCGTCGACCCGGTCAAGCTCCTACACGCGATCAACAGCCCGATCGGCAACGGCCGGCTCGTCGGCGCCTCCTTCGACTACGCCCGCTACTCCGGGCCCAACGGCGTCCTCGCCGAGCGGATCGGCAGCGCCGGCAGCTACTCGCCCGGGACGCGGCCGGAGATCTTCTACCGCGGCCTCCCCCCCGGCTTCTACCGCCTGATCCTCAACCTGGCCCAGAACAGCGGCGCGGTCACCCAGTTCCACGCCGTCACCAACTTCCAGATCCTCCCCCGCCCCGGCCACGGCCCGAAACCATGCCCCAAGGACAAAGTGCCGAGCGCCAAGGCCGCCGCGCGGCTCAACGGCTAGGCCCCGGGGGGTCAATACTTCACTTTGTATAGTGGGTGGGAATGCAGACGTACCGCCGTTTGATGGGCTTCCTTCGTCCCTACCGTCCCCAGCTCTGGGGATCGATGGCGTTCGCCTGGGCGGCGATCGGGATGACGGTGCTGATCCCGCTGCTGACCGGCCACGCCGTCAACGCGATCAAGGACGGGGACAAGTCCGCCCTGCTTCCCCTTGCCCTGGCGATCGTCGGCGCCAGCATCCTCCGCCTCGGCCTGACCGTGGTCAGGCGGTTGGTGGCGGGCAAGGTGTCGCTCTCGGTCGAATTCGACCTGCGGCAGACCTTCTACGCGCATCTGCAGCGGCTCGACCTCGGATTCTTCGACGGGCAGCAGACCGGACAGCTGATGTCGCGGGCGACCGTCGACCTGCAGGCGATCCGCTTCTTCCTCGGCTACGGGCTGATCTTCATCACCCAGAGCCTGCTGACGATCGTGCTCGCGAGCGTGGTGATGATCGCGCTCAACCCGCTGCTGGCGCTGATCGCGCTGGCGCCGGCGCCCTTCGTCATCTACACCGCCTCGCGCTATAACCGCGTCTCCCGCCCGGCCCTGCAGGAGGTTCAGCAGCGGATCGCCGAGCTGACCGCCGAGGCCGAGGAGAACGTCTCCGGAATCCGCATCGTCAAGGCCTTCGCCCGCGAGGAGTACCAGCTGCACCGCTTCCAGCGCACGGTCTCCCGGGTCTTCGACCAGAGCATCTACTCGACCCGGCTGCAGGCCTTCTTCTCGCCGCTGATCGGGCTGCTGCCACAGTTCGGGATCGCCCTGGTCCTGCTGGTCGGCGGGCGCGAGGTGATCAACGGATCGCTCAGCCTCGGCAGCTTCAGCGCCTTCTACCTCTATGTCGGGATGCTGGCCGGCCCGATGCGGATGCTCGGAGTGACGATGGGGATGGCGCAGCGGGCGATCGCCTCGGGCAACCGCATGTTCGAGATCATCGACCGCGAACCGGCGATCCAGAGCCCGCCCGGTGCTCCCGCCCTGCCCACCGGTGGCGGCGCGGTCGAGCTGCGCGGGGTGACGCTGCGCTACGAGGGCGGCGAGCCCGTAGGCGCGGCCGGTCTCGACCACCACCCCCAGGCGGGGTCGAAGTCAACCGCGGCACTCGAGGGGATCGACCTCGAGGTCGAGGCCGGCAGGACGGTGGCGCTGGTGGGGCCGTCGGGGGCGGGGAAGACGAGCCTGGTCGGGCTGATCGCGCGGCTCTACGACCCCAGCGAGGGGACCGTGCTCGTCGACGGCGCCGACATCCGCGAGATCGACGTCGACTCGCTGCGCTCCGAGGTAGCCTTCGTCGCCGACGACAGCTTCCTCTTCACCGCCAGCGTCGCCGAGAACATCGCCTACGCGCGCCAGGAGGCGAGCCTCGAGGAAATCGAAGCCGCGGCCCGCCGCGCCCAAGCCGACGCTTTCATCCGCGAGCTGCCCGACGGCTACGAGACCCGAGTCGGCGAGCGCGGCCTGACCCTCTCCGGCGGCCAGCGCCAGCGCGTGGCGATCGCCCGCGCCCTACTCGCCGACCCGCGGATCCTGATCCTCGACGACGCCACCTCCTCGGTCGACGCGACCACGGAGGAGGCGATCAAGTCTGGACTCGGCGAGGCGATGGCCGGGCGCACGACCTTCATCATCGCCCACCGCCTCTCGACCGTCTCGCTCGCCGACGAGGTGGTCGTCATGGACGGCGGCAAGGTCGTCGACCGCGGTACCCACGAGGAGCTGATGCGGGGCTGCGGCTTCTACCGCGAGATCGCCGAGCACGGGCTTGCCGACTCGGTCTTCCTGCAGCGTGACCTCGAGAGCCGCGAGGAGATGGCGCGCCTGTGAGCCAGCCCGAGCGCACGCCCGACACCGAGCCCAGCGACAACCGGCTGCGCAACGTCTACCTGCTCTTCGCGGCGCTTTGGCGGCTTGTCCGCGGCGAGGACCAGCGCGGCCGCAAGGTGCGCTGGATGATCGGCCTGCTGCGCCCCTACCGCGGTCGCATGGCGCTGATGTTCCTCGCCCTCGTGATCGAGACCGGCGCCGGGCTCGCCCCGCCCTATCTCGCCGGCCAGGCGATCGACGCCGGGATCACCACCGGCGACCTCAGCGCCCTCGACCTCACCGTCGCCGCCTTCGTCGCCGCCGCCCTGCTCTACGCCATCGCCACCTACGCGGAGACCTACCTGGTCGGCTGGGTCGGCACCCGCGCCCTCCAGGACCTGCGCGAGCGCCTCTTCGGCCACATCCAGTCGATGTCGATCGGCTTCTTCACGCGGCGCAGTCCGGGAGTTCTGATCTCGCGCATGACCAACGACGTCGAGGCGCTCAACCAGCTCGTCACCAGCGGCGTGGTGACGATGTTCTCGGCGACGCTGACCCTGGTCGGCGTGATCGTGATCCTGCTCCTGCTCGACGTCAAGCTCGCCCTGATCACCTTCCTCACCCTGCCCCTGCTGGCGATCGCCAGCGTCACCTTCCGGATCGTCTCGGCCGGTGCCTACAAGGCGACCCGGGAGCGGATCGCCGCCGTCACCTCCTACCTGCAGGAGACGCTGAGCGGGGTGCGGGTCGTGCGCAGCTTCGGCCAGGAGCCGCGCCACGTCGACGTGATGACCGACCTCAACGAACGCAACCGCGACGTCAACATGAAGACGGTCTACCTCAACGCCTCCTACTTCCCGGCGGTCGAAATGCTGGCCGCGATCGGGACCGCGGTGATCCTTCTCTACGGCGGCAGCCAGGCAATCGACGGCGCGATCAAGGTCGGCATCATCGTCTCCTTCGTCGCCTACCTGGCGACCTTCTTCGAACCGATCCAGGAACTGTCCCAGCTCTACACGACCTACCAGCAGGGAATGGCGGCGCTGGACAAGATCTTCGACCTGCTCGAGACCAAGCCGGACATGGTCGACGCCCCCGGCGCGACCGACCCCGGCACGCTGAGGGGCGAGATCGACATGGAGGGCGTCTGGTTCTCCTACAAGGAAGACGCCGAGCCGCCCGCTGCCGGCGAGCACTCATCGCCCGACCTCTCCGACATCTGGGCGATGCGTGACGTGGACCTACACGTCCCCCCCGGCCAGACCCTGGCCCTGGTCGGCGCCACCGGCGCCGGCAAGTCGACCTTCGCCAAGCTCGTCGCCCGCTTCTACGATCCGCAGGCGGGCAAGGTGCTGGTCGACGGCCACGACCTGCGCGGGGTCCAGCAGCGGGCCCTGCGGCGCCAGCTCGGCATCGTTCCCCAGGAGGGCTTCCTCTTCTCCGGCAGCGTCCGCGAGAACATCGCTTTCGGGCGGCCGGAGGCGAGCCTGGAGGAGATCGAATCGGCGGTAGCCACCGTCGGCGCCACCGAGTTCGTCGCCGCCCTGCCCGCTGGGATCGAGACCGAGGTCGGCGAGCGCGGCGTCCAACTCTCCGCCGGACAGCGCCAGCTCGTCGCCTTCGCCCGCGCCCTGCTGGCCGAACCCCGCATCCTGATCCTCGACGAGGCCACCTCCAACGTCGACGTCCGCACCGAGAAGACGATCGAGAAAGGCCTCGAACGCCTGCTCCAGGGCCGCACCGCAATCGTCATCGCCCACCGCCTCTCGACCATCCGCCGCGCCGGCAAGATCGTCGTCTTGGAAGGGGGCGAGATCGCCGAGCAGGGGACCCACGACGAGCTGATCGCGGCGGGCGGGGTGTACGCGCGGCTGTACGGGGCGTGGGCTGACTCTTCCGCGGCGTAGGTGGGTGTAGCGGAGGTGGGGTACCCCTCTGGGCGAATTAGTCGCTCCGGGCCCTATGGGCCCGTCGCTCCGGATGTGAGAGCGCGACCTAAAGGTCGCGCAGATATCGGATTGCATTTCCGCGCCCTTCGGGCAACATTCGCCCAGAGGGGTACCCCACCTCCGCTTCAGCTCCCGCGCCGACAGAAACTCGACGGCTCGAGCCGCGACCGCGCGCATAAGCCAGCAGGGAGCGACCAGCTGCTCGAGGCGTTTCAGAGGAACCGCACCCCGCTGGTACTCCGTAGCTGGAATTGTGCGAGCGCCTGTGGGAGGGACGGGGGATACCCCTCCCCGGGAATGTGTGCGAAGCACGCGATATGCAATCTGTCTATTGCCCGCCATAGGCGGGCAGCAATATAGGGAGCAAGTCCGCGAAGCGGAC
>Ga0208998_1000004_pt1 | contig 168193 bp, 158 predicted proteins | sample MedBloCAOM2_M2_FD_187856 | JGI IMG/M metagenome (GOLD analysis project Ga0208998, IMG submission 187856) | Forest soil microbial communities from El Dorado National Forest, California, USA - Mediterranean Blodgett CA OM2_M2 (SPAdes) (version 2) | ecosystem: Environmental > Terrestrial > Soil >... | reverse complement strand
CCCGCCGGCGCAAGCTCGACATGGTCGCCGGCTGCGAGGCCGCCCTCGACAGCCCCCAGTTCCAGCCCGAGGCGCGGGAGCGGATCCAGACCTTCCTGAAGCTCTACGGCACCGCCGCGGCGGTGATGGAGGAGCGCCGCGCCGACGTCTTCGTGCGGCGCCTGATCGAGGCCGTCGGCCTGCGCCGGCAGCGCCTCTTCGCCGCCCAGCCGGAGGTTGCCGAGCGCCTCCTCGGCCTCTCCCGCCTGGCCGAGCTGGCGACCGCCTGGGCGCGGCGCGAGCCGCACGGCTCGACCCGCGGCTTCGTCGCCTACCTCAGCGCCGTCGCCGAGGCCGGGGTCGAGCCCGCCGGCGACGAGGAGCCGCCCTCGCCAGGCTCGGTCCAGGGGATGGCGATGGACGCCGTCAAGGGGATCGGCTTCGACCACGTCTTCGTGCTCGGTCTCGAGGGCGAGGCGGATTGGGCGCGGATCGGCTGGCCCGCGCGCACCGGCCTCGTCCTCTCTCGGGTCGAGCGCGGGGAGCAGGGCGAGGCGCGCCCGTCCCGCTTCTACGAGCAGGCGCTGGCCGCCGCGGATGGCGAGGAGGAGGAGCACGGCGAGGAGCTCTTCGGCCCCGCCGAGGGCCTGCACGCCACCTACCGGACCCTGCGCGAGCAGGTGCTCGAGGCCTCCTGGCGGGCCGGCCGCGAGCTCTCGGAGCCGCGCCTGGACACGGCGATCGACGTCAACCGGGCGATCGCCCGCTACCTGGAGCTGCTGAAGCTGGCGGCGCTCGCCCAGCGGCCCGGCGACGAGCAGACGGCGGAGGCGATCGCGGCCGTCAACGGCCTCCTGCGCCAGGTAGCCACGCCCGAGCAGCAGGCCGAGCTCGACGCCTCCTCGCTCGACTCCTACCTGCTCGACTCCGAGGACGAGCAAGGCCGGCGGCGGGAGCTGGTCGCGGCCCGCGAGGAGCCCTCGCTGGAGGCCTTCCTGCCCCGCCGCGGCGACGGCCGGCTCAGCCTCTCGGCCTCCGATCTGACCCTGTACCTGACCTGCCCGCTGAAGTACAAGTTCGCCCGCGTCTTCGGGATCCCCCAGGAGCCGACGATCAACCAGCGCTTCGGGATTCTCATCCACAACGTCCTCGAGCGCTTCCACAAAGAGCCGCCGGAGAGCGACGAGGACGGGCTGCGCCAGCTGACCCACCTGTTCGAGACCGGCTGGCGGCGGACCGGCTTCGGCGCCACCGACGACGAGCTGCAGTTTCGCGACCGCGCCCGCGAGGCGCTGCGCCTCTACTGGGATCGCGAGCGGAGCGCCGAGGGGGAGCCGGTCTGGCTCGAGCGCAAGTTCGACTTCAAGGTCGGCGAGCACCACGTCCGCGGTCGCGTCGACCGCGTCGACCGTCTGCCCGACGGCGACTACGAGCTGATCGACTACAAGACCGGCGAGCGGCGGACCGAAGAGCAGCTGGAGAACGACCTGCAGCTGGCGCTCTACCGGCTCGCCGCCCGCGAGGCCTGGGAAGTCGAGGCGAGCACCGGCAGCTACTACTACGTGCTCGACGCCGACAAGGTCGCTGCCCCGACCAGGCCCGACGACGCCGAGCGGGTCGAGCGCACGGTGCTGCAGGTCGGCGAGGGCGTGCTCAGTCAGGACTTCGAGCCGCGCCCCTCGCCCAGCGTCTGCAGCTGGTGCGACTACCGGCTGATCTGCCCAGCCGCTGAAACTTAGAGACGGCTCAGCCGCCGTCGCCGCGCTGGCGCAGGAAGCGTTGGAACTCGCGGGCGATCGTGTCCGCCGAGGGCAGCTCCTCGCCCTCCTCGGTCAGCAGGTCGACCTGTTCGGCCTCGATCCGCGCGACCAGCTCCTCGATCTCCGGGTTGGCGGCGATCGCGCGGCCGATCTGCTCCTCGTAGTCGCTCGTTTCCTCCTCCAGCTCGGAGGCCTCGACGGCGATCCCGGTCAGGCCCTCGAGCCGGCGCAGCAGCGCCAGTGCCGCCTTCGGGTTGGGGACGGCGGCGACGTAGTGGGGCACCGCCGCCCAGAGCGAGGCGGAGTCGATTCCGGCCTGGTGGCAGAGGTCGTGGACGACGCCGACGATCCCGGTCGGCCCCTCGTAGTTGGAGCGCTCGAGTTCGAGCTCGTCGACCAGCTCCTGGTCGCCGGCGAGGCCGGTGATCGGCACCGGCAGCGTGTGCGAGACCTCGGCGATCAGCGCCCCGAGGGTGATCACCAGCTCGACGCCGAGGGCGTCGGCGGCGGTCGCGACCGTCTCCGAGAAGGTGCGCCAGCGCAGGTTCGGCTCGGTCCCGTCGAGCAGGACCAGGTCGCGGTCGGCGCTGGGGACGCGAACCGCGATCAGATTGTTCTCCGGCCAGTCGATTCGGCGGGTCTCGCCGTCGACCATGCTGATCGTCGGCCGCGTCGACTGGAAGTCGAAGTAATCCTCGGGGTCGATCTTGGCGATCAGCTCGGAATCGAACGAGGAAGCGACCGCGCCGAGCGCGGTCGAGGCAGCCGCGGCGGCGTCGTTCCAGCCCCGGAAGGCACAGACCAACACGGGAGATCGCAGATGCGGCAGGTCGCCTTCCCAGGTGAGCGAATCCACGCTCTGAGCGTAGACGATGGGCCGAGCCGCCCCGCGGCGCGCGGACGCTAAGGCAGGAGCGGCGGGCGCTGGCGGTTCCAACCGCGGACCTGCTCCAGCTGAGCCGCCAACGACAGCAGCAGCGCCTCGCTCGCGGCGGGGGCGACGAGCTGGGCGCCGATCGGCAGGCCGGTGGCGGTGAAGCCGGCGGGGACGCTGATCGCCGGCCAGCCGACCACGTTCCAGGGCCAGGCGAACGGGCAGGTGGCGCTGGCGGCGGTGCTCGTCGCCCAGTAGCCGCGGCCCTTGAGGTGGTCGATCCGGGGCGGCGGCTGCGCCGTGGTCGGGGTGAGGACGAGGTCGACGTCGTCGAAGATCGCGCCCAGGCGGCGACGGAATGGAAGCTCCGCGGCGCGGGCGGCGCGCGTGGGAGCGCCGCTCAGCAGCCGGCCCATGCGAGCGTGGACCCGGGTGCGCGGTTCGAGCTGGGTACGGTCGACCTCGCGCTCCGTCAGCCAGGCCTCGACCGCCGACATCCCGCGGGGGATCAGAGCCGCGCCGACCAAGCCGTAGTCGGGGTCGCGCGGCTCGACCTCGTGGCCGAGCTCGGCGAGGCTCGCGGCCAGCGCCTCGACCGCGGCGCGGTGCTCGGCGTCGAGCTTGTTCGTGGCCCCGATCGGCGTCGCGAAAGAGAGGGCGATGCGCAGGCGCCCGGGCGGCCGGGCGGCGACGGCCGCGAAGGGCTCCGGCGGCGCCGGCACGTGGTGACGGTCGGCCGGGACGTTGCCGGCGAGGACGTCGAGCAGCAGCGCGGAGTCGGCGACGCCGCGGGTCAGCGGCCCGTAACAGCTGAGGCCGTTGAAGGCCTCGGCGTCGGGCCAGGTGGAGACCCGGCCGCGTTGGGGCTTGAGGCCGACCAGGTTGGTCCAGGCGGCGGGGATGCGGATCGAGCCGGCGCCGTCGGAGCCCATTGCGCCGGCGACGATCCCGGCCGCCACCGCGGCGGCGGCACCGCCGCTGGAGCCTCCCGGCGTGTGCTCGGGCTGCCAAGGGTTGCGAGTGACGCCGAAGGCCTCGGTCTCGGAGAAGTGCCACTGGCCGACCTCCGGCGCGCTGGTCTTGCCGACGACGACCGCGCCGCCCTCGCGCAGGCGCCGGACCGGCTCGGCGTCGCGCTCGGCCGAGCGGTGCTCGCCGGCGCAGCCGAACGCCGTTTGGTGGCCGGCGAGGTCGACGTCGTCCTTGATCGCCACCGGCACCCCGAGCAACGGCGCCCGCTCGCCGGCGGCCAGGCGGCGGTCGGCCTCCTCGGCGTCGGCGAAGGCCTGCTCGGCGCAGACGACGCGGAAGGCGTTGAGGGTTGGCTGGGTCGCCTCGATCCGCTCGAGCGAGCGCGTCGTCAGCTCCCGCGAGCTGACCGTGCCGCTCGCGAGAGCCGCGGCCTGCTCGACGAGGCCGTCCAGCTCGCGGTCGGTGGCGACGGTCACGCCGCCTCCACGGCGATGCGGGCGCCGCGCTTGGGGGCGAAGGTGACGGCGCGGCGGGTGACCCGCTCGTCGGCCTCGTCCTGGCGAACCAGGCTTACGCGGTCGAGGACGGTCTGGAGGACGATCCGCATCTCGTAGAGGGCGAAGCTGGCGCCGAGGCAGCGGCGGACGCCACCGCCGAAGGGGATCCACTGGTAGGTGCCGGGCGGGTCGTCGAGGAAGCGCTCGGGACGGAACGCCTCGGGCTCGGGGTAGAGATCGGGCCGGCGGTGCAGCAGGTAGATCGAGGGATTGATCGTGACGCCGGCCGGCAGCAGGTGGCCGCCTACCTCCAGCGGCGCGGTCAGGTGGCGACCGACCGCGGTGACGACCGGGCGCAGGCGCAGGGCCTCCTTGATCGTCGCCTCCAGGTAGGGGGCCGCGTCCGCTCCCCCGCGCCGCTCCGCGACCAGGCGCTCGACGACGGCCGGGTGACGGACCAGGCGCTCCAGGGTCCAGCTCAGGGCCGTCGCCGTGGTCTCGTGACCGGCCAGCAGCAGGGTCATCAGCTCGTCGCGCAGCTCGAGGTCGGTCAGCGGCTCGCCGTCCTCGTCGCGCGCCTCCAGCAGCAGCGAAAGGATGTCTTCGTGGCCGCCCGCGTCCTGTGCCCGGCGGGCGTGGATCTCCTCGTAGACGACCCGATCGGCCTCGGCGACGAGTTGGTTGAAGCGGCCCCAGGGGCTGCGCGGGCGCGGGTTCGCGGAGCTGGTGATCTGCAGCGCGAGCAGGCGCAGCTGGCTGGCGGAGGCGTCGAGCAGGCGGCGCAGCGGCGCGCCGACGCGCTCGAGCCGGGCCGGATCGTCGAGCCCGAAGACGGTGCGGAGGATGATCTCGAGCGTGATCGCCTGCATCGAGGGAGCGGCGGCGAAGACGGTGGCGTGAGGCCAGGCGGCGACGTGACGCTCGGCGACCGCGCGCATCGTCTCCCCGTAGGCCTTCATCCGCTCGCCGTGGAAGGGCGGCAGCATCAGCTTGCGCTGGCGCATGTGGGCGGCGCCGTCGAGCAGCAGCACCGAGCGGTCACCGAGCAGCGGCCGCAGGATCTCGTTGTTCTTGCCGGCATGCATCCGCTCGGGGTCGCCGGTGAAGACCGTCTTCACCGCATCCGGGTCGGAGGTGATGACCATCGTGCGCTCGTCGGAGAGGCGGAGGGTGAAGTACTCGCCATAGCGGCGCTCGCAGTCGACGAGGAACGAGGTCGGCTGCAGGATGAAGCGGCCGAGCAGGAGCGGCCGCGGTAGCGAGGGGCCAGGCGGCAGGGCCGGGGTCGCGGGCGAGGGGGCGGGAGGTGGTTTGTTGACCGTCAGTTCAATAGTGCCAGGATTTCTAGCAGCTATTGAACTGATGGTCAATAGCGGTTAGCCTGGCGCCTGTGGAGCTGACCGCGAAACGCCGGCTGAGCACCGACGCGCGGCGCGAGCAGCTGCTCGCCTCCGGCGCCCGCCTGCTTGCCGAGCGCCCCTTCGACGAGGTCTCGATCGAGGAGATCGCCCGCGCGGCCGGCGTCTCCAAGGGCCTGCTCTACCACTACTTCCCGACCAAGAAGGACTTCCTCATCGCGGCCCTGGAGCGCGGCCAGGAGGAGCTGGCGGCGCTGACCGCACCGGACGCGGCCCTCCCTCCCGCGGAGCAACTCGCCGCCAGCCTCGACCGCTTCCTCGACTTCGTCGAGAAACACGAGGCTGCCTACGCGGCGATCTTCCGCAGCCGCGGCGGCGGCGACCCCGAGATCCAGGCGGCGCTCGACGCCGGGCGGCGACAGCGGATGGACGCGGTAATCGAGTCGCTGGCGACCTGGGAGGCGGCTCCGGCCAGCGTCGAGCGCACCCCCACTCTGGAGACCGCCGTCCAGGGCTGGTTCTTCTTCATCGAAGGCGCGGTCCTGCGCTGGCTCGAGCACCGGGACATGGAGCGCGACGAGCTGCGCGAGCTGCTCGCCCTCGCCCTGGTCGGCTCGCTGCAGGCGGCGGAGGCGATCGCCGCCGAGTAGCTACGGTCGGTCGGTGTCCAGCACCGCCCGGCTCTCCTGTCCCATCTGCGGCGACCCCCTTGACGACGTCGGCGGCAGCGCCCGCTGCCCGGCGGGTCACAGCTTCGATTACGCCCGGTCGGGTTATCTCAACCTGACCGCGTCGCCGGCGGCCGCCCGGGTCGGCGACACGGCGGCGATGGTGACGGCGCGGGCCGAGTTCCTCGCTGCCGGCCATTACCACCCGGTCGCCGAGGCGGTAACGGCGGCCTCGGGGCCCGCCGCCGGCGCGCTCGCCGAGGTCGGATCCGGCACCGGCTACTACCTCGCCGCGGCCGCGGCGGGCCGGGAGCGGGACGGCGCCGGTGGCAAGGACGGGACCTTCGGCTTCGATCTCTCCAAGGCCGCCGCCGATCACGCCGCCCGGCGCTATCCGGCGGCGCGGTTCGTCGTCGTCGACGTCGAAGCCGGAATCCCACTGCCGGGCGCGAGCGTCGGCCTCGCGCTCTCGGTCTTCTCGCCCCGGCCGGCGGCGGAGCTGGGCCGGGTCGTGCGGCCCGGTGGCGACCTCGTGGTCGCCTGCGCCGGCCCGCGCCACCTCGAGCGTCTGCGCGCCAAGCTGCCCCTGATCGGGCTCCACGACAACAAGCTGGCCGAGCTCGACCGGCGCCTGGCGCCCTGGTTCTCACGCGTCCATATCGAGACCGTCGAATACGCGATCGAGCTCGGGCCCGAGGACGCCCGCCGGCTGGTCCTGATGGGCCCCAACGCCCGGCACGAAGTCGACCTCGGCAGCCTCGACGACGGCCACGCCGACCTCGTCTCGGTGCTCGTCGCCCGCTATCGGCGCGGTCCGGCGGTGGCCGGTTCGCGCCTCAGGGCGCGGAGCGGGCGCGGCGGATGAGCTGCGCCGCCATGAACAGGGCGAGGGCGGCGAAGGAGAGCTGCAGGGCCCGCTCGGGGACGTTGTTGGCGACGGCAACGCCGATCAGGACGCCAAGCGGTGAGAGGGCGCCGATGATCAGCGCCTGGCGGACGCGGACGTTGCCGTAACCGTTCTGGCGGTAGGCGCCGACCAGGGCGACGATCACGATCGTCAGCAGCGAGGTCGACTCGGCCTCGACCTGGCCGAGGCCGAGGAAGATCGTCAGCGCCGGGACGAAGAGGATGCCGCCGCCGACGCCCACCAGCCCGCCGGCGAGCCCGCCGGCAACCGCGATCAGGACCGCCAGGACCTCGTTCATTTCAGGATCAGCTCGATCGCGATCGCGACCAGCAGCGCCGCGAAGAGGTAGGAGACCGCGCGCTGCGGGATCCGCTGCTGGATCGCGGTGCCGAGGACGACGCCGACCACCGCCGGGATCGCCAACAGCAAGCCGATGACGACGTGGACGTTGCCGTAGAGGCCGCCGCCGGCGAGCGCTCCGAGCAGGCCGATGAGGACGATCGCGGCGAGGCTGGTGCCGGTGGCGAGGCGCTCGCCGTAGCCGAACCAGAAGATCAGCAGTGGCACGATCACGGTCCCGCCGCCGACTCCGAAGAGGCCACTGAAGATTCCGGCCAGGGTGCCGATCGCCGCCAGCTTCAGCATCGAGTCCGAGGGCAGCGACTCGGGGCGGGGCGGCATCCGGCGATACTAGATGCCGTGCCTCGCGAATCTGAGACGGGGGAAGGCCGCCGGGCCGCGCTGCTGGAGCCGCTGCGCGCCGACCCCTCCCGCACCGCGATCCTCACCGATGTCGACGGCACCCTGGCGCCGATCGCCGCGCGGGCCGAGGACGCGGCGGTCCCGGCGGCGGCGCGGCGGGTGCTGGAGCGGCTGAGCGAGCGCTACGGCCTGGTCGGCTGTGTCTCCGGGCGCCAGGCGGAGGAGGCGCGGCGGCTGGTCGGCCTCCGCGACATCGCCTATGCCGGCAACCACGGCCTCGAGCTGCTGCTGCCCGGCGACGAGGCACCGCGGTCCGATCCCTCGCTGGCCGGCCGTGAGCGCGAGGCCGCCGAGTTCGTCGCCACGCTCGATCCGGCGACACTTGCCGCGGCCGGGCTGCGGCACGAGGACAAGGGGCCGATCCAGGCGCTGCACTGGCGCGGCGCCCCAGACGAGGGGCACGCCGATGGGCAGGCCCACGAGATCGCCGTCGAGGCCGGCCACGCCGGCCTGGAACCGCGCTGGGGCCGCAAGGTGCTGGAGCTGCGCCCGGTGGGGGGCGGCGGCAAGGACGCCGCGGTTGCCTCGCTGCTGGCGGGTGGACGGCTCCGCGGCGCGATCTACGCCGGCGATGACCGCACCGACCTCGATGCCTTTCGCCGCCTGCGCGAGCTGGCCGAGGAGGGTGAGCTGGCGACGGCGGTCTGCGTCGGCATCGTCTCACCGGAGGCGCCGCCGGAGCTGCCCGAAGAGTCCGACCTGATCGTCGACGGGCCGGAGGGCTGGCTGGCGATCCTCGAGTCGATGGCGGAGTAACGGGTGCCCTACACCGACCTGCTGCGAGTCACGGTCTTCATCACCGGCGCCGAGGCGACGGCGCTGGGGGCGATCACCGCGCTCGGTGCCAACCGCGACGGCGATGCGACCGCGATCCTCGTCGCCGTCGTCTGGTGGCTGGCCTCGCTGGCGATCGGCATCTACCTCGGCCGTCCCGCCCGCGCCGCCGACGACGTCCGCGACGCGCTCTCGCGGGCGCGGACCGCGACCTCGCTGCCCGAGGAGAGCCCGGCTCGGATCGCCGCCGGCCGGCTTTGGCCGATCGTGCTGACGGCGCTCGTCGCCGGCGGGCTCGGCTTCTTCTTCCCCGGCGTCGCTGTGATCGGCGCCGGCTACGCCCTGATCGTCTCGCTCGCCTGGCACACCCGCGAGGCCGCCGTGCTCGGCATCGAGCACCGTGACGGCGTCAAGTTCTACGTCGTCCCAACTTCAGCTTTAAGCCCAGTCGAGCTGGTCCGCACGCCGGGGCTGCGCTCCGACCGGCTCAGCCGCGCCTAGGTTGTGCGCTTGACGTAGCCATGGGACCGTCAAGCGCTCAGGGAAGCCGGGCCAGCTTCTTGAACTCGCCCCAGCCGCGGGTGTTGGCGACGTCGGCCTTGGTCAGCCAGGCGCGGCGGGCGGTGGCGATGCCATAGGCCATGTTGTCGAGGGTGTCGACGCCATGGGCATCGGTGTTGACGACGATCGTGACGCCGGCGTCGACGGCGAGCCGGGCGTGGCGGTCGGAGAGGTCGCGGCGGTTGGGGTTGGCGTTGATCTCGATCATCGTGCCGGTGCGGGCAGCGGCCTCGGCGATCGCCTCGACGTCGATCCCGTAGGGCTCGCGGCGGCCGATCAGGCGCCCGGTGAGGTGGCCGATGCAGTTGACCTGGGGGTTCTCGATCGCGGTGAGGACGCGCTCGGTCATCTCCTTGGCAGAGATCGAGAAGGACGTATGGACGCTGGCCACCACCCAGTCGAGCGCCTCGACCAGGTCGTCGGGGTAGTCGAGGCCGCCGTCGAGCCCGATGTTGATCTCCGAGCCCGCCAGCAGATGGAAGTCGGGCTTGCCCTTGTTCCACTCCTTGACCTCCTCGATCCTCGCCCAGAGACGCTCGGCAGTGACGTGGTCGCCAAACCCGTGGCTGGCCGAGTGATCGGTGATCGCCATGTAGGCGTAGCCGCGGTCGCGCCCGGCCTCGGCCATCTCCGCCAGGGTGTTGCGCCCGTCGGAGAGCGTGGTGTGGGAGTGGAGGTCGCCCTTGACGTCGCCTATCTCGATCAGGTCCGGCAGCTCGCCCGCCCGCGCCGCCTTCAGCTCGCCGCGGCCCTCGCGCAGCTCCGGCTCTATGTACGCATAGCCAAGGCGCTCGTAGACCGCCTCCTCGCTCTTGCAGAGATCGACCTTGCCGCTCTCGGTCTCGGTGATGCCGTGCTCGGAGACCGAGAGGCCGCGCGCCACCGCCTCTTCGCGCAGCTGCACGTTGTGGGCCTTGGAGCCGGTGAAGTGCTGCAGCAGGTTGCCGAAGGCAGCAGGGGCGACGATCCGCAGGTCGACCGAGACGCCGTTGTGGGTCTGGGCGCGGAGGCCGTTGGGGCCGGGAGTCCCGGCGGCGGCGATCAGCGGGTTCGCCGCCATCGCCTCGGAGAGCGCGGTCGGCTCCTCGGCGGTGGCGATGATGTCGATGTCCTTGCAGGTCTCGGCCCAGCGCCGGGCCGAGCCGGCGACCTCGACCCGGTTGGCGGCCGGGTGCTTGCGCAGCGCCGCCGCCAGCTCCTCGGCGATCGGGCGGACCTTGGAGAGCAGCAGCCGGCCCGGGCCCTCCCCCGGCTCGCCGAGCCGCTCGAGCGCGGCCAGCACGTTTTCCTCAGCCTTCGGCCCAAGCCCTTTGAGGCCACGGATCTGTTCCGTCTCCGCCGCGACCTTGAGGTCCTCGACCGTGGCGATTTCGAGCTCGTCGTAGAGGCGCCGAGCCGTTTTCGTCCCCAGCCCCGGCACCCGCGTCACCTCGATCAGCGTCGTCGGGAACTTCGCCTTCAGCTTCACCGCCGCCGGGATCTCGCCGGTCTCCAGCAGGGCGTCGATCTTTTCCGCCAGCGTCTTGCCGACGCCCGGGACATCGGTCGCCTTCCCCTTGGCGGCCAGCTCGGCGACCGAGACCGGGCTGTCGCGGATCGCGTGAGCGGCGTTGCTATAGGCCAGAACCCGGTATTTGACCGCGCCGTCGAGCTCGTAGAGGACTCCCAGCTCTTCCAGCGCGGCGGCGATCTCGGCATTGGTCACGGGCTCCAAGTTATCGCTCGGCCTCGCCCGTCTTTACTTGGCGTTTCGACCTCCGAATAGCATCGAGGGCGATGCCCGAGCCAGACAACGGCCCAGCCTGGCTGGTCCTCCCCACCTACAACGAGGCCGAGAACCTTGAGGCGTTCGTCGAAGCCGCGCGGGCGAACCTGCCTGCCTCGGCCCAGGTGCTGATCGTCGACGACAGCTCGCCCGACGGCACCGGCGCGATCGCCGCGCGGCTGGCCGCGCGCCACGACAACGTCGGCGTCCTCCACCGCGAGGTCAAGGAAGGGCTCGGGCCCGCGTACATCGCCGGCTTCCGCCATGCCCTCGCCGGCGGGGCCGGCCTGGTGCTGGAGATGGACTCCGACTTCTCCCACGACCCCGCCTATCTGCCGCGGTTGCTGGAGGCGGCGCGCGCCGACGTCGTGCTCGGCTCCCGCTACGTCGACGGCGGCGGCGTCAGCGACTGGGGTCCCCTGCGCCGGGCGATCAGCCGCGGCGGCAGCGTTTACGCGAGGCTGGTCCTCGGCCTCGACGTCCAGGACCTGACCGGCGGCTTCAAGTGCTTCCGCCGCGAGGTGCTGACGGCGATCGACTTCGACTCGATCCAGACCCGCGGCTACGCCTTCCAGGTGGAGATGACCTACCGGGCGGTCCGCGCCGGCTTCAAGGTGGTCGAGGTGCCGATCGTCTTCCGCGACCGCCAGGCGGGGAGCTCGAAGATGGACCGCTCGATCGTCGCCGAGGCGGTCTGGCGGGTACCCCTGCTGCGCTTCGGCCCGCGCCATGTGGTCAGTTCAAAGGCGCCCGAAGAGCATCCGGTAGGCCAATTTGGGTCTCAGTGATGAGGCGCTATACTTTCTGAAGTGTTGAGCTACGAAACCTCGATTCCGGGAGACGGATATCCAGTGACTGGGAAACTGACCGACGTGACCGACGCCACCTTCAAAGCCGACGTGCTTGACGCCGACGGGCCTGTTCTCGTTGACTTCTGGGCTCCCTGGTGTGGTCCCTGCCGCGTCGTCCACCCGGTCCTCGAGGAGATCGACGGCGAGCGCGACGATCTCAAGATCGTCAGCATCAACGTCGACGAGAACCAGCAGACGGCGGCCCAGTACGAGGTGCTCTCGATCCCGACGATGATCCTCTTCAAAGAGGGCGCGATCGCGAAGAAAGTCGTCGGGGCGATGCCGAAGCGGCGCCTCGAGGCCGAGCTGGAGCCGGCGCTCGCCTAGCGGCGGCGCCACTCCCTTTCACCGAGATGCCGTTCGTAGAGGTCCACTGGTTCGAGGGGCGCAGCGACGAGCAGAAGGCCAGGATCGCGAAGCGGATCGAAGAGGCTTTGATCGAGGAGGCCGGGGTCGTGCCCGAGCACTGCTGGGTCAAGTTCAGCGACTCGGCGAAAACTGACTTCATCATCGGTCAAGCGGCTGAGTAGAGGGGCGGGGAAGCCTCGCCCTCACAACAGCGGGAGGTTCGGTTGAGGCTTCCCCGCCCCTATCAACGAAACGCTAGTTGCGGATGAGGTGGATCGTCAGGTCTTGGCCGCCGATCTTCGCGGCAGCGCCGTCAGTCGCCCCGTAGGTGATGGCGGTCGCCAAGACCTCGCCGACGAGGTAAGCCTCGTGGGCGCGGGCCGCAGCGAGTAGGGCCTTGTCCCCGCCGAGGGCGAGGGAGATGCGGTCGGTGATTTCTAGGCCGGCCTCTTTGCGGGCGATCTGGACGGCGTGGACGATCTCGCGGGCGAGGCCCTCCTGGCGCAGCTCGTCGTCGAGCTCGAGCTGGAGGGCGACCGCGTGGCCGGCCTCGGCTTCGACCTCGTAGCCCTCGAGCGGCTGCAGGGCGAGGGTGACGTCGTCGGGGCCGAGCGTGTGCTCGTCGCCCTCGACGTTGATCCCGACCTCTCCCCCGTCGGCCATCACCGCGGCGACGTGGGCGGCGTCGAGCGCCGCGACCGCCGCGGCGACCTGGGGCATGCGCTTGCCGAAGCGGGGGCCGAGGGCGCGGTAGTTGGGCTTGGCGCTGTAACGGACCAGCTCGCCCTCGTCGCTGACGAAGTCGAGCTCCTTGACGTTGAGCTCGGCGGTGACGAGGTCGGCACGAGCTTCGATCGCCTCGCGCTCGGCCTCGTTGGCGACGATCACGGCGCGGCGCAGCGGCTGGCGCACCTTGGCCTTGGCCCGGGCACGGGCGGCGCGGCCCAGTTCGACGGTGAGGCGGACCGCCTCCATCCCGGTCTCCAAGCCGGGGTCGGCGAGTGCCGGGTCGACTTGGGGGTAATCGCGCAGGTGGACCGAGTCGTGCTCACCGGTCTGGCCGAGCACACCGCCAGCGAGGTTGAGGTGGATCTCGTCGGCGAGGAAGGGGACGAAGGGCGCCAGCAGCGCCGCCGTCTCCAGCAGACAGTGGCGGAGCGTCGCGAAGGCGGCGCGGTCGCCGTCCCAGAAGCGCCGGCGCGAGAGCCGCACGTACCAGTTGGAGAGCTCCTCGACGTACTCGGCGATGGCGCGGCCGGCGGCGGTGCAGTCGAACTCGTCCATGTGGTCGCGCACGGTCGCGGTCGTCGCCTGCAGCCGCGAGAGCGCCCAGCGGTCGAGGTCGTTGGCGGGCTCGGGGGCGCCGTGGAAGTCGAGCGGGCCGAGGTTCTCGGCGTTGGCGTAGAGGACCCAGAAGGAGTACGTGTTCCAGAGCGTGAGGAGGAACTGGCGGACCGATTCGCCGACCGTGTCGACCGAGAAGCGGTAGCCGGCCCAAGGCTGCTGCGCGGTCAGGTAGTACCAGCGGAAGGCATCGGCGCCGTGGGCCGCGATCACCTCCCAGGGGTCGACGACGTTGCCGCGGCTCTTCGACATCTTCTGGCCCTCGGGGTCGAGGATGAGGCCGAGGCAGACGCAGTTGCGGTAGCTCGACTCGCCGAACAGCAGCGTCGACTCGGCCAGCAGGGTGTAGAACCAGCCGCGGGTCTGGTCCTGGGCCTCGCAGATGTAGTCGGCGGGGAAGCGCTCCTCGAACTCGGCCTCGTTCTCGAACGGGTAGTGGAACTGCGCGAACGGCATCGCACCGCTGTCGTACCAGGTGTCGATCACCGACTCGACCCGGCGCATCTCGCCGCCGCACTTGCCGCACTCGATCGTCACCTCGTCGATGTAGGGGCGGTGGAGGTCGTCGGGGGCCGGGCCGCCGGAGCGCTCCGCCAACTCAGCGACCGAGCCGATGCACTCGAGCTCGCCGCAGCCATCGCCGGCGCAGCGCCAGACCGGCAGCGGCGTGCCCCAGTAGCGGTCGCGCGAGAGCGCCCAGTCGACGTTGTTCTCCAGCCATTTGCCGAAGCGGCCGTGCTTGACGTGCTCGGGATGCCAGCCGATCGCCTCGTTGTTGGCGAGCATCTGCTCCTTTACCTCGGAGGTGCCGATGTACCAACTGGAGGTCGCGTAGTAGAGCAGCGGCGTGCCGCAGCGCCAGCAGTGCGGATAGGAGTGCTCGTAGATCTGCTCGCGGAAAAGCAGGCCACGGCGCTCGAGCTCGGCGATCAGCTCGCGGGTGAGCTCCGGATCCTTGACGAAGCGCTCGGCGAAGCCGGTGACGCGGCTGTCGAAGTGGCCGTCGGGCTTGACCGGGTTGTAGAGAGTCTCGCGTCGGGTCGGGTCGAAGATCCCGTTCTCGGCCGCCGCCCGGTAATCGTCCTCGCCGAAGGCCGGGGCGATGTGGACGAGGCCGGTGCCGTCCTCGGTGGTGACGAAGTCGCCGGCGATTACCTGGAAGGGCTTGGCGTCGCCGTCGCTCTGGGGGCCGCCATCCTCGAGCGCGAAGACCGGCCCGTCGTAGCGGCGGCCGATCAGGTCGGCGCCGGAGAAACGGGCGGCGACCTCGACTCCCTCCCCCAGCACCTTCGCGAGCAGTGGCTCGGCCAGGATCAGGCTCTCTCCCTCGACCTCGGCCCGGACGTAGGTGACTGCCGGGGCGACGGCGACGGCGACGTTGCCGGGCAGCGTCCAGGGCGTCGTCGTCCAGACCAGCAGCGACTCCCCCGACCGCGCGCCGGCGCCGTCGAGCAGCGGGAAGCGCACGTAGATGGAGGGGTCCTCGACGTCTTTGTACCCCTGCGCGACCTCGTGCGAGGAGAGCGGGGTGCCGTCGCGGGGGCAGTAGGGGACGACCTTGTGGCCCTCGTAGAGGCGGCCCGCATCCCAGTGCTGCTTCAGCGACCACCAGACCGACTCGATGTAGTCGTCCTCGAGGGTGACGTAGGGGTCGTCGAGGTCGATCCAGAAGCCGATCCGCTCGGTCAGCCGGTTCCACTCCTCGACGTACTCGAAGACCGACTCGCGGCAGCGCCGGTTGAACTCGGCGATGCCGAACTCCTCGATCTCCTGCTTGGAGGCGATCCCGAGCTGTCTTTCGACCTCGAGCTCGACCGGCAGGCCGTGGCAGTCCCAGCCCGCCTTGCGCGGCACCCGGTAGCCGCACATCGTCTTGTAGCGGGGGTAGACGTCCTTGAAGACGCGGGCGAGGACGTGGTGGGAGCCGGGGCGTCCGTTGGCGGTCGGCGGGCCCTCGTAGAAGCTCCAGACCTCGGCCCCGGCGCGGTTCTCCAGCGAGCGCTCGAAGACGTCGCCCTCGCGCCAGCGCGCCAGCACCCGCTCCTCCAGCTCGGGAAAGGACTGCTTGGGATCGACTGGGGTGAATCCGGGCACGAACAGCGGATTCTAGGAGGGCCGGTGCCGCCCAGCGGCGCGCCGCACACCAGGCGAGGAGGAAGTCGGCCGACCCGCCGCGCTCGGGCCGTCAAGGCTGCATAGGTGGCAGCGGGGCGATGGTGGCGCCCAGCCTGGCCCGGCGGGGTGGCTATACGCTCCCGGCCGATGTCCTTCTACGACCTCAACGGCAAGGTGGCGCTGGTCACCGGCGCCGCCCGCGGAATCGGCTTCGAGACGGCGCGCCAGATGCACCTGCGCGGCGCCTCGGTCGCGGTGCTCGACCTCAATGCCGAGGAGGCGCGCGAGGCGGCGGAGCGGATCGGCCCGCGGGCGATCGGGCTGGGCGGCGACGTCACCGACCAGAACGCGATGTTCGCGGCGATCGCCGAGGTGGTCGAGAAGCTCGGCGGGCTCGACCTCGCGGTCGCCAACGCCGGCATCGCCCAGAAGCAGTTCGCCACCGCCCGCGGGATCTCCGGCGAGGAATGGGAACGGGTCTTCGAGGTCGACCTGCTGGGCGTCTGGCGGACGGTGCGCGCCGCCCTGCCGCAGATCGTCGAGCGCCAGGGCCAGATGATCGTCGTCTCCTCCGTCTACGCCTTCGCCAACGGGATGGGCAACACCCCCTACGCCGTCGCCAAGGCGGGGGTGGAGGCACTGGGCCGCTCGCTCCGGGTCGAGCTCGCCCCGCACGGCGCCAGCGCCAGCGTCGCCTACTTCGGCTGGGTCGACACCAAACTGGTCCAGGACGCATTCGACCAGGAGGACGGCGGTCGCATCAGAGAGCTCAGCCCGGACTTCCTGCTGAAGCGGATCACCCCCGACGAGGCCGGCGCCGGGCTGGTCCGCGGCATCGAGCAGCGGGCGCCGCGCATCTTCGTGCCGAAGTGGTGGCGCTACGTCTCCGCCTTCCGCGGCCTGATCAACCCGCTGCTGGACAAGCGCATGGAGAGCGACGCGAAGACCCAGGCGTTGATCCGCGACCTCGACGCGAAGAGCATCGACGCCGCGGATCCGTCGAGCTAGGGCGTCGCGCAGAGCACCGAGGCGCGGAAGACGACCGTGGATTCCTCGTTGCCTTCCATCGTCACCGCCCAGCCGGTCGCCGCGCCGCCTTCCTTGGGCGCCGGGTAGACGGCTTCGTATTCTTCGATTTCTTCTTCTTCGATCTGTTCTTCTTCTTCTTCGCTGAGGCCAGAGTTGAAGAGGCTCGAGCGGTTGGCGACGAGGACGTAGGTGTCCTTCACCGTCGGCCGCCGGGCGAAGTCAAAGCCACCGCCGGTGACCACCTCGGACTTTTTGCAGGCCGCGTAGGAGGTTCTCGGGCCCCGCCGCAACTCGATTTCGCCCTTGCCTCCGAAGCCGAGCGGGACTTCGGGTCCGTAGCGGGTGATGACGTGGGTGGTGCCGGTTGCGCCTTCCGGGCCGGGTTCGCCGCGCTGTCCTTCCGGGCCTTCGAGGCCACGGGGTCCGCGCGGTCCTTCGCCGCCCGGGGCTCCGGGGGTGCCGTCGGCGCCGCGCGGTCCGCGCGGTCCTTCGTCACCCGCTTCTCCCTTCGGGCCGGTGGGACCAGGGTTGCCCCGCGGGCCCGCGTCGCCGGTTTCGCCGCGGCTCCCGCGATCTCCCTGCGCGCCTTGGGATCCGCGTTCGCCCTGGAGACCCTGGGCACCGCGCTCGCCCTGGGGGCCGCGGTCTCCGGCGACTCCCGGGGTGCCGGCGGGTCCGGTCTTGCCTTCGGGGCCGGCGGGAACCTGCCCCGACTTGAAGTCGGTGGCGAGCAGCGAGCCGTCCGCGACCTTCGCACCGGTCACCGCACCGCCCTTGAGCTGAGCTGTGCCGACGCTGTGCTTCGGCAGGCTGGTCGCAGCCAGGGCCGCACCGCCGCCGAGGGCGAGGAACAAGGCCAGGCTGGCGATCACATTCGCGTACGTGAGCTTGTGGGGCAGTCGCTTCTTCATCGGTTCTCCGAGTCGCTAGTCAGGTCGGGGGAGAGACCTGTATCGGCTCGGCGTGACCGGCGCTCCATTCCGGGATAAAACTGTCGGCTTGGCCCGCAACGGTCGCGCTAACGACCGTGGCGCGCGGGGATGCTCAGGCGGCGCGGGTCAGTCGCTCGAGCAGGAGGATCACGGACTCGTAGGGCGCGCCGGTGGCGCGCTCGAGACCGATCTCACAGGTGCGGTTGCTGGAGAGGCGGGCGTCGAAGTGGCGGCCGGCGAGCTCGCTCGCCTCGGGGCGCGTGGCGGAGGCGGTCAGCTCCGGGTGGGAGATGCCGCGGTCGCCGGCGAAGCCGCAGCAGGTCGCGGTCGGGGGCACGTGGACGTCGTCGGCGAGCGCCCCGGTGAGGGCTTCGAGCCGATGGACGAGGCCCAGGTGGCGGGTGGCGCAGGTCGGGTGAACGGTGGCGGCGCCGACCTTCTCCTCAACCTCGAGCCAGGGGAGCAGGCGATCGTGCGCCCAGGCGACCGAGTCGAGGATCTCGATCTTGGCCAGGCACTCGGCGTTGTACTCAGTGAGGACGCCCTCGCCGGGCCCGGCGATCGAGCTGGTGCAGGAGGCGGCGTCGACCACGACCGGCAGCGCCCCGGCAGCGCTCCAGAGCCAGAGCTTCTCGACCATCTCGTTCGCCTTGTGCCGGTGCGCCGCGCCGAAGCCTTTCGAGCTCCACGGCAATCCGCAGCAAGACCCGACCACGCCCTCCGGAATCCAGATCGGCAACCCTGCGCGAGCCGAGGCGTCGACCAGCGCCTGGACGACCCAGGGCCGCTGGGCCGAATCCGTCCCATATATGGACGTTTGAGGCCCATCGGCGGCTGAACCGAAGATGCGGTTGGTGCATGAGGGGACGTAGACCGCGGCGGCACCGGTGTGGATGGTCGGCGGCAGCTTGCGCGGGGCCGGCGGCGGCAGTGCCTTGCCGCGCTTGGTCCGGTGCGCCAATGGGCCGAGGCGGAGGCCGGCGCGGGAAGCGCCCTCGACCGTGCCCCAGCGCTTCGCCGTCGCCAGCGCCAGGCGTTCGGCCCGCTCGGTGTGGCGGCGGGCGCGCATTTCCTTGACCAGCTTGCCGGTGTCGATCCCGACCGGGCAGGCGAGCTGGCAGGAGCCGTCGACGGCGCAGGTCTCCAGCGCCTCGTACTCGAACTCCTCCAGCAGCGCCCTCTGCACCGGCGAGCCGGTTGGCTGGCGGGCCATCTCCCGCCGCAGGACGATCCGCTGGCGCGGCGTCGTCGTCAGGTTGCGGCTGGGGCAGACCGGCTCGCAGAAGCCGCACTCGACGCAGGTGTTCGCCGACTCCTCGATCTGCGGCGTCGTCTTCAGGTTGCGCAGGTGGGCGCCGCGGTCGCGGTTGAGGACGACGCCCGGGGAGAGCACGCCGTCGGGATCGGCCAGCTTCTTGACCCGCCACATCAGCTCGGTCGCCTGCTCCCCCCACTCGCGCTCTACATAAGGGGCCATGTTGATCCCGGTCCCGTGCTCGGCCTTGAGCGAGCCGTCGTACTTGTCGACGATCAGCTCGACCAGGCCGGCCATGAAGGCCTCGTAGCGGTCGAGGTCCTCCTGCTTGGCGAAGTCGGGGGTCAGCATGAAGTGCAGGTTCCCGGCCGAGGCGTGGCCGGCGACGCCGGGCAGGAAGCCGTGCGCGCCGAGCAGCGCCTGCAGGTCGCGGGCGCCCTCGGCGATCCGCTCCGGCGGCACGCAGACGTCCTCGACGATCAGCGCCGTGCCTGGCAGCCGCAGCTTGCCGATCAACCCGTGCAGGCCCTCGCGCACCCGCCAGGACAGCTCAATCCCCTCCGCCTCGCGGTTGAAGTCGATCGGTCGGATCGTCTCCCGAGCGGCGAAGATCTCGGCCGCCGCGGCGACGTACTCGTCCAGCTCCGCGTCCGTCCCGGCGCCGAACTCGACCAGCAGCACCGCTGACTCCGGCGGCAGCTCTTTCCACTCCTGCGGGGCCCCGACCATGTTCCAGGCGGCGGTGATCAGCGCCGGGGCGACCATCAGCTCGACCGCGGTGGCACCGATCTCGACCAGCTCGCGGACCGGGTCGATCGCCTGGTCGATGTCGGGGAAGTGGACCCAGGCGGTGGTGGTGCGGACCGGCAGCGGCACCGTCTCGAAGACGGCCTCGGCGACGAAGGCGAGCGTGCCCTCGGAGCCGATGACCAAGCGGCGGAAGATCTCCAGTGGCTCGTCGGCGTCGAGGAAGGCGCAGAGCCGGTAGCCGGTCGTGTTCTTGATCGCGAACTTGCGGCGGATGCGGGCGCTGAGCTCCTCGTCGGCGCGGACCTCGTCGCGGATCGCGGCGAGCCCGGCGGCCAGCTCCGGCTCCGCCGCGGCGAACTTCTCGGCGGCGCCGGGGGCGGCGGTGTCGATCGTCGTCCCCGAGGGCAGGACCAGGGTCATCGAGCGCACCGTCGAGTAGGAGTCCTCCCTGGTGCCGCAGCGCATCCCGCCGGAGTTGTTGGCGACGACGCCGCCGACGCAGGCGATGTCGGTGCTGGCCGGGTCGGGCCCGAGTTTGCGCCCGTAGGGGGCGAGGACGCGGTTGACGTGGCCGAGCACGGTGCCGGGCTTGACCCGGGCGAGCGCGGCCTCGACCTCCTCCCCGCCCTCGCGCGGCTGCCCCGGCTCGACCGCGACGCCGCCGAAGTGGCGGCGGACGTCGACGAGGATGCCGTCGCTCTGGCCCTGGCCGTTGAGGCTGGTGCCGCCGGCCCGGAAGGTGACCGGAATCCCCTTCTCGCGGCCATAGGCAAGGACCTTGGCGACATCGGCCGCCTCGCGCGCCATCACCACCGCCTGCGGGAAGAGCCGGTAGGGGCTGGCGTCGGAGGCGTACTTGACGAGGTCGCCGGCCTTGGCGAGAACGCGGTCGGCCCCCAGCAGCGCCTCGAGCTCGCCGCGCAGCGGCTGCGCCACCCCGGCGGCGATCGCGTCCGGGGCCCGGTCGGCCGCCGGCTCGTCGACCCGCGGGGCGAGCGACTGCGGGCTGCGCTCGAGCAGTGCCATCGCCTAGATCCGGTCCAACGGAGCCATCGCCTAGAAGAGTGACATTCCCGGCGTCACCGGGACTTCGACCAGCTCCGGCTTGGAGGAGGCGAGGGCGGTGGCGAGGGCGCCGCGCACTTCGTCGCGATCCTGGGCCCGGTGCGCCTTGACCCCGTAGCCCTCGGCGACCGCGGCGACGTCGAGCTTGGGCAGGTCGAGGCCGGGGGCGCCGGTCACCTGCTCGATCTCGGCGAACCACTTGAGGATCGCGTACTCCTCGTTGCGCAGGACCAGGAAGGTGACCGGGGTCTCATAGGCGACGGCGCTCCAGAAGGCGGTGATCGCGTACTGGGCCGAGCCCTCTCCGAGCACGCAGACGACCGGACGGTTGGGCTGCGCCAGCTGCACGCCGACCGCGGCGGCGAGGCCGAAGCCGAGGCCGCCGCCGGCGCTGAAGTAGTAGCTGCCGGGGCGCGAGATCCGCAGCTGGTTGCGCAACGCCAGGGTGCTGGAGGGCGACTCGAGGACGACGATCGCGTCCTCGGGCAGGACCTCGGCCAGGGCCGTGTGCACGGTCGAGGGGTTGAGCGGGTCGCTGGGCGGGATTTCGCCCGGGCCCGGGTTCGGCTCCGGCACCGGGCGCGAGGACTCCGGCACCGCCGCCAGCAGCGCTTCCAGGCTGAGCTTGACGTCGGCGACGATCGCGTCGCCCATCGGCGCCCGCACCGCCTCGTCGGGATCGCTGGTGATCGCCACCAGCTTCGCCCCCTCGGGCAATAATGGCCCCGGGATATAAGGGTAGTAGGGGAAGACGGAGCTGCCGACGACGAGGATCAGGTCGTGGCCCTCGAGCGTCTGCCCGACCGGGCCGATCGCCGGCGGCAGCACGCCGCGGAAGTTGGGGTGGTTCTCGGGGAAGCCGAGGCGGACGCCGCCGGTCGCCGGCGATGCCCAGACCGGCAGCCGCTGGCGCTCGGCGAGGGCGATGCCGAGATCCCAGGCGCCGCTGGCGTCGATGTCGGGGCCGGCGACGAGGACCGGGTTGGTGGCCGCGTCGAGGGCGGCGGCGAGGGCGCGCACCGCCTCCGGGTCGGCACCCGCGCGGCCGGTCACCTTGCGGTCGATCGCCGCCTGCGCGTCGCCGGGGTCGACCTCCACTCCCCAGTCGTCCATCGGCAGCGAGACGAAGACGGGGCCGCGCGGCGGCAGGCCGGCGAGGTGGGCGCCGTGGGCGAGCGCCAGCGGCACGTCCTCGGCCCGCGGCGGCTCGTAGGACCACTTGACCAGCGGGTGGGGCATCCGCGTCGCGTCGCGGTTGGTCAGGTTCGCCTGCAGGGTGATCTGGGCCCGCGCCTGTTGGCCGGCGGTGACCAGCAGTGGCGAGTGATTGGCCTGGGCGTTGAAGATCGCCCCCATCGCGTTGCCGACGCCGGGGGCGGTGTGGAGGTTGACCACGGTGGTGTTGCCGGAGGCCTGGGCGAAGCCGTCGGCCATGCCGACCACGACGGCCTCCTGCAGGCCGAGCACGTAGCGGAAGTCCGAGGGGTAGTCGGCAAGCATCGGCAGCTCGGTCGAGCCGGGGTTGCCGAACATAGTCGTCATCCCGTGGGCGCGGAAGAGGTCGAACGTCGCGTCGCGGACCGTGGGCATGGACACGAACCCTATCCCGTCCTTGCCGACCCCCGGCCGCAAGGATCCTTGCAACGGGAGAGCGCGGTAGGAGTTCGGTTCAAGGTCCCGACGGGGGGCCGTCGATACCCCCGGGTGAGGAACCGCTCCCTCAAGCTTCCCCTCGGCGTCGAGCGCTTCGCCCTCGTGCTCGCGCTCGCCTGCGCGGCGCTGCTCTACCTCGCCGCCGCCGCCTCCGCCGGGCCGACCGCGACCCGTCTCGTCTACGCCCCCGGCAAGATCGTCCCGATCCCGGCCTCGATCCCGCACGAAGTCGGCGACATGGTCGACAAGCGAATCCTGCCGGACCTGCGCTGGATCGCCCAGCGCTATCCGATCTACGTCACCGACGGCTACTCCGGGCCGCTGCCCGACGGCGAGCACGCCGGCTGCGACGAATGCCACACCCGCGGCTCCGACCACTACAACGGCCTCGCCGTCGACCTCGTGCCGCTGGGCGCGGGGACCAAGTGCGACGCCGCCTGGGCGCCGATCACCCGGCTCGCGCTCTGGGCGGAGCCGGTCCAGAACGAGCCCGTTCCCCCCTTCCGCTGGGTCGGCTACGACGGCGACGCCGGGCACGGCTGCGGCAACCACCTGCACCTCTCCTGGAACCACGCCGTCGTCCCCCAGTTCCAGCTCGCCGAATGGGTCGAAGTCTTCCCGGTCGGCCCGCTTGATCCCGGCAGCGAACCGCAGCGCGGCAAACGACCGCCGGTCGCGCCGAAGGCGCCGCCCGGGCCCTCCGGCGGCATCTCCACGGTCCGCACCGGCGGCATCGCGCCGCGCTTCGTCGACTGACGGGCATTACCGAAGCTTTGTGGTGCCGATAGGACCCACAACTCTTCAGCGAGAAGGCGGCGGCTCCATAGGATGCGGGCGATGCGCCCCTCGATCGCAATCGCACTCATCTGTCTGCTCACCGCGCTCGCGGCCGGTTGCGGCCAGCAGGACGACTCGACCCCAGTCGCCTGCCTCGACGGCGCCGGTCCTTATCTCGCCGCTCTCGACAAGGCGCCCGGCACGGTGAAGCTGGGCGGCGACGCCCCGATCAGCGAGTGCCTGGCCGAGAACCAGCAGGGCGGCGACCTGGCGACCGTCGGCGAAGCGATGATCGAGGCGGCGACCGAGCTCAACGGCGAAGCCCGAACCGAGCGGTCCAGCGCCGCCGCGCTGCAGCTCGGCTACCTGGTCGGCGCCGCCCAACGGGGAGCCGACGGCACCGAAGGGATCCATGCCGACCTGCTCCGCCGGCTGACCGTCGCCGCCCGCTACGCGCCCGGTCGCGAGCCACTCTCGCCCGCCTTCCTCGGCGCCTACCGGGAAGGCTTCGACGCCGGGCACGAGCGCGGCTGAATACCCTCCCCGGGACAACGATCTTCGATGGAGGCCGACTTTGACTGAGCAGCTCTGGGGTGGCGAGACCACCAAAGCCGTCGACAACTTCCCCGTCTCCGGTTCGCCGGTGCCGGTGCCCGTGGTCCGCTGGCTGGGCCGGGTCAAGGCCGCCGCGGCCGAGGCCAACGGCGAGCTGGGGCTGCTCGACGCCGACCTGGCGGAGCGCATCGCCGAGGCCGGCAGGGCCGTCGGCGCCGGCGAGCACGACGACCAGTTCCCGGTCGACGTCTTCCAGACCGGCTCCGGCACCTCCTCGAACATGAACGCCAACGAGGTGCTCGCCAACCTCGCCGGCGACGGTGCCCACCCCAACGACCACGTCAACATGGGCCAGTCCTCCAACGACGTCTTCCCCTCCGCCGTGCATCTGGCGGCGCTGGACGAGGTGACGCACGACCTGCTGCCGGCGATGGGCGCGCTGGAGGCGGCGCTGCAGCAGAAGGCGACCCAGTTCGCCGACGTCGTCAAGGCCGGCCGCACCCACCTGATGGACGCGGTCCCGGTCACGCTCGGCCAGGAGTTCGGCGGCTACGCGGCCCAGGTCCGGCTCGGGGTCCAGCGGGTCGAGGCGACGCTGCGCCGGCTCGGCCAGATCCCGCTCGGCGGCACCGCAACGGGCACCGGGCTCAACACCCACCCCGAGTTCGCCGCCAAGGTGCGCGAGCGGCTCGGCGCCGAGACCGGGCTGGAGATCTCCGGTCCGCTCGACCCCTTCGAGGCGCAGGGGAACCGCGACGCGCTGGTCGAGCTCTCGGGCGCGCTCAAGGTCTACGCCGCCTCGCTGAACAAGATCGCCAACGACCTGGCGCTGATGGGCTCGGGCCCGCGCGCCGGGCTCGCCGAGCTGCGGCTGCCGGAGCTGCAGAAGGGCTCCTCGATCATGCCGGGCAAGGTCAATCCGGTGATACCGGAGGTGGTGATCCAGGTTGCCGCCCAGGTGATCGGCAACGACGCCGCGATCACGATCGGCGGCATGCAGGGTCAGTTCGAGCTCAACGTGCGGGTGCCGCTGATCGCCCGCAACCTGCTCGACTCGATCAAGCTGCTCGCCTCCGCCTCGCGCCTGCTCGACCAGAAATGCGTCACCGGCCTGGAGGCCAACGAGGAGATGACGACCCGCCACGCCGAGGCCACCCTGGCGACGGCGACCGCGCTCAATCCCCACATCGGCTACGACCACGCCGCCGACATCGTCAAGACCGCCGCCGAGTCGGGCCGCTCGCTGCGCGAGGTGGCGCTGGAGCAGGGCGTCGAGCCGGCGATCCTCGAGGAGGCGCTGGACCACCGCCGGATGGCGCGGCCGCACGAGTAGAACGCAATGTATCCAGGGTTGTAGCCCCCATAGCTAGGGCGCGACCCTGGATACGTGAGGTTCTCTAAGCCTCTTTGACGACGATGCCAAGCTCGCTGGCCATGGCGCGAGAGAGATCCATCAGCTGCAGCGAGTCGATCGTGGCGCCGCCGAGGCCGAGGACCGAGCCGGCCAGGGCCAGCTCGCTGCCGCGGAAGTCGACGTGGGCGAGCTCGGCCTTGGTGAAGTCGGCGGCGCCGAGCTGGCAGCTGGAGAAGCGAACCGCGTAGATGCGGGCGCCCTGGAAGTCGGCGTTGGCGAGGACGCAGTCCTCGAAGGTGACGTGCTCGACGACGGCGTGGCGGAAGTTCGCGTAGTCGAGCTTGCAGCTCTTGAAATGGACCTCTTCGAGCCGGGCCTCGCCGAGATCGAGGCCGGTGAGGCGGGCGGCCTCGAAGCTGATCCGGTTCAGCTCGGCACCGCGCCAGTCGCCGTTGACCGCGTTGACGTCCCCGCCCTCGACGTCCCTGAGGCGAAGGCTGCGCAGCTTCGCCTCGCTGAGGTCCAGCTCCCGCAGCCGCCCTTCCCCGGCCTGGCCGGAGTCGAGGTCAGCCCTCGTCAACTCGACCAGATCACCGTCGGGAACCCGCGTCGCGCCGATCGCGGTCGGCTCCGGCCGTTTCGAGCGCGCCATTCGCGGCAGGTCAGGGAGCCTCAGCCCTGCAGGGTGACGAAGCGCTCCTCGGTCAGCTCGAGCACCGCGAACGAAGGGCCCTCGCGGGTGTTGCCGGAGTCCTTGACGCCGCCGTAGGGCTGCTGGTCGGCGCGGAAGGTCGGCACCTCGTTGATGAGGACGCCGCCGAACTCGAGCGTGCGGCCGGCCTCGAGGCCGCGGCCGATGTCGCGGGTGAAGACGCCCGCCTGGAGGCCGAACTTGGAGTCGTTCGCCAGCTCCAGCGCTTCGCCGAACTCCTTGTAGGTGTCGATGGTCGCCACCGGACCGAAGATCTCCTCGCACCAGACCTTGGCGTCTTTGGGCGGCGAGCTGAGCAGGGTCGGGGCGAGGCAGCGGCCCTCGTCGATCAGCTCTCCCCCGGCCAGCAGCGTGGCGCCGGCGGCGACCGCCTCGTCGATCCAGGCCTTGACGCGGTCGCGGTCGTCGGGGGTGATGAGGGGGCCGACGTCAGTGTCGGAGTCGAGCGGGTCGCCGACGGTGAGCTTGCCGATGTTCTCCACCAAGCGCGCGGTGAAGGCCTCGGCGACATCCTCGTGGACGAGGATCCGCTGGATCGAGATGCAGCTCTGGCCGGCGTGGGAGAAGGCGTGGATCTGGGCTTTGTCGGCCGCCGCCTCCCAGTCGCCGTCGGAGTGGACGATCAGCGGCGCGTTCGATCCCAGCTCGAGGTTGACCTTCTTGTGCGGGACGTCGCCGCGGATGCTCCAGCCGACCTTGGAGGAACCGGTGAAGGTGAGCGCCTTGGTCAGCTCGTGCCGGACGATCGCGTCGCCGACCTCCGAGCCGGGCCCGGGGATGACGCTGAGCCAGCCGTCGGGTAGGCCGGCATCGTTGAGGATCGCCGCCAGCTTCAAGGCCGAGATCGGCGTCTGGCCGGCGGGCTTGAGCACGACCGCGTTGCCGGCGGCGATCGCCGGCCCGAGCTTGTGGGCGACCAGGTTGAGTGGGAAGTTGAAGGGGCTGATCGCGCCGACCACCCCGTAGGGCACGCGCAGCATCACCCCGAGCTTGCCGGCGCCGCTGGCGGAGGCCTCCATCGGCACCGTGCCGCCGGTCAGCTTGCGGGCCTCGACCGCGGCGAAGGTGAGGGTGTCGATGCAGCGCTGCGCCTCGACCGTGGCGGTCTTGATCGGCTTGCCGGCCTCGGCCGCGATCGTCAGCGCCAGGTCCTCGACCCGTTCGCCGACCAGCTCGGCGGCCCGGTCGAGGGTGGCGGCGCGCTCGTGCTGAGGGAAGTCGGCGGAGAGGAAGGCCTCGTGCGCCGCGGCGACCGCGCGCTCGACCGTGGACTCGTCGCCGAGCGCGACCCGCCCGACCGGGCTGCCGTCATAGGGGCTCTTGACCTCACCCCACTCGCCGGTCTCGATCCACTCGCCGGCCGCGAGCAACTTGTGATCGACCGCGTTCACCGTCTGACTAGCCACTTCGACCTCCTCGTCTCGCTTCAGCTCAGCGTAGCGCCCGCGTCCTCTCCCCCTAAATAGGGGATGAGCATGCGCTCGACCAGGTCCGTCATCGCCTCCGGCAGGCGCTCGGCCCGGTCCGAGTCGACGTAGCGGGCGATCAGCGAGACGGTCACGCCGAGCAGCAGGTCGGCCATGTCCTCCGGCAGCTCCGGCCGGCCGGGCCGCCCCTCGCGCATCGCCACCGCGAAGCGGTCGAGGCAGGCCTCCTGGCGCTCGCGGGCGGCGTCGCCGGCCTGCAGCGCCTCGACCGCGATCAGGTGGGCGACCAGCGGGTTGGCGGTGAGCAGGCGCAGCGCCTCGGAGACGCCGGTGCGGATACGGGCGCGCCAGTCCTCAGCGCCGGCGACGGCGCCCTCGACCCCCTCGCAGAACCACTCACCGGCGAGGTCGTAGGTGGCCAGGAAGCACTCCTCCTTGCCCGAGAACTGCTGGTAGAAAGCGGCACGCGAGACCCCCGCCTCGCCGGTGACGTCGCCGATCGTCGTCATCGGGTAGCCACGCCGCGGCAAGACCCGCAGCATCGCGGCGACGATGCGCAGTCGCTGGTTGTGCTCGATGAAGGAGCGCGGCAGCCCGTGGCGCCCTGGCGGCAACCGAGCGAGGGCGAGCTCGGCCGGAAGGCCGGCGAGAGCGTCCGGGTCGAAGCGCTCCGGGTCGGCCCCGTCAGGCGGAAGGTCGTCGGGCGTCACGTTGTACCCGGACGTGTCGCGATCCTCCGCCTACTTCCCCTTCCCGCCCTTCTTACCGCCGTGCCCCTTCTTCGCACTCTTCTTCTTCGCCTTCCCCCCGCAGCTGTTGGCGATCAGCGGCGTCGCATCGAAGGCCTTGCCGTTCTGAGCATCGAAGGACACCGTCGCCCGCTGGGGTCGGCGACAGATGTCTTCGCTGTTGACCAGCAACCCCTTCTTGCCGCCTTTCATTTCCAAGACGAACTTGGAGACCGGAGCGTCGGGGACCGCTTCGAAGGTGTTGCGGATCCCGCCGCCCTTGCCGGTGTCCACGCGGCCGACCAGGTCGATGTCGAGCTGCCCGTGCAGAGCGGCGACGAGGTCGGGGAGTTCGTGAGAGGAGGAGCGCAGGTAGACCGGGCCTTCCAGCGGCTTGTCGAGCAACGGCGTGATCGCCTTTGCCTTGCCGTAGATCGAGGCCTTGGGACAGGCATCGGCGGCGAACTGGACCCTGGTGCAGACGGTGCCGATGTGGCTCTGTTCGAGGAACTCGCCGTGGGGCAGGGTGACCTGGGCGGAGGCGATGTTGGCGTAGTTGCCCTTGGGATAGGTGAGCACCGCTTTCAGGGCCGGGAAGCGGTGGCGCTTGGTGCCGCCCTTGAGGGCGATCGCCAGGTTGGGCTTGAACTTCAATGCCGAGCAGCCGCCGACCTGGAAGGGGGAGGTCAGAGCCGCGCTCTGACCGGTCAGCATCGCGGCCGAGCCGGTGATCGCCATCGGATCGCAGCTGGTCGGGTTGAGGGTGAAGCCGCCGGGGCGCTCGAGCTTGAGGGAGACCGAGCGGATGTCGAGCGGGACTCCCGCGATGATCGAGGGGAGCGGATCGGAGACGGCGTGGCCCTGGGCGGTTTCGGAGTTGACGAAGAGGGCGGTGCGGACCACCACCGCTCCGAGGTCGAAGGGACCGGCTACCGCTGGGGTGATGATCGCCAGGCTCAGTGGGGCGCCTTTGTAGGGGCCTGCTAGGTAGGCGTGGCCTTGGGCGTAGAAGGGGGTGGGGCCTGAGCCCGTTCCCACCTCTACGGTTCCGACTTCGCTTGCCAGCGGACAACTGGGGCTTGCCTTCTCGATCGCTCCTTGGTTGGGGTTGCTCCTTGCCTGCGCCTGGGCGATCTGGGCCTCTGAGCAGTAGGGGATGCCGGCGAACTTGGCCGCCAGGCCCTTGGGCAGGAGGGTGTCGAGGCCGGTCAGGCGCTGGCTGCCGTCGGGGCGGGAGAGCTTGAGGACGAAGGGTGAGTAGGCGCCTGCTTCGGGGGCGATCGTGCCTGCCGTGAAGGACGGATTGTTGGGGGCGGTTGCTTCTGAGCTGGGACAGGCGCCTGAGCCCCCCGCCGGGACCTGGGTCTCGAAGGAGTCGGCGGCGGGGACGTCGGCTCCTTCGGGGGTCGACCACGGAGTCAGGACCGAGGTGGTGGTCTTGGTCCCGCAGGTCAGCGGGGTGGTCAGAGCGGCACGGGCGCCGTTGAAGAGGTGCAGGTCGATGTCTTCGACCGGCAGTTGGGGGTTTTCTTCGAAGCTGGTGCTGAGCTGGCCGGTGACCGGGTCCGCGGTGACCTTGCCGGCGAGCTTGGCGACGATCCCGGCTTCGGGGTCTTCGATCGCCAGATAGATCGCGGTCAGGTTGGCGAAGGGGTTTTTATAGGGCTTGGCCAGGTAGACGCCGCCGGGGAGCTTTTCCTTCAGCAGTGGGGTCTTCACTTCCAGGGTTCCGACCTTGGAAGCGTTCGGGCACGTCTGCGGGGTCGTCGAGAAGCGGATCTTGCCTGCTCCGGGTGCGTAGCCGATCTGGGACTCGGTGCAGGAGTCCAGGCCGTTTGCCGCGGCCGCGTTCAGGGTCATGCCCGCGGGCAGGGTGACCCTGGCGTCCTTGAGAGCGGCGGTGGCGAGGCCGTCGAGCTGCTGGTTCTGGGGCTGGTGGAGGTTGAAGTCCAGGCCCGAGGGGGAGTCGGCGAGGTTGGTGGTCGCCTTGGAGGTGATCGTCGGGGTGAATTCGAGGGCGTTACAGCCGTTGACTTCGGTCGGGTTGCCTTCGGCGTCTTCGAAGAGCCTCGAGTCGGCCGTTTCGCTTCCGAGCCAGCCGCTCGCGGTGGCGCCCAGCGCCACCGCTTCGGTGCAGGAGGTGGGCATGGTCAGGAAAGGGACGGGGGAGGTTTCGATTTTGCAGCCCCCTTCTTCCTTGCATCGATTTTCTATGCCTTCGCCCCCGCGCTGGCGGTCGTGGCGGGAGTCCGAGGGGATCCCCCAGAGGTCGACCTTGATCCCCGGGATCGCGAACTTGGCGGTGATTTCCTCGCTGCCGGCGGTCAGGTGGAAGTTGCCCGCGAGACCGCCGCGGATGTGGAGGATGGTGCCCTGGACATCGAAGGCGAATTCGGCGGGCACCCCCGGCGGTGGCACCATGTCGATCAGCGGCACGGTGAGCTTTTCCAGGTTACCCAGGATGCTGATGTGGGCGAGGCCGACCTGGCTCGAGGGGGGACAGGCGGTGATCGGGTTTTCCGCCACGGATTCCTGTAGCTGGACCAAGGTGCAGCGTTCCTTCACCGCCAGCGGATTCGCGACCAGGCCCGCGGGCAGTTCGAGGCGCAGGCTGCGCAGCGGGTCCCGTGCCTTAATCCCGGTGCCGCCCACCACGGTCGACACCCTCGCCGAGAGCTCGACGTCGAAGGGATGGGCGCCCGCCGGCGGCGTCGCGCCGGCTTCGTCGAAGGCGCTGCCAGACAACCCCAGCGGGCCTTCGGAGAAGGCGAAGGGCGGCGATCCTTCACCGGTGGGAGCGCTGAAGGCGCTGAAGGCGGGGGCGGCCCCCGAACTCGAGACAGTTACTTCGTTGGTAACCATCGCCGGCGGGTCGGCTTCGACCGCCACCGGCACGAACACGTCGAACTGTTCGCCGGGCAGTACGGCCCTGGTTTTGATTGCGCAGGTGACCGTTTGCCCGGTGATGGTGCACGGGAAACGGGCTTTTTCCTGGCTTTCCTGGGATGCGTACAAGGGGAGAATGGCCGCCGGCGCTTCCGGCGGCATTGACGAGCTGCCGGGGACCGGCGTGAGGCCCGCCGAGACCGTGTCGGTCACGGTCACGCCCGGGGGGGCCGCTTCGCCGCCGACGTTGGTGATCAGGAGGTGGAACTGGGCGACGTTCGTGGTGCCGGACGGAAGGATCGTCGGGTCCGCTCCCTGTTTGATCTGCCAGGCGGTTGCCGGGGCGGCGGCGGCAGTCGGGGTGAGCACCCCCAGGGCCGGGGCGCTCAGGGCGCACAGAACCGCCGCGATAGCGATCAGACGATTGCGCGGGGTCATTTCGCACCTCCCGAGTGCTTCTTGGCGGTATTTCGCTTCTGCTTGTTGTGTTTCTTCTGTTTCTTGTGGTGCTTCTTGGACTTCTTCTTCTGGTGCCTGGTCTTCTTAGGCTTCGGGTTGCCCGGGCCCTGGAAGGACGAGGTTCCCGGTGAGGCGCCCGGGGCCGGGGAGGTTCCCGCCGCCTTGCAGGCTTCCGCCGAAGAGCAGGGCACCGCCGCCGTCGCGTACTGGGAGGCGAGGCCGCCGTCGACCCGGGCGGCGTAGACGTCGTCGACTTGGTCGCGGTCGCTCGGCACCAGTTGTGAGGTGGTGGCGAGGAAGGCGCTGGAGCCGTCTTTGCCGGCGGCGACGAAGTAGGAGGGCTGTGGACTTTGGCCGGTGGAGAGAAGGTACAGGCAGCCGCCATTTGCTTCGGCGACTTTGCAGGAGCCGCTGCCGACAGCCTCCCACTCGTACACGTCCTGGCAGCGGCCGGTGCCGGAGAGGTTGTGTTTGCCTACTTCCCCCCCGGAGGCCGGGCAGGTCGCTTCGCCGTTGGTGTCGGCGGCGACCAGGGGATCGGGCGTCTGGAAGAAGACCTTGGTCCCGTCGGCCGAGAGGTTACGGCTGAAGGACACCGCCGGCGGCTCGTTGGGGGTGAAATAGGCGTTGAAGAACTGGTCCTGCAGGCTGGCAGCGCCCACGGGAGGCGAGCCGGTCGGGTCGCAGGAGACGCAGGTCACTTTCTGGGTCCGAGCCGAATAGAGGTAGAGCTCGGGACAGAGTTCGCCTTCACAGGAGACCCCTTCGGAGTTGACGTTGTCATAGCCGGTGAGCGACTTCGCGGAGGCGAAGAGGAGCGTTTCGCCGTCTTCGCTCAGCCGCGAGGTTCTTCCGATGGTTTCGTTGAAGAAGACCTTCGGCGATACGTTGCGGCGATCCGGAGACGATCTTCTGCCGCGGGCGGCCAGGGAGGCCATGAAGGTGATGCGGAAGCCGCCTTTGGCTTTTTCCGCGAAGCGGTAAAGGTTTTCGCCGCCTTTTTCGGCGCCGGCCGCGAGCACGCCGCGGGCGATGAAGTAGCCGGCGTCTCCGGCGAGGTTGGCTCCGAGCAGGCCCTGCACTTCGGCGTGAGGAGCGATATCGGTGAGCGCCTGCGCCGCCGGTGCCGAGGCGTCCCAGCGATAGAGGTCCTTGTCCGCGACGTTTTCTCCATTCGCAGCGTCGGTGGTCAGCTTCTGCCGGGACATGAAGAAGGCGCGAGAGCCATCGGGCGTGGCTTCGAGGAAGGCCGCGGGGAATTCGCCGGCGGGGCTGGTGACGCCCGCGTTGGGAGTGGAGATGCGCGTCGTACTCGGACTAGGCCCGCCGAGGCCGCTCCGCAGGTAGAGCTGGCCGGTGCCCGCCGCGGTGAAGAAGATCTGCTCGCCGCCCGGGGAGATCGCGTGCAGTCCGGCGACGGCGAGCGGTTCGGGGGTGTTGCCGGGTTTGTTGAGGGTCCCCCCATTTTTAGTGTCTTCGGATTCGTACCATTCATAGGCACCGCCGAAGGAGCCGGTCGAAGGCGCTTCTCCCCCTTCGCCCGCCGGCAGCACACCGACCAGGGAGACGTCTCCCGTGGCGCGCTCCCACATGTAGAGGTTGATGTGGCCGGGGGCGGGCGCGGGATTTGCCGGCGTCGTCGGGATCGTCACTTCCGACTCGAAGAAGATTCGCGATCCGTCCGCCGAAGCGCCATCGAAGCCGAACTGGTTGATCTTTTCCCCTTTCGGCTCGTAAGGGGTGATCTGGGTCACCGCGCCGTCCTCGGTGTCGATCACGAACAAGCCGGTTTCTTTGGTAGACCCCGCTTCGACCACCGCGTAGCGCAGGTCGGGGGTGGAGCCGAGGTATTCGACTCTTTCGCCGAGCTCCTCCGGCGGCAGCAGGCGCTGGGAGGACCAGGAGCCGGCGGCGCCGTCACGACTCGCCAGATAGGTCGGGTAGGTCTGGGCGCCGCCAGACTGCGCGGGGGGCAGCGCTCCCGCCACACTGAAGAAGGTGACCGCGGAGCCGTCTTCGGCGGCGAACAGCAAGGGGTATAGCCCCGCGACGCTGTCGCCGTTCTTGTCGGGCGAGCTGGCCTGCTCATAGGAGCGGCAATCGGGGAGCAGGGCGCTCCAGCCGATCCGGAAGGGTTCGTTGGCCGGGCAGGGTTCGAACAGCTGGTTGGCGGCCTGGGTCGTGAAGACCTTGTCGGTCCCGGTGGCGGGGCCGACGTCGTTGGAGGCGGAGAGCCTGAAGTGGTACTTCGTGCCGGGGATCAGACCGCTCAGGGCCTGGCTCACTTTGACTTCGGCGAACCCGGATCCGATCGCTTCCCCTGCGGTCGGGACTTTGGTCGCCGTCGCGTATTCGCTTTCTGAGAAAGCGGCGTCGGTGACGTATTCCACGAAGTAGGTGGTGGGTGAGCTGTGGGGGTTGATCGAGCCGGAGATGGTGGCGCTGGACTGGCCGACTCTCGAGAAGTTCTCTGAGAGGATCGCCGGCAGGCCCAGGGTTCCGATGCTAGCGTCGGCCGCAAGGACTTTGATGCCGCCGAATTCAGGGCTGCCACCGACCAGGCGGTAGTGGTATTCGGTGGCTTCGGTCAAGCCCGTAACGGCGGCGTGGACCGCGACCGGGGCGTTGCCGGCGCCGATTTCAGCGCCGCTGGGGGATTCGCAGGGGGCTTTGGAGCCGTAGGTTTTGGTTTTGCCGTATTCGAAGAAGCATTCGGTGACGTTGACGGCTTCGGAGTTGATCGAGCCGGTCAAGGTCGCCGAGGTGGTGGTGAGATCGGTGGCGGGGCCGGTCTGCACGTTGAAGGCGGGCAGGGTTTCAAAGCTCGGGACTTTCCCCGGTGAGGATCCGTTTTCATTGCTGCCGAGGTCGCCGTTTGCGTTGTGGGCGACGAGGCGGAAGCGGTATTCGGTGCCCACGGTGAGTCCCGGGGCTTTAGCGCTGACCGCTTCGATCGATTCGCCGCTGAAAGGGCCTGCCGGTTCGCAGGGGACGCTGGCGGCGCCTGCGAATTTTTCGGTCGCGAATGAGGCCTGGGTCGTGTACTCGAATTTGCAGGTCGCTGCCGGGCCGCCGTCGGCGTCGATCGTGCCGTGCAGGACGGCGCTGGTTTTGGTGAGCGTGCCGGCCGCTCCGGCTACGGCGTTCGGCAGGGTGGCCAGCGGTCCAAATACGTCGACCCGACCTTCGAGTAGTGGCGGGCTGCCTGCTTGCTTCGTTCGGGCGGACACGTAGACGCGTCCGCCCGCTCCGGCGATGCCTAACCCTGGGGCTTCGGCCAGTCTGCCTTCTCCGAACCTGGAGACGACCGAACCATCTTCGGCGTACTGGACGACTTCGGTGCCGTGACTCACGTAGACATCAGCGGTCGCTGGTTCGATTGCCACGGTAGACGAGTGGGGGTCGAATAGCTGCTTGGTTTCTGCCGTAAGATTTTGAAGCTTCCACAGTTCCTGCCCCGCCTGTCCTCCGATGGGCGTCGGATTGGTGCCGGACGTATAGATCTGCCCTTTGCCATCGACCGCAAGGTTGCAGGATCCGCCGATGGGAATCGATCTGCCCGATTCGTCGGCGATGGTGGTGGGATTCGCAGTGGGAGTGAACCTCTGTACTACGGGTTCCCCATTGCCAAGAGACTTCTTGGTGAATACATTGCCCGTCGTATCTACGGCAACGCCGCAGAGGCGTTCACCGTTTCCGGTGATCTGACCGATTTCGAGGCCCGCGGGTGAGTAAATCTTCAGCTCGTCGCGGTTCGCGACATAGATGTCGCCAGCGGTTCCTCCAGCGGCCCCCGGTGGCGCGATCGCCACTTGATTTTCGGCGTCTTCACGAGTCCCGCCGGTTCCTTCGATGAAGTTGGTGCCGGTCGCCGTGAAGTTGAGAGGTTCGCCTTCGCTGTCGAATTTGTACAGACGGCCGAGGTTGGCGGTGTCCAAGACGTACAGATCTCCGCTCGAGGGATCCACCGCCACAGACTGCAGATCCGTAAATTGGCCGGGGGCAGCCTTTCCACCCGGTCCGATCGTGACATCGGTGAAGGCGTGGGTCTCGACCGCGAGTGCCGGCGCGGCCGAGAAGGAGAGCAGGGCGAGCATGATCAGTGCGGCGCCGAGGAATGCGGTCGCCCCGCGGGCGAGCCTGCTTGATCTGTTCGCTCGATATCTCAACGTAGCTCCTTGCTCCTGATGGTGTGAATCGGTTGCGGCTGCGAGGTGGGCTGGGGTGCTGTTGTCCCTCTGGGGAGGGGTCCGGCTCGCTCCGCCGAGACCTCTCCCACAAAGGGAGCAGATCAGCGCTCGGTCACCGCCCAGGTACCGTAGGCCTGGCTCGAGGACGTCAGGCCTTCGAGGATGAGGAAGGCGCCGGTGGTACCGGTTCCCGTCGAGAGAACGGAGGTATCCCAGATGCCGCCGGAGGTGGCACCGGAGAATTCCGTTTTATAGATACACAGTTCGGCTTTCGGGGCAGTAGGTTCAGCGTTACTTCCCATGCAGGGAGCTTCCCCACCTGCCGGCACGAGGTGTGCTTTCGCTCCTGCGATCTGGGCTTCAAGAGGGATCGGGAAGGAGATCGGGACGTAAGCTTCCCCGCTTTCGAGGCCACTTGCCGACCAGGTGCCCGTCTCGGTAGCGCCACTCGGCAGTTTGCCGCCGAGAGTCCAAGGTGAGCCTTCCGGGCCTTCTTCACCATCGTCACCCTTCGGACCCTGTTTCCCTTCAGCACCGCTCGCACCGGTGTCGCCCTTGGTGCCGGCGGGACCCTGCGGCCCCGCCGGCCCTGCGGGGCCGGTCTTGCCGGTCTTGCCCGTCTTGCCGCGGGGGCCCTGCTTGGCCTTGGCCGAGGCGGTGGCCTTGCCGGCGCCGTTGCCGGTGGCGGCGTAGGCGCCGCCACCGAGGGCGGCAACCAGCGCAACGATCGAGATGATGAAGCCGGCGGTGCCGAGCTTTTGGTGGATGCGTTCGAACATCGTCTTTATCTCTCCTTTTGAGAGTCGGGCGTGGCGGTGGCTATCGCCACGCACGCGAGTTCTTGCGTTTTGGAGATCGCGTGGGTGGACGCGGAAGTCCGGTATTGGTGGCGATGTCTCACCGTTGCTCTCTCCTTGTCCCTTGAGCCCTTGCCTGCCGCTCCCTGTTGCGGCGTTTGTGGCGGGCTCTGTTTCCCTGTGAACTACTTCCCTGCGATACCGTCTTCGTTCCTATGAGAAGACAGGGCGAGATGTAAACATGCTCGTTCGCCTTTGTCAAGGTACGCACATGGTATGAGTGGTGGATATGGCTCTTTTGCAGGGACTTATTGTCTCCGACGGGTTCACAGAGAGAGCGCTGAGACCGAAGACTTGCCGGTCTTCAGTTGCGACTTCTGAGACCGGTGAAGCGGCGCTCAGGCGCCGGCAGGGGCGTAGAAAGCAGCGACGTAGTCGCTCAGCTGCGGCGTCAAGCTCGGCAGCTTCGCGGCATCGCCACTGAGGACCTCGCTGGCGATGCGGGTGGCGATGCCGCCGACGATCACCTGGGCGAACTCCGGCCGTGAGGCCCCCGGTCCCCCAGCCGGCGCCGCTTCGCTCAGCAGGTCGCCGTAGCGCCGCAGCCACTCATGGTGACGCAGCGCCAGCTCGACCGAAGAGGGCGCCTCGACGAAGAGCAAGCGGGCCAGGTCCGGGTCCGATCCGAACGCCTCCAGGGCCGCCCCCAGCGCGCGCCGCAGCCGCTCGGCGAACGGCGCGCCGGGGTCACAGGCGGCAGTCAGGGTCCGCAGCAGCCCCTCGTGGCCTGCCTCCTGAGCGGTCGCGAAGCACTCCTGCTTGTCGGCGAAGTTGTTGTAGAAGGCGTTGCGAGAGACGGCGGCGCGCTTGACGATGTCGGCGACCGACATCGCTTCGTAGCCGTGCTCGGCGACCGCTCCGGGGACGGCGGCGATCAGGCGCCGGCGCTGGTCGGCCAGCACCTGCTCGGGGGCGAGCGCGTGACGTCCACGGGGAAGGCGGCGCGGGGTGCTGGACTCGGATCTGGCTCGGGCTTTCGCCATCGTTCCCTGGACGGGCGCTGCGTTGCTCCCCTAGACGGTGCGGTGAGTTATAAGTACAGCATAGTTCCTAAACAGATCGGCGAGTCCTCCCTTGAGGCTGAAGCGGTTCGCCCAATCGCGCCGGGGAGAGAGGCCGCGACTCCCCGGCGGCGAAGCTGTTGGCGAAGCATGCGCCGTGCCCGACGACACCCCCGGATCGCCCGCCTCGCCGCCCTCCTGGCGACGCTGGCGAGCCTGGTCGCGATCCCTCCCGCCGCCGCCAACGCCGGCGTCAGCTGGGTCGTCCACGGCCACGGCTTCGGCCACGGCGTCGGCATGAGCGCCTACGGCGCCTACGGCTACGCCCTGCACGGCAAGAGCTACCAGTTCATCCTCGGCCACTACTTCACCGGCACCACCCTGGGGACGCTCCCCGGCCCCCATGTGGTCCGGGTCCTGCTCGACATCTCCCCCGGCGATGTCGGCTTCAGCGCCGCCACCAGCGCCTGCGGCCAGGCCCTCGACCCGGCCCGCGACTACGAGGCCCACCGCTCCGGCAACGCGGTCGTGCTGCGCAGCTCCGGCGCCAAGCGGCTCGCCAACTGCGGCCCGAAACTGCGCGCCGCCGGCAAGGGCCAGATCGCGATCGCCGGGGTCGGCACCTACCGCGGCGCCCTCGAGACGGTGCCGACCGAAAGCGCCTCCGGCTCGCTCAACGTCGTCAACGCGCTCGCCGTCGACCAGTACGTCAAAGGCGTGATCCCGAACGAGTCGCCGCCCTCCTGGCCGGCCGAGGAGCTGAAGGCGCAGGCGGTTGCCTCGCGCTCCTTCGCGCTCACCGCCGGCGTCGGCGGCAACGGCTTCGACCTCTACGCCGACACCCGCAGCCAGGTCTACAAAGGCCTGGAAAGCGAGTACTCGAGCAGCAACGCCGCGGCGACCGCGACCCGCGGCCAGGTGGTCATGTACGGCGGCAAGATCGCCGAGACGCTCTTCTCCGCCTGCTCCGGCGGCCACACCGAGAGCATCCAGAACATCTTCGGCGGCCCCGCGGTCCCCTACCTGCAGGGCGTCCCCGACCCCTACGACGGCGAATGCCCGCTGCACACCTGGACGCTGAAATTCAGCAGCCCCGAAATCAGTAGCAAGCTCAGCTCCTATCTGAAGGGGAAGCTGAAGCAGGTCGTGATCGTTAAGACCGGCGTCTCGCCGCGAATCGTCGAAGCGAAGCTGATCGGCACCGGCGGCGTCAGCACCGTAACCGGCGAACAGCTCGAGGTCGCGCTCGGCGGCTACGACACCTGGATGAGCTTCGAAAAGGTCGTCGGCGGACCACCCAAGTAGCGGTCGCGATCAGCCGTCCGGATACGGCTGGATCGGGATGCCGTGGCCTTGTTGATGGCCTGGGGTCTCCCGCATCCCCAGCTCGTAGGCGGCTCCCGCGGGGAGGCTGAGCTCGCGGCGCGGCAGGCCGGGGCGTTCGACGGTCAGTTCGAGGTCGGCGACGGAGCAGTTGACGGTGTTGTGCTCGGGGCCCTTGGGGTCGGCGTAGACCCAGCCGACGAAATCCTTCTCGGGGGCGGAGACGCGGCCGCGGACGACGATGTCCCTGCCCGGGAGGACGAAGGCGCAGACGCCCGGCGCCTCCTCGATCGAGGCCGAGCGGATCGCGCCGAGCCCGCCGAGCCGGTGCGCCTCGCCGTCCAGCATCAGCATCCCCGAGGGAATCCAGGGGCTGGTGCGGGAGCCGAGCTTGACCCGGGCGGCACCGGCGTCGAAGTAGGTGCCGGGCGAGTCGGCGAAGCCGGTGCCCTCGAGCCAAACCCAGCGCTCGGCGTGCTCCGTGCCCCAGTTGTGGCCGATCATCCCCGGCCAGCCGCTGAGCTCGATCGACTGCTCGTCGTCGATTTCGAGGCGGCCGTCGAAGTGGGCGAGCGGGACCGGGGCGACGAACTTAGTCTTCGGCAGCGGCGCCTCGTAGAGCCAGTCGGCCGGCAGGTACTTGCAGGGCTCGGCGTCGGCGGAGAAGGTCAGCGACCAGGCGGCGCCGAGCGCCTCGGTGTCGACCGAGCCCTCGGCCTGGCCCGGCGCCAGCTCGGCGTCGCCGACCCGGATCCAGGAGCCCTCTGGGGCCGAGAGCTCGCTCGCCGGCAGCGTCACCTTGGTCGCCCGCGGCGCCGCGGCCGCGCGATCGAAGAAGACGAACCAGATCGAGGCGCTGGGCTCGGCCCCGGGGCGCTTGTGCACCGTGTGCCGGATCCAGATCCCACGGCCGCCGCCCGGCTCGCAGGCCTTGATGTAGAAGCTCTCGTAGTGGCCGGCCTTGGCGGCGACCCGCGGGAACCGTGCGCCTTCGTCCATCGCCGAACCCTAGCCCGGAGTCAGACCTTGATGGTGATCACGTCTCCATCGGCAACGACGTAGTCGCGCCCCTCGATCCGCAGCTGCCCCTTGTCGCGGGCCTGGGAGTAGCCGCCGGTCTCGACCAGCTGCTCCCAGCCGACCACCTCGGCTTTGATGAACGCTTCCATGATCTCGGTGTGGATCGTGCCCGCCGCCTCCAGCGCGGTGGCGCCGCGGCGCAGCGGCCGGGCGACCGCCTCCTTGTCCTCGCCGGCGGTGAAGAAGGTGATCAGCTCCAGCAGGTCGTAGGCGCCCCGGACCAGGCGCGCCAGGCCGGATCCCTCGACCCCGTATGACTCGCGCATCTCCTCCGCTTCCTCGGGGTCGAGCTCGGCCAACTCGCCCTCGATCCGGGCACTGACCGCGACCGCGCCGGCGGCCGCCGCGGCCGCATGGGAGGCGACGACTTCCGGCACCTCGCCGTCGCCCTCGTCGACGTTGGCGACGTAGAGGATCGGCTTGGTGGTCAGGGCCTGGAGGTTGACGACGGCGTGCGGGGCAGCGTCGGGGACCGGGACCGAGCGGGCCGGGCGGCCGGCGGCGAGCGCCTCGAACACGGCCTGCAGCCAGCCGTGCTCGGCGATCGCTTCGGCGTCGCCGGACTTCGCCTGCTTGGCGACCCGCGGCAGCCGCCGCTCGACCTGGTCGTAGTCGGAGAGGATCAGCTCGGTCTCGATCGTCTCGATGTCGGCCAGCGGGTCGACGCGTCCGTCGGGATGCGGCACCCCGGAGTCCTCGTGGCAGCGGACGACGTGGCAGATCGCGTCGGTCTCGCGGATCGAGGCGAGGAACTGGTTGCCGAGCCCCTCCCCCTCGGAGGCGCCCTTGACCAGGCCGGCGATGTCGTGGAAGGAGATCGTCGCCGGTTCCAGCTTCGAGCTGCGCACCGTCGCCGCGATCTTCTCCAGCCGCTGGTCCGGCACCTCGGCGATCGCCACGTTGGGCTCGATCGTCGTGAACGGGTAGTCGCCGGTCTGGGCGCCGCCCTTGGTCAGGGCGTTGAAGAGGGTCGACTTGCCCGCGTTCGGCAGTCCGACGATCCCGACCTTCATCGCTTCACGCTCCTCATATGGAGAGCGGGACGATCAGGCCAAGCAGGACGCCGAGGAAGGCGCCTGCCAGCACGTCGGACGGGTAGTGCATCCCTAGGTAAGGGCGGCAGAGGGCGATCGCCAGGGCGACGACGAGCGCGCCCGCCATCGCCGAGTCGACCCGGACCATCGCCGTCGCCACCGCGAACGAGGAGAGCGCGTGGGCGGAGGGGAAGCTGAGCGAGCTGGGGGCGCCACCGAGCGGCGGCAGGCCCTCGAGCACCGGGCGCGGGCGCCTGACCAGCAGCTTGATCCCGTAGTTGAGGACGATCGCGACCGGGCCCAGCACCGCGCAGATCAGCCACGCCTCGTGCCGTTCCCAGTCGAGCAGCGCCAGCGCCACCCCGAGCACGACCCAGACGGCGGCGTGGTTGCCGGCCTTGCCCAGCGCCTTGGCGGCGGACTCCAGCCCGGGCGAGTGCCCGCGGGTGCGCATCACGCGCAGCAGCTTGAGGTCGAGGCTCTCGGGGTTGGCAGCGGCGTTCTCCACGGCGGCGGAGGATAAGGGTCCGCCTCGGGGCCCCGCTCAGTCAGTATCCGCTCATGCCCTCCGTACCCGGCTACGTCCACGTCCCCGGCAACCACTGCGGCTCGACCGCCCTGCGCAACCTGCTCGGCTTCCACGGGATCGAGCTCAGCGAGGAGATGGCCTTCGGGCTCGGCGCCGGCGCCGGCTTCTACTACCTGACCCTCGAGGACTCCTCGCCCAGCCGCTGGTTCAACGGCCGCACGGCGCGGCTGGAGGAGGGCTTCCGCGACCTGACCGGGGCGGCGCTGGAGCTGCGGACCTTCGCCGCGGGCGACGCCGAGGCCTGGGAGGCGGCGCGAGCCGAGGTCGACGCCGGCAACCCGGCGCTGCTGCTGACCGACATCTATCACCTGGACCACTACGGCAACTCGGCGCACTTCCCGGGGCACGCCGTGGTCCTGGCAGGCTACGACGACAAGGTGGCCCGCCTCTCCGACACCGGCTTCGAGCAGCTGCAGACGACGCGCCTCGAGAACCTGGCCAAGGCGCGCCACAGCGGTCATCCCGCCTATCCCTTGGAAGGCCACATGTTCACCGTCACCGACGCGGTCGACCGGACCCAGCTGGAAGCGGCGGTCCCGCGCGCGATCGCCCGGGCGGCGAAGGAGATGTTGGAGCCGCCCTTCGGCGAGTACGGCGGCCTGCCCGCGGTCGAGCGCCTCGCCGCCGAGGCCGGCGCCTGGCCCGAGGTGGCCGAGGACTGGCAGTGGTGCGCCCGCTTCGCCTACCAGGTGATCGAGCGCCGCGGCACCGGCGGCGGCGCCTTCCGGCTGATGTACTCGCGCTTCCTCGAAGAGGCGGGACGGGCCGAGGCGCCACTGGCGGCCGAGGCGGCGACGCGCTGGACCGAGTTGGCGGAGGCGTTCAAAGCGGCGAGCGAAAGTGAAGAGCCGGACACCGCCGCCTGGATCGAGGTCGACGCCACCGCGAAGCAAGTCGCCGAGGCCGAGGCACGCCTCTGGGACTCGCTCGCCACCGGCAGCACGCCAATGTTGTCGACTTGACCCCACTGTAGGTGGGTCAAATCGACAAGAACTAGGGGCAGATCCTCAAAAAGCCTTCAGTCAGCCCCGGACCGCGCCGGGCAGTCCCCAGAGCACCCGGGGCAGGTCGCGGCGGGCACGGGCGTGGGCGGTCTGGACCGCGCCGGCGGCCTCGAGGCCATGGACCGAGCGTCCGTGCCCGAGCAGCAGGTGCTCGGGCCGGTACCCGAACAGTGAACCCGGCGGCCACGGACGCAGGAAGAGGTGCATCCCCACGCGCTGCCCGCCGCCGGTGTGCATCGGGTTGGCGGCCAGGACCTCGGCCACGATCAGCGCCTTCTTTGCCGGCCACCACAGCGCCGTCTCCCGCCAGCGCGGAATCCGCACGGCCGCGATCGCCTCGAACGGCGACCCCAGCACCGAGTCGGGAACCCTCAGGTGCGGGACCCCGAGCCGGGCGGCGATCTCGGCGCAGTCGCGGTTGTGCCGGTCGAGCAGCTGCAGCACCCCCGCCGGCTCCCCGAGCGCCGCCGCGTCCTTGATCTCCGGGCCGTCGAGCGGGTCGATCAGCCAGACCCGTCCCTCGTCGACGAGCGCATGGAACGCCCGCTCCATCGGCTCCGCGACGACCCAGGTCAGGCCCAGCGCATGCTCTTCAACGTGGATTCGGGACATGACCCCGGAACCTACTCCCCGCGACTTGCGAGCCCCGCTCAGTAGCCGATCAGGAGCACACCTTTCAACGGTAGCTGCAGGCGGTCGCTGGCGTAGATCGCGTCCAGCCTGTTCCGAGTCTGCTCGTAGCTGCGAATCGTCTGTTTACCCGTGCGATATTCCCGCATCATCGCCAAGACCAGATAGTCAACCCCAACCATCAGACCAGCCCGGACGAGGTCCCTGTAGTCGGCATTGTTGGCTGCCCCACGGCCGGCCTCGACCTCGAGCACGACTTTGTCCCGCGGGTGAAAACCGTCAACCTCGTAGGAGACTTTTGACTTGCCATTCTCGCCGAATAGAACCGGCCGCCTTATTTTCTGTGCGGCCGTCTTGCCGCTCTCGACTTTGAAACCGAGCCCTTTGAGGGCGGGCCTGACGGCGGCGAGACAGGTGTCGCTGCTGACACCGTGATTGGTGCCAGAGTCGATTTTCGAACGGGCGCGGCCGAACACCTTCAACACGTCCGCGGCCCAGCCGGGAGCCGGAAGACGGATCGGGTAGAACATCCAGGTCGGATAGAGCTCCTTGGCCACAGCGCGAGCTCATCACACTGCTCAGAAAAGATCAACTCATGCGGGGCGCGGCGCCGAGCTCAGGCGCCGGGGCCGAAGCCGATGCGGTGCTCGCCCGACTCGATGCGGATGAAGGCGACCTTGCCGAGGTAGAGGGAGATGACACCGTCCTCGGTGTGGAGGTCGTGCCAGCCGCCCTTCTCGAGCTGCGCCCGGAGGTCCTTGAGGTCGTCTTCGGCGAGGCGGGCGGAGACGACCTGCCCGCCCTCGAAGCCGATCTCGACTCGTTGTGCGTCAGCCATCAGTGTCCTCCCGCTGGTTCGACGATCTCGGTCAGGACCCCGCCGGTGGAGCGGGGGTGAAGGAAGGCGACGCGGCTGTCGCGGATGCCGACCCGCGGCTCGGAGTCGATCAGGTCGATCCCGGTGGCGGCGATCCGGACCAGGGCGGCGTCGATGTCGTCGACCGCGTAGGCGACGTGGTGCAGCCCTTCCCCCTTGCGGGCGAGGAACTTGCCGACGGCGGTGTCCGGGCCGAGCGGGGCCAGCAGCTCGACGTGGCCCTCGCCGACGTCCAGCAGCACCGCCTCGACGCCCTGGGACTCGACCGTCTCGCGGTGGGCGAGCGTCATCTCGAAGCTCTGCTCGTAGAGAGCGATCGCCGCGTCGAGATCCTCGACGGCAACTCCTATGTGGTCGATCCTTCCGAACATCGGCGCGGAGTCTATGCGGCCGGCGGCAGGTTGCCGCCGCCGTTGCCGTGCTCGACCCGGAGGATCTCCGCCATCGCCGCCAGCCCGACCTCGAGCTGATCCGCCGTCGGCTCCTTGGTCGCCCAGTGGCGCTGGATCTCGCGGCCGGGAGTGTGGAAGGCCTCGGCCAGGGGATCGCCGTGGTGGCGATCGCTCCAGGCGAACATCTCGACCGCGATCGAGGCGCCGCCCAGGCCGACCCCGGCGCGGGCGGCCGCGTTCGGGTGCTCGACCAGGCGCTCCAGCAGGACCGTGCCACCGGCCGAGAGCAGCATCATCGGGACCAGCAGGTTGGAGCCACAGCGGTCGTGCTCCTTCGGCACCGCGGCCACGTCTTCGACGCCCTGCTCGTAGGCGGCGATCGCCTTGTGCTCGACCCCGTGGTAGGCGGCGAGGTCGCGGTCCATCAGCGCCACCACCGCGGGCACGGCGCCGACGACCTGGGCCAGGCCCTCGCGCAGCGCCGAGGCCGGGGCGCGCTTGCGCAGCAGCCCGGTGGCGGCGAGCGTGGCGCCGGTAGCGGCGATCACCTGCCAGTTCTCGAAGGGGAGCCGCGCCGCCGGCAGCCGCCGCCGCGCCAGCGGCAGCACCACCATCGCCTCGGCCAGTTTCAGCGGCCCGCGCAGGCCGGGCATCCGCGCCACCAGCTTCGGAGCGAGCTCGGGCTTGCGCGCGGAGGCGACCTGGATGGCGCCATCGCGATCGCGCACCGCCGCTGACCAGTGGGTCGGCCCGTGGATCAGCAGCCCGTTGCGGAGCGCCATTCCCCCGAGTCGCAGCCGCTCAGCGTTATTCGAGGCCATGCCGTCACCTTAGGCGATGGCGTGTCTGAGCTCAGGGGTGAATACGGCCCCCTCAGCTCAGACACGCCCCCTGGACACGCCCCCGGACGTACAGAGGGCGCCGAGTCCAGTCCCACTCGGCGCCCTCTCCCCCCTGTGTCAAGTCCCCACCGGAGACCCCCAGTCCAGGCCTCCGGTGGGTGTGTCGGCTCTCCCTGGCTCTAGCTTGGAAAGCCGCCCATTGAAACCCCGTCTTCTTTAGGAAGTTGCGCCACTCACCTGGACTGTCCGAATCTCGTACGCAGCTCGGCCAGCCGCTTCCCCAGCTCGGCCTCGAAGCCGCGGTCGGTGGGCGCGTAGAAGCGGCGCCCGGCGAGGCCGTCGGGAAGCAGCTGCTGGTCGCTGACCCCGCCCGGCTGGTCGTGCGCGTAGCGGTAGCCGCTGCCTCGGCCGAGCTTGGCGGCGCCGGGGTAATGCGAATCCCGCAGGTAGTCGGGCGGCGTCTGGGCGCCGTGCTCGCGGACCTCCGCCCGAGCCGCCTCGAGCGCCTTGTAGGAGGCGTTGGACTTGGGCGCGAGGGCGAGGTAGACGCAGGCCTGGGCAAGGTTGAGCGCGCACTCGGGCAGGCCGACGCGGTCGACGGCGCGGGCGGCGGCGTCGGCGACGAGCAGCGCCCGCGGGTCGGCGTTGCCGACGTCCTCGGAGGCGAGGATGACCATGCGGCGGGCGACGAAGCGCGGATCCTCGCCGCCCTCCAGCATCACCGCCAGGTAGTAGAGGGAGGCGTCGACGTCGGAACCGCGGGTCGCCTTGATCCAGGCCGAGACGAAATCGTAGTGGCGGTCGCCCTGACGGTCGTAGTCGATCGCCTTGCGCTGCAGCGCGTCCTCGATCGCGGCGACGTCGATCGCCTTGCCCTGGGCGCGCTCGACCGCCCGCTCCAGCCCCGACAGCGCGACCCGGGCGTCGCCGCCGCTGCGCTCGGCCAGCATCGCCAGCGCCGCGTCCTCGATCGGCGGCGGCTCCGCGATCCCGCGCTCCGGATCGGCCAGCGCCCGCCGCAGCAGCGCCTCGACCTGCCCCGCGTCCAGCGGCTTTAGCTCGTACACCTGCGAGCGCGAGATCAGCGCCGAGTTGACCTCGAAGTAGGGGTTCTCCGTCGTCGCCCCGATCAGCGTCAGCAGCCCCTCCTCCACCGCCGGCAGCAGCGCGTCCTGCTGGGCCTTGTTGAAGCGATGGATCTCGTCGAGGAAGAGGATCGTCGGCCGCCCCGACCCCTTCCGCCGCTCCCGGGCCCGTTCGATCACCCCCCGGATCTCAGCTTTGCCGACGACCACCGCCGACTGCTCCTCAAACGCCCCCGCCGCCCCCACCGCAGCGATCCGCGCCAACGTCGTCTTCCCCGCCCCCGGCGGCCCATAGAGGATTGCGCTGTGCGGCTTCCCCTCTTCAATCGCCGTCCGCAGCGCGGAGCCCGCTCCAAGTATGTGCTCCTGCCCGACCAGCTCGTTCAACGATCGCGGCCGCATCCGCACCGCCAGGGGAGCGTCGACAGCCACTGTCCCTCCAGCTCCCCGGCCTGAACTGGGCTGGCCTTCCTCCCCGGTATCGAACAGCTGCTCGTCCACCGCGAGCGAGTATGAGGGAGACAGGGGAGGTCTCGACGGAACCTCCCGCTGTTCGTGACGGCGAGACCTCCCCTGTCTCCCTTGAACACACCCCCGTACAATCGACCTCATGGCCACCACCGAGGCGAAACCCGCAGCCCTGTCAACCTCGACCCTGGAGTCCTTCAACCCGGCCACCGGCGAGCTCGTCGGCACCATCCCGACGATCACCCCGGACCAGGTCCAGGGAGTGGTGGACGACGTCGCCCGGATCCAGCCCGCCTGGGCCGAGCTGCCGACGAAGGTGCGCGCCACCTACATGCGCCGCGCCGCCGACGCCCTGCTGGACGACATCGACGAGGTCGCCGAGCTGCTGGTCCGCGAGCAGGGCAAGCCGCGCGCCGAGGCCTACACGATGGAGCTGCTGCCGACCGTCGACGCCCTGCACTGGTGCGCTAAGGCCGGCCCGAGGATCCTCGCCGACGAGAAGGTGCGGATGACCCAGGCCTTCACGCTCTCCAAGAGCGGCCACTTCTCCTACGAGCCGATCGGCGTGGTCGGCGTCATCGCCCCCTGGAACTACCCCTGGTCGATCCCCTTCGGCGAGGTCGCGATCGCGCTGATGGCCGGCAACGGCGTCGTCCTCAAGCCGGCCAGCCTGACGCCGCTGCTGGGCGAGCGGATCCGCGACGTCTTCGAGAAGGCGGGCCTGCCCGAAGGCCTCGTCCGGGTCGTTCACGGCGGCGGCGCCGTCGGCGACGCGCTGGCCAAGTCCAGCGCCGGCAAGATCTTCTTCACCGGCTCGGTCGAGGTCGGCCGCAAGGTCGGCGCGGTCTGCGCCGAGCGGCTCAAGGGCTCGGTGCTCGAGCTCGGCGGCAAGGATCCGATGATCGTCTGCGCCGACGCCGACCTGCCGAACGCGATCTCCGGCGCCGTCTGGGGCGGCTTCGCCAACGCCGGCCAGACCTGCTCGGGGATCGAGCGCGTCTACGTCGTCCGCGAGGTCGCCGACCGCTTCGTCGAGGGCGTCGCCCGCGAGGCCGAGAAGCTGCGCCTCGGCGACCCACTCGAGTGGGAGACCGAGATCGGCCCGATGACTTCCGACGGCCAGTACGAGATCGTCGTCGAGCTGATCGAGGACGCGGTCGCGACGGGCGCCACCAAGCTCTGTGGCGGACCCGTCGACGTCCCCGGCCTGCCCGGCAAGTACGTCGCTCCGACCGTGCTCACCGGCGTCACCCACCAGACCCGGATCATGCGCGAGGAGATCTTCGGCCCGGTGCTGCCGATCATCGTCGTCGACTCCGAGCAGGAGGCGATCGACCTCGCCAATGACTCCCAGTTCGGCCTCGGCGCCTCGGTCTGGACCAAGGACCGCCAGAAGGGGGAGCGCATCGCCCGCCGGCTGGAGTCGGGAATGGTCTGGATCAACGACCACTCCTTCAGCCACGGCGCCTGCCAGTGCGCCTGGGGCGGGGTCAAGGACTCCGGCGTCGGCCGCTCGCACTCCAAATTCGGCTTCTACGAGTGCGTCAACATCAAGATGAATGCCTGGGAGCCGGGCCTCACCCGCGACTTCTGGTGGCACCCCTACGACCGCACCCTCGGCGAGGCGGTGCAGGCCTCGGCCCGCATCCTCTACGGCAAGGGCGAGACCCGCACCCGCGCCCTGCGCGAGGGCATGGGCCCGCTGCTGAAGATCGGCCAGCGCGCGCTGAAGAAGCGCCGCGGCTGAGCCTCAGTCCCGTCGAGTGAAGAGTTGATGGTCCTATAGCCCCCCTCAACTCTTCACTCAACACCCACTCGGTGAGAATCCAGGCTGTGAAAGAGGCAATCGAGCTGCGTGGCCTGCGCCGGGACTACGGCGAACGCACGGCGCTCGACGGTGTCGGGCTGACGGTCGGCGCCGGCCAGTCGCTGGTCGTGCTCGGGCCCAACGGGGCCGGCAAGACGACGCTGCTGCGGATCCTGGCGACGCTGCTGCGCCCGAGCGGCGGCGAGGCCGTGGTGCTCGGCTGCTCGCTCCCGGACGAGGCCTGGAAGCTGCGCGGGCGGATCGGCTACCTCGGCCACGAGCCGCTGCTCTACCGCGACCTCAGCGGCCGCGAGAACCTGCGCTTCCACGCCAGGCTGCACGGGATCACCGGCGCGGCGGCAGCGGCGCGGATCGCCGAGCTGCTCGCCGCCGCGGGGATGGAGCGCCGCGCCGACGAGCGGATCGTCGAGCTTTCCGCCGGGATGCGCCAGCGGCTGGCGATCTGCCGCTGCGTCCTGCACGAGCCGGAGCTGCTGCTGCTCGACGAGCCCGACTCCAACCTCGACGCCGAGGGCCGCGAGCTGGCCCGCGGCCTGATCGGCCCCGGCAGCGGCCGGACCCGCGTCGTCGTCACCCACGACCCCGAGCGCTTCCTGCCCGAGGCCGACCAGGTGCTGCGGCTCGGGATCGGCGAGGCGGCGGCGGTCTCGTGACGGCGCTCGCCCCAGGCCCGGCGGTCGCGCCGTGACCTCCTCGCGCGCCGCCTTCGCGGCGATCCTCGCCAAGGACCTGCGCTCGGAGCTGCGCACGCTGCAGTCGCTGCCGGCGATGGCGCTCTTCTCCGTCACCACCTTCGTCATCTTCCGCTTCGGCCTCGATCGCACCCAGCTCTCCGGCAGCCTCGCCGCCGGCGTGCTCTGGGCGACGCTGCTGTTCGCCGCCGTGCTCGGGATCAACCGGCTCTTCGTCGCCGAGCGCGAGGAGGGCGGCTTCGACGCGATCCGCCTCGCCCCGATCGACCGCAGCGTCCTCTTCAGCGCCAAGGCGGCGGCGCTGGTGATCTACCTGCTGGCGCTGGAGCTGATCGCGGTGCCGATCTTCGCCCTCTTCTTCCTCCACGACCTCGGCGGGCTGCTGCCGCTGGCGCTGATCCTGCTGCTGGCCGACCTCGGCCTCGCCGCGACCGGGACCCTGATCTCCTCGATGGCGGTGAATTCGCGCGCCCGCGACCTGCTCGTTCCCCTGGTTCTGCTGCCGCTGGTGGTGCCGCTGATGATCGCCGCGACCGGCGCCACCGAGCCGCTGCTGGCTCTGGGCGGTCCCGGTTACCACCGCTTCGGCACCTGGCTGATGGTGCTCGGCCTATACGATCTGATCTTCGGCCTGGTCGGCTATGCGGTGTTCGACTTCCTCCTTGAGGACTGACCCGACCCGAGCCCCGCCTCACCCCGCGAAGCATGTACGGCAAAGGACTCAGACCCCTCTCGATCGCCACCGTGGCGATGCTCGCCCTGTCGCTTTCCCTCGTCTTCTTCTACGCCCCGCTCGACGGCGACCAGGGCTTCATCCAGAAGATCTTCTACCTGCACGTGCCGCTGGCGATCGTGGCGCTGGTCGGATTCGTCGTCGGTGGCGTCTTCGCGATCGCCCACCTGCGCACGAACAACCGCAAGTGGGACGCGTATTCGTACGTCGCGATCCACATGTCGGTGATCTTCGGCGTCGCCGTCCTCGTCACCGGCTCGATCTGGGCCAAGGCCTCCTGGGGCCACTGGTGGGTCTGGGACGAGCCGACCCTGGTCAGCTTCCTGATCGTCTTCCTCATGTACGCGACCTACTACCCCTTCCGCTACGCGATCGAGGACCCCGAGCGCCAGGCCCGCTACGCCTCGGTCTTCGCGATCACCGCCGGCGCCTTCGTGCCGCTCAACTTCATGGCCGTGCGGATGGCCCAGAGCCTGGTCCATCCGCGCACCTTCGGCACCGCCAACGGCGGGCTGCCCGGCGAAATGATGCTGGTCTTCCTCTGCTGCCTGGCGACGATGGCGCTGCTCTGGGTGACCCTGGTCAAGTTCGAGCTGACCGCCAAGAGCGCCTCCGGCCAGGTCAAGCGCCTGCGCCGCGCCCTCGACGCACCGACCCCGGGCGCCGCCTCCCGAATCGCCCCGGAGGTGAGCTAGGTGCTGAGCCTGCTGGCCGCGACCCCGGCCCTGCCGCTCGACGAGGCGGGCAAGTACGTCGCCGCGGCCTTCATCGTCTTCATGGTCCTGCTGGTCGTCTACGTCGCGATCATGGCGGCGAAACTGCAGCGGATCGAGCGCGAGCTGCGCGAGCTGGCGGGCTTCGCCGAGCAGCGCAAACAGGAGGAGCAGCGTGAGGAGGTGAGCGCCTGATGTCCGAGTTGCTGGCGCTGGGCGTCTCCCACAAGACGGCGCCGCTGGACCTGCGCGAGCGCCTCTCGCTGACCGAGGGGCGCGCCGTCAGCGCCCTGCGCGAGCTGACGGCGGCGCCGGGTATCCACGAGGCGGCGGCGATCTCCACCTGCAACCGCACCGAGCTCTACCTGATCGTCTCCGACCCGGTCGAGGCCGAGTCCACGGCCCTGGGAGTGCTCACCCGCCAGGCCGAGATCCGCCCGACCGAGCTGCTCGGCCACCTCTACTCGCTGCGCTCGGTCGAGGCCGCCCGCCACCTGCTGCGGGTCACCGCCGGGCTCGACTCGATGATCGTCGGCGAGGCCGAGATCCAGGGCCAGGTCAAACGCGCCTACGAGCTGGCCCTGGTCGAGGGCGGCACCGGCCCGATCCTCAACCGTCTCTTCCGCGGCGCCCTCACCGCCGGCGGCCGCGCCCGCGAGGAGACCGGGATCAGCGAGAAGGGAGTCTCGATCCCCTCGGTCGCGGTCGAGCTGGCACGGCGCGCGCTCGGCGACCTCTCCGACCGCCGCGTACTGGTCGTCGGCGCCGGCGAGACTGCCGAGCTGGTCGCCAAGGCGCTGGTCGCCCGCGGCGTCCGCACCGTCTTCGTCGCCAACCGCCACTACGACCGCGCGATCGGCCTGGCCCAGCGCTTCGGGGGCAGCGCCGTCCGCTTCGAGGAGCTGCCCGAGCAGCTGGCCGAGGCCGACATCGTCGTCACCGCGACCAACTCGCCGCACCACATCGTCGAGCGCGACGACCTCGCCCAGGTGATGGCCGGGCGGCGCGAGCGGCCGCTGCTGGCGATCGACATCGCCGTCCCGCGCGACATCGAGCCCGACTGCCGTGAGATCCCCGGCGTCAGCGTCCACGACATCGACGACGTCCAGCAGATCGTCGAACGCAACACCAGCGGCCGCGAGTCGGAGGCGAAGCGGGCGGAGCACATCATCGAGGCCGAGCTCGACCGCTTCGAGCGCTGGCTCGCCTCGCTCGAGGTGGTGCCGACGATCGCGGCGCTGCGCGAACGCGGAGACGAGGTCGTGCGCCGGGTCCTGGCCGAGAACGACGCCCGCTGGGAGAGCCTCGGCGAGGCCGACCGCGAACGGTTGGAGGCGATGGCGAAGGCGATCGCCTCCCGCCTCCTGCACGAGCCGACCCTGCGCATGCGGCGCTCGGCCGGCAGCGACGACGCCTACTTCTACGTCAGTGCGATGCGCGAGCTGTTCGGGCTCGACGTCGGAACCGAGCCGGAGGCGGAGTCGGGCTCGAACGTGACCGAGCTGCATCGCGGCAAGGGCAAGTCCGCCTGAGGGCGCGGGCCCTCGAATGATTCGGATTGCCACTCGCGGTAGCAAGCTGGCCTTGACCCAGGCCGGGATGGTCGCGGAGATGCTTGGGGGGGCGGAGCTGGTCGAGGCGTCCTCCGATGGGGAGCAAGGGGACAAGTCGCGGTTTGTCCGGGGAGTCGAGCGGGTGGTGATGGCCGGGGAAGCCGAGGTGGGGGTGCACTCGGCGAAGGACCTGCCGGGAGAGATGCCGACCGAGCTGGAGATCGCCGCGGTGCCGGCGCGGGAGGATCCGGCCGACGTTTGGATCGGCGCCGGCAGCTCTCTCGCGGACGCTCCCGAGGGCGCCCGGGTCGGGACCGCCAGCCTGCGCCGCCGCGCCCAGCTGCTCGCCGCCCGCCCCGACCTGCGGGTGGAGGAGCTGCACGGGAACGTCGACACCCGCCTGCGCAAGCTCGCCGAGGGCAAGCTCGACGCGATCGTGCTCGCCGCCGCCGGCCTGCGCCGGCTCGGCCGCGAGGCGGAGATCGGCTTCCGGATCCCGGCCGAGACCATGGTCCCGGCACCCGGACAGGGCACGCTCGTGCTCCAGGTCCGGGCCGGAGACGAGGAGACGATCGCGGCCGTCGCCGGGATCTTCGACCTCGATGCCGCCCGCGAGCTGACCGCCGAGCGTGCCGCCGTGCGCCTGCTCGACGCCAGCTGCACGACCCCGGTCGGAGTCTTCGCCCGGGTCGAGGGCGAGGGCCTGGAGGTCGATGCCTTCGTCGGCCTCCCCGACGGCAGCGAGTGGCTGCGCGACCGGATCGAGGCCGACGCGGGCGAGCCCGCCGCCGCCGGCGTGCTCCTCGCCGAGCGACTGCTCGGCGCCGGCGCCCGCGACCTCCTCGATCGCGCCGAGGCGATGGGGTGAGCGCCCGCGCCGGGGTGGTCTACCTGGTCGGGGCGGGGCCCGGCGACCCAGGCCTGATGACGGCGCGCTCGCTGGCGCTGATCGCCGGCGCCGACGCGATCTTCTACGACCGCCTGATCCCTCCCGGCGCGCTCGACGGCGCCCGCGAGGACGCCGAGCTGACCTACGTCGGCAAGCAGCCCGGGGTCCCCTCGGTCCCGCAGGACGAGATCGGGGCGCGGCTGATCGAGGCGGCGCGCCAGGACAAAAGCGTGGTCCGTCTCAAGGGCGGTGACCCGTTCGTCTTCGGCCGCGGCGGCGAGGAGGGCGAAGCCCTGCGCGCGGCCGGGGTCGAGTTCGAGGTCGTGCCGGGCGTGACCGCCGGGGTCGCGGCCACCGCCTACGCCGGGATCCCCGTCACCCACCGCGACGATGCCTCCGCGGTCGCCTTCGTCACCGGTCACGAGGATCCCGAGAAGGACGAGTCGGCGCTCGACTGGAATGCCCTCGCCCGCTTCCCCGGCACCCTCGTCTTCTACATGGGGGTCAAACGGCTGGGCGAGAACGCGATGGCGCTGATCGCCGGTGGCCGCGACCCCGAGGAGCCGGCGGCGGCGATCGAACGCGGCACCTGGCCCGGCCAGCGCACCGTCAGCGCGACCCTGGGAACGATCGCGGCGGCGGTCGAGCGCGAGAGCGTCAAAGCGCCGGCGCTGATCGTCGTCGGCGCGGTCGTCGCCCGGCGCGAGGACCTCGCCTGGCTCGAGCATCGCCCCCTGCACGGCCGCCGCGTCGTCGTCACCCGCGCCCGCGCCCAGGCCAGCGGCCTCGCCGCGACTCTCCGCAACCTCGGTGCCGACGTCATCGAGCTGCCGGCGATCCGGATCGAGCCGCGGATCGACGCCGAGGAGGTGCGCGCGGCGGCGGCGGCGATCGGCATCTACGAGCTCGTCTGCCTGACCAGCCCCAACGGCGTCCGCCTGCTCTTCGAGGCGATCGCCGCCGCAGACCTCGACTCGCGCGCCCTCGCCGGCGTGACCGTGGCGGCGATCGGGCCTGGCACCGCTCGGGCCCTGGCCCAGCGCGGCGTGGTCGCCGACGTCGTTCCCGAGCGCTTCGTCGCCGAGGGGCTGATCGAGGCCTTGGGCGACATCGAGGTCGAGGGCAGCCGCGTCCTCGTCGCCCGGGCCGCCGATGCCCGCGACGTCCTGCCCGAGTACTTCGAGCAACGCGGTGCCGAGGTCGACGTCGTCTCCCTCTACGAGACCGTCCGCGAGCAACCCGGCGCCGAGGCGATCGAGGCAGCGCAGACAGCCGGCTACGTCACCTTCACCTCCTCCTCCACGGTGACCAACCTCGTCGAGGCGCTCGGCGACCGCTTCCCCAGCGCCGCCCGCGTCGTCTCGATCGGCCCCGTCACCAGCGAGACTGCCAGGGCGGCGGGTCTCGAAGTCGACGTCGAAGCCGAGCAGCACGACATCGACGGCCTGGTCCAAGCCCTGCTGGAGGACGCCGCGAAGTGACCGCCGCGGTTGCTGTCGTCTTTTGTATCGCTATACGGAACAAAAGACGACAGCAACTCCGAAGATGACCTTCGGGGAGCCGCACCACCACTTCGACTCGATCGACTCGACCAACACCCGCGCCCGTGAGCTCGCCGCCGAAGGCGCCAAGCACGGCACCGTCGTCACCGCCGACGAGCAGACCGCCGGGCGCGGTCGCCAGGGCCGCACCTGGACCGCACCCCCGGGCAAGGCCCTCCTCTACTCGGCGATCGTCCGTCCCCTCGACGAGCGCCACCTGATGCTCCCCCTCGTCGCCCCGCTGGCGGTCTGCGAAGCCGCCGAGGAGCTCGCCGCCGACCCGTCGGCAGAGAGTCGAGAAAAGGCGAAGCCGGGCACCGCCGCAGCGAAGCCCGAGCCCTTGCGCTGCAAGGTCAAGTGGCCGAACGACGTCCTCGTCGAGGGTCGCAAGCTGGCAGGCATACTGGTGGAGGCGCGGCCCCAGGACGGCTGGGCAGTAGTCGGAGTCGGCCTGAACCTCTCGATCTCCCGGGACGAATTCCCGCCAGACCTTCGTGAGACGGCAGTATCGATTTCAAGCGCGTGCGCTGGGGGTCAGGGGAAGTCTCGACGGAGCCTCCCCGCTGTTGCTCCGACGAGGCTTCCCCTGACCCCCCTCGCCGCAGCCGAAGTCCTGAACCGCCACCTGGCCACCTGGGTAGAGGCCGAGCCGGAGGAAGTATTGAAGTCCTGGCGCGAGCGCGACGCGCTGCGCGGCCACGAGGTCGCCTGGGACGGCGGCTCAGGCGTCGCCGACGGCGTCGACGACCGGGGCTACCTGCTTGTCGTCACCGCTGGCGGCGACCGCGTCGCCATTGGTGCCGGCGAGGTCCACCTCACCCGTTCCTGAGCCTGTCTCGGCCCGCGGGCCGGCGGCTTTGCGCCGCTTGCGCGGACGCTTCTTGCGCGGCTTCGCCTCGCCCTCGCCACCCTGCTTGGCGCCGCCCTCTGGCGCGCCGCCGTCCTCCCCCTGCTGCCCGCGCTTGCCGCGCTTGCGGCGCCGCTTGCCGCCTTTGGGAAAGTTGCGCAGCAGCTCGCGGGCGACGCCTGAGGGTTTCCGCGCCATCCGCATCCGCGCCCCGCGCAGCACCTCCTCGCCCTCGGGCGTGTGCGAGACCGAGGCCGCCAGGACGGAGACCGCCAGGCGGCGATCCTGTTTGCGGCTGGCGTGGACGAGCCGGCGCGCGTTGCGCCCGTGCGCCCGCCCGGAGGAGTTGACCAGCAGCCCCAGCAGCCGCTTCGTCTCCGGCCAGCGCTGCACCGCGTACTCCTCGTGCAGCTCGCGGGTGTAGGAGGCGAGGCGCCAGACCCAGGCCTGCGCCTGGTCGCGGCGGCCGATCCGCTTGTCGATCAGCGCCTGCAGCAGGACCTTGGTCCCGGCCCGCTTGTCCTCGCGGCTCCAGGTGCCGACGATGTCGATCGCGTCGTCGAAGGCCTCGGGGTCGCTGAGGTCGGCGATCTCCCCCAGCGCTTTCAGCCGCAGCTGCGCGTTGCGGTTGCGCTGCACGCAGGTCAGGAGGAAGCGACGGCGCAACTCCTTGGTCTGGTCGTTCTGCAGCATCGCCCGGGCACGCCGCCAGCCCTGGGTGTTGACCCGCGCCCCGGCCAGCGCCGCCCAGGCGTGCTGCTCGGGGTAATCGAGGTTCTCGACCGCGATCCGCCAGATCTCCCGTTCCAGCACCTCCATCCGCTTCTCCTCGACGTCGGAGACGGGGACGATCCGGCGCTCGACCCGGACCTTGCGCCCGCGCCCGCGCCGCACCGGCCCGACCACGATCGCGCCGCCGCGGTAGACGTCGCGGTCGAGCAGGCTGTGCAGGGTGATGATCGTCTCGCTGTGGGTGGTGGCGGGGTGGACGAAGTCGATGACCAGGCCCGCCTCCTTGCCCGGGGCCCGCCGGGTGACGCGGCCGACCCGCTGCTGGTAGATCCGCCGCGAGGCGGTCGGCGCCAGGTGCATGCAGATCGTCGCCCGCGGCGAGTTCCAGCCCTCGGCCAGCAGCATCGCGTTGCAGAGGACGTCGACCTCGCCGCGCTCGAAGCCGGCGAGGATCTCGGCCAGCTCGCGCTTCGGCGTCTCGCCGGAGACGGCCTGGGCGTTGATCCCGGCGGCACGGAAGGCCTTGGCGACGTTCTTGGCGTGCTGGACGCCGGCCGTGTAGAGGACGCCCGGGACGTTGCGGAAGCGGGAGCGGTAGAGGTCGGCGATCGCGACGTTGAAGGGCTCCTGGTCGAGCAGCGCCGCCAGCTCCTCCTGGTCGAAGTCCTGGTCGACCTCGCCCTTGCGCAGCGGCACCTTGGCGATCGTCCGCACCCCCGGGCCGGGCGGGATCCGCAGGCAGCGCAGCGGCGAGATGACGCCGCGCCGGGCCGCCTGGGCGAGGTCGAAGCGCGAGGTCTGGGTCGGGAAGAGGTCGGCGACGTGGCGGGCAATCAGGGCGCCCGTGGCGGTCATGCCGATGAAGACGGGTCCGTCCCAGGCGCGGATGCAGGCGCTGGTTTTCTCGCCGAGGGCAGTGTGGGCCTCGTCGCAGATGACGACGGCATAGGCGTCGGAGACCTTCTTGTGGTTGCGGACGAACCACTGGTAGGTCTCGACCGTGATCGCGCCGTCGGGGTCGTCGCGGCCGTCCAGCAGCGGCGGCCGCAGGCGCTCCTTGTAGCCGCGGTCGGAGATCTCGCCGATGAACTGGTCGACCAGGTTGCGGCGGTGGGTGAGGATCAGCACGCCGCCGGTCTTGGTCGCCTCGATGAAGCCGACCGCGGCGACCGTCTTGCCGGCGCCGGTCGCGTGCTCGAACCAGAAGCGGCGGGCCGCGCCCGGGTCCTCGGGAGCGTCCTCGACCACCTCCTCGTCCTCGTCGGACGGCGCTTCCTCCCAGTCCTGCGGCTCCTCGTCGGCGGCCAGCTCCTCGTCCTCGACCTCGAGCTGCGGCTCTTCGTCGTCGTCCTCATCCTCGTCCTCGTCGAGCTCGGCGTCGCCGTCGGCGCTCGGCTTGGCGGCGGCCTTCGCGGCGGGAGCCTCGTCGGCGCCCTCGCCCTCATCCGCGCCGGCGTCCTCCTCCGGCAGGTGGCCGTTGCGGCGCTCGTCGTCGGTGATCACCTGCTGCTGCGCCATCAGCTCGGCCAGGGTGCCGGAGAGCGCGTCGACCTGGTGCGGGTTCAGTTCGGCCCCGTCGAGCAGCTTCGGCGGTTCGTCGGCGAGGAACCGCTCCAGCCCCAGCAGCAGCGAGAAGTCGCGGCGCCACTCGATCGAGGGGTGCTCGGCCCCGGCCTCGATCTCGCTCAGCGCCGCGTCCAGGGCGCGCCGCCGCGCCGTCCCTGGTGCCAGCGCCTCCGGCCCCTCGCCGTCGAGCAGGAAGGGCTCGCGGGCGAACGCCGCCGCACGCTCGATATCGGCGCTTGAGAGAACTGCCGCTGACGCGGCAACGTCGCTGGTCTTGGCCATAGAAAGGCTTCTGGGGTCCGCCCCCACCGAACACGAGACAGGCCGGCTGGAGGCAAGTAGACGAGGGTTGCCGGGAGCAGGTACCCCTTCCCCCGGAAATCTCAGCGGCTCGCATACCGGCGAACCGAACATACGTATTGTAATCACGGAACGGATGACCACGCGATCGACACTGCGCATTGCGCTGTTCGCCCTCTGCCTGGCCCTGCTCGCGGCAAGCGGCTGCGGCTCCTCCGCCGGCGGCGATTACGGCGGCGCCCACCCTGACTACAAGCGCGCCCTGGCCGGCTCGCCGGCGCCTCTGGCCGCTCTGCACGCACAGGCCAACCAGCTGCTGCCGGGCGGCAGCGACGCCTTCGAGAAGCGCATCGCCGGGCTCAAGGGCTACCCGGTGGTCGCCAACGTCTGGGCCTCCTGGTGCGGCCCTTGCCGCTACGAGTTCCCCACCCTGCAGAAGCTCTCCGCCCGTTACGGCAAGCGCGTCGCCTTCCTCGGCGTCAACTCCGACGACTCCGACGCCGCCGCCAGGACCTTCCTCTCCGAGGCCCCGGTGCCCTACCCCAGCTACACCGACCCGGACAAAGACCTCTTCCACTCGCTCGGCGCCATCGGATTTCCCGACACCGCCTTCTACAACCGCGACGGCGAGCTCGTCTTCCTCAAGCAGGGCGTCTACGCGGACGCCTCCGAACTCGAAGCCGACGTTCGGCGCTACGCCCTGGGGAGCGCATAATCGGGCGATGGACGCGTTCGCCGTCATCGCGCTTGCCGCCTTCGCCCTGCTGCTTGCCGAGCTGCTGCTGCCGACCGGCGGCGCGCTGGCGGCGATCGGCGCGGCCGGCCTGGTCGCGGCCGGCGTCGTCGCCCTCGACTCCAACAGCGACGGCGCCGACCTGATCGGCCCGGCCCTGATCACGCTCGGGATCCTCTCGGGGATCAGCTTCTACTTCGTCACCCGCAAGGTGATCGAGGCCCACCGCGACCAGCCGGTGCGGACCGGCAGCGAGGAGATGGTCGGGGCCGACGGAGAAGCTCGCTCGACGATCGACCCCGACGGCCAGGTCTGGCTGCAGGGGACGGTCTGGGGAGCGCGGCTGGCCGAGGCGTCCGGCCCGGTGCGGCTGGGGGATAGAGTCACGGTCGAGGCGATCGACGGGCTGACGCTGGTGGTTCGCGCCCAGCCCGCGACCGCGGAGACGTCCAAAGAAGGAGCAGGTTGATGGCGGTCCTTGGCGGAATACTCATCGTCCTCGTCTTCTTCGGGCTGATCGCGGTGGGTGCCTCGGTGCGGATCCTGCGCGAGTACGAACGCGGCGTCGTCTTCCGCCTCGGCCGCCTGATCGCCCAGAAGGGCCCCGGCCTGATCCTGCTGATCCCGTTCATCGACCGCATGGTCAAGGTCGACCTGCGGACGGTGACCCTGAATATCCCGCCGCAGGAGGTGATCACCCGCGACAACGTCCCCGCCGGCGTCAACGCGGTCGCCTACTTCCGCGTGATCGACCCCCGCAAAGCGATCACCGAGGTCGAAAACTTCCTCCTCGCGACCTCGCAGATCTCGCAGACGGCGCTGCGCTCGGTGCTCGGCAAGGCCGAGTTCGACCAGCTGCTGTCCGAGCGCGAGCGGCTCAACGAGGAGCTGCAGACGATCATCGACGAGTCGACCGAGCCCTGGGGCGTGAAGGTGACCGCGGTCGAGATCAAGGACGTCGAGATCCCGGAACAGATGCAGCGGGCGATCGCCCGCCAGGCCGAGGCCGAGCGCGAGCGGCGGGCCAAGATCATCAACTCCGAGGGCGAGTTCCAGGCGGCCCAGAAGCTCACCGACGCGGCCGACATCATCAGCACCAACCCGGCCTCGCTGCAGCTGCGCTACCTGCAGACGCTGCTGGAAATCGGCAGCAACCAGAACACCACCGTGGTCTTCCCGCTGCCGATGGACATGCTCGAGCCCTTCCTCGGCCGCGCCGACCACAAAGCCGGCGGCAGCAAAGCGAAACCGCCCACCCCTCCGGTGCCGCCGGTCCAGCCGGCGCCCGAGCTCCCCGACGACCTCCCCCCCTCGCGGTCCTGAGCTCCCCCGAGATACGCATCGACCAGCTGAGCGGGCTGAGGACGATCCTCGCTCCCGGCCGCGCCGAGCGTCCAGACAACTTCTCCGCCAAAGCCGCGGAGCCGAAGGGACCCGAGAACTGTCCCTTCTGCGAGGGACGGGAGGACCGCACGCCGCCGGAGGCCTACGCCCTGCGGCCGGGAGGCGGGGCCGCCGACAGCCCTGGCTGGCTGACCCGGGTGGTGCCGAACCTCTACCCGGCGCTGGGCGACGGCGGTGGCGACTCGGGCGGCAGCCCGGGCGCCGAAGCCGGCGCCTTCGCCAGCAGCGGCGACCCCCTGCTGGCCTCGCGCAAGGCGGGCGAACCGAACCTCTTCTCCTCGCGGCCGGCGACCGGCGTGCACGAGGTGGTCGTCAACTCGCCCCGGCACGTGACCGCGATGGCGGAGCTCGGCGACGAGCAGTTCGCCGCCGCGGTCGCCACCTGGCGCGAGCGCATGCGCGCGCACTCCGACGCCTCCTACGTGCAGGTGATCGTCAACGAGGGCGGCGGCGCCGGGGCCTCGCTCGAGCACTCCCACGCCCAGCTCTACGCCCTGCCCTTCGTGCCGGCGGCGGTCGCCCGCGAGCGCGAGCGCGCCGGGGCCTACGCCGAACGCACCGCCGGCTCCGGCCTGCTCGGCGACGTCCTGGTCGAGGAGGTGCGCCGGCGCGAGCGCCTGGTCGCGATCGACGACGAGGCGGCGCTGATCTGCCCCTGGGCCTCGCGCTCGCCCTTCGAGCTGCGGGTGATCCCCCGCCACGCCGCCGCCAGCTTCGCCGACGACGAGACCGGCGCGGCGATGATCCGCACCGCGATGCGCGTCCTCGCCGATCGCTTCGGCGGCCCGCCGGAGCTCAACCTCTGGGTCCGCACCGCCCCCCGCGGCGCCGAGGAGTTCGGCTGGCACGTCGACATCGCGCCGCGCCTGACGATCAAGGCCGGCTTCGAGCTCGGCACCGGCGTCGACATCAACGTCTACCCGCCCGAGCGGGCGGCGAGCGACCTGCGCGAAGCCCTGTCGAGCTAGTTCCGCCTACCTCAGCGCCATTTCAAGGGTCGAGGCGAGCCCAGGTTTGATCAGGTCGCCATCAGCGGAGAGAACCCCCCGCCCAAGACGGGTTGCGATCGCCGCGTAAGAAGCGTCATAGAAGGTGAGGCCATGGGAGAGCGCAAGACTTGCCGCTGCTCGGTGATCCTCTGGGAGCAGATCGAGCGGCTCGCCGCAGATCTCCAGCAAGAGCTTGAGCGCCGCACCAACCTCGCCGCCCGTCCAGCCGCCATGTAGCGTGAGGACGTTGCCCACCTCGTAAACGGTGAGGGTAGTAACCCGCATCGCCAGCCGCCCGATCGCCTCTCGGGCGAGCTCCCCTTCGGGCTCGCGCTCGAGCGGCCGGAACCACTTGGCCGCAACGCTGGCGTCAACGACCCAGGCATCCGGGTTGCCGGTGGTGCTCACGCGTCGCGGTTGCGATCGGCGCGGATCAGCGCCACGATGTCATCGGGGCCGCTCCACGTCTGGGGCAACCGGTCGAGGTCGGCCCAGATTGCCTCACGATCGCGGCGCGCGAGACCCAGCTCCCGACGGGCTGCATTCTGAAGGAAGGCGCTGCGGGTCGTCCGCCGTCGTTCCACCTCGCCGTCGAGCATGTCCAGCAGCGCATCGGGGATCGAGATCATCACCTTCGCCATCGGCCGAGTATATACCCAAGGCAATACCCCTAGATCCAGTCCGAGTCGCGGCACTCGCTCCCAAGTCGCCCGCGCGGGAGAGTTCTCCCCCTCGGCCGATAAGGTCGTCTCAATGGCTCCGAACCCGCGACCGATCCCCCGCTTCATCGCCGACACGACCCAGGAGGGGATCCCGCACGGGCGCTTCGCCGAGCGGCTGACCACCGCCTTCCGCGAGGCGGTCGAGGGGATCGAGGACCTGCCCGAGGGGGCGGCGACGCCAGACGAGCTCGACTGGTTCCCGGAGCGCGCCTGGGGTGGCCGCGTCTGGGTCCCCTGCTCGGCCCACACCGAGAGCAGCGAGGGCACGCTGGAGCTGTTCGGCCACGTCTCCTACGTGCAGGAGCCGGGCGGCGACCCCTCCGACTTCCAGGCCAAGGCCGACTTCACCGACGTCCTCGCCGCCGACAACCCGGACTGGCGGATCGACCTCAACGACGACGTCGTCGGCCGCTGGCGCGGTGAGAACGGCCGCGCCGGCGCCGTCACCCTGGTCTGGGGCCGGCCGCTGCTGCGCAACGCCGTCGCCGCCACCGCCGAGCTCGACGGCGAGGTCGTCGACCAGGAAGAGATCTCCAAAGACCGCTTCACCCTCGTCGCCCTCGACGCCCTCGAGGGCTACGGCGACGAGTTCTTCATGGAGGTCAAGCTCTGGAGCCGCCGCGCCCAGGAGCTCGCCTCCGAGAGCCTCTACGGCTAGCCCGGGGATCTACGATGGGCGATCCAGCCCCGATAGCTCAGCTGGATAGAGCGATCCCCTCCTAAGGGATAGGCCGCTGGTTCGAATCCAGCTCGGGGCATTTCGGAGAGCCGGTTGCAGGGCTAAATGGCCGGACCGGCTCGACCGCTCATTTCGCTGCTCTTGCCGATATGCAGGCAAATTCTCCAAGAAGCGAGGATCGCTCTATCGACACGGCAGCTTCAAGCGACCCCGAGGGACTCGGGAGAAACGCTGATTGCTGCAACACCAAGGGTCGAGTCGCTATAAAAATCGGGGAGTGTCAAACGGACTTTGCCTCCCTGCTCCTGAGAACACTTCTTGGTCGATAGCATCGTCTGATGCTCTCGGCTCCCCACCCCTTGCTTGTCAAGCCGTTCCTCTATGGAGAGACGACGGAGCGCGGCGACCTCGCCGACTAGACGCGGCTCCCTTCTCGAGAGACCGAGCCCGGTTTCCGACATCCGGGGTTCACAACCGAAAGGGGCCACTTTCCTTGCCATACCCGAAGATCGAGCTTCACGTTCATCTGGAGGGCACCGTCCGCCCCGCCGCGCTGCTGGAGATCGCCCGCCGCAACGACGTTGCGCTACCCGTCGACTCAGTCGAGGGACTGGCCGATCTCTATCGCTTCCGAGACTTTGCTCACTTCATCGAAATCTGGCTGATGACGACCAGTGCGCTGAGGACGGCCGACGACTTTCGCCAGGTGGTCGTCGACTATGCGCGGGAAGCCAGTCGTCAAGGAGCCGTTTACATCGAGGGCATTTTCTCCCCCGCGGAGGCCGCTGCGCGTGGTGTGCCCTGGGAGAAAATTTTCGAGGGTTACTGTGACGGCGCCCAGGAGGCCCGGGAGCTGTACGGAGTCGAGGTTCGGCTCACGCCCGACATCCCGCGTGGCTTTCCGCTGGAGGCGGCGGAGGCCACGGCGCGTCACGCGGTTGCGCATCGCGACCGCGGCGTCGTCGGACTAGGTCTCGGTGGTCCGGAGGCAGAGTTTCCTCCCGAGCCATACGCCGGAGCTTTCGCTCTAGCCCGCGATGGCGGGGTCGCCTCTGTGCCCCACGCGGGCGAGGTCGCAGGCGTCGCATCTATCCGCGGTGCCCTTGAGGCATTAGGTGCAGATCGAATCCGGCACGGCATTCGTGCCGTGGAAGATTCCGGGCTGGTTCGCGAGCTTGCCGACCGCGGGACGGTTCTAGACGTTTGCCCGATCTCGAACCTGCGTACCGGCGCGGTTCGGACGCTTGCCGAGCACCCCCTGCCGCAGCTCGTTGCCGGCGGCGTGCGATGCTCGCTCTCAACCGACGATCCGGCGATGTTCGATACGGATCTGGATCGCGAGTACGAGACCGCGACCGGTCTCGGGCTTCTGCCGCAAGACTTTTACGAAGCAGGCGTTGCGGGAGCGCTCTGCGACGAGAAGACGCGCAAGCGGTTGCGCGACTTGGGAGAGGAGTACGAGTGGCCGGTACAACACCGTGAGGGGTGAATTATGAGCCCCGAGCGGCGCGTTGCAGCCGCTCCTCGGACTATTGGCGAGAGGCGGGCCGCGAGCCCTCTCGAGCCCGCGGCCGCCTCTCGCCCTAACCCTGCGCCGGAGCGAGCTCCGGCTCACGCGCCTCGGGCAGCCAGCGCAGCGCCCGCGGCAGATACCAGTTGCTCTCGCCCAGCAGCTTCATCGCCGCCGGCAGCAGGACGCCGCGGACGATGGTGGCGTCGATCAGGACGGCGACGGCGAGGCCGACGCCCATCTCCTTCATGTCGATCACGCTGAGGGTGGCGAAGATCGAGAAGACCGCCACCATCACCACCGCGGCACTGGTCACGGTCCCGGCCGTGGCCGAGATTCCCTGCCGCACCGCCTCATCCGTGCTGAGACCCCGATCGACGCCCTCGCGGACCCGGCTGAGGATCAGCACGTGGTAGTCCATCGAGAGCCCGAAGAGGATCACGAACAGAAACAGCGGCAGCCAGGAGCTGATGCCTCCGTTGGAGTGGAAGCCGAGCAGCGACTCCCCCAGGCCCTGCTGGAAAACCAGGACCAGGACGCCGTAGGCGGCCCCGACCGAGAGCAGGTTGAGGACGATCGCCTTGATCGGAACGACGATCGAACGGAACGTCACCAGCAGCAACAGGAAGGCGAAGCCGAGGACGAAACCGAAGACCAGGGGCAGGCTCTTGGCCAGCTGGTCGTTGAAGTCCTGCGACTGCGCCGCGGCGCCGGTCACGTTGACGTCGGCAGCTCCCACACCGGCGAACGCCGCCGGCACCAGCTGTCCCCGCACCTGCTCCATCGCCCGCGTCGCCGCGGCATCGCTGCCACTGCCGACGGTAGGGATGTCGATCGCCGCGACGGTGCCGTCGGCACTCTCTTCGACGCTGACCGGACCGGCGACGAACCCGCTCGCCGCCGCTTCCTTGCGCAGCCGGTCGATCGCGCCGGCCACCGGACCGGCACCGACGTCGTCGGCCTCGACGACCACGGTCGCGCTCGCCGCTTCGCCCGGGAAGGCCGCGGTGACGTGATCGTAGGTCTGCACCACGGGGATGCTGCGGGGCAGGTCGTCGGCGCCGCTGACCACGGTCTGCATCCCGAACGCCGGGATGGCCAGGGCGATCAGCAACCCGGCCGAGGCGACCAGCGAGAGCACCGGCCGGCGCATCACCCGGTCCACGATCGAGCCCCACATCGAGCCGCCGGCGCGCCTCTGGCGCAACCGGCCGAGGAACGGGATCCGCCCGCGCTCGACCTTGTCCCCCAGCTTCGAGAGCACCGCCGGCAGCACCGTCAGCGAGGCGAACATCGCCACCGCGACGACGGTCATCGTCCCCACCGCGAACGAGGTGAAGGTGGGATCGCCGCTGAGCAGCATGCCCGCCATCGCCGTGATCACGGTCAGGCCGGAGACCAGGACCGCGCGGCCCGAGGTCGCCGCCGCGGCGTCCAGCGCCGCCGACTCGCTGCGTCCGGCCCGGCGCTCTTCACGCTCGCGCCGCAGGTAGAACAGCGAGTAGTCGACGCCGACCGCGAGGCCGACCAGGACCACCACCGAGGAGACGTTGGGATCCATCGGCACCAGCTGGCTCGGAAGCGCCAGGAGGCCCATCGTGGCCATCACCGCCGAGGTCGCGATCAGCAGCGGCACCAGCGCCGCGACCAGGGCGCCGAAAGCGACCAGGAGGATGATCAGGGTCACCGGCAGCGAGGTCTTCTCGGCCTTGCTGAGGTCTTCTTCGAAGGCGGATTCGACCGCCTTGCTGGCGCTGGCGTCGCCGAACTGTTCGACCCGCAGGTCGGGATGCGCCTTCTGCACCGCGGCGGTCGCCGCGAGACTGGCATCGACGCGTTCCTGCGCCTCTTCGTCGTCGCCGGGGATCGTGAATTCGATCAAGGCCGAGTGGCCGTCCTCGGAGACCTGACCGCCACCGTCCGCCGGCGAGCTGACGTTGCGAACCGACGACAGCCCTTCGAGCTCGCGCGTCGCTTCTCCCACCGCCGCGGCAAATGGCGGATCGGTGGACTTCATCCGCCCGCTCTGAACCAGGACGACCTCGCCGTTGGGTGCCAGCTTCGACTTTTCGATCGCCACCTCCGCCCGGCCGGCCTCGCCCGAGACGGCTTCGGCGTCGGTCAGTTCCTTGGTGCCGACGGCGCTGCCCGCGAAGAGCGCCACGACCACGAAAGCCAGCCATCCGAAGATGGCGAGCTTGCGGTGGGTGGCGCTCCAGCGGGCGGCGCGGGCGGCGATGTTCTTCTTCGATTGCATCTGGTTCCTCTCGGTCGGTTGGATGAGACCGGCCCAGACTCCCAATGCGCGGGCACCCTTCCAATGCGGCTGGCAGGCGTCTCGGGGGGCGGTTCGCCGCCGCGATGGTGTGGACAGCCGTACCCCCGGAAGCCACTCCGTGAAGGACAATTGGCTGGTGTCCACGTCCGTCCTCATCGTCGACGACCACCCCAGCTTCCGCGCCGGCGCCCGGCGCATGCTCGAGGCGAGCGGCTACGCGGTGATCGGCGAGGCGGCCGACGGCGAGGCGGCGCTCGAGGCGGTCCGCGAGCTGCGGCCCGATCTCGTCCTGCTCGACGTCCAGCTGCCGGACATCGACGGCTTCGAGGTCGCCGCCCGGCTCGAGCGCGCTGGCGCGGCGCCGGCGATCGTCCTCACCTCCAGCCGCGACCGCGCCGACTTCGGCGACGCCCTCGCCGAGAGCCCGGCCCGCGGCTTCATCGCCAAGGGCGAGCTGAGCGGGTCGACGCTCGCGGAGCTGACCGGATGAGCGGTCTGCGACGCGCCCTGCTGGCGCTCGCCGCGCTCGCCATCCTGGCCGGGGTCGGTGCCGCCGCGCTGATCCTGACCAGCGACCACACCACTCCCCGCGGGCTGGCGGCGGCGCTGATCCTCACCGCCGGCTGGAGCTTCGCCGGCACCGGCCTCTACGCCTGGGACCGGCGCCCGGGCAACAACATCGGCCCGCTGATGACGGCGATCGGCTTCACCTTCTTCTTCCAGGGACTGTCGTCGTCGAACAACGAAGTCGTCTTCGCGATCGGGATCATCGGCTCCTCGCTGCCCTACGCGATCCTCATCCACCTCCTCGTCACCTTCCCCGCCGGGCGCTTCGAGAGCCGTTTCCAGCGCGTCGTCGTCGGCGCGGCCTATCTGACGACGACGGTCCTGCAGCTGGGATGGGCGTTCTTCATCGACCCGACCAAGCAGAGCGACTGCGGCAACTGCCCGGAAAACCCGATCCTGATCGCCGGCCACGAAGGGGTCGCCAACGCCATCAACGCCGTCCAGGTCCTGACCGCAACCTTCGGGATCGCCTCGACCGTGGCGATCGTCTACCTGCGCTGGCGGCGCAGCACGCCGGCACAGCGCCGCGTCCTCACGCCCGTCGTCCTCACCGGTGGGGTCGCTTTCACGATCCTGCTCGCGCAGCTGATCCTCAGCGAGGCCGGCGTGCCCCAGGCGGTCGAAGACGGCACCTACATCGCGGCGATCGTCGTCTTCGCCTCGCTTCCCTTCGCCTTCCTGCTGGGCCTGCTGCGCTCGCGGATCGGCAAGGCGGAGGAGATCACGACCGCGCTCAGCGCCGAGAACGAGCAGCTGAACGCCGAGCTGCAGGCCAAGGTCGAGGAGCTGCGGGCCTCGCGGGCCCGGATCGTCGAGGCCGGCTACGCCGAGCGCCGCCGGGTCGAGCGCAACCTCCACGACGGCGCCCAGCAGCGGTTGATGGCGCTGACGATGAACCTGCGCCTCGCCCGCGACAAGCTCGGCGAGGACCCCGCGACGACCGGCGAGCTGCTCGACGAAGCGATGGAGGAGCTGGCGGCGGCGACCGCCGAGCTGCGCGAGCTGGCCCGCGGCATCCACCCGGTCCTGCTCAGCGAACGCGGCCTGCGCGCCGCCCTCGGCGGCCTCGCTGAACGCTCTCCGGTCCCGGTCGAGCTGGTCGCGACCCCGGCCGAGCGGCTGCCGGCCCCGATCGAGATGGCCGCCTACTTCGTCGTCGCCGAGGCACTCACCAACGTGGCGCGCTACGCCGAGGCCGAGGTCGCGACGGTGCGGGTGGAGCGGCGCAACGGAACGGTCGAAGTCGAGATCCGCGACGACGGCGTCGGCGGTGCCGAGCTCGACGCCGGCACCGGCCTGCGCGGCCTCGAAGACCGGGTCGGGGCGCTGGAAGGGTCCTTCAGCGTGACCAGCCGTGCCGGCGAGGGTACGACCGTGGAGGCGAGCATCCCGTGCGCGTAGTCGTCGCCGACGACTCGACCCTGCTGCGCGAGGGCGTGGTGCGGCTGCTCGAGGAGGCCGGGCTCGAGGTCGTCGGACAGGCGGCCGACGCCGAGGAGCTGATGCGCAAGGTCCGCGCCCACAAGCCCGATGTCGCGGTCGTCGACGTGCGGATGCCGCCGACTCACACCGACGAGGGCCTGCGGGCGGCGCGCGAGATCCGCACCGAGCTGCCCGAGGTGGCCGTCCTCGTGCTCTCCCAGTACGTCGAGGTCACCTACGCCCGCGAGCTGCTGGCCGAGAGCGCCGAGGGCCTCGGCTACCTGCTCAAGGACCGGGTGGCGGACGTCACCGCCCTCACCGACGCCGTCCGCCGGGTCGGCGCCGGCGGCTCCGCCCTCGACCCCGAGGTCGTCTCGCAGATGCTCGGGCGCCGGCGCCGCAACGACCCCCTGCAAGCGCTGACGCCGCGCGAGCGCGAGGTCCTGGGGCTGATGGCCGAGGGCCGTTCCAACGCTGCGATCGCCGCCGAGCTGGTCGTCACCGAACGCGCCGTCGAGAAGCACGTGACCGGCATCTTCTCCAAGCTCGAGCTGCCGACCAGCAGCGACGACCACCGGCGGGTGCTGGCGGTCCTCCGCTTCCTCGACGATCCGGCCTGAGCTCGGCGCCCCGGGGGGCCCGGTTGCAAGCCCGCGCCCGCGGCGCAGCAACTTTTGGGGTGGCGACCCGGTTGTAGCCAGAGTGCAGCTAGTGAGCCGACGAGGCCAACGGATTCTCCGCGCCCTGGCGCCGCCTGCATGGGCCGGGGTCCTTGCCCTGGCCGTGCTGGCGTGCTGGGCCTGCGCGTTCGCGCCCGCCGGCGCCTCCGCCCGCACCCTCCACTTCGACGGCCGCCGGGTGACGGCGCCGGACTCTTGGCCGGTTTACCGACTCGGTGAGCATCCGCAGACCTGCGTACGGCTCGACCGCCGTGCCGTCTACCTGGGGACGCCGGGGGCCAACCAGCGCTGTCCGGCCGAGGCCATGGGACGGCGCCGGGCGATCCTGGTCGAACCGCGTGGCGCCGCCAGCGCCTCGCGGTCGGCCCTGCCGGTCCCCGCCCAGCGGATCGCCGGCGCCTCGAGCGGGGGCAGCGTCTTCACCGGACTCGGCTTCGACGCCTGCGCGGCGCCCTCCTCGCGCACGATGAGCGCCTGGGGCGCCTCCCCCTACCGGGCGATCGGCGTCTACATCGGCGGCGACAACCGCGGCTGCACGCAGCCCAACCTGACCGCAGGCTGGGTCAGCGCCCAGACCGCCGCCGGCTGGCACCTGATCCCGACCTACGTCGGCCTGCAGGCCCCGACCAGCGCCTGCGGCAGCTGCGGCAAGCTCAGCGCCGCCCGCGCCACCGCGCAGGGCGAAGAAGCGGCGGTCGACGCGGTGGCCCAGGCCGCCTCGGTGGCGATGGGCCCGGGCAGCCCGATCTACTTCGACATGGAGGGCTACTCGCGCACCTCCAGCTCCTCCGCCGCGACCCTCACCTTCCTCGAGGCCTGGACCGAGAAGCTGCACGCGCTCGGCTACGTCTCCGGCGTCTACAGCAGCGGCGCCTCCGGGATCGCCGACCTGGCCGACGAAGTCGGGACCGGCTACGTGCTGCCGGACAACATCTGGGTCGCCAACTGGAACGGCCAGGCGACCGCCACCGACCCCTACCTACCGGCCAACGGCTGGAACCAGCACCAGCGCATCCACCAGTACCGGGGCGGCCACGACGAGACCTACGGCGGCGCCACGATCAACATCGACAACAACTACGTCGACGGCGGCACCGTCGGCATCGCGGCGTCGACCGCCACCAACGAAGACCCGCTCGGCTCGCTCGACCTGGTCGGCTCTCCCAGCCCGGGCCAGGTGCGGGTCAAAGGCTGGGCCTTCGACCTCAACGCGCCGACCGAACCGCTGGCGATCCGCGCCTACGTCGGCGGCCGGCCCGGCGCCCCCGGGGCCGTCTCCTACGATCTCGGCGCGGTCGCCAACCAGCCCCGCGAAGACGTCGGCGCCAAGTACCGGCGCGCCGGCGCGAGCCACGGCTTCGACGCGACCTTCCCGATCCTCAAGTCCGGCCCGCAGCCGGTCTGCGTCTACGCGCTCAACACCGGCGGCGGCGCCGACCGTCTGCTCGGCTGCAAATCGACCACGGTCGCGGTGGCGGTCACGCTCTCGGTCGTGAAGACGACGCCGACCAGCGTCAAGGTCTGGGTCGCCTGCGAATGGCCGGAAGGGACGGACTGCCCCGGCCAGCTCAATCTCCGCACCCGCGTCAAGATCGCCCTCCCCCATCGCCGCGGCACGCCGCCGCGAATCCGTGCCGTCACCCGCTCGCTCGGCCGGCGGCCGTTCAAGCTCGCCGGCAAGCAGGGCCACGGCTTCGTGATCCCGCTCAGCGCCGGCGGCCGCGCCCTCCTGAAGCAGCGCGGCAGCCTCAAATCGCAGTTGATCGCGGCGATCCCCGGCGGCCGCCGCACCATCGCCGTCGGCCTCGGCCGCTAACTCGGCTAGCCCTCGCCGAGCGCCTCGCGCAGGCGCGCCAGCTCCGCCCGCAGCTCCCCCAGCTCGCGCTCGAGCCGGGTGAGGCGATCCTCGGCCGGGACGAGTCCGGGGTCGTGGGCACTGGTGGCGGCGGGAGCGGCGTCGCTCCCGGCCGCAGCCATCGCGTCGTCTTCCGAATTGCTCCCCACCTCGAGCGCGGGCGCTGGCGCCGCCGAGCCCTCCTCGATCCCGCCCAGCAGCTGCTGGTAGCGCAGCTCCTTCTGGCCCGGCCGGCGCTCGTGGCGGGCGACGTAGCCCCGCTCGACCAGGCCATCGAGCGCCTGCTGCACCGCGGCCAGGTCGGCGAAGCCGTGCAGCCGCTCGCCGCGCTGCTTCAGCTCGCCCGGCGTCTGCGCCCCGCGCAGCATCAGCACGCCCAGCAGCGCCAGCTCATCCTCGTCGACGCCGAGCGCTTCCGGCATCAGCTGCCGGTACTTGCGGGCGCGGCTGTGGGCGCCGCTGGTGAGGCGGGTCCAACCGCGCAGCGCCAGCCGGCGCAGCGCCTCGGACACGGTTGCCTCGTCGTAGTCGACCACCGGATCCCGGTTGGTCGCCTGGTTGCAGGCGAGCCGCAGGGCGTTGAGCGAGAGCGGGTAGGCGTCCGGGGTGGTGCGCTGCTTCTCGATCAGGCAGCCGACGACGCGGATCTCGACTGCGTCGGGCTCCATCGCTCCCCTCAGCCGCGGTCCGGGCGCTCGGGGTAGATCTCGTCGATGCTGAGCAGGGCGCGGTAGGGCGCGTCAGCCGCGGCTTCGATCTTCGCGGCGCCGCCGGCGAGCCGGTCGACGACGGCAACCACGCCGACCACCTGCAGCCCCTCCTCGCGGATCCTGCCGACCGCGGTAGCGGTCGAGCCGCCGCTGGTGACCGTGTCCTCGACGACGAGGCAGCGCAGGCCGGGCCGCACCGGCCCCTCGACCCAACGCTGCAGCCCGTGCTCCTTGCGCTCGCCGCGGACGAAGAAGGCGACGAGGCCGGCCCCCGAGGGCACCGCGATCGCCGCGCAGGCGGGCGGGATCGCCGCCGTCGCCGGGCCGCCGACCGCCTCCGCTCCGACCTCGGCCGCGACCGCCGCGATCAGCTCGCCGGCGGCCAGGAAGCCGGGCGGCCGCATCAGCGTGCGACGGGCGTCGACGTAGTACTGGGCCACCGCTCCGCTGGAGAGCGTCACCTCGCCGAGCACCAGCGAGTGCTCGCGCAGCTCGGCGAGCAGCGTCTCCCTGGCTGCGTCGAGGTCGACCACAGCGAGCATCCTAAAGGCGAGGGGGGAGAGTCTCGCCGCTGTGAGGCTTGGAGCCGAATGCGTTCGGCTATCGCTTTGCGGATTGGTGGATCACCTTGACGGTACACTCGGGACATGGCGACGAAACACCCTCGCGTGCAGGTGACCGTGGACCCGGAGCTGGCCGAGGCAATGGCCTCGGTTGACGCGAACCCGGGGAGCAGGTCGCGGCTGATTCGCGACTTGGCCATGCGAGGCGCCAAGGCGGTAGGCGAGGACCGTCGACGGCACGATGAGGCAAAGGAGTTCTTCCGCAAGGTGGCGACGAGAGAGATCGACCTCGACATGACCGGTGCACGGGAAGCACACGAAGAACGAGAGGCCGAAGTCGAGTGAACCCACTCGGTCCCGGAATTCCCCTCGTTGTCGATACGTCAGCGTGGGTACGTCACCAAAGTCCCAAAGCGGCGGGCAGATGGCAGGCGACCAACGACGCGGACCTGCTTGTCTCCTGCCCGGTTGCCGCCCTCGAGATCTTCCGGACTGCCCGCGACGAGCGGGAGTTCGAGCTGTTGACCGTCAACTTCGGTCTGCTTCCCCAGGCGCCGGTCACGACCACCGTCTGCCGGGCGGCGCTCACCGCGGCCCGCGAGCTGGGCGGGCGTCGTCGCCTCCCCGCCGCCGATTACCTGATCGGCGCCGCCGCGGCCGAGCGTGGCTTCGGCGTTCTCCACGCCGACCGCCACTTCGACCTGCTGGCGACGGTGCTGCCGTTCGCGAGCGTTCGCCTCCCGGAGTAGGCCTACCCGAGCGCGGCGCCGAAGCCCTGGCGCCAGCTCGGGTACGCCGGCTCCCAGCCGAGCTCGCGGCGGGCCTTGGCGTTGTCGGCGCCTCGCAGCGCCAGCGCCGAGGCTGCGACGTCCTTGCCGGCGACGAGCCTCGCCAGCCAGACCGGCACCCGCCGCGGTGCCTTGGCGCCGAGCGCCTCCGCGTAGACCGGCAGCCACTCGCGCAGCGGCGCCGGCTCGTCGTCGACCACGTTGTAGACGCCGGGGGCGCCGCGCTCGAGTGCGGCCGCGTTGGCGCTCGCCGCGTCGTCGACGTGGACGAAGGAGAAGGTCCCGGTGCCCTCCCCGACGACCGGGAAGCGACGCTTCCTCACTTCCTCCGCCTGCTGACCGCCGCGGTCGTAGTAGGTGCCGGGGCCGTAGAGCCAGCCGTAGCGCAGGACGACACCCTCGATCCCGTCCGCCTCCAGGACCTGCCGCTCGAGCTCGGCCGCCGCCCCGAAGGCAACGCCGAAGCGCCCCGGCGCATCGTCGAACAACGGCTCCCGCTCGTCCTTGACCCAGCCGCCCGCGGGCCGGTAGGCCAAGGCGATGCTCTCCGCGACGAGCCGCCGCGCCCCGGCGGTCCGCGCCACCGCGACCAGGTTGCGAGTGCCCTCGGTACGGATCCGGTTGGTCGCGGCGAAGTAGTCGCTCCTCGGGTCGTATCTCTGCGGCAGCGCCGTCAGCGCATGGACGACCGCCTCCGGAGCCGCGGCCACGACCGCCCGCTCCAGCGCCTCCGCCTCGAAGACGTCGCAAACCACCGCCTCGGCGCCGGCGGCGCGGATCTCCCCCGCCCGCTCCTCGCGCCGCGTCATCCCCGTCACCTCGTGCCCGGCGGCGACCAGGCGCCGCACCAGGGGCCTGCCGATCACCCCACTCGCTCCGGCGACGAAGACCCTCATCGCGCCACCCTAGAAGACGAAGATGCTCTCGCCGTAGTGCAGCTGTTCGTAGATGCGCGGCTGATCGGCGATGAAGGTGCGCACGCAGCCATGACTGGCGGCGTAGTTGGGCACTTCGTGGTAGCCGTGCACCGCGTAGCCGTTGTGCCAGTAGAAGGAGTAGTACATGCCCTCGCTGTTGTAGCCCGGTTCCTGGCGGTAGAAGGTGTAGTGACCGGTGATCGTCGGGGTCGATGGCTTGCCGGTCGAGACCGGGTAGATCGCGAACGGCTTGTCGCCCTTGGACAGGACCAGCACCTGCTTGCCGAGCGGAACCTCAGCGTGCTCGCCGGCCTCGGGGTACTTGACGTGGTAGCCGCCCTTGCCGCCGAAGGCGCTCTTGACCAGGCCGGCGCCGGCCTTCTGGCTGCGGTTCATGCCGTTGACCTTGCGGTAGGCGAGCACCTCGCGCCCGGTGCGGCCGTTGAAGCAGGAGCCGCCGCCGGAGGCGTAGCCCATCTTCGCCATCGCCTCTTTGAAGCCCTTGACGACGTCGCCGCATTCGCCCGGGTGCAGCGAGGGGAAATCCACCCGCCAGCTCTTGCGGACGGTGCTGTCGGCGCCGAGCACCGCGGTGGCGGCGTGGTGGGCGCTGACCGCGTACTTGCCGTCCTCGCGGACGATGACGCTGGAGCTGAAGACGCCGCTGTCGCCGGCGCCCTTGCTGACCGCGACCTTGTGGCTGACCAGGCGATGGCCGTCCAGGTAGAAGCTGACGTCGACCCGCTGGCCGGGGGCGAACGGGGCGATCGTGCCGGTGACCGGGACCGTGTCGTAGATCGTCGCGCGGCCGCCGTGCAGGTGGCCGACCTCGATCTTCACGACCGGGTCGGGAATCACCGCGGCGGCGCCCTTCGAACCGGCGTCCGCCGCGGCGGCGGAAGCGGGAACGAGAAGCAGCGCCGCGAGGGCGAGAAGGGACGCGAAGCGGCGGCTCACGGCGCGGATGCTACTGACCGAGCAGGGCGACGGAGTTGTTCAGCATGTGCAGCAGGATGCATGGCACGATCGAGCCGGTCTTCTCGTAGAGCAGCGCCAGCACGAAGCCGAAGAAGATCAGCGGCGGCACCGCGGTGACCCCGGTCAGCGCGTGCAGGCCGCCGAAGATCAGCCCCGCGATCAGCGCCGCGGCGACCCGAGGCAACCGCTCCCGCAGCCCGCCGAAGAGCATCCCCCGGAAGCAGATCTCCTCGCTGATCGGCGCCGCGATCACGATCAGCAGGACCTGCACCGGGATCGGGCCGAAGCCGTCGGCGATGTCCTCCTGGTGGGGTTCGACGATCAGCGCCGAGTAGACGAAGGCGAAGAGCAGGTAGACGCCGATCGCGGCCGCCGTCCACTTCGCCGCCGTCGAGGGCCGGAACCGCCGCACCCCCAGACGCCGCAGCACCTCCCGCATCGTCGCCGCGCCCCGCTGCGCCGCGATCGCCATCGGCACCAGCAGGAACCCGATCGCGGTCGCCAGCTGCACCCCGACGTTGCCGAACGTCGTCAGGTCACCATTCGGCTTGTTGCCGATGACCGCCGCCGGGATCCCCATCACGACTCCGGTCCCGAGGGCGAGGAAGACGCCGAGAACCGCGACCCCCGGCCCCCAGTTCGAGTACGGGAACCGCTGCGGCTGCTGCGCGACCCCCTCGACGGCTAGGTTGGCCTCCATGTCGCCGGCAGTTTCCCAGGTCTCCCGCTCGACCAAGACCCGCCTGCGGTTCCTGCGCCGGCTGATCTTCTTCGTCGTCCTCGTCGTCTTGGCGATGATCGCGCTGAGCCAGTTCACCGAGCTGAAGCGGCTTGCCGCCGGCGTCCTCGCCTCGACCGCGGTGCTCGGGCTGATCGTCGGCTTCGCCGCCCAGCACACGATCGGCAACCTCGTCGCCGGCGTCCAGATCGCGGTCTCGCAGCCGTTCCGGATCGGCGACCGCATCAGCTTCGAAGAGAACGAGGGCCGGGTCACCGACATCACTCTCTCCTACACCTACGTCGACCCCGGCGACGGCAGCCACTTCGTGATCCCCAACCAGCTCCTGGTCGAAGGGATCGTCCACAACCACTCGACCGAGGACACCCAGGCCTGAGCGCCGCCCGCGGCGGGGTACGCTCTCCTCGATGACGCAGCGCAACCGGCGACGTCAGCGACGCCGCGGCGGGATCGCCAGCAAGCTCCTGATCGTCGGAGGCACCGCCTTCGCGCTGATCGCGATCGCCGTCATCGGCGTCACCTCGTGGGTCCTCGACGTCGCCGCCGACGCGCCCTCGCTCGCCACCTGCAAGCCGATCGACCACGGCGGCAACTCGGCCCTCTACGCCGCCGACGGCAGCAAGCTCGGCGTGATCGCCTCCGACGAAGCCCACACCCCGGTCGCGATCGAGCGCATCCCCAAGAGCGTGCAGCTGGCCACGGTGGCGATCGAGGACCAGCGCTTCTACTCCCACGGCGGCCTCGACTACGAGGGCATCGCCCGGGCCGCGCTGAAGGACCTCGAAGCCGGCAAGGCGGTCGAGGGCGGATCGACGATCACCCAGCAGCTGGTCCGCAACCTCTGCATCGCCAACCCGCAGCAGAACCTCGAACGCAAGATCGTCGAGGCGAAGCTGGCGACCGAGTACGCGAAGCGCCACACGCGCCAGGAAATCCTCGGCTCCTACCTCAACATCGCCTCCTACGGGACGGTCGAGGGCAGCACCGCGGTCGGGGTCCAGGCCGCCTCCCAGATCTACTTCTCGAAGCCGATCGGGGAGATCGACCTGGCGCAGGCGGCGCTGCTGGCCGGGCTGCCGCAGGCGCCTTCGGAATACAACCCGATCCTCAACCCCGCGGCGGCGCGCGAACGCCGCGACGAGGTGCTGGGCAAGATGGCCAAGCTCGGCTACCTCTCCCACGACCGGGCGCAGGAGGTGGCGCGATCGGGCCTCGGCCTCGACGTCTCCGGCGACTACTTCAAGCACCGCCAGCCCTACTTCTTCGACTACGTCGAGAACGAGCTGATCAGCAAGTACGGCGTCGACACCGTCCGCCGCGGCGGACTCCAGGTGCAGACGACGATCGACCCCGACCTGCAGCGGGTCGGCCTGGAAGCGATGCGATCCGCCCTTCCCTACTCGACCGATCCGTCCTCGGCGCTGGTCTCGATCGATCCCCGCAACGGCCAGATCCGAGCGATGGTCTCCAGCTCCAACTACGCCGAGACCCAGTTCAACCTCGCCGCCCAGGGACGGCGCCAGCCGGGCTCGACCTTCAAGGCCTTCGTCCTCACCACCGCGATCAAGCAGGGGATCGACCCCTATACCACCTACTACACCTCGAAACCGCTCGACCTGAACCTGCCGAAGTGGGGCCACTGGACCGTCCACACCGCCGACGAGGGCTACCAGGGGACGATCAACCTGCAGCAGGCGACGGTCACCTCCGACAACACCGTCTTCGCCCAGCTCGACCTCGACGTCGGGCCCAAGAGCGTCGCCCAGACGGCGAAGTCGATGGGGATCACGACGCCGCTGGACGGGATCCCGGCCGAGGGGATCGGCGGGCTGCGCCTCGGGGTGACGCCGCTGGAGCTGACCGACGCCTACGCGACCCTTGCCTCCGGCGGCATCCACCACGACCCGGTCTCGGTCGAGAAGGTGACCTTCCCCGACGGCAAGGTCGACCACCCCCAGGGGGCGGAGCCGAAACGGGTGCTGCCGGAAGCGGTCGCCTACGAGGTGACGAAACTGCTCCACGACAACATCACCGAAGGCACCGGCACCGCCGCCTACACGGGCTGTGCGGGGCAGGCGGGCAAGACCGGCACGACCGACGAATACACCGACGCCTGGTTCTCCGGCTTCCAGCCGAACCTGGCAACGGCGGTCTGGGTCGGCTACCCGGAATCCAACGACGTCTCGATGTCCAGCGTGCACGGGATCACCGTCTTCGGCGGCACCTTCCCGGCGGAAATCTGGCACTCGCTGTACTCGGACGGCGGCGTGCCCTGCGAAGAATTCGAGGAACCGGACAAGGCGATCAGCTGGGCTCCCTACTACGGCCACTTCACCCAGTCGGGCCCCGGCGACAGCTCTACCTCCGGCGGTGCGGGCAACGACGCCCCACCACCCCCCGGCAGCGCCGCGGTCGGCGGCTACGACCCGAACGCCTACGACCCCGACGCCTACGCGCCGGGCGCCGGCCAGGAACCGGCGCCGTTGCCTCCACCCCCTCCGTCCGTCAGTGGTGGCGGCGGCGCGAGCGTCGGCGGCGGCAACTGAGCATCTCGCCGGAAGTCGCTTTCGGTCTGATGTGGCTGGGCTTCGGGGCTTACCTGGCGGTGCTGGCGGCGGCGCCCAAGCTGGGACGGCGCGTCGTCTGGGGGGCGATCGTGGTGCTTGTCGCCGGCTTCGCGCTAGCCCCGGTCCTGCTCTCCCACGACGTCTACAGCTACCTCGACTACGCCCGTCTCGGCGCCGTCCATGGTCTCGACCCCTACGTCCACCCACCGCTCGCCGCCCCCGCCGACCCCGCCTTCGCGCACGTCACCTGGACCGATTCGACCAGCGCCTACGGACCGCTGTTCACGCTCGCGACCTACCCGCTCGCCTGGCTCCCCGTCGGTCTCGCGATCGCCGTCCTCAAGGCGGCCGCCGCCCTTTCCGTCCTCGGCCTGGCGCTGGTCGTCTCCCGACTCGCCGCCCAGCGCGGCGGCGACCCCCTCCGCGCGGCCGCCTTCGTCGCCCTCAACCCGCTGGTCCTCGTCCACGTCGTCGGCGGCGCCCACAACGACGGCCTGACGATGCTGCTGGCGATGCTCGGCGTTGCCGCCATCCTCGGCGCCCGCGAGGCCGCGGGCGGTGCCGCCTTCGTCGCCGCCGCGACCACCAAGGCCTCCGCCCTCTTCATCGCCCCCTTCGCCGCCGTCGCCGCCGCGAGGGAGGGTCCGGCCTTCTCCGCCATCGTCCGGCTCCTGCTGGGCGCGGCGGTCGCGGCTGCGGTCATCGGCGCCGGTGCGCACCTCGCGTTCGACTGGAACTGGTTGCACGCCTTCGGCCTGGCCGGCGAAAACCAGGGGCGCACGAGCTACATGAGCATCCCGATCACCGTGGCCCGTCTCACCGGCCTCGACCCCGACGCGGTCCGCCTCACCGCCCTGGTCCTCTTCCTCACCCTCTTCCTCCAGCTCCTGCTCTGGACCTGGCGCGGCTTCGACTGGGTCCGCGCCGCCGCCTGGACCGCCCTCGCCCTCCTCCTCGCCACCGCCTGGCTCCTCCCCTGGTACCTCGTCTGGCCCCTCCCCCTGGCCGCGATCTCCCGCGACCGCCCCCTCCAACTCCTGGTCTTGGCCCTGACCGCCTACCAACTAGGAGCCCGCATCCCCCTCTGATCTGCCCAGCAAAAGACCAAGGGCCGGAGGGTGGCGGGCACTCGCCCGACCCGATCGAGCACGCCGCGAGGACGGGCCAGGTAGCCCTCGGAACGTCTTGTACTTCTCGGTCGTCCGAACCTAGGACTGCCGGCGCTCGACCCAGCCGAGCAAGTTAAGTGAAGAGGGCTACCTGGCCCGTCCCTTCGCACGCCCTAGAGCACTTCGGGTGAGTGTCCGCCCTCATCCGGCCCCGCCGCTTGCTCCTCAGCCGAAGGATGCAGGATCCCGGTGGCGATGCTCCAGCCCTCCCGCCGCCCCAGCAGCGTCACCGCGCCGACGTAGATGAGTTCCCCGACCGTCATCACGCCGCGGACGGCGATCGCGATCAGGGAGCCGAGGGCGAAGCTCTTGCCCGGCAGCGCCGCCTTCAGCCCCCAGGCGAAGGCGGCGTCGCGAACGCCGAGCCCGGCGGGGGCGACGATCGTGACCAGCGCCGCGAAGTAGCCGATCGCCTGGGCCGACCCGACCAGGAGGATGTCGTCGAAGGGGATGTAGGTGACCGAGCGGGCGACGCAGTAGATCCCGAAGGCGACCACGACCCAGTTCAGCGAGTAGAAGACGAGCAGGGCAATGACGCCGTGCAGCGGCACCACCGCCGGCAGCGGCTCCCGGCCAAACGCCTTCAGCGCCCGGTTGGCGAGCGGCCCGAATACCCGCGGGTGCAGCACCGCGATCGCCGCCGGAATCAGCAGCAGCACCGCCCAGCGCAGCGGCTGTCCCTGGAGGTCGGGGTGGTTGATGATGAAGTAGGCGGCGACGACGATCGCCGACGTCGCCGAGATCGCCTGTTCGTAGACGATGCTGGCGATCGTCAGCCGGCGTGGCACCCCCGCCCGCTCCGACAGCAGGACCCGCCCGAGCACGTAGAGGACGCTGCCGGGCACGTAGCGGGCCAGCAGCGGCTGGCCCCAGGCGACCTGGGCGCGGCCGAAGCCGATCGGGTGGCCGAGGAAGCGCAGGGTGATCTCCCAGGCAAGCGCGCTGAAGACGTAGAAGAGCGGCAGGATGACGATCGCCGGAGCCAGCCAGGCGACGTGGAAATGGACGCCTTCGCTCTGGATCTCCGACCACTGGTCGACGACGGTGAGGACCAGGAAGCCGAAGATGAGCACGGCAAGGCCGATCTGGAGGGCGAGGCGGACCCCGCGACTGCGCGGCGGGCGCGTCCCGAACTTTGCTCCGGCCTCGCCGACCCGGTGCAGGAATGGCTGGCGGCGCTCCACGTCAGGGGCACCTTAGTGACGGGGGCAGAGCCGACCCGGCCCGGCGCCCCGGCGGCGAGCAGCGGAGCCGGTTTGGGATAGTCAGCCGATGGGCGAGTTCGAGTTGCTGGCGAGGCTGCGGGAACGGCTCCCTCCGGCAGGGCGACGGGTCCTGGTCGGGAGCGGCGACGACGCCGCCGTCACCGTCCCCGGCGGCGCCACCGCCACCTCGATCGACGCCCTCGTCGACGGCGTCCACTTCCGCCGCGAGACCGCCGGGCTGGCCGAGATCGGCCGCAAGGCCCTCGCCTCCGCGCTCTCCGACCTGGCCGCGATGGGGGCCGAGGCCGGCGAGGCCTACGTCGCCGTCGGCGTGCCGCCCGATCTCGATGAGGAGGGCTGCCTCGAGCTGTTCGACGGGATCGCGGCCCTGGCCGCCGCGACCGCGACGACGCTGGCCGGCGGCGACGTCACCCGCAGCCCGGTGCTGAGCCTCGCCGTCACGGTCGTCGGCCACGCCGCCACGCCCGAGGCCCTGGTCACCCGCGCCGGCGCGAGGCCGGGCGACGCGCTCGTCCTGACCGGGGAGATCGGCGCCGCGGCGGCCGGGCTGCTGCTGCTGGAGCGGCCCGAGCTGGCGGCCTCCGTCGACGACGCCACTGCCGCCGGGCTGCGGCGGCGCCAGCTCGACCCCACCCCCCGGCTCGCCGCCGGTCAGGCGCTGGCGGCGGCCGGCGCAAGGGCCATGATCGACCTCAGCGACGGTCTCGCCGGAGACGCCGCGCACCTCGCCCGCGCCGGCGGGGTCGGCGTCCGCATCGACGCCGGTGACCTGCCGCTGGCCGCCGGCGTCGCCGAGATCGCCGGCGCGGCCGGGCGCGATCCGCTCGAGCTGGCGGCGGCGGGCGGCGAGGACTACGAGCTGCTGGCGGCGCTGGCGCCCGAGCGGCTGCCCGGGGCCCTGCGAGCAGTGGCCGCGACCGGCGAAGGCGGCTTGAGGCGGATCGGCGAGGTGACGGCCGGCGAGGGCGTGGAGATCAGGCGGCCCGGCGGGGAGATTCTGGCCCCGGGGGGGTTCGACCAGCTCGGTTGAGCTTGGGGGAGCCGTTGGTCAGCAGCTCCCGCACGCCCCGCCGCTGCAGCATCGCGGTGGCGATCCGCGAGGGGTCCGGCTTGTAGTGGCCGGACTCGACCAGGCTCTTGAGTTCCTGCGACTGCATCACGCTCCCTTTATCGGCCCGGCCTCTCAGATCCTTAGTTCTGGGTACTCGCACATGCGTCCAACTTCGCCCTCGCACTACCCTTACGTGTGTGGCTAACGGGACGGCGCGCATTCTCCTCGTCGACGACGAGCAGTCGATTCAGACGCTCCTCAGCTACCCCCTGCGCAAGGACGGGTACCACGTCACCTCGGCGCTGGACGGCGGCGAAGCGCTGCAGCGCTTCGAGGAGGGCCGCTTCGACCTCGTCATCCTCGACCTGATGCTGCCCCGCATCGACGGCGTCGAAGTCTGCCGCCAGCTGCGTTCGCGCAGCCAGGTGCCGATCATCATGCTGACCGCCAAAGGCAGCGAGACCGACAAGGTCGCCGGGCTCGAGGTGGGCGCCGACGACTACATCACCAAGCCGTTCTCGATGCGCGAGTTCCGCAGCCGCGTCAAAGCGGCGCTGCGGCGGTCGCGGATGGGCGGCGAGGCGGCCACCGAGGAGTCGATCGCGAGCGGCGAGCTGACGATCGACTTCGAGCGTCGCATGGTCACCCTCGGCGAGGACGAGATCCGCGTCACCTACGTCGAGTTCGAGATCCTCGGGGCCCTCGCCCGCTCGCCCGGCCGCGTGCTCACCCGCGAGACCCTGCTCGAGCACGTCTGGGGCGACTCCGAGTACCGCGACCCGCGCACCGTCGACGTCCACATCAGGCACCTGCGGGAGAAGCTCGAGAGCGACCCCAAGGAACCCGAGTACCTCTTCACCGTGCGCGGGGTCGGCTACCGGTTCAAGGAGTAGCGCGACAACCGATGCCCCGGATCAGGCTCAGCTACTTCGCAAGCCGGATAACGCTGTCGGCGATCCTGATCAGCCTTGGCACCGGGATCATCATCTACCTCTCGGTGATGACGATCGGCGGCGCCGGCAGCGGCGTGTCCTCGATCAAGGCCCAGATCCTCACCGGTTCCTTGATCGCGGTCGCGCTGGCGATCGCGCTGGGGGCCTACTCGACCTACTTCGCGAAAGCCAGCGTCAGTCGCCTCATGGACGCCGCCCGCAAAGTCGCCGACGGCAACTTCGAGACGACGATCCCCGTCGCCTCCATCGGGGTCGGCGAGCTCGGTCAGCTCGCCCGCACCTTCAACGAGATGCAGCGGCGCCTGGCCGAGCTCGACAGCGCCCGCAAGCAGTTCATCGCCAACGCCTCGCACGAGCTGCGAACGCCGATCTTCAGCCTCGGCGGCTTCGTCGAGCTGCTCGAAGAGGAGGACCCCAGCCCCGAGGAGCGAGCCGAGTTCGTGCGCACCATGCGCCAGCAGATCGAACGCTTGACGAAGCTGACCGTCGACCTGCTCGACCTCTCCCAGCTCGACGCCGGAGCGATGGTGATGCAGACGCGGAGCATCGACCTCGGCGCCCTGGCGCGCGAGGTGACCCGGGAGTTCGGGGCCCGCGCCGAACTGCGCGGCTCGCGGCTGCAGCTGCGAACTCCCGAACGGCCGGCGATTGCCCAGGGAGATCCTGACCGCTTGCGCCAGATCATCCGTATCCTCCTCGACAACGCCCTCACCCATACGCCCGAGGGCACCAAGATCACCGTGACCACCTACTCCGTCAACCGCAGAGCTGAGCTGACCGTCTCCGACGAGGGGGCGGGAATCCCCCAGCGCGTGCAGAGCCGCATCTTCGAGCGCTTCTACACGGCCGACAAGGCCGGTGGCTCGGGGCTCGGCCTGGCGATCGCCAGCGAGCTCGCCCAGCGCATGGACGGCCGCATCACGATCAGCTCCAGCCGCCGCTTCACCGCCTTCACGCTCGACCTGCCGCCGGCTCCCGTAGAAGCCGAGGCCCGCCCCACCGCGGGCGCTCTCACCCGGGCGCCGGCGTGAGGGCCCGCGCGGCCCTGGCCCTGGCCCTCTGCCTGGCCCTGCTTGCCGGCTGCGGCTCCGGCGGCGGCGACCAAGCGAGCTCCGAGACCGATCCCGCGGCGGCGGCGAAGGCGGCTCCCCAGGTAATCGTCGAGACCGCCGCGAACGGCTTCGACGCCGCCCGCGTCTACCGCGAGGCCTCCCCGGGCGTGGTCACGATCCGCTCGATCTTCGGCGCTGAAAACGCCGCCGAGGGCTCCGGCTTCGTGCTCGACACCGACGGCCGGATCGTCACCAACGCCCACGTCGTCACCGACGAATCCAGCGGCAAGCGGGTGCCGGCCAAGGAAGTCTTCGTCGAGTTCCCGGACCGCAACGTGGTCCCGGCCGAAATCGTCGGCTTCGATCCCTTCGCCGACGTCGCCCTGCTCAAGATCGAACCCGACGGCTTCGCCCTGCACCCGCTCGAGCTCGGGGACGACGCCAATCTCCAGGTCGGCCAGCCGGTGGCGGCGATCGGCAGCCCCTTCGGCGAGATGCAGTCGCTCTCGAGCGGGATCATCTCCGCCACCGACCGCTCGGTGAAATCGCTGACCCAGTTCCAGATCGAGGGCGCGATCCAGACCGACGCCTCGATCAACCCCGGCAACTCCGGCGGGCCCCTGCTGGACGCCGGCGCCCGCGTGCTCGGCATCAACGAGCAGATCGAGACCAACTCCGGCTCCAACTCGGGCGTCGGCTTCGCCGTCCCGGTCTCGGCGATCAAGCGCTCGATCGCGCAGCTGGAGGCGACCGGCAGCGCCGAATACGCCTACATCGGCGTCTCCAGCCAGGCGCTCTATCCCCAGCTCGCCGAGAAGCTCGGCCTCGACACCACGTACGGGGGCCTGATCGCCGAAATCGTCCCTGGCGGTCCGGCCGAGAAGGCCGGCCTCAGGGGCGGTGACAAGGAACTCAAATTCCAGGCCGGCCAGTACAGCACCGGCGGCGACGTCATCCTCGAAGCCGATGGACACAAGGTGGTCCGATCCGAGGATCTCGCCCGCTTCGTCGCCTACGGGAAGCCGGGGGAAACGGTCACCCTGACCATCCTTCGCGACGGCGAGAAGAAGCAGGTGGAGGTCACCTTGGGCAAGCGCCCGGACTCCGTCGGCGGCGGCTAGTCCGCGCGTCGCCGCCCGGAGGTGTAGAACTCCGGCCTTGCTTCAGGAAATCGCACTTGGCCAGAAGTCCCTTGCCGACTACCAGCACATAGTCGGCAAGGAGACGATCGAGCGGATCCGCGAGCTGGCGGAGCCGCTCAAAGGCAAGCGCGTCCTCCATGTCAGCGCCACGGCCTTCGGCGGCGGCGTCTCCGAGATCCTCTACACGATCGTGCCGCTGATGCGGGACATCGGCCTCGACGCCCACTGGCACGTGATCTTCGGCAAAGAGGAGTTCTTCAACGCCACCAAGCTCCTGCACAACTCGCTGCAGGGAGCGGAGGAGACGCTGAGCGACGAGCAGTGGGCGGTCTTCGACGAGATCAACGAGATCAACGCCGACGGGCTGCAGGGCGAGTGGGACGCGGTGATCGTCCACGACCCGCAGCCGATCGGGCTGCGCCGCGGTGCCCTGGCCAAGGGCAAGCGCTGGATCTGGCGTTGCCACATCGACCTCTCGACCCCGAACCCGGCCCCGATCGAGCGGCTGCTGCCGATGATCGAGGAATACGACGCCAGCGTCTGGCACCTGCCCCAGTACGTGCCGGAGGCGATCGGCGCCAAGGGCCGTGACGGCGTCAACATCATCCCGCCGGCGATCGACCCGCTCTCGCCGAAGAACATGGCCTTCTCGCCCGAGGACGCCGCTTTCGTCTCCCGCCAGTTCGGGATCGACCCCGACCGGCCCCTGCTGACCCAGGTCTCGCGCTTCGACCCCTGGAAGGACCCGATCGGCGTCATCGACGCCTACCGCGAGGTCACCGAGCAGGTCCCCGAGGCACAGCTGGCGATGGTCGGCTCGATGGCGAGCGACGACCCCGAGGGCCGCGAGTACTTCCAGAAGACCTACGAATACGCGGACAACGACCCCGACATCAAGATCCTCAGCAACCTCAACAACGTCGGCGCGATCGAGGTCAACGCCTTCCAGTCGCAGTCCGACGTCTGCCTGCAGAAGTCGATTCGCGAGGGCTTCGGCCTGACCGTCACCGAGGCGCTCTGGAAGGGACGCCCGACGATCGGCGGCAACGTCGGCGGCATCCCCCTGCAGATCGAGGACGGCGAGACCGGCTACCTCGTCAACTCACCTTCGGAGTGCGCCCAGCGCAGCCTCGAGATCCTGGCCGACCCGGAGCTGGGCAAGCGCCTCGGCCGCGCCGGCAAGGAGCACGCCCGCCGCGAGTTCCTCTCGCCGCGGCTGCTGCGCGACTGGCTCGGTCTGCTGACCGACCTCGACACCTGAGCCCCCGGGCTCGCCGACCCTTAACCTCTGCGGCGTGGACTCCTCGCCGCTGATCATCGTCTCCAACCGGGGACCGGCCCAGTTCGAGCGCGAGGAGGGTGGGGAACGCACCCTGCGGCGCGGTGGTGGGGGCCTGGTGACCGCGCTCTCGGGCCTGGTCTCCCATCGCGACGCGCTCTGGATCGCCTCGGCGATGACCGACGAGGACGTCGCGGTCTCCGAAGAAGAGGGCGGTCCGGTCGAGCTCTCGATCGACGGCATCGACTACCGCGTGCGCCTGGTCGGCAGCGACCCCCAGGCCTACGACCGCTTCTACAACGTCATCGCCAACCCGATCCTCTGGTTCATCCAGCACTACCTCTGGGACATCTCCAACGCGCCGGACATCCGCCAGCAGGAGCTCGACGCCTGGGACTACGGCTACCAGGCTGTCAACCGCGACATCGCCGGGGCGGTGCTGGAGCAGATCGAGGGGCAGGAGCGGCCGCTGGTGATGCTGCACGACTACCACCTCTACACCGCGCCGGGGATGATCCGCGAGCAGCGCCCCGACGTCTTCCTCCACCACTTCGTCCACATTCCCTGGTCCCAGCCCGACAGCTGGCGCATCCTCCCCAGCCGCATTCGCGAAGCGATCTTCGAGGGGATGCTCGCCAACGACATCATCGGCTTCCACACCCATGCCTACTGCATCAACTTCCTCCGCTGCTGCGACGAACTGCTCGAGGACGTCGAGGTCGACTACGTCAAGGCGGAGGTGCGGCGCGGCGGCCACAAGACCCTGGCCCGCGCCTACCCGCTCTCGATCGACGCCGAGCGGCTGCGGCGGGCGGCGGACTCCTCCGAGGTGGCCGAGGCCGAGCGCGAGGTGCTGGAGCGCCGCCGCAAGCACCTGATCATCCGCGTCGACCGCGCCGACCTCTCCAAGAACGTGCTGCGCGGCTTCACCTCCTTCGACACCTTCCTCTCCCAGCACCCGGAGTTCCGCGAAAAGGTCACCTTCATCGCCCATCTGCAGCCCTCGCGCCAGGACGTGCCCGAGTACGCCGAGTACCTGGAGCGGATCGAGGCCCTGGTCGCGGTCGTCAACCACAACCACGGGACGACCGACTGGATGCCGATCGACCTGCGGATCTACGAGAACTTCCACGACGCGGTCGCCCGCTACAAGCACTTCGACCTGCTGATGGTCAACTCGCTCTTCGACGGCATGAACCTGGTCGCCAAGGAGGCGCCGGCGGTCAACACCAGGGACGGGGTCCTGATGCTCTCCGAGAACACCGGCTCCCACGAGGAGCTCTACGACTACGTGATCACCGTCAACCCGTTCGACATCCAGGCCCAAGCCGACGCGATCTACCGGGCGCTGACGATGCCGGCCGAAGAACGCAAGGAGTTGTCGCGGGGACTGAAGGAGATCATCTACTCGCGCAACCCTGGCGACTGGGTCGACGACCAGTTGCACGACATCGAGCAGCTGCGCGCCGAGACCGCGTAGGGGGAGAACTCTCTCGCTCCTGGAGCTTGGCACCGCATGCGCGGGGTCCGAGTTCGGTGGTCGGCGGCAGGCAAGGCAGCCCTCGTCGCCGTCGTTGCCCTGCTGGCCCTGCGGCTGCTCCCGGGGCTGTTGACGCCACCCGAGCCGCCGCCGGTGGCCGCGGACGTCGGGCTGCCGCGGCTGGCGATCGACGCCGAGCCCGCACCGGTTCCCAAGTCGCGTCCGCGAACTCCGAAGCCGGGCCGGCGGACCAGGCCCGGGCCGAAGCCGCAGACCCAACCGACGCGTGGAGCGGGCGCCGTGAAGGCCGACTCCAAGCACCCCGCGCGCGGGGGCAAGGAGGGCCCGGCCGCCGCGCCGGCGGCGCCGAGCCCTCCGCCTCCCGCGCCGCCCCCGCCGGCCCCCGAACCTCCGCCACCGCCCCCCGAACCGGCCCCTGCGCCGCCCGCTGAACCAGTGCCCGCGCCGGCCGCGACCCTCCCACCACCGCCAGACGACGGCTCGGCCGAGTTCGCCCCGCACTGACCGGGCACGACCGATGCGAATTCCGCCGCTATAGTCCCTCGCCGTTTTGGCAGCCCCACGCGAATACGAGCTGGTCCTGATGCTGGACCCCGAGTTGGACGCCCCCGCGCGCGACGGGCTGGTGGGCGATGCGCGCACCCAAATCGAGGCCACCGGCACCCTCAAGCACGAGAACAGCTGGGGTCTGCGCAAGATGGCCTTTGAAATCAACAAGCGGGGCGAGGCGGACTACCGCTGGCTCCGCTTCGAGGCGCCGACCGAGCTGCTCGACTCGCTCGACCACAACCTCAAGATCGCCGACGGCGTGCTCCGCTTCCGCATCTTCAGGGTCGACCCCGACGCCCCGGTGATCGTGCCGCCGGCGACCAGCGCCGCCCCCGGGCCGCGCGAGCGCAGTGCCACCGGGGGCCGCGACGATCGCGGCGACTCCCGCGGCGACTCTTCCGACGAGTAGCGCCGCTTCGGCGCCGCTCTTTGCGAGGAAAGCCCTCCCCCAGGGGGAGAGGTCACGCCGCCGCCGCTCTTAGACTGGAATTCAATCCAGCAACTTCAGAGGAGTGAGTGCTTTGGCAGCTTCGAACGTGAATGTGGTGGTCATCACCGGGAACCTGACGCGGGATCCCGAGCTGCGGCACACCGGGGGTGGGACGGCCGTCTGTGAGCTCCGCGTCGCGGTCAACAGCCGCCGCAAAGACCAGAGCGGCCAGTGGGTCGACAAGCCCAACTACTTCGACGTCGTCGTCTTCGGCGGCCAGGGCGAGAACTGCGCCAACTACCTCTCCAAGGGCCGACCGGTAGCGGTCGAAGGCCGGCTCGACTGGCGCGAGTGGGAGGCCAAAGACGGCAGCGGCAAACGCCAGGCGGTCCAGGTCATCGCCAACACGGTCCAGTTCCTCGGCTCTCGCGACGGCTCCGGGGGCGGCGGCAACGGTGGCGGCGGCGGCTTCTCGCCGACCAGCGACGTCCCGGCCGACACCTCCGACTTCGAAGGGGCCGCGGCCGGCTCCTCCGGCGGTGGTGGCGGTGGCGGCCAGGAAGACGACATCCCGTTCTAGCCGGTCGCCCGGGGCGCCCTGCGGCGCTCCGGGCTCGATCTGTAGCATGCGCGGCCGATGGCTAGAGCTAGAGAGACCTCTTCGGACAACAAACGCGGTCGCCGCGGCGCCGAGCGTGCCCGGCCCCGCAAGTACACGCGGGTCAACGCCGAGGTCGTGGATTACAAGGACCTCAACCTCCTGCGCCGCTTCCTCTCCGACAAGGGGAAGACCCGCGGTCGCCGCGTCACCGGACTTTCCCGCCGTCACCAGCGTCAACTCTCGGTGGCGGTGAAGCGGGCGCGAGAGATCGCCCTGCTGCCTTACGTCGGAGAGCGTTGATGGCACAGGCCATCCTGCTCCAGGACGTCGAGTCGCTCGGCGAGCGCGGTCAGTCAATCGACGTCTCTCCCGGCTACCTGCGCAATTTCCTGATCCCCCGCAAGCTGGCCGCAGCCGCCACCCCGGGAGCCCTCGAGGAAGCGCAGCGTCGCCGCGAGGTCGCCGAAAAGGCAGAGAAGGCACGCACCGAGCGCGAAGCGCAGGCCGCCGGACTGCTGGGCAAGACCGTGCTGACGATCCACCAGCGGGCGGGCGAGGACGGCAAGCTGTTCGGCTCGGTCGGCGCCAAAGAGATCGTCGACGCCCTGCGCGAGGCGCGTGACCTGCGGATCGAGAAAAAACGGGTGCGGCTGGAGCAGCCGCTGCGCGAAGTCGGCACCTTCATGGTTGAGATCGAGCTTGCCGACGGCACCGTCGCCGCGGTCAAGACGATCATCTCCGAGGAGAAGTAGCGCCTCTTCCAGCTGGACGGGTGCTCCCACGAGCGGTGGGTAGGCTGAGGTGGTGTCTTCCTTGAGGCTCCCCACCAAGATCAACCGACGAGCGCGGGCGCGCACTCGCCTCGGGTGGGCGCGGGCGGAGCGGGAGACGGTGGCGCTGGCCGTCGTCGCGATCGGCGGCGCGGGGGTGGTGGTGACGGATCAGTTCAGCCGGATGCTGCGGCGGCGTGGGCAGGAGCGGCTGAGCAGAGAGGCCCTGCTCGAAGCGGCGCCAGCGGCGGCGGCCGACACCGTCGGCGTCGCGGTGCGGGGTTACACCGAAGCGCCCCGCAGCGAAACCGTCCTCTTCAACCTGCTCGCCGGCTTTCTCGGCTCCTTCGCGGTGGTGCGGCTGTCGACCTGGGGGATCAGGGACAACTGGGGCCCGTTCCGCAACGTCAGCGTCGGCGGGCGGCACATCCACCACTTCGTCCCGGGCATCCTGATCGCCTTCGCCTCCGGCACGGCCGCGCTGCTGACCGAAAACGACGCCCTCGAGGATCATCTGGCGGTGCCGATGGGAGTCGGGATGGGCCTGACCTTCGACGAGGCGGCGCTGCTGCTCGACCTGCGCGACGTCTACTGGACCCGGGAAGGCCTGCTCAGCGTCCAGCTCAGTCTCGGCGCCACCGCCATCCTCAGCCTCGCCATCCTCACCTCCCGCATGCTGCGCCAAGGCGAGCGACAGCAGGAGGAGGAGGGCCTGATCCCGCCGCCGTCCGATCATCTCGCCACCAGCTCCGGTGCCTTGGCGTGATGTCGTCCGCCACCTAAGATGACCGGCAATGGGAGCCGCAGCGTGGAGTTGACCGTCAACGTCCATCTCGAGGATGGGTCCTACTGGGCCGACGTTCCCGAGCTCCCGGGTTGTTTCGCCTCAGGCGACACCCTCGACGAGCTCTTCAGCTCGGCGCGGGAGGGAATTCAGCTCTATCTCGACGAGCAGAGCGGCCGGAAACCTCGCCCTTTTCAAGTCAGATCCGCGGTTCTGAGCGACGTTACGACCTGACAGCAAAGGGCGTTGCCGCAAAGACGGATATTCCATGCACGGCCACCATCCGCATGTGGTTTCGTTGCCAGTCCGGGATTGACGCCGCCGACCACCGGACACTGAGCTGATGCCGCAACCGACCTCAACCCACGTCCCGCCGCAGAACATCGAGGCGGAGGAATCCGTCCTCGGGGCGATGCTGGTCGCCGAGCCGGCGCTGACGCGGGTGATCGACGAGGTCAAGCTCAACGCCGCCGACTTCTACCTCGACCGCCACCGGGCGATCTTCGAATGCGCCCACGACCTCTATGCCGAGTCGAAGCCGGTCGACGAGCTCAGCGTCGCCGAGGCGCTGACCCAGCGCAACATGATCGACCAGGCGGGGGGCAAGCACTACGTCTCCGAGCTGGCCGCCAAGGTCCCGGCCGCCGGCAACGCCAAGCACTACGCGGAGATCGTCCAGCAGAACTCGCTGCTGCGGCGCCTGCTCGGCGCCGGCCAGGAGATCCAGGGCTGGGTCAACGACCGCGACGGCGAGCCGCGGGAACTCTCCGAGCGGGCCGAGAAGCTGCTCTTTGAAGTCGCCCACAAAGAGCAGGCGAGCGACTTCCGCATCCTCGGGGACATCCTCCACGACGAGATCGACCGGCTCGAGAAGCTCTCCACCGGTGAGATCGAGATGACCGGCACCCCGTCCGGCTTTCGCGACATCGACGCGATCACCGGCGGCTTCCAGCCGGGCAACCTGATCATCGTCGCCGCACGGCCGGCAATGGGCAAGTCGGCGCTTGTCGCCAACATCGCCGAAAACGTGGCGGTAAAGAAGGATCAGCCCGTCGCCTTCTTCTCGCTCGAGATGTCCGAGGTCGAGCTCGCCCAGCGCTTCATCGCCTGCCGGGCGCGGATCTCCGGCGACAAGCTGCGCAAGGGCCAGGTCTCCCAGCGCGACTGGCCGAAGGTGGTGCGGGCCTGCAACGAGCTCGAGCAGGCGCCGCTCTGGTTCGACGACTCCTCCGACCTCGGCATCCTCGACCTGCGGGCGAAGGCGCGGCGCCTGCACGCCCAGGAACAGGACCGCGGCGGCCTCGGCCTGATCATCCTCGACTACATGCAGCTGATGCGCTCCGACGACCACCGCGCCAACCGGGTCGAGCAGGTCGGCCAGATCAGCCGTGGGCTGAAGATCCTCGCCCGCGAGCTCGAGGTCCCCGTGGTCGCGATCTCTCAGCTCTCGCGTGCGCCCGAGCAGCGGACGCCGCCGAAGCCCCAGCTCTCGGACCTGCGCGAGTCGGGCCAGATCGAGCAGGACGCCGACGTCGTCGCCTTCCTCTTCCGCGAGGACTACTACCGCGACCCCGACGAGGAGCCCGACGGCCTCGCCGATCTGATCATCGCCAAGCACAGGAACGGCCCGATCGGGACCAGGAAGCTGGTCTTCCTCGACCGCTTCCCCAAATTCGCCGACTTCTCCGGGCAGGAACAGCCGATCGAGCAGCCGGACGGGCCGCTGCCGGTCCCCGCGGGGCCTGACTTCTGATGCCGGCGATCGCCCGTAGCGAACCTTTCCGCGGCCAGGGGCCGTGCGCGCTCGGCGTCTGCGACGGCTCCGGCTGGATCCTCGACGACGAGAGCGACGAGGCGCGCTCCTGCGAGTGCCGCGAGACGCGCCTGCGTCGCGGCCGCAACCGCGGCGTCGCCTCGGTCATCCCCCGCAAGTTCCAGGGCGTGTCCTTCGACCGGCCTCCGGTCAGCGACATGGAGCGAGATCTTCAAACTGGAGGAGCGGTCGACGAGATCCGCCGATACCTGCGGAATCTCGACGAGAACCTCGAAAAGGGTCGCGGCGTTTGGCTGTTCGGGGACCCTGGCACCGGGAAGACGACTCTGGCGATGCTCGTCTCGAAAATGGCTCTCGAGAAGAACCACTCGGTCGCGATCTACTCATTGCCAAAATTGCTTGCGCGGATCCGCCAGACTTACGATGCGGAACCCGGCGGTGACTCCTACCTCACCTTCTTCGAGCGGCTGACCTCGGTTGATCTGCTCCATATCGATGATCTCGGAGCCGAGAAACGATCCGATTGGGTACTGGAGCAGCTCTACGCCTTGGTCAACGAGCGCTACGAGGCCCAGCGGTCGATCCTGGTCACCACCAACCTCAACGACAAACAGCTTGAAGAGCAGATTGGCCAGCGAACGGTTTCGCGTCTCATCGAGATGTGCGGCGCCTGCATGATCCCCATGCATGGGCACGATCGGCGGGAGCCGGCCGAAGCCGTTCTCCGGTAGGCGTTTCCTCGTCTGTTAGTGCCTGGCGGCGGAGGTCGAAGGCGAGACCGGAGCGACTCTAGCCGACCCCGAAGCTTTTTGTCTGCTTTCTATCGAAGCTGAAACGCGCTCGCGGCCCATCCCCGTCACAATCCAGCGCTTATGCCTGGCGTAGTCATAGTCGGCGCCCAGTGGGGCGACGAGGGGAAGGGGAAGATCACCGATCTGCTCGCGGAGCGAGCGGAGGTGATCGTGCGCTTCCAGGGCGGCAACAACGCCGGCCACACGATCGTCCGCGAAGGCAAGGAGTTCAAGTTCCACCTGATTCCGTCGGGGATCCTGCACTCCGAGAAGACCTGCGTGATCGGCAACGGCGTGGTCCTCGATCCGGCGGTGCTGCTGGGTGAGATCGACGGGCTCAAACGCCGCGACATCGACGTCGGCAACCTGCGCATCTCCGCCAACGCGCACCTGATCATGCCCTACCACGTGCTGCTGGACACGGCGGGCGAGACCAAGCTGGGCAAGCTCTCGATCGGCACCACCCGCCGCGGCATCGGCCCCTGTTACGCCGACAAGGCGCTGCGGCTGGGCATCCGCGTCCAGGACCTGCTCGACGAGAAGATCCTGCGGACCAAGATCCGCGCCGCGCTGGAGCCCAAGCAGCAGGCGCTGCGCGAGCTCTCGGTGCAGCGGCGCAAGCTCCGCAAGGAAGCCGGCGAGGAGGCGAAAGCGCCCCCCGAGGGCACCCCCGGCGTCCCCGACCCGCGCCTGGACCTGCACAGCATGGTCGAGGAACACGTCAACTTCGGCCACCGCCTGGAGCCCCACATCGCCGACACCGCGAAGCTCTGCTGGGACGCGCTCGACGCCGACAAGACGGTGATCTTCGAGGGCGCCCAGGCGACCCTGCTCGACCTCGACCACGGCACCTATCCCTTCGTCACCTCCTCCAACCCGATCGCCGGGGCCGCCACCGTCGGCGCCGGGGTCGGCCCGACCGACATCACCGAGGTCTGGGGGATCGCCAAGGCCTACGCGACCAGGGTCGGCGCCGGCCCCTTCCCGACCGAGCTGGAAGACGAGGTCGGCGAGCGCATGGTCGAGCGCGGGCGCGAGTTCGGGACGACCACCGGGCGGCGGCGGCGTTGCGGCTGGATGGACCTGGTCGCCCTCCGCTACGCGGTGCGGCTCAACCGCATGGACTCGCTGGCGATCACCAAGCTCGACGTGCTCAGCGGCATCGGGCCGCTGAAGGTGGCGGTCCGCTACCGCTCCAAGGAGGGCGCCGTCCTCGAGAGCTTCCCCTACCACCAGTCGATCCTGCACTCGGCGACACCCGAGTACGAGGAGCTGCCGGGCTTCGACGACGACATCGAGGAGTGCCGCGAGGAGGCCGACCTGCCCCAGGCGGCGCGTGACTACCTGCGCTTCATCTCCGACTTCGTCAAGGTCCCGATCCGCCTCGTCGGCGTCGGTCCGGACCGCGACCAAACCCTCTCGCTCAGCTCCTGAGCTTCAGCGCCGCGACGAAGTTGTCGCGTCGGCACTACTGATCTGCCAGCGAACTCCGGGCCCGAACTCCAGAACAACGCCGCCGGGGGTGATCAGCTCCCAATTGGGTGGGTCATTCTCGGCCGACCCCCCGGCGCCGGGTCTTATATCGAGCACCGTGCCATCCGAGAGCTTGCAGCGAAGCTCGCCGCTCTCCTCATCGATCTCAGCGTTCTCGACTGAGCGGCCGACCAGGCTGGCCGGGTCCGATGGAGACCATTCGGCGTCCTGCGTAGCTAGCCGCCAAAGGGCCCCAGCAGAGTCGCGTACCTCGACGTGGAGAACATCGGGGTAGGCCCGCCGCGCATCGATGATCGGCCCGCGCATCGAGCGCAAGACATTGACCGGCGAAGAATTCAGGGCCACGACAGTTGCCATCAGCGTGCCTTCCATTGTCGCAGCCAAGCCAATAGCTGGCCGTGGTTTCCGAACCCCTTGTCAACCCGCTGGTTTCTAGGCAGAAACCCCTGTCTGCACTACAGTCACGGGGTGGCTTCTGGTAAACGCGCGGCTAAGCTGAATGAGCGGCTGCCCCGGGGGAGACACGGCTTGCCGAGGGAGGCGGTGACCGAATCCCAGCGCAACCGCATCCATCAGGCGATGATCGAGGTGGTCTCCGAGCGAGGCTATCCGGAGACCCGCGTGGTCGACGTGATCGGCGTCGCCGGCGTCTCCCGCAAGACGTTCTACGAACTCTTCGACAGCAAGGAGGACTGCTTCCTCGCCGCCTACGACGTGTTGCTCGGCAACCTGCTCGGCGACACCGCCGGGGGCTTCGAAACCAAGCAGGGGGCGCCCTGGGCGGAGCGGGTCGCCGCCGGGCTGGGAGCGCTCCTGGACCATCTTGCGGAGCACCCCGACGAGGCCCGTTTCGCGATCGTCGAGGTGCTGGCCGCGGGTCCCAAGGCCCTGGCCCGCCGCGATGCCGCCCTGCGCCAGTTCACCGGCTTCCTCGAGTCCGGCCGGGCCGAGACCTCGGTCGAGCTGCCGGGGATCACCGCCCTTTCTCTGGCGGGCGGCGTCAACGAGCTGCTCTACAGCGAGATCCTCCACGGCGCCGCCGCCCGGCTGCCCAGCCGGCTGCCCGACCTGATGTTCTGGATCGCCCTGCCGTTCCTCGGTGCCGACGGTGCCGCCGCCGAGCGCGAGCGGGTGCGGCTCTCGATGCTCGAGCACTAAGTCTGTTCGGCACTGGGGAGCGGTCCATTCAGGCTCGCGCCGGGTTTACCTAATAGCCGGGGGTGGTAGTTTGAGCCGCTGGAGGGATAGTTTCACGCAAGCTTTCGACGGCTACAGCTCAGGATGGGCAGGCCGCAAAAGGAGAGATATAGGGATATGCGCAAGAACCTGATCAAAACCATGGTCCTCGGTGCCATGATCGCGCTGGTCGCGGTCGGCGTCGCTGTAGCGGCCAACCAGCCGGTCAAAGTCAAAGCGGGCAACCTCGAACTGACCTTCAACGGCGGCTTCAGCCCGAAGGTGCTCTCGAAGACCAAGCTGACCCCGATTACGCTGCAGGTCTCGGGCGACGTCAAAACGCTCGACGGCACCCACCCGCCGGCGCTCAAAGAATTCAACGTCGAAACCGACAAGAACGGCGCCATCAACGTCAAAGGCCTGCCGGTCTGCACCGCGAGCAAACTGCAGTCGCAGGACACCAAGCACGCGGAAGCGATCTGCAAGACGGCCATCATCGGCAGCGGTCAGGCCACCGCCGAGATCGCCTTCCCGGAACAGGCACCGATCCCCGCGAAGAGCAAAATCATCGCCTTCAACGGCGGCTTCAAGGGCGGCGTCACCACGCTCTACATCCACGCCTACCTGACCGTCCCGACCCCGGCGGCGATCGTCACCACCGTCAAGGTCAAGAAAATCCACAACGGTCGCTACGGCCTCGAAGCGCAGGCTTCGATCCCGAAGATCGCCGGTGGTAGCGGTTCGGTCACGCATTTCAACCTGACGATCAACAAGAAGGGCGTCCTCACCGCGAAATGCCCCGACGGCAAGCTGCAGGCCCACGGCACCGCGGTCTTCACCGACGGCACCCGCGCCTCGGCCGAAGTCACCCGGCCCTGCACCGGTAAGTAGCACCCGCAGCACAGCCTCTCCTCAGGACAGGCAAGAGTTGAGAAGGGCGGCCGAGAGGCCGCCCTTCTTCTTGCCAGCTATGGCCTCTCGAGCAAAAGCTTGCTGACCCGCGAGAGCGCAGCGATGTAGCGGTTCGCCTCGTCATCGATCAGCCCGGCCAGCGTGAAACGAGCGTCGCTGATCTACGCCGTAACCAGATCGGGCCGCACGCAAACGCCGTTTCAAACACAAAGAGGGATCAATGGCGCTGCTAGGCTAGCTGGGAATGCCCCGGTTCGCCTCTGCTTGCAAGCGGCCGGGGCTTTGTCATTTTCGAGGTCCTGCAACCCGCCCGATCCCCCCGCGCGCCAACCCTGGGCGCCATCGTCAAGCGGATCACCAACGCCCTTGGCGTCATCGCCAACCTGGCCAATGGCTAGTTCCGCCCTCATTAACTCGAGTTGCCTGAAAGTTGTTGCAGTGTTACCTCTCGTAGCGCTCAAAGCCTTGACACCGTGCGCCCCACTCGTGCGCTGCGCGAATTTAGCCTCGGCGCATGGCCTGGCCACCGCAAGTTGGAGAGCTTCTGCCCAGAACTGAGCAGGCAGAGGGACTGCGGGAGAAGTTGATCGGCTATTCGCTGAACGCCTCTCACAAGCGTGGTGGCACCAAGGCGCTTGGCTTCTCTTCCATGCTCGGTATAACGATCGCAGAGGTGGACTATCTCGAGACCGTCATCCGTCGTGGTATCCGTGCGGCGCCGATCATCGCTGTACGTCCAAATCCGCCCTATGGCGTTAAGTGTCTTGTTGAGTTCCCGCTTCGGGGGCTTGGTGCAAGAAGCCATCGCACCGTCAACCTGCGGACGGTCTGGCAATTCGCGAGCCCCGCCTCTCCGCCCAGGTTGTTAACTGCATTCCCTAAGCCTAGAATCGAGCAGCATGGCCGTCGCTAAAGACTTGATCAAGGAAATTGACGTCGTCTCGCTCACCGAGGCAGTGGGCCAGTGGCCGGTAGGCACCGAGGGCACCGTCGTGATGGACTTTGGCGAGGCCAAGATGGTTGAGATCGACAACGAGCGGGGCGAAACCCTGGATCTCCCAGTGGTGCCGGTGGAGAAGCTCGTACTGGTCGTCAAGTACAGCGACTGAACTATCGCCGAGAAGGACGTCTTCGAGCGAGGGAAGGGGGTGCTGCCTATGAATGACGGCCTCGATCAACGAAATCACCCCCTCCCGCAACCCAGTTGATCGCCGAGCCCGGGGACTGGGGCTCCAACGAAACTTCACCTGAGGCCATTCCGACCTGCGCGCCGGTCGGAACAGCTGGACTTCCTAGCCTGACTTCGTGGTCGACAACGCCGGAATCGCGTGAGTCGTCTTGGTGAACGTCACTGATCTCACCTCCCTTCCTGGAGCGTCCACCCTGTTTACTTGATCGCGCTCGACCGGTTGGGATAGCAGTGCGCATTTTGCTCAGAAAACTTGAAACACTCTGATTGCGCTTGGGGGGACGCCCCCGACTACCAACCAAGAAGGGGTGCGTCGGAGATGAATGAAGAGGACAACCTGCGACTAGCAAAAGCCCTTTCGCACCCGCTACGAATCCAGATCCTCGCCGCCATGAACACTCCTCCGCGGCGAATGTCACCAAAAATATTCAGTGAAGAGACCGGGACCCTCCTGAGCAACTCGAGCTACCACTTCAGCGCATTGCGTAAAGCCGGGTTCATACGAATCGTGGAAGAAGTCAAACGCCGCGGTTCCGTCGAACACATTTACGAAGCGCAGAAGCGCGCTTTGGCATGGTCCGAGGAAAGCAAGTCAATTCCACCGGCAATCAACAATGCACTAGCCGCATCGGCCCTCCGCGCGATGTTCGAAGAGGCTGGGTCAGCTATTGACGAAGGCACTTTTGACAACCGTCCAGAGCGCCACCTTTCCTGGGACAAGATGCGGGTGGATGACGCTGGCTGGACACAACTTGCCTCCCTGATGAACTCGACCTTGGCCGAGGCGATGCAGATAGAGGCGGACTGCGCTGTGCGACTGGGTGAGAATCCCGGCTTCCTCGTGAGCTATTTGCTGGCTGCCTTCGAGGCCCCTCCTGCTTCGCAGGACCAGTAGAGAAACGAACGCCGGCAGCCGGGGCACCGTGGCCAGCGACTCCGGGGAGGACAAGCTGATCGAGATCTCCGACGACCAGGGACAGATGCTGGACCTCTTCCAGGCCCACGAACAAGAGCTTCTCCTGATCATCAAGTACAGCGACTGTCGGGATCTGCATTGCCGGGTGCTCGGGCGTTCCTGGAAGGCCATTGTTCTAGTCCGACTCAGACTCCGGCGGCGGTGAGGGCTGGGGAGATTCGAAGCCGAGCATCCCGAACGTCGCCGGGGTTGACTCCTCGTCAGAACCGGCGAGCCGGTCAGAGACGGACGTTGCGCGAATACGGCGAACTCTAGACCCCTTTTGTGAGCCAACTTCTAGTAATAAAGGGGACTCGCCGAGAAGGACGCTTCGGGCGAGGGAAGGGGATGATGTCTATGAAACTCTCGGCCTGCAGTGTGACTTATCCCGCCACGGTCATCCACAAGGGTGGCTGAGAAATGAGGCACCGCCCCGATGCAGAAACCGATCGGCGGGGCGGCTCTAAGCACCCAGCGGGAACCCGACGCCTCGGCGCTGGATGTTTGAAGCGCTGGATACCACGGCGGCATCGCTCTACCTCCAATGGAACCGCCGGCTAAACCGGTCGAGAATCACACATTATGTTGGTTAGACTTTTGTCGAGGAATCGGATGTCCTTCTAGTATTAAAGAGGTGATGATTCTTGCTCAGGCCGCCTTGGACTCCGAGGGACGTAGGTCCCGCTCAACTCACAACCCTTGACTCGCGTCCGCACTCGTCCCCAGGGCTCGCTCGAGCTGGCACGGCCCGTCCTATACGAGAACCTGCAATCCAAGCGGCCGGAAATCGAACGGACGGTACTGACCCGCGTGGCATCCATTGCCGGCACCGAGAGGAGCGACAACCCTGAGTATGTGCACGGTCTCCGGGCCGCTGTGTCCGCGGCCATCGGGCTCGGCCTTTCAGCCGTCGAGAACGGGGAGCGGCGTGCGCCCCCCGTTCCTCTGGCCATATTCGGGCAAGCCCGGTTGGCCGCCCGGTATGGCGTCGACCTCGATGCCGTCCTGCATCGCTATTTTGCGGGCCACTCGCTGCTCAGCGATTTCATAATGCGAGAGGCGGCGCAAAGTGAAATCTCTCTGGGGATAAGTGAGGTGAACCACCTTGTAAGGGATCAGGTGGCGCTTTTCGACCGCCTAGTCCCAGCCATCAGCGACGAGTACGCGCGCGAGACCGCTGAACTGTTGAAATCACCGGCAGAGCGCCGGGCGACGCGTGTTCGCAGACTCCTTGCCGGGGAGCTGCTCGACACGTCCGAGTTCGCCTACGAGTTCGGCGGGTGGCACACCGGTCTCCTGGCCAGCGGGCTGGTGGATCAGGGCCTGATCAGTGACCTCGCCTCAGCACTGGACCGTCGTGTCCTGCTCGTAACCGCCAGAGAAGGGACCGTCTGGGCCTGGCTTGGCGGGCGCGAGCGACTCGATTCCGCGGAGGTCGCCCGCGCGGCGTCATCGATATGGCCATCGGGCGCGTCTCTCGCGATCGGTGAGTCTTCCCGCGACGCCACGGGATGGCGCTTGACCCATGAGCAGGCACGCGCGGCCCTTCCGATCGCCCAGCAAGGCCCAACGAGCATTGCTCGCTACGCCGACCACGCGCTCCTCGCCTCCATGGCTCAGGACGACCTCCTCATCGCGTCTCTTCATGAGATCTACCTGGCACCGCTAGCGGCCGAGAGCGACGGCGGCAGCAAGCTGCGTGAGACCTTGCGAGCGTACTTTGCGGCGAGAGGACAGATCTCATCTGCCGCCGCCGACCTTCGAATAAGTCGCAAGACGGTCAGCAGCCACCTGTCCACCGTCGAAAAGCGCCTCGGCCGCTCGCTCTCCTCTTGCGCCCCGGAACTTGAAGCGGCTCTGCGCTTGGAGGGTCAGGCATCTGCAGCCACGGACTCGAGCTCCCACGGCTGAGCGAGGCGCGGCGCATCCGGTCTTCCCACTCTCGCCTCCATGCTGGTTACTCGTTTAGCCGGGTAGCATCCATGACGCTGGCACGATGTGCTCGGGGGGCTCAGGGACCGCGTCTCGAAGTAAGAAGGTGTTCGAGATTACGGGTATTGTCACTGGCGAGAATCCATGGGTGAGGACGCGTACCTTACTCACGTAGTTGGGAGCAAGACCCACTACTATGCGTCTCGGCCGTGACGCGTCGGTTAGATAGGCCGTAAAGATTCCACTTCTGGTCATCTGCGACACCGACGTGCAGGTGATGCCTACGGCCTCTGCGGCTTCCCTCGTGTCAAGCAGACACGCGTAGTCTTTACCGGATACAACCCAGGCCAACTGATGGAGTTTTGGAACTCGCTGGGCCGATGCCCAGTTGGGCCCACCTCGCCGCCTCGGCAAAAGTCGCATCACATTCCGGGGCAACCTCTCGGGTGGCGTGCGCAGAAAGGAAAATGCAGCTCGAAGACGATGCGATACGTCTTCGACCGGCCCTGTCGAAACTGGATTGACAGGGCCCTGGCGGTTGATCGACCGATCTCTTGCATGGGGCGCGTCGGGCACCGCATCCTTTCCCCAATGAGGGGCCGCCGCACTGACTCCCAGCGCGGCGGCCAATGCAACGGAAACGGCTGCAACGCGCCAAGCAACTGGCGCACTCATGATTAGATCACGGGTAGCAGCAGCCATTAAAGCCACTGAAGTAGGCGCCATAGGTCGAGTTATTATTTCTAATCGAGCCTCGATAATAACCGCCATCATTAGCTCTCAGGATGCTCGTATGTGACCACGCTGACGTGCACTGCCAATTCGTGACAGGCTCACCGTAATAGCCGATAATCCTGACGCATCCGGCACGACCGCTGGTCTGAATACCGACTTCGAAAAAGTGGCCAGCCTGGCTCACCAGCATGTCACACCGATCCCCATACTGGCCATATGGCTGCAAATAGGCGTTTTTACAGAATTCGTCGGCCTGCGCTGCCGGCGCGGTACCTGCGGCCAGAAATGCCATGGCCGTGAACATCGCTAGGACGGCGAGTAAAGCGGGGCCTCGTTTCCCAGTAAGCCGTTTGCCTCCAGGCAAGAACTCGGTCATTGACTATCTCCTTCGTATAGGCATTGTGCGTCCAAGCGCAGACTGATTGCGCGGCTGGCCGCTATCTCCCCAATAGTCCTATCTGCGGCTCCCGGCTAGCGAGTCAATATGGCTAGTTTTGCCCCCGCCTCTACTCAGACTGCGCACAGTAGAGTCGCGAGGGCGAATACGATGCGTAAGCCAGAAAGGCTCGTCGCGGTAGACCGAAGGCGCCTTGGCGTATCAGCCGTGAAAGATCGCAAGCTGCCAACGCAATACGCGACCTAGAGGCACTGGTTTTCCCGGATTGCTACCCGACGTCGCACTTGGCCGAGGGCACCGAGCTAGAGTACGGTGGACTGGCACTAATGCCGCTTAACGGCCATAGAGTCCCTCCGAAAGACAAGCAAACCCTGCCTATCTTTTAATTTCCTGGCTGTTCGAACGTGTGCTGGTACGTCGTGGCTGGTTGGCCGTTACCGTAGATCGGCTCGAGCGGTTCCTGCTGGGTGCAGGGAGGGGCGGGAACCGTGGCGGTGCTGGACTGTTCGGCGAAGGCGAACTTCTTGATCCGTTCGAAGAGATCGGTGGCTTTTTTAATATCGCCACCGGTGCGTTCGTTGAAGGCGGCTTCGTTCGGCGTAGTCGGCTTCAGCGCGGCCACGATGCCCGAGCCGCACTGGCCGGAGTTGAAACTAGGAAGGCCCGAGGCCAGCCCTTTGGCCCAGAGAGGGGGACTGTAGGCACTGTTGCGGTTGATGTTGAGGCGGCTGGGGTAGGTCGAGACGGTTTCGGGGTTGAGCGGCCCCACTACACGGAGATAGTGAAGCCGTTCGCCTTCGTCGTTTTCGATCGGACGCGTGGCCTCGGTGGCGGCGGTGACATTGGCGAACAGGGAGGTCACCTCGTGTTTGTAGAGGTCGAGACCGGTGAAGATCGGGTTGAGGTTGCGCAAGAAGGGATCCACCGCTCGCAGCAGGGGCGGGAAATCGTCGCGGAACAGGCGGCGTAGAGCGGGGAAGCCAGTGGGCGCCTTGGCAATGACGAGGCTGAGGCCTTCGAAGAAGCCCTTCGCTTCCGGCGCCAGCTTGGCGAAGGCGATCAGGGTTGGCGAGAGCTGTTCGGCAGCCGGCACCAGTTGACGCATCAACGGATCGGCGTTGATGGCGAAGGCTTTGAGCCTGTTCAGCGTCAACCTCGACTCGTCCTGGAACGTCGGGAAAGCGCGGAAGAGAGCTTCGATGTCGCGGTCGCGCTGGGCGGTGGTCTGGAAGACGGCGTTCGAACTCTGGATCAAGTTGGCAAGCTCGCCTTCGCGGCCACGCAGAGCCTCGAAGGTGGTGGCGCCGTTGCGGAAGAGCTGACCGACAGCCACCCGTTGCGTGTCCAGCACGCGGAAGAGCTTGTCGAAGTCGGTGAAAGTCGGTTCGAGCTCGCCGAGCGCGTAGGAGAGACCCTGTCCCTGGCCGCCAATTGCCACCGCCGCTTCCTGCATCCAGCTCTGGAAGGCGGCGCGGGTCTCGGGGTCGAAGGTGCGGAAGATCTCGTCGAGCTGGACCGATTCGGCGACGTTGGCCTCGGGCACGGTGCCGCCGTCGGCCATCTCGGGACCACTGCCGTCGCCAGGAGTGAGTTCGATGTAGGTCTCCCCGAGTAGCGTCTTGGTGCGGAGGATCGCCCGCGTCGAAGTGGGCAGCGGCGCGTACTTGTCGTCGACGTCCACCGTCGCCAGCGCCTGCCTGCCGTTCGGAGCCAAGGCGATGTTCTGGACTTTGCCGACGTTGACGCCGGAGATGCGGACGTCGGACTGTTCGGCCAGCTGGGTCGCCTCGTTGAACGGGACCTTGATCTCATAAGGCTTCGCCCGGAACGGGGTCGGGCCACCGAAGGTGACCCAGAGGAAGAGCAGGATGCCGAAACACGACAGCGCGAAGCCGGCGATGATCAGGAGCTGCGTGGTGCTGGGGGCGCGCTTGCTCATTGGGTAGCACTCGGTCCGCACACCGTGGTGGGCAGCTTGGGGTCTTTGAGCGGCGGTAGTTCCTTGGGTCGGGGCACGTTGGCGACTTCCAGCAGGGTCTGCAGGTATTTACGGGTCAGTGCGAAGCCATAGCCGAGGTTCGCGCCGTTGCAGGTGATCATCACCAGGCCCCTTTGGATCGGACCACCGGCATCCTGCAGGTTGAAGCTGGCGTTGTAGTCGTGGTTCAGCCAGGGCACGTAGAAGAGAAAGCTCTGTTGAGATCCCTTGGGCTTATAGGCGAGCTCGTTGAAGAAGGTGTTGAAGGCACCGAGCGAGTTGCCGAAGTTCGTCACGGTCTTCTTCAAGGGGTCGGAGCCTTCGACGGCGTGGTTGAGCACGGGACGGATCTGACGGGTGAAGGGACGGATCTGGTCGCGGATCGGCGCCGTGGTCTGGCTGAACATGTTCTCCGTCGCCTTGAAGGCCGGGGTCAGCGCCTGGGTCTGGGGGATCAAACCGGTCAGCGCGGGGTAGGCGACATCGGAGAAGCGCTTGGAGCTGGCGAGGCCGGCGTTGCCCGCGCGCAGCGCCGACGGGAATTCCCGCAGCGACTCCTGGATCGCCTGCTGCTGGTTGGCGAAGTTGCCGAGAGCGGCGTCGGAGGAGCTGACGAAGCGCTTGATCTCGGCGTCGTGGCGACCGAGTTCGGTGGTCAGCAGGCCGAAGTTGTGGATCACGTTGGCGAGGGCGACGTGGCGCTCGGCGATGACCTTGTTGAGCTTGGCCGTGTAGTGGACGAAGGGCTGGAAGCGGCGCAGGGCGCTGGAGAGCTGGTTGCCGCGCCCGCCGATGCCCTGAGCGCCGCCGGCGACCAGCAGCTGCAGGTACTGGCGGGTGTCGGCGTCGAGAGTCGCCAGGAAGGCATCGAGATTGGTGTTCGGTTCGGTCTGGGCGAGGGTGAAGTTGGCACCGCTCTTGATCGGCTTCTTGCCGCTGCCGGGGCTGACCTCGACGATCATGTCGTTGAGACCCGTTTTCGGTCGCAGCAGGAAGGTCGCGTCGGGGTGGATCAGCTTCATGTATTCCGGCACGATGTCCATCCCGACCACCGCATGGCCGTCTTCGAGGTCGACCGAGGTGACCTTGCCGATCTGGATCCCGGCGATGTCGACCGACTGGCCCTGCCCCGGCGTGACTGCCTGCGCGGTCGCGAACTCGGCGGTGATGTGGTCGAATTCTTCGCCGACCAGCGGCAGCCAGGACGGCAGCGAGGCCTTCTGCTGGGTGAAGATCCCGAGCATCATCACCAGGCCGGCGAGGGCGAGGACGACGATCGCGATCGTGTCTTTGCGATGGCCGCGAGACTGGCGCGAGAGCCAGGCGCGGAAATGGGTCCAGCGGTTGGTCTTGGGGGTCTGCTCGCTCATGGGCCCACCACCGCGGGTGACGGTGCGCCGATCTGACCCAGCGAGCCGTTCACGTCGGGCACGGGGTTGGTGTAGCAGCGCACGTCGGGCTTGATCGGCGGTAGACCGCCCAACTGCGGCTGGGTGCCAACCGGGGCGACCGCCGTGTGCGCGAAGTTGACTCCTTCACTGATCAATTCCTGCTTCTGGCCGCTGGGAGTGCCGACCAGTTGGGAACCGCCACCACCCTGCACGCGGAGATAGGGACCGTTGCCGTCGAAGTTCTGGATCTGACCGGCAAAGTTGACGAGGTTGTAGAGGAACTCGCGGTAGTTGGGGCCGCCGGTGCTGAAGCGATCGTTGATCGTCTGGTTGAAGGTCGGGACCAGCACCTTCGTGGTGCAGAGGCTGAGCTGATTGAGCTGCGGCAGGGTCGTTTCCTTGCCCGCCTGGGCAGCGCCGGCGAGCCCTGGGGTCGATTCCGCCAGGAGCCTGGCGACACCGCCGCCCTCCTTGCCCGAAAGCAGCGGTCGGACCTGCGCCAGCCACGGTTTGGAAGCCTTGATTAACCCCGGGAGCTCTGCCACCGCCGGGGTCAGCTCGATCGCGTAGGTGCGCAGCGGCGGCAGCGTGCGGTTGAGGCTGACCAGGGAGGTGCGGGCGGTGCGCAGAGTGGGTGCCAGCAGCTGGATCGTGGTGGAGAGGTTGGTCGACTGCGTCGCCAGGGCGCCGGTGAAGACGTTGAAGTTGTCGATCAACCCCTTCAGGTCGGCCTCGCGGTAGGCGAGGGCGCCGAAGGTGCGGCCGGCACCGGCGACGAGGCGGGAGAGGTCTTTCTGCTGGGTGCCGAGGAGCGCGTTGGTCACCTGGGAGCTGTAACGACCGGCGTCACCGCCGTATTTGAGCGCACCGTTGAGTGCCTCAGCGCCGGTGATGCCTTTCACCTCGGGGAGCTGGGTGGCGTCTTCGGCGGCCGTCGGCTTGTGCGTAAGGGCCGTGCCGTAGCTCTCGAGCAGGCGGCTGAGGTCGGCGCGGGTCGGCGACTGCAGCGCCGAAAGCACTTCATCGAACTGAACCGCCGTCGAGGTGCGGCTGACCGGGATCGTCGCGCCGCTATCCATGTCCGGGGCGCTGGGGCTGCCCGGATCGAGTTCGACGAAGAAGTTGCCCTCGAGGAAGATTCGCGGCCGGATCGAGGCGAAGGCGTCGTCGTGGATCGGCTGACCGGAGCCGTCGACGGTGAAGGTGACCTTGGTCGCGTTGCCGTCGCGGCTGGTCGAGATGACTTTGCCGACTTCGACGCCGGCGATCCGGACCGGCGAGTTAAGCGCGACGTTGGCGGAGTTGGCGAAGGTGGCGTTCAACTCGTAGCCGTAGCTGGTGAAGGGAACGTGGCCGGTGAACGCCAGGTAGGGGCCGATGGTGAAGATGAGGATGAAGATGATCGCGATCGCCGCGTTGCTGGGCCGCCACTTGAAGCGGCGCTTGCTCGCGCCCTGCCTGGTGTCACGCTCCGGGAGACGGCTCATTCGCTTTTGATCCCCCGCGTCGTCGTCCCCCATACAGGTGCTTCCCCAAGCACGGTCATGCCCGGTATGTATTTCTCGTTGCCGGCTTCACATCCATTTGGCTGGCCAGGGGCACCGGTGTTCGGGTATGGGTTGAAGTGGAGGTGATTGTTTGGCGTCGGCCCGTTGGCGGGCGCCGACGACGGGCCGCCCTCGCTGTTCGGCCCTTCCGGCGGCGAGAAAGAGATGAAAGTGAGCCAGTTGCCATCGCTGTTGCCGCCACCGGTCGAGAGGGCCAGATTTTGAAAGGCCAGGGAGACGTAATTGCACTGGGTCTGCGCGGGGGAGATGAACTGCAGCGGCGGCTTCAGCGTCTTGTTGGTGTCGATCAGGAGGTCGAGGCCGTTGAAGACACCGGTGGCTTCCTGGAAGTCGACCAGTGCTTGAGCGGTCGGTTGCAGCTGGTTGTTGAGGACCGGAGAGGCGTTGAGCGCCGGCACTCCAGCGTGCAGGGCCCTAGCGATGACCGGCGAAGTTTCTCCGAGTGCCTTAGCGCCCGGTTTGAGGGCCGCGAAGAAGCGGGCCGAGTCGCGGAAGAAGGGGCGAACCGCCGGCAGGTCGGCGTTGACCGCGTCCAGCGTAGGTGGCCCTTTTTCGATCGTTTCCTGGATGTAGGGACGGGAGACGCGGGCGAAGGCGGCGAAGGTGCGGTCGAGGGCGACGAAGAGGGTGGCGTTCGTCTCCGCGACTGGCGCCACCGTGGCCGAGAGGTCCTCGAGCGCGCGCCAGAAGCCGGCGAAGTTGTTGCTCGGCGCAACGATCGTGCTCAGGGCCGGCTGGGCGTGGACGGCGAAGCGGCTGAGGGCGCCGATCGCTTCGTTCAGCTGCGGCCCGCGGCCGGCCAGGGCGTTGCCGAAGCCGGCCAGGTTCTGGCGGATCGCGAGGCGCGTCGGTTCATCGAACATGTCGAAGAATTCATCGATGTCGACCGGTTCCGGCGTGTAGGCGCTGAGCGGGATCGTGTCGCCGGCGGCGAAGCCCTTGCTGGAATCGCCGGGCGTGACCTGGAGGAACTTCAGCCCCAGAGCCGACTTCGGCCGAATCGTCAGGGTCGAGTTGACCGGCAGCGGTTCCGCGTTCTTGTCGAGGCTGAGGGAGAGTTCCGCGGCCACCTTGCCGTCGGCCTCCTGGATCGGGACGACCGACTTGACGATGCCGACGCGGACACCGCCGATCCGCACCTCGTTGCCCTTGACCAGGGCGTCGGCGTTGGGCACCTTCGCCTTGACGTTGTAGGTCGAGACGAAGGGGAGGCCGTTGTTGGCGTTGTAAGCGAGGAAGACCGCGACGATGACGACGAGGATCGTCACCGCGCCGACCAAGATCGGGCTGCTCGCCACTCCCTGTATGCCGCTGCGGTTTCTCACGGTCCCAGGAGATAGTCGAGGAGTGGGGCGGTGCCCCCGGTCTTGGCCGCCTTCGCCACACCAGCTTCGCCGCCGGTCGTCTCGGCGTGGCCGACCCCGGTTGCCGGACCTTCGGCAGCTGCCGTGCCACCCGTTTTTCTGGCCAGCTCCTGGTAGAGCAGGCGGTAGAGGCTGGCGCTCGTGGCAGCGCTGCTGGCGCTGGAGTTGTCGCTCGCGTTGGGCCCGTTGAAGCGGGAGGTGCAGCCGCCGGCGCTGTAGCCACCGCGATTAGCTTCGTAGTCCACGCAGGTGGTCAGCGCGACCAAAGTGCGGGCAAAGTGCCCGTACTGATCGAAGCCGTTGATAGTCGCGGTGGTGTTGTAGATCAGTTTGACCAGACCGTCCCAACCTTTGGTCTTTTTAATACTGGTCAAGAGATCCGCCAATTCACGGGTGGGAACGACGCCGCTCTTCGACAGTTCGGTCGCCTTGCGGACGATCGGGTCGGCTTCGCGGAAGATCGGACCGGAGGCCTCACCCGTCTGGCCCAGGCTCTTCAGCGCCACCGTGGTCGCTTCCGAGAACGGAGTCAGCGTCCGCGTCGCGTCGGTCAACGACGGTGCCGCCTTGCCGAGTTCGGAGAAGACGGGGGTAGCCGCGTCGGAGAAGCCCTGCAGGCTGCGCATGGTGAGGCGGAACTCACGCAGGAAAGCCGGGAACTTGCGCAGCGAGGCTTCGAGTTCTGCCCCGTGCTCGGAGCTGACCTGCGCCGCCGCACCAGCGTTGGTGAAGAAGCCGGCGACGTGTGCCCGCTCCCGCGCGAACGGCTTCAGGATCGCGTCCGAGTCACTGGTCAGCTGGGCGAGCTGGTTGCGCTGAGCGGAGAGGATGCCGAAGAGGCGATCGACGTCGCGCAGAACCGGGTTGGCGCGCTTGACCAGGACTTCGAGGTCTTCGCCGCGACCCGCGAGGGCGCCGCCGAGTTCGTTGAAGATCAGCCGGAAGCGCTGCGCGTAGGGCAGGGTCTGGATGTCGTTGATCAGGTCGGGGTCGACGCTGGTGCCGCTGTTGCCGAGCGGCAGCAGATACTGGCCGGCGCCGGGCTGGCCGTCGGGGATCTGCTTCAGCGACGGCGGTGCCGGCGAGCCCGGCGCCCGCGGCAGGGTCGCTCGGCAATCGACGAACTTCTCGCCGATCAGCGACTGCGGCCGGATCTGGCAGGTGGCGTCGCGGCGGAAGTCCTGGAAGCCGGGGTCGCTGATGTTCATCACGATGATCGCCTTGCCGGGAACCGCGACCGGCTTGCCCTTGCGGTAGGCGACCGTTTCCCCCGGCATCGAGACGTCGACCGATTCGATCGTGCCGACGTTGGCGCCGGCGACCCGCACCTGCTCGCCGTTGACCATGAAGGCGCCGTTGTCGAAGATCGCCCGGACCAGGTAGCCGCTGTTGGAGCTGCCGCCGCCGGAGACCAGCAGGACGACCGCGACCACCGCCACGACCAGCCCCACCGCGACTATCGCCCGCCTGATCATGATCCGGGCGGGAGGTCGGCGGGGCTGCATTCGGAGGTGTCGACGCTGCTGCCGCTCCAGGGCGGGTCGGCGAAGGGATTGGAGCCGTCGGCGGCTTTCTGCGTGGCTCCACCCGGACAGCGGCGGTGGACCGGGGCCGAGTCGCCGAAGACTTCGTACTGCTGGCTTTTCGTGATCGGTTCCAGGCTGCCGGCGTTGTATTTGAAGAGGTTCTGGGCCGAGGTCGCCACTCGCAGGTAGTGGCCGTTGCCGTCGTAGTAGCCGGCAGCCGCGCCGAGCTTGCCGAGGCCGTTGAACAGGTCCGGCGTGTAGGCGCGGGCGAAGTTGAGGTTCGGCTGGAAGGCGGAAATCGCGGCTTCGGAGTGCGCGAATGCCTTCGAGGCTTGTCCCTCCACCGCCGGCAGCACGGTCAGCAGTTCGGCCGCGTCGTTGGCCTTGCCGGGCCTGGCCACGGTGAGCCGCAGGTTGCGGACGAAGGGCACGAATTTGGACAGCACCGGTCGCAGTTCGCTGAGGAACGGCGCCAGGTTCTTGGTCGCCGGCTTCGCGGTGTTGACCAGCGGGTCGAGGTCGTCCAGCGCGGCACGGAGGTTGACGAAGGTGGTGTTGGCCTGGCGCATCACCGGCGGCAGGCGGCGCAGGCTCTGGTCGAGGGCGACGTTCTGGCTGCTGATCGCGTTGAAGGCGGTGTTGGCGTTGGAGATCGCCCCCGTGAGCTGCTGGCCGCGCTGGGCGACGGTGGTCGAGAGCTTGCTCGAGCTGACCACGAACCGTTCGAAGAGCCGCTGGTCGGCGTTCAGCTCCTTGACGAAGGCGTCGGTGCGGTTGAGCGCCGGCCCGAAGTATTCATAGGCTTCGTTGGCGGGCTTGCCCTGGCCGGAGTAGATCGCGGAGTTGCCCTTGATGAAGTCGCTCAGGCCTTTGCGCACGGAGGGCGGGAAGGTGTTGAAGAACTGGTCGATGTCGATCGGCGTCGTGGTCGAGCCGAGGCCGATTTCGGCGCCTTCGTCCAGAGCCGGGTCGCTGTTGGGCCCAGGGCTGATCGAGACGTAGTGGTTGGCGACCCCGGAGAGCGAGGTGGCGCGGACCGTGGCGGTCGTTCCCTCGTGCAGCTCCTGTTCGACTTCGACATGGACCTCGGCGAGGTTGTCGTCGGTGAGTTCGATGCTTTCGACCGAGCCGACCGGCGAGCCGCCGATCAACACCTGGTTGTCCGGCACCAGCTGCGAGGCGTTCTGGAAGATCAGCGTGTACTTGTGGCCGCCGCCCCCGCTGAGGAAGACGACCGCAAGCACGACCACGGCGACCGCGAGGGCCGCGATGACGGCGATTCGGGCGGGGGTGACTCCACGGCTTGGTGCCGAGCTTTTCTCCTCGCCTGAAGAATTAGCAGCCACGGGTCGTTGCTCAACGTTCCCCGGCCCTCCGACCCGACGGAACGAGCCGCCGAATCGTATCCGAGCCATCCCCCGCAAACAGCGTCACCCGCGCGTACTTAACTGGAAGTCAACGCGACCCATTCAAAGCCAAAGTCGTCAGGAAGACGCCGCTGAAGAAGCTCAGCGGCTGCCCTACCTCGATTGGAGCCTCCGCGGCGCGTCGTTCCCGGCCAACGCCGCTCTCGCCCTCCCTCGCTGAATTGCTTCGCGCTCGCTAATCCGGCAGCGCCGTGATTTCTGCGGAGGCCGGGGCGGGGCGGGGGGTCTGCGAGGTTCTACACGGCACTGCGGATGCCGCGGCATGTTGATCTGCGGTCTCGGCGCCGCGCAGGGTGCCCAAAAGGTCAAGGCGCATTGACACACTGCGCTCTGGGTCGGTTCGATCCTTCTCCTTCTCGGCCTTATTCGCAACGAAGCCAGCGGCTTCGTAAAACTCGATCTTGTGGATGTTCGCGTCGGCTAGAAGGAATCGAACGGCCACATCCCGCGAGAGCTTTCGGGCAAGCCCGGTTATGGCCTCCAGAAGCGCCTGCCCACAATGGGTGCGCTGATGGCGATGGTCGATGCCGATCATTTGGATGCGCACGGCACCAAATTCGGCGGTGCCAATCAACTCCTCCATCTGCTTCTTCTCAGAGTTCGTGAGCCGAACCGAATCGAAGGTCAGCGTCGCGTAGCCAACGAGCATCGGGTCCATCTCTGGATCAATGAATAGATAGGTGGAACTGATGCCGTGTTCCAACCCTGGCTCATAGCGGCGGTCGGCCAGGAAGCCATTGACGTTCTCGGCAACTAAGTCGCCATCGTGGCTGTCGCCAAGACAATCAAAGTCGGCGATTACTCGGGAAAGCTGCTCGTCAACGGGTAGCGCGAGGCGCCGCAGCGTAGGCGACAACGACTACTCGGCCGTTGGAAGTTTGCTGATGGGCTCGGCTGAAAAGAAGCGCTCATATGCTTCGTCCGAGCGCTCAAGGTGGGTCAGGCGCCGCTCGTCAGTGGAGGGATTCGCGATCTCGCTGACAAAGCGCGCAGCATCCGCCCCGTGGAGGGAAACGCTCTCACCAAAGCCGCCAGTTGCGCTGATCTCAACTGCCATCGTCATTGACCCTATCGACAAGCACGAAAAAAAGTCAAGCGCTCTGGAATAATGATCGAATAAATTCTACGGGCTTCCCCCACATCTCGTCCAGATCCAAACCTTTAGTCGAGTAGCTGCGGATCTCGCTCAGACCTCGAACTTGGGCAGGACCCGGCCCATCCAGCGCGGCAGCCACCAGACCCGGTCGCCGATCAGCAGCATCAGCGCCGGCAGCAGGACGATGCGAACCACCGTCGCGTCGAGGAGGACCGCGACCGTCAACCCGATCCCGAGCTGACTCAGGCCCGCGATCGAGGCGGTGCCGAAGGCGATGAAGACGGCCATCATGATCGCGGCCGCGCCGGTGATCACCCGCGCCGTCTTGTCCAGCCCGTACTCGATCGCGGCCGCGTTGTCGCCGCTGCGGTCGTAGTGCTCGCGCATCCGGCTCAGGAGGAAGACCGCGTAGTCGATCGAGAGGCCGAAGACGATCCCGAAGATCATCACCGCGGTCACCGAGTCGACGTAGGAGTTGCCGCCCAGGGGCCAGTCCGCCGGGAGGTTGAAGAGCAGGGTCAGGACCCCGAAGGCGACCGCCACGGTGCTGAGGTTGAGGCCCACGGCGATCGCCGCCAGCGGGATCGAGCGCAGGACGACGACCAGGACCAGGAAGGTGACCAACGCGATCACCGTGATGATGAAGGGGATCCGGTCGCGGGTTATGTGGCTGAATTCGTTGACCTGGGCGACGCCGCCGGAGACTCCGGTGGTGAGGCCCGCTTCCTCGCTGAATTCGCGTGCTTCCTTGCCGAGCCGCTTGTTCAGCGCGATCGAGCCGGGCGTGTTGAAGGCGTACCTGGAGAACACCGTCATCGCCGCCGCCTGGCCGCTTTTGAGGTCGATCGTCTGGCCCACCGCTTCGCGGGCGCCGGGATTGGCGCCGTCGAGCTCGGAAAGGACGAAGAAGCCGGAGTTGAAGAGGCCCGGCGAGGCGCGCCTGATCCGCCGGGCCTGATGCCTGATCCGGGATTTGCCGGCGAGCACGCGGACGCTGGCCCGTTCGACCCCGCTCTGCAACGGGGCGGAGCGGTCGAAGGCTTCGCCGAGGCCGTCTTCCAGTGCTTCGGCGCCACCGCTGAGCCGGTCGATGCCGCTGACCAGGGCGACAGCGCCGCCGCTGAGCTTGGCGAGACCGCCGCCGAGACTGCGGGCGGCGTGGTCGAGGCGGGCGGCGCCGGCCGCCAGCTGCACGCCACCGGAGTGGATCTCGTACAGCCCTTCGGTGAGTTTTTTCGACCCGTTGGAGACTTTGGTCATTTCCGCCAGGGTCGAGACCAGCCAGTCGGTGACCTGCTTGGTTTCTTCGTAGTCCTTCAGCAGCGTGCTCTGCAAGGTCACCAGTTCAGTCGGCAGACCGGTGTATTCGGGCGCGTAGGGGGTGCCGGTGGCCGGGTCGGTGCCGCCGACCGCCGCGGTGGCGCGGCGGACCGCGTCCAGGGCCGCGTTGTAGTTGGGGTCCGATTTCCCGACCGTCATTCCCTGCAGCTGGGCAAAGGCCGCTTTCAGCTGTTCGTCGGCGACCTGGGCGGGGCCGAGCAGCTTCGGCAGCTTCGCGTTGACGACTTCGTTGAGGCTCTTCTCGATCTTCTGGGAACGGCGGCGGGCGTTGTAGCGCAGGTTCGGGATCAGCGCGCTGCGCATCGCCTGCGTTATCTGCAGGCTGCCGAGGGCGGCGAGCCGCTCGGCGTTGGCGAGGCGCTTGCTGCCTTTGGCGAAGCGATCGAGGGCGGTCACCGCACGGTCGCTGCCGCTGGTCGCGCGGCTGAGGCCGTTGGCGATCAGCTGCGCGCCCTCGGCGGCGCGGTCGGAGCCCTGGGCGAGCAGGCCGGCGCCGGAGCTGGCTTCCGAGATCCCGCCGCGCAGCTGCTCCACCCCGCCGGCGGCGACTTTGAGGCTGCGGCCGAGGCGGCCGAGCTGTTTGACCGGGCCGATGTTGCCATCCGAGGAGAGCGCCGCGTTGCCGAGTTTCTGCAGCGGTTTGGTTCGTTTCGAGACCTGTGCCGGCCCGATCACCAGCTGCACTCCGGGGATGTCGGCGATCCGCCGCTGCCAGCGTTCGAGCGCATCGAGGTTCTTCGCGTCCGTGATCGGCCCTTCGCTGCTTGCCGCGACGACCTGGTACGGAGCTTCGAAGCCCGGGCTGAAGCTGTCCGCGATGAGTTCGACGTCCTGGCGGGCGGGAGAGCTCTGGGGGAGCTGCTGGGTGCTCGGGGGGCCGAACTTGAGCGCGACCGCCGGGGCCGAGAGCACCAGCACGACGGTGCCGATCAAGATCGCCGCCAGGATCGGGCGCTTCAGCGCCGCTCCGACCAGGGTCATCAGCCGCGAGCTTCCGTTCGGAGCGCGGCCGATCCGCCAGCGGTTGATGTTGGGCCCGACCAGGACCAGCAGCGCCGGGCCGACCAGGGTGGCGACGGCGACGCTGAGGACGACGACCATCGCCACCGTCCCCGCCAGCGAGGCCAGCAGCGGACCCGGCACGACGAAGATCGAGACCAGCATCGAGACCAGCAGGGTGCTGCCGGCGAAGATCGTGGTGCGGCCGGCGGTGCGGCGGGTGATCGCGGCGGCGGCGTAGGGGTCCTTCCCGGCCGCCAGCTCCTCCCGAAAGCGCGAGACCATCAGCAGCGCGTAGTCGACCCCCAGCGCCAGGCCCATCATCGTGCAGACGGTCAGCGCGAAGGCGTCGATGCTGAACCAGGCGGTGAAGAAGTGGAGGATCCCGCGCGAGGCGATGACCGTGATCGCGCCGAAGCCGAGCGGGATCGCCGCCGCGACGGGCGAGCGGAAGACGAGCAGCAGGACGAGCAGCAGGAACGGCAGGGCGAGCAGCTCGCCCTGCTCGCTGGAGGCGATCGATTCGTCCTGAATCGCCTTCGAGATCGTCGCGTAGCCGGTCTGGGTGGCGCGGACGGGGGCGTGGATCCGCGCTTCGATCGCGTCTTCGAGCTGCCCCACCGTTTCGTTCACCGCCGTCTTGATGTCGACGTGGAAGTCGGCGAGGATCAGCGCCCGGCGGGGATCGGGTCGCAGCTGGGAGACGTTGCCCCGGTCCCAGGGCGAGAGCGTGGTCACCTTCGGGTCGCGGCGGAGGTCGCGGATCAATTCCGGCCCCTGCCGGTCCAGGGCCGCGGCGGGGCCGCGGAGCAGGACCACGAAGGGAGCGCTGTCGCCGAAGTGCTCCGTGACGAGCGCGTTGGCGCGCGAGGAGTCGGTGCCCGGGATGTCGAGGGTGGTCGGGTCGAGCCGGTTCTCGACGTTGAGCCCGATGATCCCGAGAGCGGCGAGAACCAGCGCCGCCACGACCAGAACCGCGCGCGGATGGCGCAGCGTCAACGGTGGGCGCCCACCCGCATCCCTTCCCCCGGAATCCGGTCGGCCCCTGCTCTTCCCCCTTTGCATCCCGTGGTAGTTTGGCGATCCAGGGAGCTAGAGGGAGCGAACAGATGCGGAAGACTGTGTTAAGAACGTTTGCGTTGCTAATCGTGCTGGCGCTCGTGGTCGCCGCATCGGCCTCCGCGATCCGGCTCCAGGCCGGGAATATCACCGTCGTCGCCGAAGGCGGGTTCTCGCCGACGACCCTGCCGAAGCACAAGTTCGCGCCGATCAAACTGCACGGATACGGCAAGATTTCCACCGGCGACGGCAGCCCGCCGCCGGTCCTCGAACAGATCACCCTCTGGTTCGACAAGCACGGGGAAGTCGTGACCACGGGGCTGCCGGTCTGCACCGAGGCCAAACTGGCGGCGACGACGACGCCGCAGGCACGCAAACTGTGCCCAGGCGCGATCGTCGGCACCGGCTACGGCAAGGCGGTCGTCAACTTCCCCGAACAGGGACCGATCCCGGCCGGCTCGGCGATCACGATCTTCAACGGGCCGACCAAGCACGGCAACCCGACCATCCTCGCCCACGCCCACCTGACCGTGCCCGGGCCGACCACGTTCGTGGTCCCGATCGAAATCCAGCGGGTCCACGACGGCCGCTTCGGCTTCAAGACCGTCGCCGAGATTCCCCGCATCGCCGGCGGCTACGGGACGCCGATCTACGGCCGCCTCTCGATCGGACGTGAATGGACCTACAAAGGCAAGCGGCTGAGCTACGCGAACGCCAGCTGCCCCGACGGCCGCCTCCAGGCCAAAGGCCAGTTCACCTTCAAAGACGGGACCTTCCTGCAGGGCAACTTCCTCAAGCCCTGCAAGGGCTCGGATTGAAAGTCCTCCTCAAGGTCTTCACCATCGCGGCGCTCGCCGGCCTGCTCGCCTGCGCCAACGCCTACGGATTGAAGAGCATCATCGGCAGCACGGTGGTCAGCACCACCGCCACCATCTTTCCGCGCGCCCTGCCCGCAAAGAGAAACGTGCCGGTGACGGTGAGCAGCATCACGCGGATCAAGAAGACCGACGGATCACAGCCGCCGCAGCTGAGCCGGTTGATCTTCGGCTTCGACAAGAACGGCTCCGTCGACACCAAGGGGCTGCCGGTCTGCACCGAGGCCAAGCTCGCCGGCACGACCTCCGCGCAGGCCCGCAAGCGCTGTCCGGGCGCGATCGTCGGCGAAGGAGTCGGGGCGGCCGAAATCCGCCTGCCGGGCCTGGCACCGCGGGAAGTCAGCATGCCCTTGACGTTCTTCAACGCGCCACCGGCCGGCGGCAACCCGACTCTGATCGGGCATGCCTTCGAGACGGTCCCGGCCCCGAAGACGCTCCTGGTTCCGATCACGATCGAGCGGATCCACCAGGGCCGCTACGGCTACCGGGTGACGGTTGAATTGCCAGAAATCGCCGGCGGCTACGGCGCCGCGACCCTCGCCAAGGCGACGATCGGCAAGACCTGGAAGCGCGGCGGCCAGACGGTCGGCTACACGAATGCCCACTGCTCCGGCGGGCGACTCCAGGTCCATGGCTCCCTGAGCTTCAAGAGCGGCGACTTCTTCCCCGGCACGCTGACCTCGCCATGTCACGTGTCCGACTGATCCCGGTCCTTCTCTGCCTCGTCCTGGCGGGGCCGCTGGCCGCGAGCGCCGGGGCCGGCGGCGCCTTGGTGGCGGTCAACAGCCTCATCCTGCGCGCGGATGGCGGTTTCCAGCCCCGCCTGCTGCCCCGACGCCAGTTTGCTCCGATCGACTTCCAGGGCCATTTCGACATCGCGGCCAAAGGCGGTGGCAAGCCGGTGCCGCTGGAACAGGCCGTGATCGACTTCGACCGCGACGGCCGCCTCAGCGTGGCCGGCCTGCCGAGCTGTCCGGTCGAACGGGTCGCCGCTGCCGGCAGTGCCGAAGCGCGACGAACCTGTGCCGGCGCGATCGTCGGCACCGGCGAGATCGAAGCCCTGGTCGACCTCGGAGGTAGTGCCGTGGCGGCCGCGGCGCCGCTGACTCTCTTCAACGGTCCCAGACAGGACGGCAACCCGACGGTGGTCCTCCATGCCCGCTTCACGACGCCCGCGACCCAGACCTTCGCGATCGTCGTCCCGATCGAACGACGGCCTGGCGGATTCCGCTACCGCGCCACCCTCGATCTGCCCCCGATCGCGAATGGGCTCGGGGCCATCACCCACGTCGAGGTCAAGGTCGGGCGCCGGTTCAGCGCCGGCGGGCAGCGCCGCAGCTACGTCTCCGCCCACTGCTCCGACGGAGTCCTGCGCACCCACGGTCGCTTCACCTTCGCCGACGGCACGATCATCGACGGCAGCGTCGAAAAGGCCTGTACCGCCCGCTAGTCGGCGGATGGCCGCGGCGCGCTTCTCTGGGATCTCGGGCTTCCTATACTTCCCGGCTCTGGGCCGCTAGCTCAACTGGTTAGAGCAGGAGCCTCTTAAGCTCAAGGTTGAAGGTTCGAGTCCTTCGCGGCCCACTCGCTCGGCGGCTTAGCCGCCGCCGAGAGGGTTGTTTTCGCTGAGCGGATTAGCGAGGTTGCCTTTGCCTTCGGCTCGTGCTTTTTTCGCTTCTTTTTCGATTTTGGCCAGCTGTTTCTGGAATTCGTGGCCGCGTTTGGCGATCTGGTCGAGTTCGTTGTCGAGGTTTTCGCGTTCGAACTTGCTGTTGGCGTAGGTGGACGCTTGCTTGCGCGCTTCCTCCGCTCCCTTGAAATCGAAGCCGTAGTAGCGGTAGATCGCGAGCGTGCTGAGACTGCCGAGACTGGGCCGCGCCGCCGCCAGGATCGTCTGCGCCCTCGCCGCGGCGCGGACATTGAGCTCCGCTTCGGGACCGGTGCGGGCGTTCTGCGCGAGGCCGAACAACGCCGCGGCCGCGGCTTGGGCGCCGGCGACGCTCGGTTCGTCGGTGGCCTTCAGATACCTCGACCAGGTTTCGCTTGCCACCTGCAGCTGCTGAACGGCTTCGGGGGTGTAGGCGATTTCGCCGGTTTCCGGGTTGGATTCCACCAGCGCGTTGCCGGCGTTGATCTGGGCCCGGGTCAGGGTGAGCAGAAGGTCGGGGTTCTGGGGGTCTTTCTTCAGTTTGACTTCGACCCGCTCCGCCTGTTCTTCGAACTGGTCGGCGGCGCTGCTGACTTCGTTGTCGACCCCGAAGAGCTCCTGCAGTGGCGCCGGGCCGACGACGAGGAGGAGGCTGAAGCCCATCAGCACGGCGAGGATCGCGTAGACGACTTTGACGACGCCACGGCGGCGGCCGCCGGTGTCGAAGACCATTCTGCGCTCGCCATCTTTTCTCGCCATCAGTTCCTCAAAGCTCCTAAGTAGAGGGCTCCGGCGCCCCATCTGACTCTCCCGGCCGGCCAAAGGCCCGCGCGAGCAAGATACTCAACTCATACAGAACAAGCAGCGGAACCATCTCAATGAGCATCGAAACCGGGTCGACTCCGGGCAGCGCCGCGGCGACGATCGCGATCAGGAGGTAGGCGTAGCGGCGATTGGATCGCAGCTGCTCGACCTTGACGATTCCGAGCCGGGTGACGGCGAGGATCGCCAGTGGCAGCTGGAAGATCAGGCCCCCCGCGAGCATCGTCGTCGAGAAGAAGCTGTAGTAGTCGCGGGCCCGCACCTGGATGTTGAACTGGCTGTCGTTGAAGTTGAGCAGAAACTTGACCGCCGCCGGCATCACCGCGAAGTAGGCGAAGGCGAGGCCGGCCAGGAACAGAACCGGGAAGAGCAGCAGGATCGGCAGCACGCTCTTGCGCTCGGTCTCGCTGAAGGCGGGCAGGACATAGGCATAGAGCTGGTAGAGCAGGAACGGCATCGAGAGGATCAGGGCGCCGTACGCCGCGACCGTGATCGTGGTCGTGAAGGGCTCGGTGATGCCGAAGGTGAGCAGCTTCTTGTGATCCGCGGGCAGCGGCCCACCGGCGATTTCCAGCAGCAGGTGGTTCTGCCAGAAGCACAGTGCCAGGGAGACGCCGAAGACCGCGATGCAGACGACGATGCGGAAACGCAGCTCGTCGAGATGCTCTACGAGGCTGAGCTGGTCCTCGTGGGAGACCGCCTTGACGCGGCGGGGCATCCCGGCACGCCTCAGCTGTCTTTGTCGCGAACGACCTCAGGGTCGACCGGCTGCTCGACGGGAGTCGTCACCGGCTTGGTGGAACCGATCGCCTTGACTTCCTCCTCGTCCTCGTCGTCCTTGTCGCCGGTGACGGTGCTGCGGAACTCCCGGATGCCCTTGCCGAGACTGTTGCCGAGCTCCGGCAGACGTTTCGGCCCGAAGACGATGAGGGCGATGATCAGGACGACGATGATCTCGAGGGGACCGATGTTTCCAAGCATTGGAGCCATGGTAACGGGGTCAGAGGGTGGCCGGACCTGCTCAAGTTGCGCAATTGGATACTCGGTAGTTGGGTTTTCTCGCGTTCTTTCCCAAAAGTGCGGATCAAGTCCACCGCGGTCGGGTTCGATAAGTGACCCATGTCAGAGCCCAGTCGCCCCCAGGCCAAGCGGTCCCAGCAACTGCACGTCTGCCCCCAGTGCGGATCCTGCCTGGTCCAGCCGACCTGCTGGGAGCAGGCCGGCGATCGCACCCACTGGCGGGTCTGGCGCCGCTGCCCGGAGTGCGAGTGGTTCTGCCAGGGGGTTCACGGCGAGCGTGAGATCGACGACTTCGACGAGCAGCTCGACCTCGGAGCCCACGAGCTGGCCGACGAGTTGAAGGCGCTGGAACACGCCAACATGGCCGACATGGCCGATGCCTTCGTCGTCGCGCTGGCGACGGACCTGATCGGCGCCGACGACTTCGGCTGACGCCGCCCTCAGCTGTAGCGCTGGACGACGCCGTCGGCGACGAGGCCGAGCAACTGGCGCTGTTCGGACGCGAAGCCGGCGCTGTCGAGCCGGCGCTTCCCGGTCGCGACCATCTCCAGGGCCCGCGCCCTGACTCTGTCCAGCGCCCCGGTGGCGGCGATCCGGTCACAGAGATCCTCCGCGCCGCCAGCGCCGAGAGCGTGCAGATCGACGTCGCGGATCCCGGGGTCGGCGGCGGCGGCCTCGATCAGCGGCAGGGTGACGGTGCCGTCGAGCAGGTCGGTCCCGCGCGCCTTGCCGGTCCGCTCCGGCGGCCCGGCAACGTCGAGGACGTCGTCGAGCAGCTGGAAGGCGAGGCCCACTTCGGCGCCGAAAGCACGCAGGTGCTCGTCGTCGTGGCCGAGCAGGCAGGCGCACTCGAACAAGGTCGCCGTCTTCAACCGGCAGCGCTCGAGGTAACGGCGTTCGGAGATCTCGAGGTCGAAAGCATCGTGACGCTGGGCCAGCTCGCCACGGGCCAGCGCGACCGAGGCCTCGGCGAGCAGCTCGACGGCGCGGCGGTCGCCGGCGTCGGCGAGCAGCGCAAAGGCGCGGGAGAGGAGGAGGTCGCCGGTGGCGACGGCGCGCTCGCGGCCGGAGCTGGCGGCGACGGTGGGGCGGCCGCGGCGCAGCGGGGCCTCGTCGAGAACGTCGTCGTGGACCAGCGTCGCCATGTGGACCAGCTCGACCGCGGTGGCGGCGCGGACCGAGGCGGCGCCGCCGTCGGCGCCCGCGCAGAGCAGGACCAGCATCGGTCGCAGCCGCTTGCCGCCGGCCGAGAGGGTCGCCATCGCATCCTCGCCCAGCGGCTCGCCGTGACCGCTGACGACCCCGCGCAGGCGGTCCTCCACTTCGCCCAGGCGCGCCGGCAGCCAGCGGCTCGAAGCGTCCAGCACCGCCGTCACCGGCGGCGGCACGGCGGAGCGGGGGCTCACCCGCGGATGCCGCTGTGGATCGCGATGATCCCCCCGGCGAGCACCGTGTAGCGGATCCGCTCGAAACCGGCCTGGTCCATCTTCTCCGCCAGCCCAGCGGGGCTGGGGAAGCTGCGGACCGAGTCGGGGAGATAGGAGTAGGCCTCGGGGTCGCTGGAGAAGGTGCCCAGCAGCGGCACGATGCGATCGAACCAGAGCGAGTAGAAGATCGAGAGCGGCGGGCGGGTCGGCTGCGTGATCTCGAGGATCACCGCCCGTCCCCCGGGCTTCAACACCCGCGCCATCTCGCTGAGGCCGCGGTCGAGGTCGGCGAGGTTGCGGACCCCGAAGCCGACCGTGACCGCGTCGAAGCGGCCGGCGTCATACGGCAGCTGCAGGGCGTCGGCCCACTCGAAGCGGACTCCGGCCGCAGCGCGCCCCGCCGCCTTCTCGCGGGCGAGGTCCAGCATCGGCTCGGAGAAGTCGCTGCCGACGACGTGGCCGCCCGGCGTCACCCGGCGGGCGAGCTCGAGCGCGAGATCGCCGGTGCCGCAGCAGACGTCGAGCGCCGAGTCGCCGGCCGCGAGCTCGGCCTTGGCCGCGGCGCGCTCGCGCCAGCGGTGGTGCAGTCCCGCCGTCATCACCGAGTTCAGCGCGTCGTAGTTGCTCGCGACGCGATCGAACATGCGGTTGACCTGACCCGCGAAGTCCGGCGATTGACGGTTGTCGTTGATCGTGTCCATGGGTTCTCTCGGCGCTTGGCGCCGTCACCACCCGTGGCTAATCGAGCGACGAGAGGAAATCGGCGAGCTCGTTCAGCTTCTTCGGTGGCAATTCACGGAAGGAAGGCATGATGCCAGGCCCGATTTCGACCGAGCGCAGGATCGCCGCCCGCGGCACCCGGGCCGCGATGTGGGTCAGATTCGGGCCAGGTCCGTTATTGCCGTTCTCGCCGATCTTGTGGCAGGCCAGGCAGCCGGAACCGGCCACGGCCTCCTTGCCGGCCTCGTACTGCGGCGCGACTTTCATGTCGATCTCGGTCGGCGAGCCGCCGGTGGCGCCGAGGTAGGTGAGATAGGCCATCGCGACGATCGTCAGACAGCCGGCGGTCGTGGCCAGCGGGCGGCGCTCGGGGCGGCGCTCGGGCCCGCGGTCATAGAACGGCAGCAGGAGAAGCAGGACCATGCAGATGGTCGGGATTCCGATCGTCGCGATCGGGACCAGCTCCGGCGGCTTGATCACGCGCAGGACCTCGAAGAGGAAGAAGAAGTACCACTCGGGACGCGGCACGTAGGTGGTCGAGGTCGGGTCCGCCTTGGGGCCCTGCTCGGCGCCGAGGATCAGGGACATGATGATCACCACGGCGACGACGATCAGGGCCATCGCCGAGTCCTTGAGCACCGCGTAGGGGAAGAACGGCTTCCCCTTCTTCTTCAGGAGCTCGTACTCCTCCAGGTATGCCTGCTTGTCCTGCGGCTTCACGAGGGGGAGGCTCCATTGCCGCTGCCATTGACCGAGCCGTTGCTCTCGACGCCGGCGGCGAGCTGGGCGACCGGGGTGGCGTTCTTCGGCTTCTCCGCCCGCACCCACGGCGGCGCCGTGGTGCCGAGCTTGACCACGAGGTACATGTGGGCGCCGATCAGGGCGATGATCGCCCCTGGCACCAACAGCATGTGGATCGCGTAGAAGCGCGAGAGCGTGGTCGCGCCGAGCTCCGGCCCGGCTCTGAGGAAGTCGCTCAGATAGGGACCGACCACCGGCCCGGTGCCGTTGATGTTGATGCCTACCACCGAAGCCCAGAAGGAGCGCTGGTCGAACGGCAGCAGGTAGCCGGTGAAGGCCATCGTCATCGTCAGGATCAGCAGCACCACGCCGATCACCCAGTTGAGCTCGCGCGGGTACTTGTAGGCGCCGAAGAAGAAGGTCCGGCCCATGTGCAGGAAGACCAGGATCACCATCAGGCTCGATCCCCACTTGTGCATCCCGTGCACGAAGGCGCCGAGCGGGACCTCGTTGTTGATGTGGGAGATCGAGGCGTAGGCCTGGGTGGTCGAAGGGGTGTAGAACATCGCCAGGAAGACGCCGGTGACGGCCTGCACGATGAAGGCGAAGAGCGTGGCGGAGCCGAGCGTGTAGAACCAGTTGGTCCCTTTCGGCACCTTGCGGTAGAGCATCCCCGTGAGGAAGCCGCTGGCGCCGGTCCGCTGGTCGACCCAGGCGAGCACGTCGGCCGGCGCCTCTTTGGCCTGCCCGCCAAGTTTCTGGACGTGGGTTTCGCGCTCGGGCGGCGTGGTCTTGAGGTCGGCCGGGGCCTGGCCCTTGGCGGGGCCGCCCTCGCCCGGCTTGGCGGGTTTGCGCAGCGGCGCGGGGACTACCGAGTCGGGGATCTTGGGGAAGGGAATTTTCGGCATCAGGGCGCTGGGAAGGTAGACGGACGCGGCGGGTAGAGGTATTCCCAGATGCCGCCGGTGAACTCTCCGGGATCGCGGGCCCGGACGGGCTCGAGCTGGGAGGTGACGCTGTAGCGCGGGCCGACCTCGACCTGGCCGGCGCGGACGCGGGTCTGGAACTGGTCGAGCGGTCGCACCGGCGGGCCGCCGATCCGCTTGCCCTGGAAGTCGTAGACGCCGCCGTGACAGGGGCAGATGAAGTTGCCGGCGGCCTCGACGAAGCGGACCGGGCAGCCAAGGTGAGCACAGCGATTGGAGACGGCGACGAACTTGCCGGGCTCCTCTTCGAGCTGCTTCGAGCTCTTGCGGATGTAGGCGGTCGTCTTGCCGGCGTCGCCGATTCCCTCGGTTTCGGTGAAGACGACCTGGCGGTAGGTGTCCTCCACGAAGTCGCCGACCGGGCCGACGGCCTCCCAGCGCTCCTTGCCGCGGTGGAAGATCGGCGCCACGGCGAAGCCGACGGCGGGCAGGACGATCGCGGCGCCGGCGATGCCGCCCAGTCCCTGAGCGGCAATCGTGAAGGCGCGGCGGCGGGTCATCGACTCGCCCTCGAAGTAGCCGGGAGGGTCGGGCTGCTCCCGCTGTTGCCGGGGGGCCTCTTCTGCCCCGTTCATCTTGTCCGTGTCGTCAGCCACGTTGCTTCGAAGATCCGTTGAGGATCGGACATGCAGTGTATTGCCTTGGCGACCTTGCCGACGTCGCCGCCGCCGCAACTCCCAGCGCTAGGATCGGGTTAGATGGTCGACAGGGACTATGGGAAGACCGTCATCAGAGACAGGGGAGCAGAACAGATGAAGACCGTAAGTCGCAGTTCAAAGCTTTTCGCGAGCGGCGTCGCCGCGTTGCTGGTGCTGGCGCTGGGCGCCGGCGCGGCGCTGGGCGTGACCTCGACCGAACAGACCCGCGAAACCTATGTCGCGCAGGTCGAACCGATCTGCAAGACGAACACCAAGGCCAACGAACGAATCCTCGACGGGGCCGAAAAGAAGGTCAAGGAAGGCAAGCTCAAGGTTGCCGCCGGACAGTTCACCCAGGCCTCCGCCGCCTTCGCCAAGGCGATCACGCAGATCAAGGCGGTTCCGCAGCCGGTCGCCGACAAGGCGAAACTGGGGAAGTGGATCGGCTACCTCGAAGGCGAGAAAAAGCTGCTGAGCGAAATCGGCGCGGCCCTGAAGGCCGGCAAGAAGGCGAAAGCGCAGTCGCTCTCGGTCAAGCTGACCCAGAACGGCAACCTCGCCAACAACGCCGTGCTGGGCTTCGACTTCAACTACTGCCTGATCAAGCAGTCGCGGTTCAGCTGAGCTGAGGGCTAGGCCGTCGCGCCGGCGATTTCGCGCGCGGCGGCCTCCCACAGTCCCGGGATCGACCCGGGATCGCCCTCGGCCTGGAGCTGCGCGCAGCGGCTGATCAGGTCGCTGAGGATGCTGACCGCGCGCTCGTCCCCGAGCGCGGCGAGGCGATCGAGGCCGAGCGCGTAGAGATAGTCGCCGGCCAGCAGAGCGAGGTCGGGATCGTGGCCGGTCAGCAGGCGCGGCTCGCCGTAGTGGAGGAGGTAGCCCTCGTGGACCGCCTCGATGACCAGGGCGTACTCGCCGGGCGCGGCGGCGGCGCGGGGCCCAGTGGCGGCGAAGGTGCCGAGCGTCGGGGCAGCGGCGGCGTCGACGACGTGAGGGGAGATCGGCGTGTCCTCCTCCCGCAGCTGGGCGGCAAGGGTGCGCAGGACGTCGGCGGGATCGCTCATCGCAGGGCCTCCCCCAGCGCCTCGGCGGCCGCTTCGAGGGTGCGGTCGACCGTCGCCTCGTCGTGGGCGAGGGAGACGAACCAGGCCTCGAACTGCGACGGCGGCGGGTAGACGCCGCGATCGAGCATCGCGTTGCAGAAGCGGGCGTGGGCCTCGAGGTCGCAGGCACGGGCCCCGTCGAAGTCACGCACCGGCTCGGCGCTGAAGAAGAGGGTGACCAGGCCGGGGGCGGCGGCGACCTGGAGGGCGCGCTCGGCGGCGAGCATCGCGAAGCCGGCGGCAAGGCGGTTGGTAAGGGCGCTGAGGCGCGCGTAGGCGGCGGCGTCGAGCTGGGCCAGGGTCGCCAGGCCGGCCGCGACCGCCAGCGGGTTGCCGGAGAGGGTGCCGGCCTGGTAGACGTCGCCGGCCGGGGCGATGCGTTCCATCGTCTCGCGCGGGCCGGCGTAGGCCGCCGCCGGGAGGCCGCCGCCGATCACCTTGCCGAGCACGGTCAGATCGGGTTCGACGCCGTAGAGCTCCTGGGCGCCGCCGCGGCCGACGCGGAAGCCGGTGATCACCTCGTCGAAGACGAGCAGGGCGCCGGCCTCGCGGGTGGCGCCGCGGAGGAACTCGAGAAAGCCCTCGGCGGGCGGGACGACGCCCATGTTGGCGGCGATCGGCTCGGCCAGGAGAGCGGCGACCGGGTGCTCCGCGAGGGCACGGCTGACCGCCTCGCGATCGTTCCACGGGACGACGACGGTCGCCGCCGCTTGCGCCGCGGTCACCCCCGGGCTGGCGGGGACCCCGAGGGTGGCGAGGCCGGAGCCGGCGTCGGCGAGGAGGCCGTCGGAGTGGCCGTGGTAGGCGCCGGCGAACTTGACCACGACCTCGCGGCCGCTGACCGCGCGGGCGAGGCGCACGGCGCTCATCGCCGCCTCGGTGCCGGAGCTGGTCATCCTCACCATCTCCGCCGAGGGGACGCGGGCCACGACCTCCTCCGCCAGCTCGACCTCCGCCGCGGTCGCGGCGCCATAGCTGGTGCCCCGCTTCGCCGCCTCGATCACGGCGGCGACCACCGAGGGCTCGGCGTGGCCGAGGATCAGCGGGCCCCAGGAGCCGACCCAGTCGAGGTAGCGGTTGCCGTCGACGTCGATCAGCTCGCAGCCCTGGCCGCGGGCGATGAAGATCGGCTCGCGGCCGATCTGCCGCATCGCCCGCACCGGCGAGTTGACGCCGCCGGGGAGCACGCGCGACGCGCGCCCGTACAGCCCGTCGGAACTAGGAATGCTCGGCCTCCCAGGCGGAGTATTCGTCGGTGAAGTAGCGCAGGCGGATCTTCTTGTACTCGGTCGAGGAGTAGAGGGTGGCGCGGCCGTCGGGGCCGATCCCGCAGTCCTCGGCGATCGAGTCGAGCACGGCGTCGCACTCCTGCTTGGAGCGGCCGTGGGCCATCGTGAAGACGCTGTAGGGCCAGTCCTCATAGGTGGGCCGCTGGTAGCAGTGGGAGACGCCGCGGAAGGAGGCCATGCGGGCCCCGGTCTCCATGATCTCGTCCTCCGGCACCTTCCAGACCCCCATGCCGTTGGCGGAGAAGCCGGCGCGGCGGTGGTAGAGGATGGCGGCGACGCGGCGCAGGATCTTGCGGTCGACCATCCCGCGCAGGCGCTCGAGCATCCGCTCGGTCGAGATCCCGAGCTCGGCGGCGGCCTCGTCGTAGGGGCGCTCGACCGCGGCCATCGGGCCCTGCAGAGCCCGGATCAGGGCGATGTCGTCGGCGTCGTACGGCTGGGCGTCGAGCTCGCGCGGCGGGGCGGCCTCGACCGCGGCGGCGGCCAGGGCGTCGGTGCCCTTCTCCATCTCCAGGTTCATGTTGATCTTGAACAGGGTCAGGGTCGGCAGCTCCCGCATCGACTCGGCCCCGGTCTCCCGCATCAGCACCTCGAGCGTGCCGGCGAGGCCGAGCTCGGAGTCGGGCGGGGTGGCGATCGTGAACCAGAGGTTGAAGTCGTGGGTGCGCAGGTAGTTGTGCGAGACGCCGGGGTAGGAGTTGACGATCTGGGCGGCCCGCTGAGGGTGCTCGCTGTCGACTTTCGCCGCCACCAGCATCGACTCGTAGCCGAGCGCGCGGGTGTCGAAGATCGGCGTGATCTCGCGGATGATGCGGCCGTCGAGCAGGCGCTGGGTGCGGGCGAGGACGTCGTCGAGCTCCAGCTCCGCGGCCGTGGCGACATGGGCGAACGGCTTCGGGTCGAGCGGGAAGCTCGACTGCAGCAGGTTCATCAGCCGCTTGTCGGCGTCGTCGAGTGGGATCGCCGAGCCGTCCTTGCGCGAGCGCGCCTTCGACTGGGGCATTTTCACCGAAGCCAAGGAGCGGCCTCCTTCGCGTAGTAGGTGACGATCGCATCGGCGCCGGCGCGGCGGATCGAGGTCAGGGTCTCCAGCACGGCCGCGCGCTCGTCGATCCAGCCGTTGGCCGCCGCTGCCTTCAGCATCGAGTACTCGCCGGAGACGTGGTAGGCGGCGACCGGGGCGGCGGTCGCGTCCTTGATCCGGCGCACGACGTCGAGGTAGGCGGTGGCGGGCTTGACCATCAGCATGTCGGCGCCCTCCTCGAGATCGAGCTCGGCCTCGCGCACCGCCTCGGCGGCATTGGCCGGATCCATCTGGTAGCCGCGGCGGTCGCCGAACTCCGGAGTCGACTCGGCGGCGTCGCGGAAGGGCCCGTAGAAAGCCGAGGCGTACTTGGCGCTGTAGGCGAGGATCGGCACGCCGGAGTGGCCCTCCTCGTCGAGCTGGAAGCGGATCGTGCCGACCCGGCCGTCCATCATGTCGCTCGGCGCGACCGCGTCGGCACCCGCCTCGGCGTGGGAGATCGCGACTTTGGCGAGCAGCTCGACGGTGATGTCGTTGTCGACCTCGCCCTCGCGGACGAAGCCGCAGTGACCGTGCGAGGTGTACTCGCAGAGACAGACGTCGGTGACGACGGCGAGGTCGGGGTGGGCCTCCTTGAGAGCGCGGACCGCCATCTGCACGATGCCCTCGTCGTCGTAGGCGCCGGAGCCGGACTCGTCCTTGGCCGCCGGCACGCCGAAGAGCAGGATCGCGCCCACGCCCGCGGCGGCGATCTCTCCCGCCTCCTCGACCAGGCCGGAGATCGAGAAGCGCTCGATGCCCGGCATCGACTCGACCTCCTCGCGGATCCCCTCGCCGGCGACGACGAAGGCGGGCTGGATCAGGTGCGCCGGCGAGAGCTCGGTCTCGCGCACAAGGCCGCGCAACACGTCGGTCCGGCGCAGGCGGCGCAGGCGGGTGGAGGGGAAGGGCATCACCTCGATTCTAGGGTGAGTACGGTTCTCGCCGATGGAGGGGGTGACTACCGCGGCGCTGGAGGCTCGGGGGCTGAAGAAGCTCTACGGAGGCCGCGAGGCGCTGCGAGGAGTCAGCTTCGAGGCTGCCGCTGGCGAGTTGGTGGCGATCATCGGGCCCAACGGTGCCGGCAAGACGACGCTGCTCTCGATCCTCGCCGGAATCCTCAAGCCTGACGGGGGTGCGGTCAGAATCGACGGGGGTGCGGTCGGCTGGGTGCCGCAGCAGGCGGCGCTCTACCGGCGGCTGACCGTGGAGGAGAACCTGCTGCTGTTCGCGCGGCTGGAGGGCCACGAGGATCCCCGTGCTTCGACCGAGGAGATGCTGGAGCTGGCCGGGCTCGGCGAGCGCCGCGGCGAGGTCGTCGCCCGCCTCTCGGGCGGCAACCAGCAGCGGATCAACATCGCGATCGGACTGCTCTCGCGGCCCGCGGTGCTGCTGCTGGACGAGCCCAGCGTCGGGCTCGACCCGCGCCAGCGGGCGCGGCTCTGGGAGTTCGTCTCCGGCCTCGCCGGCCGCGGCACGACCGTGATCTTCTCCACCCACGACATCCAGGAGGCCGAGCGCTACGGCCGCCGCCTGCTGGTCCTTGCCGACGGCGAGTCGCTCTTCGACGGTCCGGCCGAGAAGCTGCGCGAGGCGGTTCGCCGCGAGGCGCCCGGGGCCGCCGACCGCGACTTCGAGACCGCCTTCGTGGCCTACCTCCAGCACCGGGGGCACTGAGCGTGCGCTGGCTGCTGCTCAAGGACCTGCAGATCCTCCGCCGCTCGCCCCTGCAGGCGTTCCTGCTCGTCGCCTACCCGGTGCTGATCGCGGTCCTGGTCGGCTTCGCGATCTCGCGCAGCCCCGAGAAGCCGCGCATCGCCTTCCTCAACGAGGTCCCGTCCGACACCCGGGTCAGCGTCGGCGGCCAGCAGCTGCCGGCGGCGGGGGTCAGCGACCGCATCTGCTCCCGGGTCGAGTGCGTCGCCGTGAAGAACCGGGCGCAAGCGCGCGAGGAGGTCGAGGCCGGCGAGGTGCTGGCGGCGGTGATCCTGCCGGCTGACCTGGTCGACAAGATCAACTCGCTCGGCACCTTGACGCCGGGAGTGCCGCAGGTCGAAGTCCTGGTCAACGAAGAGGACCCGGTCAAGGCGCAGCTCGTCAACGAACGGATCTCGACCCTGCTGGCGCAGGCGAATCTGGCGATCGCGCGGCGGATCGCCACCGAAGGCGGCCACTACCTCGACCTGCTGGTCAACGGCGGCAACCTCAGGGTGATCGGCCAGACCGTCAACATCCTCGGCCTCCGCGCCACCGCCCAGATCCTCAATGCGCTGGAACCGGCGCTGCCGCCGGGCCCCCTGCGCGCCTCGCTGCGGCAGGTGACCGGCTTCGCCACCCAGGCCCGTGACAACCTCAACATCGCCGGGCCGCTGATCGACCGGATCGCGCAACCGATCGTGGTCAAGAAGGAAGCGGTCAGCGGCTCTTCGCCGCCGCTGGAAATCTTCGCGATCGCGGTTGCCGCGACGCTGACGCTGGCCTTTGTCACGGTGCTGTTGGTGGCGGGCTCGCTGGCGCTCGAGCGCGAGGAGAACGCCTTCTCGCGGCTGACCCGGGGGCTGGTCTCGCCGCTGGCGCTGCTGGGCGAGAAGGTCCTGCTGGGAATGGGCATCGGCCTGGTGGTGACGCTGCTGATGCTGGCCGGCATGCAGCTGTTCGTGCCGCTGCAGTGGAGTCGCTTCGGGCTCTGGCTGCTGGCGATCCTCGCCGGGGGCGGAGCGCTGGCGGCGGCCGGGGCGGCACTCGGAGCGGCGGCGAGGGAAGTCCGTGCCGTCTCCCTGCTGGCCTTCATGGTCACCCTGCCGGTCGCCTTCCTCTCCCTGGTCCCCTCCGGCGCGGTCGGCAGCGGCGTCTTCGACCTGGTCCGGATCGTCACCGCGATCTTCCCCTTCAAGCCGGCCCTGCAGGCGATGACCGCGGCACTCGACTCGGCCGGTCCCGGCATCGGTGGGCCACTGGCCCACCTGGCGATCCTGATCGTCGCCTACGGCCTGCTCGCCCGTTTGGCGCTGCGACGCTTCGCCGCGGTCTGATTCGGCTCGCGCATGCCTGAAGAGTTTTGGTGCCTGTGGGCCCCATAAGTCTTCAGGCATGCGGGTAAGGTCGGGCGATGCGCGTGCTCTTCATCGGCGACGTCGTCGGCGGCCCCGGCCGCCGTGGCCTGCGCGAGACGATGCCGCTGCTGCGCGAGCGGCACGCGCCGGACCTGATCGTCGTCAACGGCGAGAACACCGCCGGCGGAGTCGGCCTCACCGAGCGCACCGCCAACGACCTCTTCGGGATGGGGACGGGTGTGATCACCAGCGGCAACCACGTCTACCGCCACCGCGAGGCCTATGACTTCCTCGAACGCGAGCGCCTCGTGATCCGCCCCGCCAACTACCCGTCCGGGAACCCCGGGCGAGGCTTCACCGTGGTCGAGGTGGGCGGGATGCGGGTGGCGGTGATCAACCTCAGCGGCGCCGTCGGCCTCAACGTCGCCCGCTCGCCGTTCGACACCGTCGACGGCATCCTCGACCAGGTCGAGGCCGACGCGGCGATCGTCGACTTCCACGCCGAGGTGACCAGCGAGAAGGTGGCGATGGGCTGGCACCTCGACGGTCGGGTGGCGGCGGTCTTCGGCACCCACACCCACGTGCCGACGGCCGACGGCCGGATCCTGCCGAAGGGGACGGCGTTCATCTGCGACGTCGGGATGACCGGGTCGCGGACCAGCGTGCTCGGGGTCAAGCCGGAGCAGGCGCTGGCTTCGCTGATCACGCAGATGCCGACCCGGTTCGAGACGGCGGAGGACGACATCTGGGTGATGGGGGCCTTGGTCGACGTCAACGAGCGGGGGCTGGCCGACTCGTTCGAGCAGGTGATGGTGCCGGCTGTTTCCTCCGATTCTTAGGGGACGGGTGGTCGGGAGTGACCTCGGCTGCGCGAACAGCGGGAGGCTTGCCGAGGTCACTCCCGACCACCAGGGCAACTAGGAACAGCGGGTAGAACCAGACGATGTAGAGGTAGAACCAGTGGTGCATGGTGATCTGGAGGGCTAGGAGCAGGGCTGCGCCGAGGGCCGCGACCTGGAGCAGGGACTTGCGTTTGGGACGGAAGCCCAGGAAGAGAGATAGGGCGCCGGTGGCGGCGAGGATCGCGATGCGCAGGGGTTCGAGCGACGGCACCTGTCCCCAGATGCTGAAGGGGGAGTCGCGATCGGACTGGTAGGCGATCGTGCGGTCGTAGAACGTGTGCAGGCCGGGGTCGATCGCCGGCCAGAGCATGACCAGAGTCGAGACCAGGCCGAAGCTCAACGCGAACAGCAGCACCGAGCGCTTCTTCGATTCATAGGTCAGCAGCATCGGCGCCAGCAGCGCCGGAGCGAACTTGGCGAAGGTGGCAAGGGCGGCCATCGCCCCGCGCGCCATGGGCCTTGCCAGCAGGACGAGGGCCGCGACCAGGAGCATCGCCACCAGGGTGTCGTTGGAGTTGGACTCGAGGGCGAAGGCGGTGTACGGGTAGGCGGCCCAGCCGAAGGCGAAGATCGCCGCGAGGCGGCGGCCGGCCGGTCCCGGGCGGATGCGGATGCCGAGCACGAGCAGAAGGAGGAAGGTGGCGACGTCGAAGACGACCGCGGCGCCGTGGGCCGCCGGCAGGTCGTCCCAGCTTCCCGACCAGGGCCAGATCAACTCGGCGGGGACGTAGGCGACGTAGTTGACCGGCCCGTAGGTGTCGCCCTGGGAGACGTCGTCGGGGAAGTTGTCGTAGATCGGTTCCCCGTGGGCGATCCGGTCGGCGCCGACGACGCTGGCGTAGCCGACGTCGATCGCGCCCGAGTCGGCGAGGTTGAGGCCGACCCGGAAACCCATCAGAAAGAGCGCCGCGACCAGCATCCAGGCCACCGGCCAGACCGGGCGCAGCCCCTCGCCGCGCCCACGGAACCCGATCCAGAGCGAACGGCCGAGGAGGTAAAGCAGGACCGGATATTGGAGCGGGACCGAGACGCCGACATCGGCCCGGTTGAAGAAGAAGTGGGAGACGCCGAAGCCGAGCAGGACGAGCAGGTCGAGGTTGGCGACCCGCCGCAGGCGCTGCCAGTCGACCAGGCCGAGCAGGAAGATCGCGCAGAGCGGCAGGAAGACGTAGGGCGCGTCGAGCTTGTGGCCGAAGGCGCCCGAGTACCCCCGCGCCATCTTCCAAGCCACCTGGTAGCCGGTCCACGACTCCTTCACCTCGCCGCTCTGGCGGTCGACGATGACCAGCGCCACCTCCTCCCCGTCCGTGAAGTAGGCCACCTCCCACCGCCCATCCACCACGTTCGCCACCGGTGCCAGCGGCCCGTTCAGCTTCGTCTCCTTGATCGCGTTCGGGTCTCGGTTCGCGACCCTGATCGCCTCGGCTTCCGGCACCGGACCAGGGGCCGCCCCGGCTCTCTCGGAAGCAGTCGCGGCGAAAGCCGTGCACGGCAGCAAGCAACTCCCCACGGAGGCGAGCATCAGTACGGCGACGAGTGGAGGGACAAGGGGTCCGAGAACGGACGCCCTCGCCCGCCCGCAGGACCCCTTGTCCCTCACGCGCGCACCCTTCTCGAAGTCACTCGCCGCCCAACCCGAAGTGCTCGCGTATGACCGGCGCCACATCCCTGAGAGTCCACTGCTCTTTCGCATCCGCCGACCGCGGCCCGCAGCCGACGAAGAGCAGCGGCCCCAGCGAGTCGCCGGCGTGCAGCGCCCCGTGGCTGCCCCCGCCGGCGTGGGTGACGCCGCCCCAGTCGACCGCCTCGAACCCGAGCGCCAGCGAGACGACGAAGTCGCCGGCGTGGGGCGCGGTCAGCGCCGACCAGACCCGGGCCAGCGGGTCCGGGTACTCCTCGCTGCGCAGCCGCCCGTCCTCGACCTTCGCCTCCAGCACCGCTGTCTCGCCCTCGAGCTCCCAGCGCCCGCCCCGCAGGTCGCCGAGGTCGCCGCCGGGACGGAAGCGCAGCCTCTCGCCGCCGCGTTCCACGACCGCCCACTCCCCCGCGCCGGGCGGTGGGCCGGGCTCTTCGCGGCGCAGCGGGCGGCCCTCCCCATCCTCCATCCGACAAACCAGGTCGACTCCCTCGATCACCGTCAGCTTGGCCGCGACCTCCAATGGCTCGGCCCGCTCGCCCTCGCAGGGCAGCAGGTAAACGTGGGCGGCGCGGCCAGTGGGGCTGACCGCGAGCTGGGCCAATCCCGGGCGGTCGTCGGACGGCTGCAGCACCGACCACTCGTGGCCCAGCAACTCGGCCAGCGGCAGGCCGCGGTGGACCGGGGTCTGGGAGTGGTCGGCGACGAGGATCAGCGCGTGGCCCTCGAGGAACTCGTCGAGGCTGCCGGCCGCGTCGACGAACTTGGCGAAGCAGTGGTCGGCCTTGGCGATCGACTCGACGCTCGCCTCGGGACCGTGGCGATGCGAGTAGTTGTCGTTGTCCGGCAGCGAGAGCAGGAGGAAGTCGAAGAGGTCCTCCTGCAGCAGCTCGGCCGAGCAACAGGCGGCGTAGCCGTCGCGACTGCCGGGGATCGAGGTTGACTTGCAGGGCACCTCGCGGCTCGCGTAGAGGTCGCCGTAGAAGAGCTCGGTCGGGCCGTAGGTGTGATGGCGGAACTTGAGCTGGGTAGCGTCGACGGCGCGGCGCATCAGCCCCTCCAGCGAGACCTCGTGGCGTTGGCGGCCGCGGTAGATCAGGAACGGCGTGCAGGCGGTGCGCTCGCCGGCGTCTTCGAGGCTCTCGAAGACCGTCTCGATCTCTGGGCTGAGATGGGCCAGGTTCATGTTGTAGACGAGGTCGTAGAGGGCGCGGAAGACGCCGAAGGCGCGGGTCGCGTCGAGCGAAGAGCCGTACTCGACGTAGCGGCGCTCGAGCCGGTGGTACCAGTTCATGCCGCTGATCCAGTGCCGGTCGGCGCCGACCCCGGTGACCATCTCCGAGCAGGCGACCGGGGTCACCGAGGGGAAGCTGGAGACGCAGTCCTCGACCAGGACGCCGCGCTCCAGCAGCGCCCCGAAGGTCGGGGCGCGGTCCTCGGCGATCGCGCGCTGGAGCATGTCCGTGCGCAGCGAGTCGACGTAAGTGAGGACGAGCTTCTTGCGATCCGGCATCGGTTCGAATGATGGTCGACCGCGGCGGTCGACCGGGGCGCTAGCGGAGGACGCGCAGCCCCGCGTGCTTGCGCTGGGCACGGCGGTGGCGGGAGATCCCGAGCCAGGCGAGCGCGAGGATCACGAGGATCACGGCCGGCGGCAGGATCAGCGAGACGGCGACGACGATCAGGGCCGCCAGGGCGACGATGAAGGCGAGCGCGCCGCCACCGCTGCCTTCGCGGCGGCCGGCGCCGGCGATCAGGTCGCTGATCACGAGGCAGGCGAGGACGGCGCCGGCCAGGGCAAGGACCGCGCCGAGCGCTTCGTCGAGCAGGAAGCCGACGACGAGGGCGATCACCGCGGCGAGCAGGGTCATGCGGCCGCGGGCGGAACCCTGGGTGCCGGTGGTGCCGGCGAGCATCCCGATCGCGATGCCTATGCCTACGTCAGTGAGAAAGTCCACGTGCGAAAACGTACCCTCCCGAGCGCCCCGGCGTCGATCCGCCACACTTCGTGCATGAGCGAGGTCCCGCCACCGCCGCACCGACGGCGCGCCCACACCAGCACTCGCGACCTCGAGCGCTACGCCGGGCTCTTCGCCGAGCGGACCACGGTGATGCGCTCCTCGGCGATGCGGGACCTGATGGCGATCACCGCCCGGCCCGAAGTGATCTCGCTCGCCGGCGGCCTTCCCGACACCTCGACCTTCCCGCCCAAGAGCTTCGCCGCGCAGATGACGCGGATCGCCCAGGAGTCTGCCGCCGAGGCGCTCCAGTACGGGCCGACCGAGGGCTTCGAGGAGACCAAGGACTGCATCGTCGAGGTGATGGGCGCCGAGGGGATGCTGGTCGACCCCCACGACGTCATCGTCACCACCGGCGGACAGCAGGCGATCGACCTCGTCGCGAAGACGCTGGTCGACCCGGGCGACGTCGTCATCTGCGAGGCACCGACCTACCCCGGCGCGGTTCCGGTCTTCTGCAGCTACCAGGCCGAGGTGATCCAGGTGGAGTGCGACGAGGAGGGGATGCGGGTGGACGAGCTCGAGCGCCTGCTCGGCGAGCTTCGGGCCGACGGCAAGCGCCCGAAGTTCATCTACACGGTGCCGACATTCCAGAACCCCGCCGGGGTGACGATGTCGCTGGCGCGGCGGCAGCGACTGGTCGAACTGGCGCGGCTGCACGAGCTGCTCGTGGTCGAGGACAACCCCTACGGGCTGCTGCGCTACGGCGGTGAGGCGCTGCCGACGCTCTATCAGCTCGACGGTGGCGACTTCGTCATCTACGTCGGCACCTTCTCGAAGATCCTCTCGCCCGGCATCCGCCTCGGCTGGGCGGTGGCGCCGCCGCCGGTGATGGACAAGATCGTGCTCGGCAAGCAGGCGGCGGACCTCTGCACCTCGACCCTGACCCAGTACTTCGTGCGCGAGTACTTTGCCGAAGGCCGCTGGCGCCAGTACGTCGAAGACCTGGTCGAGATCTACCGCGGTCGCCGCGACACGATGCTGGCGGCGCTGGCCGAGCACTTCCCCGCCGCCGCGACCTGGACCGAGCCGCGGGGCGGGCTCTTCATCTGGGCGACTCTCCCCTCCTACATCGACACCGGCGACCTGCTGGCGAAGGCGCTGCGCGCGGACGTCGCCTTCGTCCCCGGCCAGGCCGCCTACATCGACGAGCGCGGGCGCAACTCGATGCGGCTCAACTTCTCCGGGGTCGACGAGGGTGAGATCCGCGAGGGGATCCGCCGCATCGGCGCCGTGATCGCCGAGCAGGTCGAGCTCTACGGGGCGCTCACCGGAGAGAGCGCGACTCCGGCCCGGCCGGAGCAGGTCGAGACGAACGTGCTCCCCTTTCGCAAGACGGGCGAGGCGAGCGGGTGAAGGTCGCCGTGCTCAAGGGCGGCCGCTCGCTCGAGCGCGGGGTCTCGCTGCGCTCGGGAGCCCGGGTCGAGGACGCCCTGGCGCGGCTTGGCCACGAGGTCGTCGCGCTTGACGTCGGCGGCGACCTGGTCAAGCGGCTCGAGCTCGAGCGGCCGGACGTCGCCTTCGTCGCCATGCACGGGGTCGGCGGCGAGGACGGCACCGCCCAGGAGCTGCTGGAGATCCTCGGCATCCCCTTCACCGGCCCCGGGGCGGCGGCCTGTGCCCGATGCATGGACAAGTCCCAGGCCAAGCACGCGATCCGCGAAGCGGGGCTGCCGACGCCGGACTGGTTTGCCTTCAGCCAGACCGCCTTCCGCGAGCTCGGCGCCGCCGATGCGCTGAGTCGGCTCGAGCGCGGGCTCGGGTTCCCGCTGGTGGTGAAGCCGAGTCGCGGCGGCTCCTCGCTCGGCGTCAAGTTCGCCGGCTCGGCCGGCGAGGTCCCCCAGGCGCTGGTCTCGGCCTTCAGCTACGACGACCGGATCCTGCTCGAGCGCTTCGTGGGGGGTCGCGAGCTGGCTGTCAGCGTGCTCGGCGAAGAGGCGCTGCCGGTGGTCGAAGCGATCCCCGCCGGCGGCGACAGCTACGACTTCGAAGCCCGTTACGAGATCGGCCGCACCCGCTTCGTCTGCCCCGCCGAGCTGAGCGAGGACGAGAGCGCCGCGGTCACCGAGGCGGCGCTCGCCAGCTACCGCGCCCTCGGCTGCTCCGGCTTCGCCCGGGTCGACCTGATCCTCGACGCCACCGGTCCGCAGATTCTGGAGGCCAACGCGATCCCCGGCCTCACCGACACCAGCCTCCTCCCCCAAGCGGCAGAGGCGGCGGGCCTCTCTTTCGAGCAATTAGTCGAGCGGATTCTGGATCTGGCTTTGAAGCCGGCCGCCGCTTAGAGCGGGTCCCGCTCTCAGGAGTCGCCCTGCGCGAAGTCTTCCGGAGTGACCTCGTCGAGGAAGTCTTTGAACTTGTCCACGACCTCCTCCGTGTCCTCCACCTCGTGCTCGAACTCGATCGCCGACTCCTCGATCACGTCCTCGGCGGCGAAGATCGGCGCCGAGACCCGGACCGCGAGGGCAAGGGCGTCGGAGGGGCGCGAGTCGATCTCGACCTCGGAGCCGTTGACCGAGACCGTGATCGAGGCGTAGAAGGTGTTGTCGCGCAGCTCGGTGACGGAGACCCGCTCGCATTTCGCGTCGAGCTGCTCCAGCATCTCGGAGAGCAGGTCGTGGGTCATCGGCCGCGGCGTCGAGGCGCCCTGCAGCTTCATCAGAATCGCCGCCGCCTCGGGGTGCCCGATCCAGATCGGCAGGAACCGGTTCCCGTCGACCGTCTTCAACAGGACGATCGGCTGCTTGCCGACCATGTCGAAGCTGACGCCATAGATCTGCATCTGCTGCACGAGAGGAGCTCCCGACCGTGGTTGACGTCGAAGTGTAGTCGGGCGAGTGGGCGATCCTGGATTCGAACCAGGGACCTCGTCCTTATCAGAGACGCGCTCTAACCAACTGAGCTAATCGCCCGCGGCCGGCGATGATAGCGGCGGTGGCGTGACGGTCGAGACGTGGCTCAGCGGCCGCGGTTGCGCAGGCTCCGGGCCAGCGCCTCAGCCTCGCCGAGGCCGTCGAAGCGAAGCTCGGCGACGATTCCGTCGTTCTTGGCGCGCACGACCACCTCGTGCCCGAGTGCGGCCTCGAGAACGTCGGCGGTGGCCTCCAGAGCCGCCGCCTGCTCCGGGTCGACCGGGGCCCGTCTCGGCCTTGCTTTTGGCTGGCCAGCCAGCCGAACCCTGTTCTCGGTCTCGCGCACCGACCACCCGGCCCGCACTGCGTCGCGGCCGAGGCGCCGGCGCACGTCGTTGCCACTGGCCCCGAGCAGGGCGCGGCCGTGACCGCCGCTGAGCTCGCCGGACTCCAGCAGCTCCAGGGTCTCGTCGGGAAGCTCGAGCAGGCGGATCAGGTTGGAGACGGCGGGGCGGCTGCGGCCAACCCGGCGGGCGAGGTCCTCTTTGGTCAGGCCCAGGTCCTCGACCAGGGCGGCGCAGGCGCGCGCCTCCTCGACCGGGTTGAGGTCCTCGCGGACCATGTTCTCGATCAACGCCGCCTGCAGCCGCTCGGCTTCGGCCTGCTCGCGGACGACGGCGGGAACCTTCTCCAGGCCGGCCTCCTGGGCGGCGCGCCAGCGTCGCTCGCCGGCGACCAGTTCGTAGCTGCCATCCGGGAGGGGGCGGACGAGCAGCGGCTGGACGATGCCGCTGGCCTCGATCGACTTGGCCAGCGCCTTCAGCGCCTCGGGGTCGAAGTTGGTCCGCGGCTGATCGGGGTTGGGCTTGATCAGTCCGACGGGAAGTTCCCGCAGCTCGCCCGCCTCGGTGGCGGCGGCTTCCGGCAAGATCGCCGAGAGGCCGCGGCCGATGCCGCGCTTGGTGCCGCTAGCCACGACTGGCCAGCTCCTTCGTCAGTGCCTGGTAGGCCACGGATCCGCGCGAAGAGGGGGCGTGCTCGGTCACGGGGAGACCATAGCTCGGGGACTCGGCGACCCGGACGCTGCGGGGGATCACGGTCTCGAAGACCATCTCCGGGAAGTGCAGGCGCAGCTCCGACTCGACGTCCTGGGCGAGGCGGGTGCGCTCGTCGTGCATGGTGATCAGCAGTCCCGCCACCTCCAGTCGCGGGTTGAGGTCGCGCCGGATCATCGCCAGGGTCTCGAGGAACTGAACCAGGCCCTCCAGCGCCAGGTACTCGGCCTGGACCGGCACGATCACCCGGTCGGCGGCGGTGAGGGCGTTGACGCTGACCGGTCCCAGGGCCGGCGGGCAGTCGAGCAGGGTCACGGCGAAGCGCTCGCGCACCGGTCCGAGGCGCTCGCGCAAACGGGTCTCCGAGCCGTCGATCCGCGGCAGCTCGACCGCGGCGCCGGCCAGGTCGCGGCTGGCGGGGACCAGCCAGAGATTGTCCGGACCGGCCGGGCGCGCGGCCTCGGCGACCGAGACGTCGCCGGTCAGGCAGTCGTAGGAGGAGGGATGCATCTCCCTGCCGCCGCCCAGGGCCACGGTCGCGTTGCACTGCGGGTCGAGGTCGACCAGCAGCGTCTGGGCGCCGCCCGCGGCCACCACGGAAGCGACGTTCACGGCCGTCGTCGTCTTGCCGACACCACCCTTCTGATTCGCCACCGCGTAGACCGTGCCCATGTCGCAGCCACCCTAGTTATCCGCGCGCGGCGAGGAGAGGTCGGATAGCCTGCGCCCGGTGAGCGAGACTGCCGACTGGCCTCAGGAGCCCGCGGAGCGGGTGCAAGAGCTCGTCGAGGGGGTTCTCGACGAGCTCGACCTGGACGGGGAGGTCGAGATCGACGAGGACGACGACCGCATCGCGGTCAGCGTCGAGGGCGAGGACGACTACGGCCTCTTGATCGGCAAACGCGGGCAGACGATCGACGCTCTGCAGCTGCTCTGCTACCAGGCGGCGTTCCGCGGCCTGCGCGAGCGCAAGCGGGTCATCGTCGACGCCGCGGGCTATCGGGAGCGGCGGCGCGAGACCCTGGAGGGCCGCGCCGACCGGGCCGCTGAGCAGGCGCTGAGCAGCAACAACGTGGTCGAGATGGACCCGATGAGCGCCCAGGAGCGCCGCGTCGTCCACGAGCGCCTCAAAGAGCGCGCCGGGGTCGAGACCTACAGCGAGGGCGACGAGCCCAACCGCTGCGTGATCGTCGCCCCGCTCGTCTCGGAGTGAGCCCCGACCCCACCGCGGTGCTCGACGCTCGCGGCCGCGAGCAGCTCGGCCGGGTCCTGGAATTGCTCGGAGAGGAGCGCGCCTCGGTCAGCTCCGTGGTCGACGAGCGCGCCTGGAAGGTCCACGTCGCCGACAGCCTCACCGGCCTCGAGGTCCCCGAGTTGAAGCTCGCCAAGCGGATCGCCGACGTCGGCGCGGGCGCGGGCTTCCCCGGCCTCGCCCTCGCGGTCGCCCTCCCTGACGCGCAGGTCGAGCTGATCGAGTCCGTCGGCCGCAAGTGCGCCTTCATGCGGCGAGCCGTCGACGAGGCCGAAATTGCCAACGCCACCGTCCTCGACACCCGCTCCGAGGACCTCGCCCAAGCCGAAGGCCGCGAGGCCTACGACGTGGTCACCGCCCGTGCCGTGGGCCGCCTCTCGACCCTTGCCGAGCTCGCATCCCCGCTTCTGAAGCCAAACGGCGTCCTCGTAGCCTGGAAGGGCAAACGCGACGGAGAGGAAGAGGAGCAGATGGCCAGCGCGGCCGAGGCCCTCGCAATGACCCCCGAGCAAATCCTCGACGTAGGAGATCGTGCGGGCAGCCAACACCGCCACCTCCATGCCATCCGCAAGTCCGGCCCGACCCCTCCCGACCTCCCGCGCCGGCCCGGAATCGCCAAGAAGCGCCCCAAGGGCCAGCCCTCCAAATAAGGACTGCCGGAGCACGACCCACCCGAGCAAGTGAAGTGGAGAGGGGTACCCATCCCTCTCTCACCACCGACCTACCGCCGCTTCTTTTTCTTTTTAGGCGATTTAGGTGGCGGTTTGGCCGCCGCCACCGCAGCCGCCCCTTGGGGAGTGGCCGCAACCGGCACCGGGATGATTTTTTTGACCACCAGACCCTGTCCGATCGTCCAGATGTTGGTGGTGATCCAGTAGAGGATCAATCCAGAGGGGAAGCTGATGACGAAGGGGACGAAGACGAGCGGCAACACGAACATCATCGTCCGCTGGCTTTTGTCGGCAGTCGGCGACATGAAATACCCGGATGCGAGTTGGGTGCCGACGTACATGACCAAGAGCACGATCAAGACGCTGCCGGTGGCCGCCGCGGTCAGGTCCGGGATGAAGCCGAAAGCCGCCTGGCTGCCGCACTCGCCGGCCTTGCAGCCGATGTCGGACGGGAGCTCTTCCCGCAGCACGTAGAAGAGCGTGATGAAGACCGGGAGCTGGGCGATGAGCGGGATGCAGGAGGCAAAGGGGTTGACTTTGTTCTCTTTGTAGAAATTCATCATCTCTTGCTGCATCCGCTGTTTGTCGTTCTTGTATTTGGCCTGGATCTCTTTGATCTGGGGCTGTAGCGCCTGCATGGCGCGCATGCCTTTCAGCTGTTTGTAGGTCAGCGGAATCAACAGGGCCCGGACGGTGATCGTCAGCGCGATGATCGAGAATCCCCAGCTGAGGCCGGCGTTGTCGTGGAAGAACTGCAGGATCCCGTTGGCGATGTTGACCAGGAACTGCGGGGCGAGCTGAATCGCGACCGGAATCATCAAACGCCGGCCTCACGGTGATGCTCGGCGGGATCCACCGGTTCGACCCGGAGCGTGAACTCGTCCGGTACCGGGTCGAATCCGCCGTGGCTGAAGGGATTGCAGCGGAGCAGGCGCCAGGTCCCCAGCAGCAGGCCGCGGACGATGCCGAAACGCTCGATCGACTCGGTCGCGTAGGCCGAGCAGGTCGGCTCGTAACGGCAGCGTCGGGGACGGGACGGGGAGATCCAGCGCTGGTAGGCGGCGATCGGGGCGAGGAGAGCGCGTTTCACGTGGAACGTCCGCCGGCCAGCGCCTCTTCAAGACTCTTGCTGACGCCGCCGGTCCCCTCGCGCTCGATCAGATCGCCGATCTCGGAGCGGGCGACGATTACGAAGTCGTGGCGCTCTGGCAGCCGCTCGGAGAGACCCCAGAAAGCCTCGCGGAGGGCCCGCTTGACGCGGTTGCGCTCGACCGAGCCGCCCACCTTCCGGCTGACGGAGACTCCGAGCCTCACGTCCTCGCGCTCCTCGTCGCGGCGGGGGAAGGTGTAGAGAACGAGGTAGCGGGTGGCATGGGATGAGCCGTCGCGATAGACGCGGTCGAACTCACCGCTGCGTGACAGGCGCCGTCGCTTCGGCGCCATCTACGGGGTGAGGCGCTTCCGACCTTTGCGCCGGCGTCGCTTGAGGATCGCCCGGCCGCCGCGGGTGCTCATGCGGGCGCGGAAGCCGTGCGTCTTTGCGCGCTTCCGCTTCTTTGGCTGGTACGTGCGCTTCATCGGGACGGCAGTATACGGACGGCGCCGTGAGCAGCGTCCTGAAATCTTTTCTGCGGGTTTTGCGGGGCGTTGGGGATGCCTCCCCAGGCCCGCCGCTATGGTCGCCGCCAGGTGCACGATGACTCCTCTCGACATGAACTCGACGCCCTTTGGCGGGCGACCCAGGACCGACTTCGGGCATCCGTGCCCGAGTCGACCTTCCGCCTCTGGCTGGAGCCGTTGCGTCCTGTCGGCAGCGACGCCGACACCCTCTACCTGACCGGTCCCGAGGGGATCCGCGCCTGGGCGGAGCGCCGCTACTCCTCGCTGATCGGCCAGGCGCTGGCCGGCTCCGGCACGCCGCTGCGGCGGATCAGCTTCAGCGCCGACGACGAGCGGCCGGCGGGTGGGTCGGCAGCCATCGACGGCGCGGAGCTGAATCCGAACTACACCTTCGAGCGCTTCGTGATCGGCAACGGCAACCGCCTAGCGCACGGCGCTGCCCTGGCGGTCGCCGAGGCGCCGTCCGAGGCCTACAACCCGCTCTTCCTGCATGGCCCTCCAGGCCTCGGCAAGACCCACCTGCTGGCCGCGATCGCCAACTACCTGCGGGCCAACGCCCCCGGACTCAGCGTCCGCTACACGACCGCGGAGTCCTTCACCAACGAGTTCGTCGGAGCCCTCAAGTCCGCTGGTGCCGACGGCTTCAAGGCCCGCTACCGCGACATCGACGTGCTGCTGATCGACGACGTCCAATGTCTCGAGGGCAAGCCGGCGACGGAGGAGGAGTTCTTCCACACCTTCAACGCCCTGTACGAATCGGGCAGCCAGCTGGTCCTCTCCGCCGACCGCATCCCGAGCGAGCTCTCGACCCTCGCCTCGCGCCTGCGCGATCGCTTCGAGTGGGGCCTCACCGTCCCGGTCGAGCCTCCAAATCTCGCTACGCGCTTGACCGTCCTTCGCCGTCTTGTCCGCGAGGCGGGGGTCGAGATCGCCGATGCGGGCGCGCTGAACGAGCTGGCGAACCGGATCGACGCCAACGTGCGCCAGCTGCACGGCGGGCTCACCCGCGTCCTCGCCCATGCCTCGCTGATGGCCCGTCCCCTCAGCAGCGAGCTGATCGCCGAGGTGATCCCCCATGGCCGCTCGGCTCAGGCCACCTCGGTCGAGGAGATTCAGCAGCAGGTCGCTGAAGCCTTCGGCATCTCCCGCGCTGAGCTGATCGGCTCCAGCCGCGCCGCGACTCCGCTCCGTGCCCGCCAGATCGCGATCTTCCTCACCCGCGAGCTCACCGACCTCTCACTGCCCCAGATCGGCCGGCTCTACGGGGGCCGGGATCACTCCACCGTCCTCAACTCCCTGCGCCGCGTCGAAGCGGGGCTTGCCGACGACTCCGACCTCGCCGAGCGAGTCCAGGACTTGCGCGGCGCTATCCACAATCCGGTCGGCGGGCGGAGCTGACGCCGACGTCACTGCAAGAATCGCTCTTTTCCCCACAGCCGCCTCCACAGGCGCGAAACCGCGTCGCAACGCCGTTTCCTCCGTGGGCCCACTCTTTTCCACAACTCCTAACCCAACTCAAGAAGGCATCTAAAACTTGAAGCTCACGACCAAACGCGAAGAACTCGTCGCCAAGCTCTCGATCGTCTCCAGGGCCGTATCGACCCGAGCCGCCACCCAAGCTCTCTCCGGTGTGCTTCTCACCGCCTCTGCGGGAAAGGTGACCCTGACCGCGACCGATCTCGACATGGGGTTGGAGACGACGCTCGACGCCGAGATCGCCAGCGAGGGCTCGGTGCTGCTGCCCGGCCGATTGCTGGCCGAGGTAGCTCGCTCGCTCGCCGACCCGGTGGTCGAGATCGAGCTGCGCGAGTCCCAGCACGACGTCGAGATCCGCAGCGGCAGCTCCAGCTTCCACCTGCGAGTCCTGCCCGCGGAGGACTTCCCGAAGCTGCCCGCGCCAGGCGAGGAATCCGGACTGAGGATCCCCGCCAAGGAGCTCGGCGCCAGCATCGACCTGGTCGCCCGCGCTGCCTCCCGCGACGACATGCGACCGGTTCTGACCGGCGTCTTCGTCGCCGCCGCCGGCTCGGAGATGACGATGGTCGCCACCGACTCCTACCGGCTGGCGGTCAAACGGACCGAGCTCGAGAGCGAGCTCGGTGGGGAGATCGACGCCAACATCCCGGCCCGGGCCCTGCGCGAGCTCGGTCGCATCCTCTCCTCCGAGGGCGTCGATGAGGCGACCGTCTTCCTGCTCACCAGCCAGGCGGTTTTCCAGGCAGGGGCGATCACCCTCACGACGAGGCTGATCGACGGGCAATTCCCCAACTTTCGACAGCTCCTGCCGGAGTCCTACGAGCACGACGTGCGATTGCCGCGCAGCGACTTCCTCGAAGTCACCCGCCGGGTCAGTCAGCTGGCGCAGCGCAACGCGCCGTTGCGGCTCTCCTTCGCGCCGGGGGAGCTGACGATCGCGGCGGAGACTCCGGACGTCGGCGACGCCACCGAGACGATGCCGGCCGCGTTCGAGGGAGAGCCGCTGGAGATCGGCTTCAACCCCGAGTTCCTCAAGGAGGGGATCGAGAGCGTCGAGGGCGAGGAGGTGCTGCTGCGACTGATCTCGCCGCTGCGGCCCGGGCTGCTGCAGCCGGTCGAGGGCGAAGACTTCCGCTACCTGGTGATGCCGATCCGGCTCAACGTCTGAGGGGTGCCGGCCGGTGCTCGTCACCGCGATCGAAGCGAGCCCGGTCCGCAGCCTCGACCAGGTCCGGGTTGAGCTGGCGCCTGGCATCGTCAGCGTGGTCGGGCCCAACGGGGTCGGCAAGACCAACCTGGTCGAGTCGCTCTACTTCGCCCTCACCGGCCGCTCCTTCCGCACCTCCGACCGCCGCGACCTGATCCCCTTCGGCGGCTCGCTGGCCCGCGCAGAGGCGACGGTCCGGGACGACGACGGGCTGGAGCGGCGGCTACTCGCCTCGGTCAGCCGCACCGAAGGCCGCCGCCACCTGCTCGATGGGAGTCCCGCCGATCCCGCCACCCTGGCCCGCAACCGACCGCCGGTCGCCGTCTTCGCCCCCGACCGCCTCAGCCTCGTGAAGGGCCCGCCCTCAGAGCGGCGCGCCCACCTCGACGGCTTCATCGCCGCCCGCTGGCCGGCCCGGGGCGAGTTGCGCAAGCGCTACGGACAGGCACTGGCGCAGCGCAACGCGCTGCTCGCGCGACTGGCCGGCGGTTACGGATCGTCGGCGCAGCTCGATGTCTGGGACGCGAGCCTGGCCGAGGCAGCGGCGCCGCTGGTGGCGGCGCGCGACGAGGCGATCGCCGAGCTCAGCGCCCCCTTCGCCGCCGCCGCCGCCGAGCTCGGGCTCGAGGGCGGCGCGAGCATCGAGTACGCGCCGCGGGCCGCTGGATCGGCCGAGGAGATCCGCGCCGGCCTGGAGGAGCGGCGCGAGCAGGACATCCGCATGGGCCGCAGCTCCTGGGGCCCGCACCTGGATGAGTTCAAGCTCGCTCGCGCCGCCCGGTCGCTGCGCCGCTACGGCTCTCAGGGCCAGCAGCGGGCCGCTCTGCTCGCTTTGCTCTTCGCCGAGCGCGAAGCGCTGCTGCTGGCGCGGCGGGTGACTCCGCTGCTGCTGCTCGACGACGTCATGAGCGAGCTCGACCCGGGCCGGCGCGAGCGGCTCGTGCAACGGCTCGACGATGGCGGCCAGGCGCTGATCACCGCCGCGGACGAGGAGTCGTTGCCGGCCCCCGCGCTGGCCTCGGTGGTGCGGATGCCGCCTCCCGCCCAGCCGACCACGGCCGCGGCATGAGCCGCCGACGCGCCCCCCGGGAAGCCTCTTCGGCAATTCGCGCCGCCCGCGACCGCGCCGCTCCGCGCACCGGGCTGGCGGCCGTGCAGGCGGCCTGGGCCGGCGCGGTCGGCGCCCAGCTGGCGGCGGTCGCGGCGCCCGTCTCCGAGCGCTCCGGGACGCTGACGATCGAGTGCGCCGACACGGTCTGGGCGCAGGAGCTGGACCTGATGCAGGGGCAGCTCCTGGAGCGACTGCGGGACGAGTTGGGGGAGCGGGCCCCCTCGGGCCTGAAATTCCGCGTCAACAGCGATCGCTTCTAGTCCTTGTTTATCCACGATTTGCAGGGAAATCACCTCACCTATCCCGCTCTTCCGCGGTGCTCAACTGGTATTCTTATGGCAACTCGCGTCATCGCCCCGAACTGCGTGGAGTGAGCCTCCAGGCGTCGGGGTTTTCTGTGTCAACCGGAAGGGACTCATTGGCTGAGAACAAATCCAGCAGCGCCACTTCAGCGTCATATGGCGCCGAGGACATCACCGTCCTCGAGGGACTGGAAGCGGTGCGCAAGCGTCCCGGCATGTACATCGGTTCCACGGGCCCGCGCGGGCTTCACCACCTTGTCTACGAGGTCGTCGACAACTCCGTCGACGAGGCCCTGGCCGGTCACTGCGACAGCGTCCGCGTCGTCCTCCACCCGGACAACAGCTGCACCGTCGCCGACAACGGCCGCGGCATCCCGGTCGGGATCATGGAGAAAGAGGGAAAACCCGCCGCCGAGGTGGTGCTGACCGTTCTCCACGCCGGTGGCAAGTTCGGCGACGGCGGCGGCTACAAGGTCTCCGGCGGCCTGCACGGCGTCGGCGTCTCCGTCGTCAACGCTCTCTCCGAGCGCCTGCACCTGCAGATCAGCACCGACGGCAACGTCTGGTCTCAGGACTACGAGCGCGGCAAGCCGATGAGCGACCTGATCAAGGGCGAGGCGACCAAGGAGCACGGCACCCAGATCACCTTCCTGCCCGACCTGGAGATCTTCGAAGAGATCGGCTTCGACTTCGACACCCTGGCCGAGCGCCTGCGCGAGACCGCCTTCCTCACCCGCGGCCTGCGGATCGAGCTGGTCGACGAGCGCGGCGAGACCAACAGCGTCGTCTTCAAGTACGACGGCGGCATCGAGGACTTCGTCCGCCACCTCAACGAGAACAAGGACGAACTCCACCGCAAGGTCATCTACTTCGAGGGCGCCGACGAGGAGGACGGCGAAGTCGAGCTGGCGATGCAGTGGAACTCCTCCTACCAGGAGTCGATCTTCAGCTTCGCCAACAACATCAACACCCACGAGGGCGGCACCCACCTCTCCGGCTTCCGCTCGGCGCTGACCCGGACCCTGAACGCCTACGCGCGCAACAAAGGGCTGCTGCACGAGAAAAAAGACGAGAACCTGGCCGGCGAGGACGTGCGCGAGGGGCTGACCGCGGTGATCTCGGTCAAGCTCCACGACCCTCAGTTCGAGGGCCAGACCAAGACCAAACTCGGCAACCCGCCGATCCGCGGCCTGGTCGAGGAGACGGTCAACCGCAAACTGGCCGAGTACTTCGAGGAGAACCCGACTGACGCGCGCCGGATCATCAGCAAGGCGATCGAGGCCTCGCGCGCCCGCGACGCCGCCCGCAAGGCCCGCGACCTGACCCGCCGCAAGTCGGCGCTGGAGAACTCGACCCTGCCGGGCAAGCTCGCCGACTGCTCGGTCAAGGACCCGAGCCTGGCCGAGATCTTCGTGGTCGAGGGCGATTCCGCCGGCGGCTCCGCCAAGCAGGCCCGCGACCGCAACACCCAGGCGGTGCTGCCGCTGCGCGGCAAGATCATCAACGTCGAGAAGAGCCGGATCGACAAGGTCCTGGCCAACAACGAGATCCAGGCCCTGATCACGGCGATCGGCACCGGCGTCCACGACGAGTTCGACATCGAGGGCGCCAGGTACCACAAGATCGTGATGGCGACCGACGCCGACGTCGACGGCGCCCACATCCGCACCCTGGTCCTCACCTTCCTCTACCGGCAGATGCCGGAGCTGATCGACGCCGGCTTCGTCTACATCGCCAAACCGCCGCTCTACCGGGTCAAGCAGGGCAACCAGGAGACCTACCTGGAGCGGGAGTCCGAACTGGAGGAGCTGCTGCTGCGCGACAAGCTCGAGGACTTCGAGCTGATCGACGCCACCGGCACGGCGAAGAAGCTGACCCAGAGCCGCTGGCAGGCATACGTGCGACGCTCAAAGGAGTACGAGGGCTGGGGCTCGTCGCTGCAGGCCGAGTTCGGCCACGAGACCGTGCGCTTCCTCGAGGAGTCGAACCTGCTCGACGAGGGTGTGGGCAGCGTCGACGCCGCCGCGGAGCTGCTGCGGGCAGACGCGCCCGAGGGGGCTCCCTTCGACACCGAGGTGCTCGAGGTCAACGACCAGCTGCTCGTGGTCAAGGCCGTGGAACGCAAGAGCGGCCTCGCCCGCACCCACCGGCTCCCGGCCGAGCTGTTCTCCCACTTCGACTACCGCAAGTTCACCGAGGTCCACGAGGCACTGCTCAAACAGGTCGGCAGGCCACCGTTCGAAATCACCTTCGGCGGCCGTCGCAACGCGGCCGTGTCCTTCCAGGCGCTGCGCGGGGCGGTGCTGGAGCTGGCCCGCCACGGCGTCCAGCTGACCCGCTTCAAGGGACTCGGAGAGATGAACGCCGATCAGCTGCGCGAGACGACGATGGATCCCGCCAGCCGCACCCTGGCCCGGGTCACCCTCGAAGACGCGACCGCCGCCGACCAGATCTTCTCGATGCTGATGGGCGACCAGGTCGCTCCCCGCCGCGCCTTCATCGAGGCGCACGCGAAAGAGGTCCGCTTCCTCGATGTCTGATCCGAACCGAACGGAGATTTACTGATGGCGCTTGACGCACTGACCGGCCGCATCGAGGAGCGCGAGCTCGAGAAGGAGATGCGCTCCTCCTACCTCGACTACGCGATGAGCGTGATCGTCGGCCGGGCGCTGCCGGACGTGCGCGACGGCCTCAAGCCGGTCCACCGCCGGGTCCTCTACGCGATGCACGATGTCGGCCTGCAGCCGACCCGCGCCTACCGCAAGTGCGCCTTCATCGTCGGCGAGGTCATGGGCAAGTACCACCCCCACGGCGACTCGGCGATCTACGACACGCTGGTGCGGATGGCGCAGGACTTCTCCCTGCGCTACCTGCTGGTCGACGGCCAGGGCAACTTCGGCTCGATCGACGACGACCCGGCGGCGGCGATGAGGTACACCGAGGCGCGCCTGACCCGGCTCGCGACCGAGCTGCTGCGCGACATCGACGCCGACACCGTCGACTTCGGCCCCAACTACGACGAATCGACCCAGGAGCCGTTGGTCCTGCCGGCCCGCTTCCCGAACCTGCTGGTCAACGGCACCTCGGGGATCGCGGTCGGGATGGCGACCAACATCCCGCCGCACAACCTGCGCGAGGTCGCCGGCGCCGTGGCCGCCTACATCGACGATCCGCGGATCGACATGGCGGGGCTGATGGAGCACGTCAAGGGCCCCGACTTCCCCGGCGGCGGGATCATGAGCCGCGAGGGCATCCGCGACGCCTACGCCTCCGGCCGCGGCAGCATCAAGGTCCGCGCCCGCGCCCACGTCGAGCCGCTGAAGGGGGGCAAGGAGGCGATCATCGTCACCGAGCTGCCGTTCACGGTGAAGAAGCTCGGCGACGGCGGCCTCGTGACCAAGATCGCCGACCTCGTCCGGGACAAGAAACTGGAGGGGATCTCCGACCTGCGCGACGAGTCCGACGGCTCCGGCATGCGCCTGGTGATCGAGCTCAAGCGCGGCGGCCCGCCGGCCAAGGTCGTGCTCAACAACCTCTACAAGAAAACCTCGATGCAGACGACCTTCGGCGCCAACATGGTGGCGCTGGTCGACGGGGTGCCGAAGACGCTGAGCCTGCTGGAGCTGATCCACCACTACGTCGACCACCAGCGCGAGGTCGTCACTCGCCGGACGCAGTACGAACTGCGCCGGGCCGAGGCCCGTGCTCACATCCTCGAGGGGCTGCTGGTCGCGCTCGACAACCTCGACGCCGTGATCAAATTGATCCGCGCCTCGAGCGACCCCGACACGGCCCGCGAGGGCCTGATCTCGCAGTTCGAGCTCTCGCGCGAGCAGGCGCAGGCGATCCTCGACATGCGCCTGCAGCGCCTGACCGCGCTCGAGGCCGACAAGGTCCGGGCCGAGCACGCCGACCTGATGGAGCGGATCGGCGAGCTGCGGGCGATCCTCGGCGACGAGGCGAAAGTGATGGCGATCGTCAAAGAGGAGCTGGCCGAAGTGGTCGAGACCCACGGCGACGAGCGGCGCACCGAACTGGCCCACTTCGAGGGCGACGTCGGCATCGAGGACATGATCGCCGACCAGCAGATGGTGATCTCGCTGACCGCCTCGGGCTACGTCAAGCGGCTGCCGCTGGCCACCTACCGCCAGCAGCATCGCGGCGGCGTCGGCGTGATGGGGATGAACCTCAAAGACGACGATTACATCGCCCACCTCCACATCTCCTCCACCCACGACTACCTGCTCTTCTTCACCAACCGCGGCAAGGTCTACCGGCTCAAGGTCTATGAGCTGCCGGAGGGATCGCGCAACGCCAAAGGCAGCTCGCTGAACAACCTGCTGCCGCTGCGCGAAGGCGAGAAGGTGATGGCGGTGATTCCGACCCGGGACTTCAAGGAGAACAAGTACCTCGCCTTCGCCACCGCCAAGGGGCTGATCAAGAAGACCGAGTTCCTCGCCTACAACACGCCGATCCGCGCCGACGGGATCATCGCGATCAAGGTCCGCGACGGCGACGAGCTGGTCCAGGTCCGGCTGACCTCGGGCGAAGACGACATCCTCATCGTCTCTCACTCCGGCCACGCCTCGCGCTTCTCCGAGCAGGCGGTGCGCTCGATGGGCCGCGACACCAGCGGCATCAAAGGCATGAACGTCTCCGGCAAGGACAACCGGGTCCTGGCGATGGACATCGCCCGCAACGACACCGAACTCTTCGTCGTCACCGAGAACGGCTACGGCAAGCGCACCCCGGTCTCCGAGTACCCGGTCAAGGGCCGCGGGACCAAAGGCGTGCTGACCGCGAAGCTGACCGAGAAGAAGGGCGGCCTCGCCGGCGCCCTGATCGTCGGCGAACACCAGGAGCTGCTCTTCATCTCCCAGAACGGCATGGTCCAGCGCACCTCCGTCAGCGGCATCTCGCAGATGGGCCGCTCGACCCAGGGCGTGAAGGTGATGAACATCAAGGACGACGACGTGGTCAGCGCCGTGGCCCTGGTGGTCGAGTCCGACAGCGAGTCGAGCACGCCCGAGGGTCCGCCGGAGGACGAACTGCCGGCGATCGACACCGACTCGGTTGACGGAGACGGCAGCTAGATCTCTCTGAGTTGGACGGGGGACGGAGGTGTGTGTCCCCCTTCCCCAGAGACCGTCGCGCAGCTGAGCGCGCTCCAAGCGCGCATCTGTGGTTTCGGGAGCCTCTGTGAAAGGGGGACACACACCTCCGTCCCGAGCTCCTCTCTGCGAAACGAGCAACTCCCAGCTCACCGACCAGGATGGCCGGCAGTTCAGCCAATGCGTGGCTGGAGCTGGAGTAGTGCGGAAGGAGGGCAGGGGTCCCTCTCACGAAGGCTCCAGAGCAAGCATCGGCGCCCCGGGAGCGCGCCCAGCTGCGCGACGGTCTTCGTGAGAGGGACCCCTGCCCTCCTAGCGGCCTGGACCCTCTACCTACGCGGCTTGCGGCAAATACTGCTGCCAGGCCTGCGGGATCTTCGGGCTCGCCACCTGGATGAAGACCGTGGCCGGCGGGGCCTTGGGGTCGTTCTTCGGGTGCATGTGGATCTCGCGGGGGAGGCGGTTGCCCTTGCGGCGGTTGCAGGTCGCGCAGGCGGCGACGATGTTCTCCCAGACGGACTTGCCGCCGCGGCTGCGGGGGATCACGTGGTCTACGGTCAGGCCCGATTTGGTCGAGCCGCAGTACTGGCAGGTCCAGGAGTCGCGGGCGAGGACGGCACGGCGGGTGATCTTGCGGCGGTGGGCCTCGCGGGGGATCCGCACGTAGTTGACGAGGCGGATCACGTCGGGGCGCTCCATCGTCATGTGCTCGGAGTGGAGGGCGGCGCCGGCGCGCTGCTCGAGCAGCTCCGCCTTTTCCTTCAGCAGCAGCACGGCGGCGCGTCTCAACGTGCAGACGTTGATCGGCTCATACGTTGCGTTGAGTACGAGGACCCGAGCCATGACTGCCGAGAATTGTAGGCAGGTCGCCTAGCGGCGCGACCCGACCGCGCCGTTTGGGCTCGCTCAGCCGACTGGATAGGAGCCGAGGATGCGGACCGATTCGGCCTTGGCTCGCAGCGCGGAGATCGCCTCCGCGATCAGCTCGTCGCCCTCGGCCCCGTCGAGGTCGCAGAAGAACATGTAGCGGCCGAGGCCGCTGCGCAGCGGCCTCGACTCGATCCGGCTGAGGTTGATCTCCCGGCTGGAGAACTCGCTGAGCGCGTTGACCAGGGCGCCCGGGTGGTCTTCGCCCAGCTCGGAGAAGACGAGGGAGGTCTTCCAGGTCTCGCCGCCGGCCGGCTCGGTCCCCTCGGGCGCGATCCAGACGAAGCGGGTGACGTTGTCGGCCTCGTCCTGGATCCCCTCGCGCAGGATCGCGCAGCCGTAGAGCTCGGCGGCGGCGCGGGAGCCGATCGCCGCCCAGGGGCGGACCGACTCGGCGACCATCCGCACCGCCGCCGCGGTGCTGCTGACGCTGCGCAGTTCGACCCCGGCCAGTTGCTCACGCAGGAAGCGGGCGCACTGGGCGAGCGGCTGCTGGTGGGAGAGCACCGCCTCCACCTCTCCCAGCTCGACCGGCTCGCGGCCGATCAGGTGGGCCCGCACCGCGTAGTCGTGCTCGCCGACGATCGTCACCGCGTCGGCCTCGAAGGCGAGGGCGTCGAGGGTGCCCCGCACCGAGCCCTCGATCGAGTTCTCGAACGGCACCAGGGCGCGGTCGGCCTCGCCGCTCTGGACCGCGAGGATCGCGTCGTGGATCGTTGCCGTCCGCAGCGGCTCGAACTCCTCGCTGGTCGCTTCGCGAAGCGCGTCCTCGGTGAAGGTTCCGGCCGGGCCGAGGTAGGCGATGCGCATGGCGCTCAGCCTAGTGCCCGCGGCGCGGCGGGACGGTCACCGGACCCGCGCTATTCGAAGACGACGGCGTAGCTGGCTTCGTTGTTTTCCGGGACCTGCTCGCCGGGGACGGTGTCGACCTTGACTTCGAGCGTGACTTCGCCGCTCGGGGTCGGGGTCAGCAGGATCGAGGCGGTGCCGGTTTCTCCGGCGCCGATGGTTTCGATGTCCCCCTGCACTTCGGTGCCGCCCGCGGAGACCGTGACGCCGATTCCGTTCTCGGTCGATTCGCCCTGGTTTTCCACCGTCACTTCTACTTCGGCCCCTTCTTCGGCCGCCACCCCGACCGCTTCTTCGCCCAGTTCGGTGCCGTTGACGCTGACGCCGCTGAGGCCGAGGCCGTGGACGCCGGAGGTGCTGCCGGCGCTGGAGCCGCTGACCGTGCCGAGCGCCTCGGCGACGGAGCTTTCTTCCAGCCACTTGTTTTCGTCCGGGAGGAAGACGCTCTCGGGCACGTCGCTGCCTTCGATCCCGTTGGTGGCGAGGACGCCGTTGATTTCGGGCCGGACGATGGCGGCGTAGAGGGCATCGGCAGCGAGCAGCTTGCGCATCTGCCTGGCGATCGCGGCGGTCGCCTTGGCGGCACCGGCGTCGCCGAGGGCGGTCGGCATCTTCTCGGCGATTTCGGTCATCGCGCTGCCGCGCAGCTCGTAGGTCAGCTCCAGCGCGTCCTGGGCTCGGCTCATGTCGCCGGGGGCGCTGAGACCGTCGACCCGCGAGGCGTAGTTGTCCATGGCGCTGCGGTCGGCGTTGACCTCGGCGGTGAAGTCGGTGACGGAGAGGCCACCGGGGTCGGAGAGCTTGCCGAAGAAGCCCTTGCTGGTCTGTTCGGTCTCTTCGACGATCTGGGTGACGTTGCGGGCGTAGTCGCTGAGCTCGCGGTTGGCGCGGGCGTCGAGGCAGCCCTTGACCCCGAGCACGACCAGGATCAGGACGATCAGGCCGCCGCCAAGCGCGAGCCCGCGCCGCAGCATGATCTGCTGGCGTTCGGGTCGCCGCGGTGGGCGCTGGCGCCGTCGTGGCGCGCGTGCTGCTGAATCCTCCAAGAAGCGGCTCTCCAGGCTGGTTGCGTGGCGGAAGAGTATGAAGGCTGGAGGGGTCGGAGCGCCCCGGGAGGCCGCGAACGGTGGGTTTTTCCCAACCACGGGGAGGCAGGAGAAACGGCTATGGAAGCGAAATCGAAGGAGCTTTGGTCGGTTCCCTGGTCCTCAACCGCTTCCTCATCGAGCGCCGCATCGGCAGCGGCGGCTTCGGCGTTGTCTACGAGGCCTGGGACGGCCGCCTCGAGCGCCCGGTCGCGGTCAAGGCGATCGAGCAGCGCGGGGAGGCGGGGAGGCGGGTGCTGCGCGAGGCCCAGGCCGCGGCGCGGCTCAACCACCCGGGCATCGTCACCCTCTACGAGATGGGCGAGGAGGACGGTAACGCCCTGCTCGTCAGCGAGCTGGTCGAGGGCTCGACCCTGGCCCGGCTCGCCCACGCTGGCGAGCTCTCCGACCGCGAGATCGGCGAGATCGGCGCCGATCTCTGCGAGGCGCTCGACCATGCCCACTCGCGCGGCGTCGTCCACCGCGACATCAAGCCGCAGAACGTGCAGGTGACCGAGGGCGAGTGCGAAGGGGAGTCGCGGGCGAAGCTGATGGACTTCGGCGTCGCCCAGCTCGCCGGCGCCGCCTCGCTGACCGCACCGGGCGACGTCGTCGGCACCCTCGCCTACATGTCGCCGGAGCAGGCCGAGGGCCGCCCCGCCGGCCCCGAGGCCGACGTCTACTCGCTGGCGCTGATGCTCTACGAGTGCTGGAGCGGCGAGAACCCGCACCGCCGCGGCAGCCCCGCGGCGACCGCGCGGGCGATCGGCGACCGCACCCGGCCGCTGCGCCGGCTGCGTCCCGACCTGCCGCGCGAGCTGACGGCGGCGATCGACGCCTGCCTCTCCCCCCGCCCCAATCACCGCTCTTCGCTGGAGCAGTTGGGCACGGCGATCGAGGACTCGCTCGACCTGCTCGCCGACCAGACCCGCCCGCGCCGCACCCATGTCGGCGCCCGTCTCGGCGCCCTCGCGTTCGCCACCGCCCTCGGCACCTGGCTCGCCCTCGGCCACGGCATCCTGCTTCCCTGATGGCGACCAACATCTAGGATTTTCCGATCGGCGTCCTGCGCAATCTCGAGTCCCGCATCGAAGGCCTCGTCGAGGGGGTCTTCAGCCGCGCCTTCAGCTCCGAGGTGCAGCCGGTCGAACTCGCCCGCAAACTGGCGAAGGAAATGGACGCCCACAAGACGGCGTCGGTGGAACGCGTCTACGTCCCCAACGAGTACACGGTCTACCTCTCGACCAAAGACCGGGCCAAGCTCGAAGGCTACGAGCGCTCGCTCGAGCAGGAGCTCTCCGGCTACCTGCTGGAGCACGCGCGGCGGCGCAGCTACGACCTGCTGACCCGACCGGCGGTCGAGTTCGACACCGACGAGCGCCTGCGGCTCGGCGAGTTCGGGATCCAGGCCCGCCTGGTCAAGCCCCCCGCCCACGAGGGCGAGGCCCCGAAGCAGGGCGAAGAGGGCCACACGATGGTCTACTCGGCCGTGCGCGAGCGCGACCGCAGCCGTCCCAAGCACCCCGAGGAGGCCGTCACCGCCCTGGTCTCGACCCGCGCCGTGGTCTCCCTCGACGACCGTCGCTACGTGCTCGACGGGCCGCGGGCGACGATCGGCCGCTCGAAGGCGGCCGAGTGCGTGCTCTCGGACCCCAACGTCTCCCGCCGCCACGCCGAGCTGCGCCGGGCCGAGTCCGGCGACTGGCAGATCGTCGACCTCGGCTCGACCAACGGGATCAAGGTCAACGGCCGCCGCGTCGCCTCGACCCGGCTCTCGCCGGGCGACCAGGTGACCGTCGGCACGACCACCTTCCTCTTCGACATCGAGCAGTGACGGGCGCTGGCCGTAATCTGCTGGGCGCGTGGCCTATGACCCTGTATCCGTCGCCCTGAAGTTCGGCTTCCTGGCCGTCCTCTACCTGTTCCTGCTCGTGATCGCGCGCAGCGCGATGAAGGACCTGCGGCGGACGGTTTCGCCGGCCCCTGACGCGACCGGCTTCCACGCCGCCCAGCCCTACGCCGAGCCGGCCCGCGGGGTCGACGCCTGGCTCGTCGCCGAGCGCGGCGGCGGCCTCGAGACCGATGCCCGCTTCGACCTGATCGGCGGCCTCTCGATCGGCCGCTCGAAGGAGGCCGACGTGCGGATCGACGACCGCTACGCGTCCAGCATCCATGCCCGCCTGTTCGAACGCGGCGGCCGCTTCTTCGTCGAGGACATGAGCTCGACCAACGGCACCCTGCTCAACGGGGCCACCCTGAAGGGAGAGGCGGAGCTGATCGACGGCGACACGGTTCAGATCGGCGACACGGTGTTCAGGCTCGAGGCCTCATGACCCTGCGGATCGACGACCAGGCCTTCCGCACCGACACCGGGCGCCAGCGCAACGCAAACGAGGACTCGGTCTTCACGCGGGCACCGCTGTTCGTCGTCGCCGACGGGATGGGGGGGGCGCAGGCCGGCGAGGTCGCCTCCAAGACCGCCGTCGAATCGTTCGACCGCGAGCTGCCGGCGGGGTCGCCGGAGCGGGTTCTGCGCGAGACGGTCGAGGCCGCGAACCGGACGATCCACGCGCACGCCCAGAAGGATCCCGACCTGGCCGGGATGGGCACCACGATCACCGCCGCGATCGTCGACCTCGAAGCCGAGGAGGTGGCGATCGGGCACGTCGGCGACAGCCGCGCCTATCGCCTGCGCGGCGCCAGGTTCGAGCGCCTCACCCGCGACCACTCGCTGGTCGAGGAGATGCGGCGCAAGGGCCAGATCACCGAGGCCCAGGCCGAGGATCACCCGCAGCGCTCGATCATCACCCGCGCCCTCGGCCCCGAACCGGAGGTCGAGGTCGATCTGCAGACGGTCCCCGCCCAGCCCGGCGACGTCTTCCTGATCTGCTCCGACGGCCTGACCACGATGCTCGGCGACGAGCAGATCGGCAAGCTGCTGGCGCGCGCGACCTCGATGCAGGCGGCGGTGCGGGCGCTGGTCGACGAAGCCAACCGCGCCGGCGGACGCGACAACATCACCGTGATCGCCTTCCGGGTCGGCGACCCGACGGCGCCCGAAGGCAGCGCCGGGGGCGGCTCGGGGGCCGCTCCTGAGGGCGCGACCCTGGTCGGCAGCTCCGCCGAGGAGGCCGGGCTGACCGCGACCGAGGTGCGGCGCCGCGCCGCCGCCGAGGCGGCCCGCAAGCGGCGCGAGGAGCTCGCCGGCGGCAGGCCGCGACGGCGCGGCCTGCGCACGGCGCTGAAGGTGCTCGCCGGGGTGGCCCTGATCGCCGCGCTCGCGTACGGCGCCTGGTACGGCAACCGCCAGGTCTGGTTCCTCGGCACCGACGACGCCGGCCGGGTCGCCCTCTACCGCGGCGTCCCCTATGAACTGCCGTTCGGGATCCAGCTCTACGGCGAGCGCTACGCGAGCCCGATCCAGACCGCGGCGCTGCCGCCCCGGCGCCAGGACGCGGTCACCGGCCACGACCTGCGCTCACGCGAGGACGCCGTCTCGCTGATCGAAGACATCCAGAAGAGCCAGGGGGTTCCTTGAGCTCCGCCAGGAACCGGGAGCTGACCGCCCTGGTTCCGGTCGCGATCCTGCTCACCGCCGGCTTCGCCGCCGTCTTCGCCCAGGAGGGCACCCGGCTCGACAACCTCAGCCTGATCTACGGGGCGTACTTCCTCGCGGTCTGCGTGGCGACCCACGTCTATCTACGGATCCGGCTTCCCGACGCCGACCCCTACCTGTTCCCGCTGGTGGCGCTGCTGACCGCGTTCGGGCTGGTGATGATCTACCGGATCGACGACGCCCTCGCCCGCGACCAGGCCAACTGGTTCGTGCTCGGGCTCGTGCTCTTCGCGCTGACGATCCAGTTCCTGCGCGAATACGAGGTTCTGGAGCGCTACCGCTACACGATCGCCGCGGCTGGCCTGCTGCTGCTGCTGGCGCCGCGCCTGCCGGGAGTGGGCCAGCAGGTCAACGGCGCCTACCTCGGGGTCAAGATCGGCCCGCTCGCCTTCCAGCCGGCCGAGTTCTCGAAGATCGCGATCGTCGTCTTCCTCGCCAGCTACCTGCGCGAGAACCGCGAGGTGCTGATCGTCGGAGCCAGGCGCGTGCTCGGGGTGACGCTGCCGCCGCTGAAGCACTTCGGGCCGATGCTGGTCGTCTGGGGCGCCTCGATGTTCATGCTCGTCTTCATCCGCGACCTCGGCAGCTCGCTGATGTTCTTCGCCGCCTTCCTCGCCCTGCTCTACGTGGCGACCGGGCGCTTCTCCTTCGTCGTCATCGGCATGGCGATGTTCACGGTCGGCGCCTGGTTCTTTGCCTCGACCGTGCCCCACGTCGGCGACCGGGTCGAAATCTGGCTCAACCCGTACAACGACCCCAGCGAAAAGGGGTACCAGATCCTGCAGTCGATCTTCGCCCAGGCCGACGGCGGTCTCTTTGGCAAGGGCTTCGGGCAGGGGCTGATCACGATCCCCGGCACCCACTCGGCGCTGTTGCCGGCTGCCCAGACCGACACGATCTACTCGCTGATCGTCAACGAGGTCGGGCTGTTCGGGGCCTGCGCGGTGATTCTCATCTACCTGCTGATCGCCGCCCGCGGCTTCAAGATCGCCCTGCTGGCCAACGACGGCTTCTCGAAGCTGCTGGCGACCGGGCTGACCGCGGTCTTCTCGATCCAGGCCTTCGTGATCATCGGTGGCGTCACCCGGGTGATCCCGCTGACCGGCGTCACCCTGCCCTTCATCAGCTATGGCGGCAGCTCGATCGTCGCCAACTTCGTGCTTCTGGCGCTGTTGCTGATGATCTCCGACCGGGCTCGGCGTGAAGCGATGCAGCCGCGTGGGCGGGCCCTCTCGCTGGGGGAAGCGTGAATCGCCAGATCGTCAAATTGTTCGGCTTCATCGTCGTCCTCTTCGCGGTCCTGGTCGGCTTCACGTCCTACTGGTCGGTGTTCGACGCGAAGGCGCTGAAGGAAAAGAATGCAAACGCCCGGCCGTTGCTGGAGCAGCAGCAGATCCGCCGCGGCCGCATCCTCGCCGCCGACGGCACCGTGATCGCCAAGTCGGTGGCCAAGGGCAAGGGCGACTCGCTGCGCTTCCTTCGCCGCTACCCCGAAGGGGCGCTCTTCGGCCACCCGGTCGGCTACAGCTTCGTGCGCTACGGCGACACCGAGTTCGAGCAGTTCCACAACGATCAGCTGATCGGCGAAGAATCGGAATTCGGCTCGATTCTCGACCAGCTCTTGGGCCACAACCAGGAGGGCAACGACATCGTCACCAGCATCGACCCGGGGGCGCAGCGGACGGCGCTGGCCGATCTCGAAGAAGCCGGCTTCGGCGCCGTCGTCGCGCTCGAACCGAGCAGCGGCGCGGTCAAGGTGATGGCCTCGAACAAGCCCTATGACCCCAACCGGGTCCCTTACGAATACTCGAAGCTGAGCACCAATGAAATCGAAACGCCGCTGCTGAACCGGGCGACCCAGGGCCTCTACCCGCCAGGCTCGACCTTCAAGGTGGTCACCGCCGCCGCCGGGCTGGAAAGCGGCACGATCACCCCGGAAACGACGATCGACGCACCGGGCACGATCGTCGACGAAGGGCACGTCCTGGCCAACGACTTCGACCAGGACTTCGGCCCGATCGCCCTCGACACGGCGCTGACCAACTCGGTCAACACCTGGTTTGGCCAGCTCGGTCAACAACTAGGCAACGACAAGCTGTTCGAAACGATGGAAAAGTTCGGCTTCAACTCGACGCCCCCGATCGACCTGCCCGACGACGAGGTCTACGACAGTGGCGTCTCAAGTGAAGGCGACCTGCTGACCGCCAGGGATCCGGTCGACCTGGCGCGGGTCGCGATCGGCCAGGAGCGGCTGCTGGCGACGCCGTTGCAGATGGCGATGGTCGCCGCGGCGGTCGCCAACGGCGGCAAGCTGATGAAGCCGCAGATCTGGAACCGGGTGGTCGACCCCGACGGGCGCGTGACCGAACGTCTCGATCCCTCCCAGTACAGCCAGCCGATCAGCTCCGAGACCGCGGCAGAGCTGACCACGGCGATGGAAGGCGTGGTCTCCGAAGGCACCGGCACCAACGCGGCGATCTCCGGCGTGCCGGTGGCCGGCAAGACCGGCACCGCGGAAACCCCCGGCAACGAATCCTGTGGCGGCGGCGAAGAAGAGAACCAGGCCTGGTTCATCGGCTTCGCGCCCGCGGACGAACCGAAGATCGCGATCGCGGCCTCGGTCGAGTGCACCGAGCAGTTCGGCAACGACGTCGCGGCGCCGATCTTCCGCGACGTCGCGGAAGCGATCCTGAACGGCGAATGACGTGAGCCAACCATCCAGAGGGGGAGGACGCGGTGCCTGATGTGACCGAGGGAAGTGTCGTCGACGGCCGTTACCGCGTCCTGCGCCGGCTCGGCAGCGGCGGCATGGCCGACGTCTGGCTGGCCGAGGACGCGCACCTGCAGCGGCAGGTGGCGCTGAAGGTCCTGCACCGCCGCTTCGCCCAGGACCAGGAGTTCGTCCAGCGCTTCCAGCGCGAGGCCGAGTCGGCCGCCGGGCTGCAGCACCCCAACATCGTCTCCGTCTTCGACCGCGGGCAGGTCGAGGGCACCTATTACATCGCCATGCAGTACATCGACGGGCCGACGCTGAAGCAGCTGATCGACCGTGGGCTGGCGCCGGAGCAGGCGGTGACGGAGATCCGCCAGGTCCTCGAGGCCGCCCGCTTCGCCCACCGCAACGGGGTCGTCCACCGCGATCTGAAGCCACAGAACGTCCTCATCAATGCCGAGGGGGTGGCGGTCGTGACCGATTTCGGGATCGCCCGGGCCGGGGTCTCCGAGATCACCCAGACCGGCTCGGTGATGGGGACCCCGCACTACCTCTCGCCCGAGCAGGCCCAGGGCTTCGACGTCACCGCCGTCTCCGACCTCTACTCGATCGGGGTGATCCTCTACGAGGCATTGACCGGCCGCGTCCCCTTCGAGGCCGACTCGGCCGTCGCGGTGGCGATGAAACAGGTCTCGCAGACGCCGCTGCGGCCGAGCTCGATCAACCCGGGCGTCTCCCCGGCGCTCGACGCGGTGGTGATGCGGGCGCTGGAGAAGGACCCCGGCCAGCGCTTCCAGAACGCCGACGCCTTCATCGCCGCCCTCGACGCGGCCCTGAAAGCTCCCGCCACTGGCGGCACGGCGGACTTCGCGGCGCTGCCGCCGGTGGTCGCCGTGCCCGTGGAGCCGGTGGAGGAGGAGCCGCGGCGCCGCTGGCTGCTCTGGGCGCTGGCGGCCGCGATCGTGATCGGCCTCCTGATCGGCCTGCTGCTGACCCGGGACACCGACACCGAAGTCCCGAAGGTGACCGGCAACCAGCTCAACGTCGCGATCGCGCTGCTGCAGCAGGACGGCTTCGCGGTCGGCGAGGTGAAGCGGGTCGAGCGCGAAGTGGCGCCGAACACGGTGCTCGAGCAGGACCCGGCGGCCTCCCCGCCCGGCGACCAGGCCGCGCTCGACTGCGCCTTCCTCACCCTCTTCTGCTCGAAGCCGGAGGTGACGCTGACGGTCAGCAACGGCCCCGGCAGCAGCGAAGTGCCGGCGACCGCCGGCCTCAGCCGCGAAGAGGCGACCGAAAAGCTGGAAGCCGCCGGCTTCGGCGTCCAGGTCCAGACGGTCAGCTCCGACGCGGTCGAAGAAGGCCTGGTGATCCACTCCGAACCGTCGGCGGGCGAGACGGCGACCAACGGCTCCGACGTCACCCTCGTCGTCTCCGCCGGGCCGAAGCGGGCCAAGGTCCCGGTCCTGGTCGGCAGCCAGCGGCGGCTCGCGGTGCAGCAGATTCGCGGCCGCGGCCTCACGCCCAGCGTCTCCGAAGAAGAAAGCGACTCGCCCGCGGGCGAGGTGATCGGCCAGTCCCCGAGCGCCGGCAGCGAGGTCGAAGCGGGCTCGGCCGTCGCGATCGTCGTCTCCTCCGGCAAGCAGCAGGCGAAGGTGCCGAACGTGGTCGGCAAGCTCCGCTCCGAAGCGGTCCAGGCCGTCCGCGAAGCCGGCCTCAGCCCGACCGTGGAAGAAGAAGAAACCGAAGTGGAAGGGAAAGTCGGCCGCGCGCTCGACCAGTTCCCGCCCTTCGGGTCCGAGCTGGAACCGGGCGAAACGGTGACGATCGTCGTCGGCAAGCGCACGGCTCCGGTCCCGGAAGCAGAAGAATGAGAGTCGCGGTCCTCAGCGGCGGCCGCTCCTCCGAGCACGACGTCTCACTGCGCTCCGGCGCCTCGGTCGCCCGCGGTCTGGAGCAGGCGGGCCACGAGGTCGTGGCGGTGACGATCGAGCGTGACGGTCGCTGGCGCGTCGAAGGCGCCCCGGCATCCCTCACCCCGGCCGGGGGCCTGCTCGGCGCGGACGCGGCCTTCCCGGCCTTGCACGGAGCCTTCGGCGAGGACGGCAGCGTCCAGGGGCTGCTGGAGCTGCTCGACCTCCCCTACGTCGGCTCCGACGTGCTCGCCTCGGCGAGCTGCCTCGACAAGCTCACCCTGAAGCGGCTCTTCGCCACCGCCGCCGTCCCCCAGGTCGAGTTCGCCGCCGCCGGCGAGGCGGGCTGGCGCGAGCGCTGCGAGGCGATGGGACTGCCGCTCTGGGTCAAGCCCTCGCGGATGGGCTCCAGCGTCGGCATCAGCCGCGTCAGCGCGCTCGACCAGCTCGACGCGGCGGTCGACCTGGCCCGCCGCCACGATCCGCGGGTGATCGTCGAGGCTTCGGCCGGCGGTCGCGAGATCGAGTGCTCGGTGCTCGGCAACGAGGAGCCGCTGACCTCGCTGCCGGGGGAGATCGTCACCCACGCCGAGTGGTACGACTTCGAGGCCAAGTACGAGCAGGGCGGGATGGAGCTGCGGGTCCCGGCGCCGCTGGCCGCGGAGGAGACCGCCCGGGTGCGCGAGCTCGCCGCCTCCACCTTCGCCCTCGCCGGCTGCTCCGGCCTCGCCCGCTGTGACTTCTTCGTCGAGCCCGGCGGCGAGGTGCTGGTCAACGAGATCAACACGATGCCGGGCTTCACCGAGACCAGCGTCTACGCGAAGCTGCTGGAGGCCAGCGGGATCGGCTACGCCGAGCTCTGCGACCGCCTGGTCGAGCTCGCGGTCGAGCGCCACCACCACACCCGCTCCTACGAGTTCTAGCGGCTACTTCAACAGCTTGACGTCGCTGATCTCGACCTGGAAGCGGCCTTCCTGGTCGCGCGCCGGGGCCGCTTTGTTGAACCAGATCAGGAAGTACTTGGCGGCCGCGGGGGTGTCGATGTCCGCTTCGACGGTGGCGCCGGCGTCGGCGATCTCGCCCACCGGCGCCCCCCATTCGGAGAGCTCTTCGGGTGGGCCCGAGGCCGCGGCGTAGATCTCCGCGTCCCAGCCCGGGGTCGGGGTCCGCACGACCAGCTTCGAGGGCGAGGCCGGCGACTTCGTCGTCACGTAGAGGCCGACGCCGGGGTCGGGCCCGGTCTTGGTCCCGGCGAAGGTGTCGCTGTCGTAGTGCTCGGTGCTCCAGGCGGTGCCGGTCGGGTTGCCGTCGACCGTGAGGCTGACCGTGGTCGAGTCCTCTTCGCCATCGCCCTGCGGGTCGTAGTCGGTGGCCGATGAAAGTGCGACGACCGAGCCCTTGTCCTTGAGCGCGCCACCGCCACCCCCGCCTTCGCCGATGATCTTGACCGTTGCCAGCACCCCGGCGGCGATCACGATCAGCAGCGCGATCGCCGCCCAGGACCAACGCCGGCGACCGGGCAACCGGCGCTCGGGCGGCGGCACGGCGTCGAGCACGCTGGTCGCCTCGCCGGTGGTCGAGCCCGCCCGCGCCGCCTCGACCTCGAGCGCGGTCGAGAGGTCGTCGATCATCTCGCCAACCTCCTGGTAGCGCTCGGCCGGGTCCTTGTCGGTCGAGCGCTCGACCACCAGCGCCGTCGCGGCCGAGATCTCCGGCCGCCGCTGCTGCACGTCGGGCAGGTCCTCGTTGACGTGTTTCATCGCCACCCCGACCTGGCTGTCGGCGTGGAACGGGACCTGGCCGACCAGCATCTCGTAGAGGACGACGCCGAGCGAGTAGATGTCCGAGCGCGGGTCGACCGGGTGGCCCATCGCCTGCTCGGGGGCGACGTAGTCGGTGGTGCCGAGGACGCGGCCGGTGGCGGTCATCCCGTCCTGCTCGAGCTGACGCGAGATCCCGAAATCGGTCAGCTTGGCCCGCCCCTCGGCGTCGATCAGGACGTTCTGGGGCTTGATGTCGCGGTGGACCATGTTGCGGGCGTGAGCGACGGTGAGCCCGCGGGCGATCTCGATCGCATAGGCCAGGGCCTCCTGGGTGTCGAGGGCCCCGAGCCGGGCGATCCGCTGCTTCAGCGTCTCCCCTTCGACGTACTCGAAGACGATGTAGGGGTGGCCGCCGTCCTCGCCGGCGTCGATCACCGCGACCACGTTCGGGTGGGAGAGCTTGGCGACCGCGCGCGCCTCCTGGCGGAAGCGCTCGAGTTGGTCGGGCTGCTCAGACATCTCCCGGTGCATCACCTTGACCGCGACGGCGCGGTCCAGGGTGCCGTCGTTGGCCAGGTAGACCGTCGACATGCCACCGCTGCCGAGCTTGGCCTCCAGCTTGTAGCGGCCCGAGAGCACGGTGCCGATCATCTGTGAGCTGGTCGAGCGGGGATCCATCAGCGGTGGCGAACGTTATGTGGCGGGGGCAGGGGTCTCAATGGCAACAAAGCTAAATTCGCGGGTCCGTACAGGTTCGCTACGACCGCGACCCCGCCTGCTCATGTCCGGCGCTGGGCGTTCTTGCCCGTCTCCCTAGTTCTTAGGACGAATCACGGATCAGAACGGCCGCCCCCGCGTAATGTGGTGCCCCGCCGGTCCGCGGGGCCCGGGCTAACTGGCGCTTGGCCAGTTAGCCGGAGAGTTCACGACGTGATCCCCGGCTACGACATGCCCAATTTTCCGGGCCTCGGGATAGTGCTTTTGAAGCAAATTCAGGGCACGGACCTCAGTCTCGGCCGCGACTACACAGCAGAAGCCACAGCCAAGATTGAAGACTTCGCGCATCTCCTCGTCGCTGACCGATCCCCGCTCCTGAATCAATTGGAAGATCGGTGGGACAGGCAGTGGACTATCGATCACGTAACCGACATTGGCATGCAGTCTCAAAAGATTGTCGAATCCGAGAGACGTGATGTGCGCGAGGCCGTTGACATCACAATCCGAGCGCAGCAATTCCATCACCGGCTTGACGTAGATCTCAGTGGGCTTCATTAGAACGTCGCCAAGCGAACTTCCCAAACGACCTTCTGGATCGCTATTGAGAGGAATGCCCTCAAGCGCACTTCGGGCGAGCGTGTATCCGTTGGCATGCAAACCCCGCGACGGAAGACCAATGATTGAGTCACCTGGCTGGATCGCCTGGCCCGCAACGATCTTCTTCGGGTCGATGACCCCAAAACAAGCACCGGCGAGATCAAAGCCTTTAACCATGTCGCCTAGCTGAGCCAACTCGCCACCCGGAATCTCTATCTCGGCTAGCTCTGCTCCGCGGGCGAGACCAATCCCTATCGCTTCGCAAATCTCTGGATCAGCATGATCGATCGCTATGTAGTCGAGCAGTGCCAGCGGCTCCGCGCCAACACATATGACGTCGTTGACATTCATCGCTATGCAATCAATCCCGACGGTGTCATATGAGCCAAGTTGCTCAGCAACAAGAAGCTTGGTTCCGACGCCATCGGTGGAGAGGGCGATTCCAATGTCATCAGAGAGTTGGATGACATTCGCAAAATGGCCGCTGGGAAGTATCTGCCGCGACGGCCTTGAAAGCGCGATGGTCTTCAGGCCCCTGACGATTGCGTCAACGGCTTCATCAGCGGCGACTTGATTTACGCCAGCTTGGGCGTAGGCAGGTTCAGCGGTGGGCATAGCGGAATGTGGTCGGTCGGTCACGAGCCAACAACTGTTTTTCGAAGCCTAGGAGCGTCCTCGGACGCTAGACGTCTCAGAATAACTGCGGCGAACAGCGCGCGGTAGGCCGCGTATGGCCACAGGGCCCGGTCGCGCTCGACCAGCCCGATCAGGCGCTGGGAGGCGAGGGTCGAGGCGAAGGAGGCGGCGATGCCGAGGCCGAGGGTGCGGCGCAGCTCCGGCGTGGTCCCGCGCCGCGCCAGCCGCGTTCCCTTCAGGGCCGTGGCGCCGACGATGATCGGCAGCGCGATCGTGCGCGAGAGCAGGTTGGCCTGGTCCCGGGAGAAGTGGCGCCAGCGGGCGGCGGCGAGGGTGACGCCGTTGCGGGAGACGCCGGGTGCCAGCGCCGCTGCTTGCGCAAGTCCGAGCGCCAGGCCGTCGGCCGCTCCCGCATCGCCGCGCCCGCGCCGCTGCGGCCGTGTGTCGGCGGCAAGCATCGCCGCGGCCCCGGCCAGCAGGCCGTAGGCGGTCGCCCGCGGGCCGCCCAGCCGCCGCTCGATCGGCCGCTCCAGGGTGTAGCCGACGACCGCCGCGGGCAGGAAGGAGAGGCTGAGCAGCAGGGCGCGGCGCCCGTTGAAGCCGCGCAGCTCCTCGGCGATCAGGTGGCGCTGGCCGATCAGCAGCGCCGCCGCGGCGCCGGTGTGCAGCGCCACCTCGAAGCTCTTGCGCAGCTCCGGGTCGATCGCCTCCCAGTCCCAACCGGCCAGCCAGGGGACGAGGACGATGTGGGCCGAACTCGAGACCGGGAGCAGCTCGGCCGGACCCTGGACGATGCCCAGCGCGACGGCGCGCCGGGACGGCAGCCGGCCCTGGCCCGCCTCGCTCAAGCGCCGCCGGTGCCGACCGACTCGGGCGCCGCGACCGGCTCGCCGCCGCCCTCGCCAGGACCGCCGCCCCGCCGTCGCTTCACGATCCAGTAGACGACCCCGGCGACGATCGCCGCCAGGACCAGGTAGTCGAGGTAGCCGAGTTTGTGGCGCCAGTCCTCCCAGTTGTCGCCGACCTTTTCGCCGACGATCGCCAGCGCCAGGACCCAGGGGATCGAGCCCAGCAAGGTGAAGGCGCTGAAGCGCCAGAACGGCATCTTCGCCACTCCGGCGGGAAGCGAGATGAAGGTGCGGATGATCGGCAGCATCCGCGAGAAGAAGACGGTCCAGGAGCCGTAG